>Ga0210390_10002656_pt1 | contig 15698 bp, 8 predicted proteins | sample IncBWH11OmetaG_FD_161050 | JGI IMG/M metagenome (GOLD analysis project Ga0210390, IMG submission 161050) | Forest soil microbial communities from Barre Woods Harvard Forest LTER site, Petersham, Massachusetts, United States - Inc-BW-H-11-O ... | reverse complement strand
TGCTGAAATTCATGGTGTTGGTCTGCCTGCGCATATAGTTCTTCCATGCATCAGAGCCCGATTCCCTGCCACCGCCTGTTTCTTTTTCACCACCAAAAGCACCGCCAATCTCAGCACCTGAAGTACCTATATTAACATTTGCTATACCACAATCCGATCCGGCATGCGAAAGGAATTTTTCGGTTTCTAATATGTTGTTAGAGAAGATGGAAGAAGATAATCCTTGTGGAACACCATTTTGTAAAGCAATAGCTTCGTCAATGGTTTTGTATTTAATAAGGTATAAGATAGGCGCAAATGTTTCGTGTTGCACAATTGGCAGGTCATTAGTAACTTCAGCAATGGTTGGTAATACGTAGCAGCCCGATGCATATTCTGGTCCGTCTAATACTTTACCACCGTAAACAATCTTGCCACCTTGTTCTTTAATTTTTGTAATAGCATCGGTGTAATTCTTTACCGCATCTTTATCAATAAGCGGGCCCATTAAAACACCTTCCTCTAAAGGATTACCAATACGTACTTGCTTATATGCTTTTTCGAGCGATGCTTTCAGGCTATCGTAAATGCTTTCGTGAATGATTAAACGGCGTGTGGTGGTGCAACGTTGTCCTGCAGTGCCAATAGCGCCAAATAATACGCCTGTAATAGCCATTTTTAAGTTAGCATCGGGTGTAAGTATAATTGCATTGTTACCGCCAAGTTCTAATAATGAACGGCCCAAACGTTCACCCACTGCAACCGCAACTTTTTTACCCATACGGGTTGAACCTGTAGCCGAAACAAGCGGAACGCGGGTATCTTTGGTCATCAGTTCACCAATCTTATAATCACCAATAACTATAGCGCTAACTCCTTCAGGAACGTTGTTGTGTTTTAATACCGGTGCAATAATATGCTGGCAGGCAACAGCAGTCAACGGAGTTTTTTCGGAAGGCTTCCAGATACATACATCACCGCAAACCATAGCCAACATTGCGTTCCACGACCATACTGCAACAGGGAAGTTAAATGCGCTGATGATACCTACCGGCCCGAGTGGATGGTATTGTTCATACATACGGTGCAAAGGCCTTTCAGAATGCATGGTTAAACCATAAAGCTGGCGTGATAAGCCAACAGCAAAGTCGCAGATGTCGATCATCTCCTGTACTTCGCCTAAACCTTCCTGGTAGCTCTTACCCATTTCATACGAAACGAGTTTGCCAAGTGGTTCTTTATATTTTCTAAGCGCATCGCCCATTTGCCTTACCACTTCGCCACGGCGAGGTGCAGGCCACATCCTCCATTCAGGGAATGCTTTGGTGGCAGCTTTCATTACTTCTTCGTAATCGGCAGCGGTGGCTTGTTTTACCTTTCCAATAAGTGCGCCATCGCAAGGTGAATAGGATTCCAATACATCACCCGATGTCTTTATCCAGTTCTGCCCGGTAGATGCGCCGTTCATAATGCCCGAGAGTCCGAGTTCATCAAGTACTTTTCCTATTCCGTGTGTATCTTTTAATTCTGCTGTTTTCATGATAGTTTAATTAAGTATTATCAAATCTGAATATTCGAATTTATTACTTTTTCTTTAGTTCTTTCAACCTATCTGCCTTCAGGCCTCCGATATAGTTTTTCAATATGGTTTGGGCAACTGCGGTAAAGTACTTTTCCCCTATTTCTTTAGGGTCATCCACACTATATGGAAAGTAGGTGATTGCCACGCCTTTGCTGACATAATGGCCCGTGTTATCAAGTATTGAATAGTGTACGGTTACCTGCCTGCGGTATGTTTCATCCGACAGGTTTGTAGAATTGTTATCTACGTTCTGAATATCTAATTGATTGATAAAAACATAAGTATCTGTCCCATAACGTGCGCTGAGTTCAGACAGTAACTTCGGGTTGAGAATGGAAATATTCATAAATCGTTGACTATAATCTACCGGTACTTCTAACTGGCCATTGTTTATATATCTGCCTGTGTGGTTCTTATCCTTGCTGCCTGCGTCGGGGGTTGTACCCGGCACTATATCGTAACTGTAGCTTGTGCTGCCATAAACGTAAGCCAGCATCGAATCAGAATGTTGCCTGCCCTGTAATAATGATATTGTAACGCAACTCCTACGGAGTGCACCATACATGGCCATATCTAATTCCTGCCTAAGCTCAGCAGTAATAGCGCTGTAGCTGAGATGTGTCTTTGCATTTATCTCTTTGCCAATTTCAGACATCAACATTTTTGGTTCGAATGCTACCAACAATATTTTATGCGACATGGTAGTATCTGACCGTGTGCCCATGTATTTATTCAAACTCGTATCGGTAGACTTACTGCTGGTGCCGCGAGAATTTTGCTGTGCGGAAACAACAAGCGAAGCGAAAACGAACCCGGTGAAAAATACTTTATGCCAAATACTTTTTGCTATCATTTATTTATGGAAAGCCTTAAAGATGTCGTTACCATTAGCAAATACAATTAACGAAAGCAATAATATCATACCCACCCATTGTGCGTACTCTAAAAACTTATCGCTTGGCTTGCGACCTGTAATCATTTCATAAAGTAGAAATAATACGTGTCCGCCATCTAATGCAGGTATTGGCAGAATATTTAAAAAGGCCAGCATAATAGATAAGAAACCGGTGAGCAACCAAAAGTGCTGCCAGCTCCACACACTGCCATAAGCTTTAAGTATGGTACCAAAACCACCTACCTGTTTGGTAGCACCCTTAACTGTAAAAATTACGTTTACTTGTTTTATATAACCTTTAAAACTTTCTACAGCAAGGTTGAGTCCGGCAGGGATGCAACCAATAACACTGTATTTCTTTTTAACGGTTTCAAAATAACTTGTAGGGTCTTTCTGGTGGAAACCTATGGTGCCATCATGGTTCACATGTGCATTCAAGGTTTTTATTTCGCCGCCCGAATTAACCGTGAGCGAAATGTCCTTGTTACTGTCCTTTACAACAGCAGTTTTAAAATCCTGGAAGTAAGGAGTCGATAGTGTATCGAGTTTTAAAATCTTATCTCCTTTTTTAAGTCCTGCTTTTTCAGCGGCCATGCCCGGAATTACGGAATCCACTTCGCAAGGATACCTGGGTTGCATAAAATCGCCCGGGTTTTTAAGTATGTCAGAAAGGTTATCGCCATTTATAACAATAGTTTGTGGCTGCCCGTTACGCAATACTTCAATTGAATGGGCCTTATCCATTATTACGGTAAGCGCAACCTTATTGAAATCTTCTACTGGTTTTCCATCCACACTTTGTATCTGGTCCCCATTACGCAGTCCCATTTTCATAGCAGTACTATCGCAATAAATACCATACTTCACATTCTTGGTAGGCAGATACTCAGAGCCCCATACAAACAGAACCATGCAATAAACTACAATAGCCAACAATACGTTTACAGTAACACCGGCAATCATAACAATAAGTCTTTGCCATGCCGGCTTTGAACGGAACTCCCATGGCTGCGGAGGCTGTTTCATAGCTTCCTTATCCATAGACTCATCTATCATACCTGCTATTTTAACATAGCCACCCAGCGGTAACCAGCCAATGCCATATTCAGTATCTCCTTTTTTGAATTTAAAAAGCGAGAACCAGGGATCGAAGAAGAGATAGAATTTTTCTACTTTGATCTTAAAAAAGCGAGCCGAAAAAAAGTGGCCCGCTTCGTGAAGTATAATGAGTATAGAAAGTCCAAGTAAGAATTGAGAAACTTTAATAAGTATATCCATAGAAATAAATAAGCTGCAAAGTTACCTCAAATTTTCATTCGAAACCTGAGGCGGTACTTTTTTGTGTTGCAGGCATTTCCACCAGTTGTTGTGCCCTATTACCAGTCGCGATGTAAAGTACCCTATGGCTGCCCCCATTAGTACATCCGACCCCCAATGAAAGTTGCCATTTATGCGCCCCATGGCAGTTACCGTGGCAATACCATATGCCAATACGGGTATAATTAAGGGGTGGGGGTAAATAAGGGCAATGCTGGTAGCAGTGGCAAAGGCCACTGTGGTATGCCCTGAAGGAAATGAGTTAAAGCTGAACTTCCCGACAGGCCCATTCCAACGCAAAGGGTCAGATGAAGTGACCTGGTAGGGGCGGTCCCTTTCAGCAAATGATTTTATAACGAAGGTAGTTAGTCCGCTTATAGCTACAGATTTTGCGGTGAGCATGGCCATTTTCTTCAGGTGATCGTTTTGAAAGGCGCAACCAAAAATGTAAGAAGTACCTATAAGTATGGCTGGATAAAGTCCATCCCCGAAAGGATCACCTATATTATTTTCTATAAAATTGGTTGTTATGGTCCTATGGTTTTGTGACCATATTTGTATGTTTCTGTCTCCACCTGCAAATATCAATGCTGATTCACCGGCGGCCAAAACCCCGAATGTTGCCCATTGTATTCCGTTCCAATGAAAGGGAGCCACAACCTGGTCGCGCGCATCTAATATACCTGAGTAGATGTAATATTTATCGAAACGTAAAGGGCGGACTTCGTGACTTGCAGTATCTTGCTGGGCAAAAGTGGGGACAGTAATAAACCCTAAAAGAATAAATAACCAGGTAGCCTTAAAACGGGCAGCCATTATTATAAAGGTATTTTCTTTTTGGCCAACGATGAAGCTTCTTTTCGGGCTTCAGCATCACTATCCAAATAATCTTGCAAAGTAGGCTGTGCAATATAGTTGACCTTCAGCATGCACTTTTCTACCACAGCAGAAATATCATTAAAGCCAATCTCGTCATTCAGGAAAGCGCTCACTGCAATTTCGTTGGCCGCATTCAAAACGCAAGGCAGGTTGCCGCCTTTTTTCATAGCATCATATGCAAGCTGAATGGCAGGAAAGTTTTGTGCATCAGGCTTTTCGAATGTCAGTGAAGGATATGCTGCAAAATCGAAACGCTTAAAAGTAGATGCAACACGCTGAGGGTAGAACAGTGCATATTGTATAGGCAACTTCATATCTGGTAATCCCATTTGCGCTTTCATAGAACCATCTTCGAACTGTACCAGCGAATGAATAATAGATTGAGGATGAATAATAACATCTATCTGTTCAGGCTTCAGGTTAAATAACCAACCGGCTTCAATTATCTCAAGCCCTTTATTCATCATAGTTGCCGAGTCAATAGTGATCTTGGCTCCCATGCTCCAGTTAGGGTGCTTAAGCGCTTCTGCCTTAGTTACCGAGGCCAGGAACTTTTTATCCTTTCCTCTGAATGGCCCGCCACTGGCAGTAAGGTATATCTTCTCTATCTTGTTATGGAACTCACCTGCCAGGCATTGAAATATAGCAGAGTGTTCAGAATCTACCGGGTAAATATTTACGCCTTTTTCTTTTGCTAGTGCAGTTACCAATGCCCCTGCTACTACTAAAGTTTCCTTATTTGCCAGTGCCACAGGCTTACCAGCTTCAATAGCTGCAATAGTGGAACGCAGGCCTGCAAAGCCTACAATGGCAGCCAAAACTATATCAACCGTTTCCATTTGCACCACATGGCACAGGGCATCGGCACCGGTAAATACTTTTATATCGTGCTTTTGTAAAGCCTCTTTTACGTGCTTGTATTTTTCTTCGCCGACAACAACCGTATTAGGCTCAAAGGCTATTGCCTGCTCAATAAGCAGGTCGGCATTATTTTGCGCCGTAAGCACTTCAACCTGCAAACGGTCGGGGTTAGCCCTGACAATATCTATTGTTTGCTGACCTATAGAACCGGTAGAACCGAGTATGGCTATTCGTTTTTTAGAAGGCTTCATTTGCGTTTTGATGCTATAAATCTAATGTTAAAAACTAAACGATGTTTCACTTTTCTTATTGTATTGTCTTATTTTCGCCATGTATTATATTTAGCACATGGCAAATCAGCATAAAGTATTGTTTATAGATAGTGTGCATCCTCGGCTTCAGAAAGATCTGGAAGCAGCGGGACTCGCCTGCGATCTGCAATATGAATGGGATAGAGATACCATTGCCGCAAAGTTGCCCGAGTATATTGGAGTCGTAATCCGCAGCCGTATTAAGCTCGATAAAGAACTTATAAGCAAGGGAACGAATTTGAAATTTATTGCGCGCGCTGGTGCAGGTATGGAAAATATTGATGTGCAGTTTGCAGAAGCGAGCGGGATCAAATGTTTACATGCACCTGAAGGTAACCGTGATGCCGTTGGCGAACATGCACTGGGTATGTTGTTGGCACTACTGAATAGTATTTGCCGAGCTAATAGCGAAGTAAGGCAGGGCCATTGGATACGAGAGGGTAACCGCGGAACAGAATTGCAAGGTAAAACTGTTGGTATAATTGGATATGGAAATATGGGCAGTGCATTTGCACAGCGACTGAAAGGATTTGGAGTTACTGTACTCGCTTACGATAAATACAAAAAGAATTTTTCGGATGAATTTGCGAAGGAAACCACCTTGCAAGAGCTTTTTGAAAATGCTGATGTACTTAGCCTTCACATTCCGCTTACGGACGAAACACGGTTTATGGTTGATGGTGCCTTCCTTGAAAAATTTCGCAAGAACATTTATTTAATAAATACTGCCCGCGGGAAGGTTTTGAAAACCGATGGCCTTGTAGAGTGTATGAAAAAAGGCAAAGTACTCGGTGCTTGTATAGATGTATTGGAATATGAATCACTCTCCTTCGAAGGGCTTGATCAGAATAAATTGCCTGAAGCATTTCAATATTTATTGAAGAGCGACCGCGTGATACTCACACCACATATTGCAGGCTGGACACACGAATCGAATGAAAAGATATCGGCAGTGCTGGCGCAAAAAATCCTTACTGTGTTGAATCTTACTAAATAAAAAAACCTGACAGTATTGTCAGGTTTTTTTATTTGAAGAATATTCTCTTTTTACTGAATAACGACTTTATTGTATAGGGTTTGAGTATCAGAATTGAGCTTGATGAAGTAGACGCCCTTGGCAAGAGAAGATAGATCGAGCTGCTTGGTAAAATCAGCCTGCACATCGGAGAAAGAAGAAGTAGAGACAGTTTGACCGAGAGTATTGATAACGGATAGCACCAAGGAATGGGAGCCCCTGTTAGCATGTAAAGAAACAGTGAACACGCCCGTAGAAGGATTAGGGAAGACATTGAGCACAGCATTAGCTGCATCGAGATTCTGGAAGCCGAGGTTGTTCAATGTGTAGTTACCCGTGTTAGACTTAGAAGCGTTATAGTTGATACCCTGAATAGCCGGAGTACATCCACCCGGGTTGCTGATGCCAATGCGGTACAACAAAGGCTTCTTGGTAATAAGGGGCTTGTTATCGGTATAGGTAAAGATGTTGTTAGGAATAGAATCAAGCAAAGTAAACTTGGTAGCAATAGTATCCCTGTACACATAATAAGTAGAGAAATTAAGGCCCTCATAATTATCCCAAATGAGGTTGATATTGTTACCCACACCCTGGTTAACGGTAAGGTGCATGGTCTTGTGGGCAGGGCTGAGAGGCGATTCATTACCGCAGGAATCGACCTGCGATATCTTGTACCTCCAGCTGCGCACAGTAGCATCCGATAAGAGATCCACATAAATACCTGCACTGTCCATGGGCACCGAATCAATTTTAAAGTAAACGCCCGCTGTGGTACTTTCTTTATAAATGTTGTAATGAGATATTTTGGTAGCCTTACTCTTATCCCAGATGATATAGTTGTGCTTGCCCGCCAGTGGGTCAACAGTAACCATACAGAGCGAGAGAGCAGGAGGCAATACCTCAGAAACAGAAGTATCAGCCGAACCCACACAGCCCTTGCCATCGGTCACGGAAACAAAATAGTTGCCTGCCGGAACATTAGAGATAGAAGAAGCGGTAACCCCATTGTTCCACTTATAGGTATAAGGAAGAGTGCCGCCGGTAGCCAGAACAGAAAGCAACCCACCGCTGCCACAGCTGGCATTGTTAGAGACCGATATAGCTAAAGCAGGCCCCGTTTTGTTAGAGACCGAAACCAGGTTAGAATCGGCACAACCATTGGCATCTTTAATAATAACATCATAAACGCCTGCACCCACGGAAGCATCCACATTGGCCGTAACCCCGTTGGACCATTTATAGGTATAAGGAGCCACACCACCAGTAACAGAAACGGAAGCCGAACCATTGGTCACCCCACAGTCCGCTTTAACAGAAGAAGAAGCCAGCGCCAGAGCGAGAGGCTGGGTAAGCGTAAAGTTCTCCACACTGGTACAGCTGTCCACATCAATAACCACTAACTGGTAAGGCCCCGCAAAGAGATTAGAGATAGAAGGAGTAGTAGCTCCATTGGACCATAAGTAATGATAAGGAGGAGTACCACCCGACACCGAGATATTGATAGCCCCCGAAGCATCGCCATTACACTTAATATTAACGGTAGAAAGCGTACTTATCTTAGGGCCATTGAGGTTAGAAACAATAGCAGGAGCAAAAGAAGAACAACCGTTCACATCCGTAACCGTAATAATATAAGTAGCAGCCCTGAGGTTATAGTTAGTAGCGAGTGTATCACCATTGTTCCACATATACCTGTAAGGAGCATTGCCGCCTGTAACAGCCACGGCAGCCGAACCGGTACCCTGTGAGCCACAGTTGCTGTTGGTAGTAGAGACCGAAAGAATAGGAGCCGTAGAAGAGGAAATAGAAACAGCAGCTGAAGAAGCACAGTTAGCCGAATCAGAAACAGAGACCACATAAGTACCCGGAGCAAGACTATCGACCGAAGTAGAGGTCTTAGCCGGGTTAGTGCTCCATGAATACGTATAAGGAGGGATACCGTTAGAAGCAGAAACAGAAGCAGAACCATTTTTTAAACCACAAGTAGTATTATTAGAAGTAATGGTAGGCACCACCTTATGATGAACAGTAACATTGATACTATCCTTAGCGGTACAGCCATTAGCATCGATACCGGTAACGGTATAGGTATTAGAAACCGAAGGAGTAAAAGAAACCCCGTTGTTAACCCCCCCGCTCCATGAATAAGAAGCACCGCCTGCACCAAAGAGAGCCAGAGAAGAGCCCTGGCAGAGTACCGCAGCAGGGAAGGCCGAAGCCGATATAACCGGTAAGGTATTAACGGTAATATTAACAGCAGCAGTACCCGTACAGCCATGAGCATCGGTACCTGTAACGGTATAAGAGCCCGAAGCGGCGGGAGCAAAAGCGACAGCATTGGTAACACCACCGGACCATGAATAAGAGAGAGCACCATTACCAGTAAGAGAAAGAGAAGCACCTTTACAAACAGCATCCGGCGAAGCAGTGCCTGTAACGATAGGCAGTGTGTTAACCACCACAGGAACAGAGAGAGAAGCCGAACAGCCATTGGCATCGGTACCAGTGAGATAGTAAACAGCCGAAGAAGAAGGAGAGAAAGCCACTCCGTTACTTATGCCGCCACTCCAGTTATAACTGCTCGCTCCGGCACTGGTAAGGGTAACAGAAGCTCCAATACAAATAGAATCTTTAGAAACTGTAGCAGTTACGACAGGCAAAGGCTTTACAATGATACTTACCTTAGCGGAATCAGTGCAACCAGCTCCTTCAGTACCACTCATAATATATGAACCCGATGTATCAGCAAAGAAAGTTAAAGTGCTTCCACTGCCACGTCCTCCCCATGAGTAGGAGCTGCCCCCAGTACCATAAAGAGTGATCTGCTGTCCGGCACAAACGGTATTAGCCGGGAATGCATGGGCTTTTAGAGTATGAGCATATACCAAAACTTCTATTGCAGTATCAATAACACAACCATTAGTGGTAACAGCGACGCTATATGTTGTGGTTTTTAGCGGGTAAACTGCTATGTTATTCATACTAACTCCGGAATCTCCATTACTCCATTTATAATAATTATATCCCCCGTCTATACCTAACGAAATATAAGAGCTTTGACAATTACTGTCTAATAAATTATTGTTTGAGCTGAATGTCAGCGTTGGCCTTGTCATAGAGCTGAAATATGAAACTACAGAAGTTATATAACCCGAATTAAGTACGCACTGGTAAGATAGTGAGTAGCTGGTAACGGTTGCAATGTGCAATGTATCGGTATTGGCGCCGGAGTATGCGCCTGTATTCGGAATATTCATCCATGTACCCATAGAATCGACCTGCCATTGATAGGTAGCTGATGCATTTCCAACTATGCCTATGGTTGCGGGCCATCCTAAGCATCCATAAGAATTAGCAGGGGGCTGTGTTATTATTTGAGGTCCCTTAACACGCAATTCCCTTACACGTGAATTAGATTGGTCGGCTACAAAAACATTTCCCGAATCATCAACCGCTACACCAAATGGATAATATAATTCAGCATTGGCCGCCATTATATTATCTCCGTTATACCCCGGATTGTCGGTTCCCAGGCCGGCTAATACAGTAAGTGTATCATTCTTTACATTTATTTTTTCAACCATATTATTATACTGGTCAGTAAAATAAACATTGTTTAAAGTATCAACAGCAACACCCGAAGGGTAGTCTATAGCCTGACCTAAAGCCGGAACGCCACTGGTGGGTTGAGAACTTGTGTTTGGGAGTCCGGTAAGTGTATTGATAATACCGGTTGATATAGTTATTTTACGAACAAGTTGGTTTAACTGATCCGCAATATAAATATTACCTGCCCTGTCCAAAGCAAGTCCTGCCGGGCCATTGAGCATAGTAGTATCTGCCATGCCGCCATCGCCGTTATAACCACCTTTACCCGGTTTACCGGCAATACTGTTCATAATACCAGAGGTCTTTAGTATTTTACGGATTATCTGGTTAGTCCCATCTGCAAAATAAACGTTGCCTGCAGCATCTACTGCAACCGCCGATGGGTTGCCTGCTTCAGCAGTATCAGCTTTTTCAGCTTCACCTGTATACCCGTTTTTGCCATTGCCCGCAATGGTTGAAATTTTACCCGTGAGTTGTGTTACTTTTCTTACCCGTGCATTATTATAATCAGCTATGTAAACATTACCGGAATCATCTACCGCAACACCGGCAGGACTGTTGAGAGTTGTAGTATCTGCTTTTCCTCCATCACTTGTAAAGCCGGCCTTACCATTACCCGCAATAGTTGTAATAATATGTGTTGTTGCATTTATTTCGCGTACGCGGTTATTATTTTGGTCAGCAAAATAAATGTTCTGTGCTTTGTCAATTGCAACACTTCGCGGGTTGTTTATTACTGAATTAATGGCAAGGCTTCCATCGCCACCATATGTACCTACAACAGGGTTCCCGGCAATGGTAGAAATGATGTGGCTTGTGTTTATTTTTCGTATACAATTATTGGTCCAGTCGTCAATATATATGTTACCGGTACCGTCAACAGCTATGGATGTCGGGTTATTTATTCCGGCTGCTGTAGCAGGGCCGCCATCACCCGAAAAAGTACCTGAGCCACCGAGGCCTGCAATGGTTGAAATAATACCGCTTGTATTTACTTCACGCACCCGCTGATTACTTTCGTCGGCAATATATAAATTACCAGAAGCATCAAGGGTTATGCCCTGCGGATTGAATAATTCTGATGCAGTTGCCTGAATTCCATCCCCTGTATAGCCATAAGACCCGTTACCTGCAACAGTTGAAATAATACCACTTGTATTTATCTTACGTATACGCTCATTGCTCTGGTCGGCAATATAAATATTGCCAGAAGCATCTATGGCTATTCCCGAGGGGTTATTTAATTCTGCACTGGTTGAATTTATACCGTCTCCATTATAAGCGCCTGATCCATCACCTGCAATGCTCGAAATTTTGCCCGTACTCTTATTAACTACACGTATGCGGTTATTGTAACTGTCGGCAATGTATAAAGTGCCTGAGTTGTCGATTGCTAACCCTGCAGGAGCATATAGTTCTGTACTGGTCGCAGCTACACCATCGCCTGTATAACCTCCATGACCGTTACCGGCGTAGGTAGAAATGATACCTGAAGTACTTATTTCCCTTACACGGTTATTTGAAACATCTGAAAAATAGACATTCCCCGATGCATCCAGCGCTAATGGACCGGGATAATTTATTTCTGCAGCTGTAGCAGGGCCACCATCGCCTGAATAACCAGCATGACCGTTGCCTGCAATGGTAGAAATAACACCACTGGTATTTATTTTACGAATGCGATTATTGCTCTGGTCAGCAATATAAATATTACCTGAACCATCAACAACAACTGAATACGGATAATTTAGTGAAGCAGCTGTAGCAGGACTTCCATCACCATTGCCTGCACCGGCAACGGTAAATATTACTTGGGCTTTTGCAGGAATAATGGTAAGAAGGGAAAAAGAGAGGAGAACAAAACGTATAGCGCGGTAAAATTGTTGCATGTTCAATAAAAATGTATGATAAGTGGCAAAGCTAAGAAAAAGAAATGTGAATAGATATACTTACTGTTTCGTTTTAGAATTTGATAATAGTTAATTCATAACTATATTATATTCAGGCAATAACGTATCGCACTGGAATTGGTGGTTTTCTGTATTTTACAGGCAAAATTCAGCAGGGATTCACCATATTGTTTATAATGAAATTTGCCCTGAAAGTTGTAAACAAAATGATAGTTTTGAAGAAATAAACTGAATATGACAATTAGCGAATACATAAATATGCAAGAGCCGGAACGGGAAAAAATTCTGGCCTCCATTCATAAGATCATTACCGAAACCAATAAAAAAGTAACACCTAGAATAGGAGATATGATGGGTAAGGAAATGATAATGTATGAATTTGATGGCGCATTTGGCTATGCCTTAGCGAGTGTGAAGACCCATATGAGTTTGCATAATATTATTATGTACGGGCATAAACCTTTGTATGATAAATATTCTAAGTTGCTCAACAAAGCCAAATTCCAAAAGGGCTGCATAAACTTTAAAACTGCCGAACAAATGCCACTAGATATTGTAAAAGAATTTATGGCTGATAGTGCAAAAGCTGCTCCGGTATACCTGGAAATGTATAAGGCCCGGATGGAGAAAAGAAAATAGAACACAGTGTTTGTAATTATCATTTACCTTTGCCACAAGCATGAATGTATTTAAAAAAGGAGATAAAAAAGTTGCCAACGCATGGGCCATGTACGACTGGGCAAACTCGGTCTATCACCTGGTTATAACTTCAACCATTTTTCCGATTTATTATTCAGCAGTCACCCATACCAATGGTTCTGAAAGGGTATCCTTTTTCGGGTTAAAGTTTCTCCCCGATGCCTTATATACCTATGCGCTTTCATTTGCTTTTTTAGTAATAGCGGCTATTTCTCCTTTGCTTTCGGGCATTGCTGACTATAGGGGGAATAAAAAAATATTCATGAAGTTTTTCTGTTACATGGGCGCATTAGCGTGTAGTGCCATGTACTTTTTTACCGCCGATAATTTATGGCTGGGTATATTACTGGTAATTTTTGCCTGCATTGGTTATGCCGGAAGTATTGTTTTTTACAACGCCTATTTGCCTGAAATTGTTGAACCGCAGGACCAGAACAGGCTAAGTGCAAAAGGATTTGCATTGGGATATACCGGCAGTTCGATATTGCTTATCATAAATCTTATTATGGTTTCAAAGCCTTCGCTATTGGGGCTTACAGGCGATGGTGCAGTAGGCATGGCAACACGCTGGTCGTTTGTTACCGTGGGTGTTTGGTGGATCGCTTTTGCACAAATAACATTCCGCTACCTGCCTACAAATCCATTCGGTGATGTAAGAAAGGATGAGGGCCGTAATATCTGGAAAGGTTACCAGGAGTTAAGAAAAGTCTGGAACTTACTTAAGGAAACAAAACGGTTGAGAAGATTCCTGATTGCGTTTTTTGTATACAATACCGGTGTACGCACCATAATGTTAATTGCTAATCTTTTCGGATCGGATACACTGCATTTAAAAGCAGATGACCTTATTCTTACCATATTAATTATACAGTTCGTTGCGGTAGGTGGTGCATATCTCTTCTCTCTGATTGCTAAGAAACGAGGCGATGTGTATATGCTGAAGTGGGCCATTATTACCTGGATAGGTATTTGCATTGGAGCATTTTTCACCTACACGCTTATTGAATTTTGGATACTTGCCTTCTTTGTCGGCTTAGTGATGGGTGGCATACAGGCATTGTCACGTTCTACCTACTCTAAAATGTTACCACCGACTGAAGACCATGCCTCGTTCTTTAGTTTTTACGATGTATGCGAAAACGTGGGCAGTGTACTCGGCCTCTTTTTATATGGATGGATATTTGACCTTACAGGTGATATGCGTAACTCCATCGCATTCCTGCTTTCTTTCTTCGTACTCGGATTTATTTTCCTGAACAGGATACCGAAAGTAGTTGAGGTAAAATAAAAGTTACGCCCTTTCAGGGCTCATTTTTTTGTTCTTGTCTTTTCGACGGGCTTCAGCCATCGTTGATATATTACGCCCTTTCAGGGCTCCATTGTACTACTTCCCGAACCCATCTTCCTGCCAGATGTAGCGGAAGGTTTTAAGATTGAACATAGCCATTTTACCATTTATCTCTACCTGGAACATAGTATCGAATTGCAATGAACTATTCATCTGGCAAGGGATAATTGCGACTCCTTCTTTATCTATCAGGCAGCCGTGATGCCCCTGCGTAGCCTGGCATAAGCCATTTTTGAAATCATTGGCTCCGTCATATTGCAAGTCGATCGCTGTTTTACCATCAAGGTTTATAAAACCATATTTGCCTTTTATAGAAACCCTGGAAAGACTATCGGAGAAATCTCCGGCGTAATCATATTTCTGGTGAATGACCATAACTCCTTTTTTATTGATATAGCCCCATTTCTTTTGCGTCATTACCGGGGCCAAGCCTTGTGAAAATGGCATGGCATCATCATAGTCCGGGTGGATAATTATTTTACCAGCAGTATTTATAAACCCTCTTTTTCTGTATTGTTGTATTTTGGCAAGCCCATCGTGAAACATACCGCCTGTAAGCAAGTCAGGAGCATATTCATATTTTAGTGGAATGATAATTTCTCCATGAATACCTATATACCCCACTTTGTTATTCTTTACCACCATAGCAATAGTATCTGAAAAATCACCAATGTTATCATACTCGCAATTCAGTATAGTGTCACCTTTTAAATCGATCAATCCGAACTTTGAGTTCGATCTTATTTTGGCAATTCCGTTTTTGAATTTGCTGCCCCAATCGTAGCGGCAGGGTATTACAACTGTGCCCGTACTATTGATGTAGCCATACTTTCCATCTGTGTTCTGCACGTATGCCATACCTTCTGAAAAATCGCCTGCATCCTGGTATTGTGCAGGTACCACTTCTTCGCCCAGCAGACTTATATACCCATACTTACTGTTCTTTTCTATCACCGCCATGCCTTCCGAAAACGTATTTATTTCCTGGTATTCAAATGGCACTACGGTTTGCCCAAGTGTTGTAATTATTCCACACAGTCCGCCTTTTTTTACTACCGAAATGGTATTGCGGAAGTGATCAGCTTCATCATATACACATGGTATTACAAGATTTCCTCGTTTGTTAATGAAACCTATTTTGTCATTCATGGCTACAGCAGCAAGCCCATCAAAAAAATTACTATCGGCCCATTCATATTTAAATGATACACGTTCCATGCCGGTGCTGTCAATATATCCCCAAAGGCCATTCTCTCTCACCGGGTAAAAGCGCGTTTGTGCCAGTATCAGGTC
>Ga0210390_10002654_pt1 | contig 15704 bp, 11 predicted proteins | sample IncBWH11OmetaG_FD_161050 | JGI IMG/M metagenome (GOLD analysis project Ga0210390, IMG submission 161050) | Forest soil microbial communities from Barre Woods Harvard Forest LTER site, Petersham, Massachusetts, United States - Inc-BW-H-11-O ... | reverse complement strand
TCTGCCTCGTACGTGGCGCCTCGCGCGCCAGAGAAATCGCCCTGCGCCTCGCATTCGGTGCCAGTCGCGGCCGCGTCATTCGTCAAATGCTCACGGAAAGCTTCGTGCTAGCGGTCTGCGGCGGTGTTCTCGGCATCATTCTGGGAGCGTGGGGAATCTCCGGCCTTGGATACTTGCTACATGCTAATTCACTGCAAACCATGGGCGTGCGCATGGACCTCGGCGTCTTCCTCTTTGCTGCCGCGATGATCGTTCTCGTATCCTTCGCCTTCGGACTCATCCCCGCGCTCCAGGCCACGCGGCCGGATTTGCACGAAACTCTGAAAGAAGGCGGCCGCAGCGCCACTTCGACGCGCGGCCAGCATCGTCTGCGGGGCGCGCTCGCCATCGCCGAAACTGCTCTGGCGCTGGTCCTCCTCGTTGGTGCTGGACTGATGCTCAAGAGCCTCTACCATCTCATTCAAGTCAGCCCCGGCTTCCAGCCTGCACGCGTCCTCTACATGGAAATGGACCTGCGCAGCGACCAGTATTCCAAAGATCCGGCCATCCTGAATTTCTGGCAACAAGTCCTCGACCGCGTCCGCGTCATCCCCGGCGTCCAATCGGCTGCCCTCGGCACCGTTGTCCCTCTCACCGGCAATCATCGCCGTTCAGACATCACCATCGAAGGCCTCCCCATTCCCGCGCCCGGCGAATTCCCGCATCCGGACCGCCACACCATAAGCTCCGGTTACATCGCCACTATGGGTATCCCGCTTCTCCGCGGCCGAAATTTTTCCGATGCTGACAACGAAACTGCTCCGGACGTCGCTCTCGTCAACTCCACTTTGGCCCGCCGCTTCTTCACCGACGGCGATCCCATCGGCAAACGATTCCTCTGGGGTCAGCCGGGCAAAGACGAAAAATGGATCACCATCGTCGGCGTCGTGGCGGACACTAGGCTCTACGGCCTGGACAATCCCGCGCGCCTGGAAGTTTATTCTCCGTACCGCCAACGCCCCAGCGCGGACATGAGTCTCGTCGTCCGCTCCGCCGTGGACCCCGCCAGCCTCACTTCCTCCATTCGCGCAGCCGTCGCCGCGATTGATAAAGATCAACCTCTTTTCGACATCCACACGATGCAGCAGCTCGTCGACGATTCCATTTCCACACGCCGCCTCACCCTCGTGCTCCTCGGAATCTTCAGCGCCCTTGCGGTCATCCTCGCCGCCATCGGAATTTACGGTGTCATGGCCTACAGCGTAGCTCTGCGCACGCAGGAAATCGGCATTCGTATGGCGCTAGGCGCACAACAAAAAGACGTCCTGCGCCTGGTCCTCGGCCAAGGCGCGCGCATCGCATTCTTCGGCGTAGCCATCGGCCTCGCCACCGCCGCCGCGCTGGCCCGTTTACTATCCAGCCTGCTTTTCTCCGTAAGCGCGAGCGACCCGTTCACATTCGCAACCGTAGCCGCGCTCCTCGTAGCCGTCGCACTTCTGGCCTGCTACATCCCAGCCCGACGTGCCCTGCGCGTAGACCCCATCATCGCCCTGCGCTATGAATAAGCGCTGGCCGCCCGGACGTTGCGCGCCGATGTTGTCCGTCTCCGCAACGCTTCCGTCCCACAATCGCGCAGCGCATCGCAGCTCGCCATCCGGGATCCTGCCAAGTTCTTGAACCACCGAACCCTACAACTTTCTGCGTTCGGCACTTGGCGTGCCACCGTTTTCATGGAATAGTTTGCAAACCCACATGAAAGGCGCGCTATGGAAACCCTGATCCAAGATGTCCGCTTCGCCTTCCGCACTTTCCTCGGAAATCCCGGTTTCGCATTCATCGCCATCCTTACGCTGGCTCTGGGCATCGGCGCAAATACCGCCATTTTCACCATCCTCGATTCTGTGTTACTGCGCACACTGCCCGTCACCAATCCCAGTCAGCTCGTCGTGCTCACGGATCCGGACGCGCACGGCATGAGCAACGGCAGCGAGAGTGGGAACCGCCGGTTGCTCGCGTACTCCGAATTCGAATATCTGCGAGACCACAACGAAGTTTTCTCCGACATCTTCGCTTCGGATAGCGCGGTTGCGGAACTTCCCGTGACGATTGCGAATGCCACCGAGCCCGCAAATCCTGGCGACGCCGCAATCCCGGTCGCACCCACCGCGCACGATTCCGCACGCATCCGCCTCGTCTCCGGCGACTACTTTCAGACGCTCGGCGTGCAACCGATACTAGGCCGCGCATTCGGTCCGGATACAGACCGCGTGCGCAACGCCTCTCCCGTTGCCGTAATCAGCCACGGATTCTGGACCCGCCGCTTCCACCTCGATCCCCAAGTCCTCGGCCGCAAAATTGAAATCAATAACACTGCGTTTCAAATTATCGGCGTCGCTCCCGCGAAATTCTTCGGCGAAGCCGTCGGCGATTTGCCGGACGTGTGGGTCCCCATCGCCATGCAGACCGAGATCTATCCCGGCACGGATTTCCTCACGGCTTTCCCGGACAATAACGTCGACCAGCGCATGTGGCTGCAAGTAATCGCACGCCTGAAACCCGGCGTCACGCTCACCCAAGCCAATGCCGGCATTAACGTCGTGTTCCAGCGCTACATTTCCTCGTCGGCCCCGGTTGCCAAACTCTCCGCCGACGAATTGAAGGAATATTCCAACCAGCAAATCCAGCTGCAATCCGCCGCGCGCGGCACGTCCACCGTTCACGAAGATTTCGCCGAACCTCTGAAGCTCCTCATGGCGCTGGTCGCGCTGGTCCTGCTGATCGCCTGCGCCAATCTCGCGAACTTGCTTCTCGCGCGCGGCGCCGCCCGCCAGCGCGAATTCGCTGTGCGCCTTTCCATTGGCGCTCCACGCTCGCGGCTGATTCGCCAGCTCCTCACCGAAAGTTTTCTTCTCGCCTTTTTCGGCGCCGCCGCTGGCCTAGTCCTGGCCCAATGGGCCGACGCAGTCCTGCTCCGCATGGTTTCCGGCACTGGCCCGTTCGCCATTCAACTTTCTCTCCACCCGGATGCGCGCATCCTCGCCTTCACCTTCTCGGTCGCCACTCTCGCCGCGATTCTGTTCGGTCTGGTTCCCGCGTTGCGCGCCACGCGCATTGATCTTTCGCCGGTGCTCAAATCTGGCGCCTCCGGTTCCACGGCCGAAGCACTCCATCATCGTTTTCCCGTCGCCAAAATTTTGATTGTCGCGCAAGTCGCCGTCTCGCTCGTGCTACTGGTCGCTGCGGGACTATTCGTTCACAGCCTGCAACGCCTCAATGGCGTCAGCCTCGGTTACAACCCCTCGCGCCTGATTGTCTTCCCCGTTCGCCCGGCTCCCGCGGGTTACAAAGACGCAGCAATTCCGTTGCTCTATCAGGATCTGATCGAAAAATTCAAAGCTGTCCCCGGCGTTTCCGGCGTCACTCTTTCTGGAGACGGCTTATTCAGCCACGCAGATGCCGGCGATCCAATTTCCGTCGATGGCTACACTCCCAAATCTGGCGAGAGGCCCTCATCGCGCATGGACCACGTTGGCCCGGACTATTTCTCCGTCGTTGGTATGCCCATCCTTCGCGGGCGCGGCATTCTCGCGCAAGACAGCGCCCCGGCCGGCGGCAAAGCTCCCCGCGTGGCCGTCATCAATCAATCCTTCGCCAAGCAGTTCTTCGCCAACGCGGATCCCATTGGCAAGGTCGTGCACGACACTTATCCCGGCAGCACCGAAGCAGCCGAGATCGTCGGCGTCGTCGCAGACTCGAAGCACAACAGCCTGCGCGAGGAAGTTGCTCCCCGCGTGTACCTGCCCATGTTCAATCCTCTCTGGCCGCAGGGCGGGAGCTTCTTTGAAATTCGCACCACCGGCGATCCGTCATCCGTTTCCGCCACTCTTCGCGCCATCGTTCACGACACCAATACCGCCATCCCTGAAATCGAGATCCACACTATGTCCGGCCTGGTATTCGAATCGCTCCACACGGATTATTTCGTCGCTCGCCTCGCCTCCGCGTTTGGTTTGCTGGCCATCGTGCTCGCAGGCGTCGGCCTCTACGGCATCATGGCGTTCACGGTAGCGCGCCGCACGCGCGACATCGGCATTCGCATGACCCTGGGCGCCAGCCCTTCGACGATCCTCCGCCAAGTCTTGCGCGAAACGCTGACACTCATGCTAATCGGCATCGCCGTCGGCGTTCCGATAGCTCTCGCAAGCTCGCACCTCATTCGCAGCATGCTCTTCGGCCTGAGCGCCGCCGATCCGATCGCGCTGGCAGCCGCATGCGCAATCCTGGCCGGCATAGCAGCCGCAGCCAGCTACATCCCAGCCCGCCGCGCCTCCCGCGTCGATCCCATGGTCGCCCTCCGCTACGAATAATTGCCGCCCTCCGGCCCGCCGATCGTAGCGCCGGCGTCTCGACGGTTCGGTGGCCTTTACTCTTGAATTTGTAGCGCCAGCTTTAGCTGGGCGCAGTTGAAGGCGGCCTTGATCTTGTAGCGGCCGCCTTCAGGCGGGCGATTTACTTTTGTAACCCGACTAATAAGAGCACTCAAACACGTTCGAAGGAAATGCAACAGGACGTACACTGTAGGTAAGCGAATTGCAGTTCAACGAGGACCCGTTGCCCACGAAACGCATTACAAACACGAAAAAACGGTTCGCCGCGCTCGACCGTTTGAACCATGAATCGTTTATGAGCCCGGCCAAGAAGGCCCGGAATCAACCCGCCACGCCGCGTCGAAAAAAAATGTTTGCGTAATGCACACACACAACCATTCGCAATTTCGCGCGCCTCGTGCTAGCGTAATTCGTGAATATTTTTGACAATCCGTCCTCCGTCACCAAACTCACCTCGAATTTTCCCCATCGCTACCTTAATCCCAACGTCTCGCCGAGCTCCGGGGCCCCCGAAACCCGAATTTCTATTCAATACTTTTGGGGCCTTTTGGCGATACCCGAAAAACTCAAGTCCCGCATAATCAGCAACTTAGAAATTTCTATTCAATACTTTTGGACGCCTTCGGCTCGCAAGCGCGTCGCCGCAATTAATCACCCGACGTTCCCAATTTCGACGATTCCAATCCGCGTCGCTGCCGCCGCACCACCATTTTCCATTTTCTCTTTTCCATTTTCCTCCTCTGCTAAGATGGCGCCATGACCGACACCCCCAACATCCAGCGTGAACAACTCGAAGCCGATGTCCTCATAATCGGAGCCGGCCCCGGTGGCCTCTCCTGCGCGCTGCACCTCGCCAATCTGATCGAAAAGCACAACGAAGCAAAGAAATCGCCATCACTTTCCGCCGAAAATATCTACGTCCTCGAAAAAGGCCGCGAAATCGGCGCCCACCAGCTTTCCGGCGCAATCATGGACCCGCGCGGCCTGCGCGAGCTAGTCCCTGACTTCGAAAAATCCGCCCCGCTCGATACTCCCGTAACCGGCGACGCCGCTTACTACTTCACCGAATCCAGCAGCTACAAACTTCCCATCACTCCGCCGCCGCTGCAAAATCATGGCAACTACATCGTCTCGCTGAATAAGCTGGTGAAATGGCTCGGCGGCCTCGTGGAAAAAAAAGGCGTCAATCTTTTCACGCAATTTGCCGGCAGGGAACTGCTCTACGAAAAAAACGGCATCGCTGGCGTCCTCACCGAAGACAAGGGCGTGGACAAGAACGGCAAACCCAAAGACAACTTCACACCGGGATATGAACTGCGCGCGAAAGTCACCGTGCTCGCCGAAGGTCCGCGCGGCTCGCTCACCAAGGAACTCGTCAACAAGCTGAAGCTCGACGGCTTGAATCCGCAGGTCTATGGGCTGGGAATCAAGGAACTGTGGGATGTGCAGCCGGGGAAAATCGACACGGGATATGTCGCGCATACGCTGGGCTGGCCACTCAGTTCAGACCTCTACGGCGGCGGCTGGGTTTACGGCTTGCAGAATAATCGCGTCTCGCTCGGCATGGTCGTCGCGCTGGAATATCACGACCCGATTTTCGACCCGCACGAAGCGTTCCAGAGATATAAAACGCATCCCTTCGTCAAAAATATTCTCGAAGGCGGCAAGCTCATCCGTTACGGCGCTAAAACCGTTCCCTACGGCGGCTGGTATTCCATGCCGCGCAGTTACGTGGATGGCGGCCTGATCATCGGCGATTCCGCCAGCCTGCTGAATTCCCAGCGCCTGAAGGGAATTCACACCGCCATCAAGAGCGGGATGTTAGCCGCCGAAACAATCTACGAAGCACTCTGCGCGGGCGACACTTCCGCAAAAACCCTCTCCACGTATCCGCAAAAAATTGAAGCCAGCTGGATCAAGAAAGAACTCTGGGAAGTCCGCAATTTCCACCAGGCTTTTCACGGCGGCTTGTACTCAGGTCTGGTGCAGGCCGGATTGCAATTCGTCACCGGCGGCCGCGGCCTCAGTGATCCTATGCGCAGCGAGCCGGGCTACGAGGAATACACAAAGCTGAATCGCTCACGCACTCTTGTCGACCAATCCACGCGCTTCAAAGGCGACGGTAAGCTCACCTTCGATCGCCTCACCGACGTCTATCACTCCGGCACGCGCCATGAAGAAGATCAGCCCTGCCATCTCGTCGTCCTCGATCCGAATATTTGCGGTGATCGCTGCGTGCGCGAGTACGCCAATCCCTGCCAGTATTTTTGTCCCGCGGCGGTTTACGAGATGGTCACGGAAAAAGGCGAGCCCAAACTGAAGATCAACGCGTCCAACTGCGTCCACTGCAAAACCTGCGACATCGCCGATCCATACCAAATCATCAACTGGGTCCCCCCAGAAGGTGGCGGCGGCCCCAACTACGAAGGAATGTGAATCGCGCCACAGCGCGAGTGGCTCTTAATGTTTTGTCTTAAAAAAATTCTAACTGCTCCCGCCAAACGCCCTCTTCAACCGCGCCCAAAATCCTTCCTTCTTTCCGCCTGAAGAATTTCCCTCGCCCGCTCCCTGTTTGCCCGGCGACGCACTACTCTTCTGCGCCACCGTTTCCAAGTGCGGCGCTTCTACATGCCCCGTGAACTGATAATCCGGCTCCACGTGTACTGTGCGCACCAGCAATACCGCACCAATCGCAGGATCTTCCGGCGGCGCAGGCAAAGACGAAGCCGAATACACCAGCGGCGGCAGAATAATCTTGTACTCCGGCACCGAAACAACTGGCGGAGACGGCGCTGCATCTTTCGGCGCGGGCAAAGTCGGATGTGTCTCGTTCGCTCCGGCCAAAATCCTCAACTGCACATTCGGTTCTGGCGCAGGCTCCTTCGCTGCAGTCTCGACCGGCGGCGCTGGTGCCGGCGTCGGCGCCGCTTCCGAAGGATATTGTTGTACGTTCAGCTGATCCCGCGACGTAACTCCCATCACCGGAATCTGTGGCGGCGGCAACGACTGCACATGCATCGGCGTGCACTCGCAACTTCCCGGCGTGCCCGCTACCGGCACCAGATTTCCCGCCGACAGAAAGAATTCGCCGCTCTGGGGAACGATCAATCCCGCGCCGGTGAATTGCTGCTCCAATCGAATCGCGCCGCTCGTCGCCACGACGCACAACGAATCATTCATATCCAGTCCGGCGATGATGTCTCGGCTCGCCCCGCCAATATCCAGCGGCGTCGCAATCATCGTCGGCGTGAAAATCCGCAGTGGCGTGCTGGCAGGCAGTTGCAAGTGAACGCGCCCGAAGTTCAGCGCCAGGGTGATCGAGGGCCCGGATTGCAGCAGCGTGAGTTTCGCCGGCCCGCAAATATCCACCTGCCCTCCCGCCGCCAGCGTCAACCGCGCTTTTCCGTCGTGCACCGTCAGCACGCTGCCGTTGAATACGAAACTCGGCGAACCGGGTGTCGCGACCGCAGGCGAGCTGTCCGCTGTCGTGCCGTTGTCCACGGAAACATCATTCCCCTCGACGCGCCCGATCGCGCCAGAAGGTGCTTGCTGCCCGCGCGAAACCTGCGCAGCTGCCAGCAAAGAAGCAAACGCCAGAAACAGCGCAGCCACATTTCTGGGTCTCAAACAAAGGACGTTATACGCAGCGAATTGTGGTCGGGAGCACATCGGGACCAGCGCGAGTTTCCGTCCTATACTATACCGCAGTGGATACCGACGCGAAATCAGGCGCTCCCGCAAGCGCTCCAACCGCCAATTCGCTGTTCGATCTGCGCGGCCCGCAACTCTCGCGTTGGCGACGGATGCAAATTCCCGTAATCGCCTGGTTGGTGTACGGAGCAATCCGCCTGATCGGCCCGACTCTACGCCTCGACGTCGTCGGCGCGCGCAACGCGGTACTCATCGAACACCGCGGCGAATCTGGCATCGGGGCCTTTTGGCATCGCTGCATTTTTTCCGCCGCATGGATCTGGCGCAATCGTGGCATCGTGGTGATGAACACGGTGAACTTCGACGGCCAGTGGACGCGCCGCGTCATCGAGCGCCTGGGTTTCGGAACCGCGCAAGGCAGCTCCAGCCGCGGCGCGATCGAAGGCCTCAGTGTGATGGCGCAGCGCATCAAGGAAGGGAAACACGTGGCGTTTACGATTGACGGCCCTCGCGGACCGCGCTACGTCGCGAAGCCCGGCCCGATAATCTTGGCGCGCCGCACCGGCAGCCCCATCACCTGCTTTCACATCGGCCTGCAGCGCGCCTACACCTTCAAGAAATCCTGGGACCTGTTCCAAATTCCGATTCCTTTTACGCGCGCGGTGATGTTTTTCGCGCCCGCCGTTCGCGTTCCCACCGATGCCGGCAGCGAAGTCATGCACCAGAAACAAGCCGAAATGCAGGCCATGCTCGAGAAAGTGCGCGATGCCGCCGAATCCTGGTTTCAATTGAGTGATCAGCAACGGAAGGAAGTGCGCGCTACGTGGAATCGCCGCGACTAGTTAGCCGCAAGCGAAAAAGTCGCCGGAAGCTCTTATCCCTCGCCCAACTTGACCGGAATGTTCATCTGCTTGCCATCGCGCACGATCGTCAACGTAACGGAGTTCCCAGGCTGCGAGCGGTTCAGCATCAGATTCAGATCCATCTGATTGGTGATCGCTTTGCCGTCCACCGCAATCAGCACGTCGCCGCCGATGCGGAGCTCCTGCAAGCCCGCCACCATGGATTTGTTGCCGCCGCGAATTCCCGCCGCCGCCGCCGCGCCGCCCGGCTCAACGCGCTCGATCAATATTCCTTCCTGCACGTTCAGCTTCAGCGCCTCCGCAAGTCCCGGCCACAAAGCGCGCCCCTCGGCTCCCAGCGTCGCGCGGCGAACACGTCCGAACTTGATTAAATCTTCCGCCACGCGCCGCGCCGTATTGATCGGAATCGCGAATCCGATTCCCGCCGTGGTTCCGTTGGGCGCATAAATCGCGCTGTTGATTCCGATCACTTGCCCGTGCGAATCCAGCAGCGGCCCGCCGGAATTTCCGCGGTTGATCGAAGCATCCGTCTGAATCGCTTCGTCAATGAAAGTGTTCTCGCTGGTCTGCACCGTGCGCCCCAATGCGCTGACGATCCCGGTGGTAAGCGTGCTCGAAAATCCAAATGGATTGCCGATCGCCAATGCGCGCTGCCCTACCAGCAGGTTGCGCGAATCGCCCAGCGTCAAAGGCGTCAGCTTGTGCCCCTGCGTGTCAATCTGAATCAGGGCGATATCGTTGCGCGTGTCTTCACCGATCAGTTTCGCTTTGTAACGCGTCAGGTCGCCCAGCGTCACTTCAATCGTCTGCGCGCCCTGCACTACGTGGTAGTTCGTCAGAATGTGGCCGTCCACATCAATCAGAAATCCGGAGCCCGCGCCTTCCACCGGCACGGGATTGTAGAAGAAATCATATTCCACCGTGCGCGTCACGATGTTCGCCACCGCGGGCGATGCCAGCCTGTAAATTCGCACGTTTTCCGCTTCGGTGGGATCCAGCGTAGGCGGGCTGCTCGAATCTGGCGCGCGCAGCGCATTCACCGCCGCGGGATTTCTCTCGCCGTAGCGCGAACCGGCCCAATACGCACCGAGCCCAATGATCAGCCCGATGGCCAGCAGCCGCACCGCGCGCCCTTCGCTTCCCGGTGTTTTCATCAAACTCATGAAGGAAACTCTTGCTCCCCGTTGCCACTGCATTTTCGCACGAATTCGCTCTGTCAGTTAATACGCTGCAACCTTACGAAATGTTTCCGCCGGCGGGAGCCGTGGGTCGCGCCAATCGTTTCACCACTTCCATCACCTGGAGTTCCGTTTCTTCCAGCGATCCGGAACAGTCGATCGTTTCATCGCCCAGCCGGCGCTTTTCTTCCATCGGCATTTGCGCCGCGATGCGCAGTTTCGACTGTTCCGCTGTCAACCCGCGCTCCACCAGCCTTTGCAACTGCTGCTCGGCAGGGCACCAGCACACGATCACCCGGTCGAGTTCCTCGTTGTATCCCGCCTCGATGATCAACGCTGCTTCAACCACGGCCAGCTCCGGACCGCCCGCGTGCCCCTGCGCGGTAAACCACTTGCGCACCACGTCTAGAATCCGCGGGTGCAAAATCTGATTCAGCCGAGCGCGCTTCGCCGCATCCGCGAAAATAATCTGCCCCAGCTTTCCGCGATCCACGTTGCCATAGCCGTCCAGAATTTCCTTGCCGTAGTCGCGAACGACTTCGTTGTAAGCGTCCTGCCCCTGCTCGAGCAGCTCGTGGCCCAGCGTGTCCGCATCCAGCACCGGACAATCCAGATCGCGCAGCATGGCCGCCACAGTGGATTTCCCGGATGCGATGCCGCCGGTGAGGCCGACGCGCAACATCAGCGTGGCACGGCCGCGGCTGCCGGAGTTGTGGCCGGCATGCGGTCTCCGCGCCGAAGCCGCGCGGCCTTGATAGTGTTGCTCATCAGCATGGCGATGGTCAGCGGTCCAACTCCACCGGGAACTGGAGTGAGCGCACCGGCAACACTCGATACGTCCGGATGTACGTCACCAACAAGAGCCGTGCCTTTTTCGCGGAAGGCGGCCAGGCGCTCCGGAAAATGCGCGAAAAAATCTTCCGCCTGCGCGGGCTCGCTGATGCGGTTGATGCCCACGTCAATCACCGTAGCGCCCGGGCGCACAAAATCTGGCGTCACCATTCCCCCGCGGCCCAAAGCGGCCACCACGATGTCAGCGCGGCGAACCACTTCCGGCAAATTCCGCGTCTTGGAATGGCAGATAGTCACCGTGGCGTTCGCGTGCATCAGCAGCAGCGCCATCGGTTTGCCCACAATGTCGCTGCGGCCCAACACCACGGCGTTCGCGCCTTCGAGCGCAATTCCGCCGCGCCGGAAAATTTCCATCACGCCGGAAGGCGTGCAAGCCACCAGCGTCGGACGCCCGGCGACCAGATGACCGACATTGATTGGATGAAAGCCGTCCACATCTCTCGCCGGATCCACCGCGTCGAGAATTTTCTTCGCGTCCACCTGCGGCGGCAACGGCAGCTGCACCAGGATGCCGTCCACGTCATCGCGGCAATTCAAGTCTTCCACAATCGCCAGCAACTCCGCCGTCGAGATCGTCGCCGGCGGCGTCACCTGAATGCTCGCAAGCCCCAGCTTTTCGCACGCCGCGATTTTGCTCTTCACGTAAACTTTTGACGCAGGATTGTCTCCCACGAGCACCGCCGCAAGCCCCGGGCGGATTCCCGCAGCCGCCAGTGCAGAAATTTCCCCCGCCAGCTCGCCGTAAATCTGCTCGCGAATTGCGTTGCCATCCAGGATGCGTGCAGCCAAGAAAACTCCTCGGTGCGAAGGCTGAATTATTTCCGAATCGCCATAATAGCACAGCGAAATCCGCCTTGAACCCGCCGGCCAACGTAGCAATCCGTATCGCTCGGCACGTGTCCTGGTGCATTATGGTGCAGAGTGGTGTACACTTAACCGTATGCCCAAGTCCGAAAAGTCTATTCGTCAAAGCGTTTCGATTCCGGTCCGCGTCGCCAAACACGTGCGCGCCATCGCCAAAACGCGCAAGACCAGCGCCAATCGCGTGCTCGTTGATTTGATCGAGGCCGGTATTCAATCCAAGGAAGCGGAAAAAGAGCGGTTCTTCGCGCTCGCCAATCGCCTCTCTGAATCCGCAGACCCTGCAGAACGCCAAAAACTTAAGAAAGAACTCGCCCGAATGACCTTCGGTGAATAATGCCGAAAATTCAGTGGACCGAGCTTCCTCTTCCACTGCGGCAGCATCTGTTTGATCGTCTCGAGCAGCGTCAGATAACCGTGGAAGATCTATACCAACTGAAGCTCTGGCGCGAATCAGATCCAGATGCGCCAGAAGGTGAATGGTACAAGGACTTCGGGACTTTCAAGATCTGTGGTTCAGGCCGATTCCCCAAAACATTCCTGCTGAAGGGACAAGCTGCCCGGGGCAAACCGATCTAGGCAGCCCGCGACGAAACCCGCAATGTTCTTCGATTCATGCGCGTCAAACAACTAGTAGATGTCGTACTGCTCCCAATGCAGCGTGGGATCGGCTTGGATGATGATGCTCTTCTTCGTCCAGCGCTCGAGTTCTTCGATGAGCGACGACTCCCGCGTTTTCAGCGCCTTGGAAATTTCTGGATGGACGCGCAACGTGATGCTGCCGGAACCCATCTCCGGCGCCATCTTGCGCGCTTCCGTCTGAATTTCGTAGCACAGCGTGGGAATGGATTTCACCATGCCCGAACCAGTGCAATAAGGGCAAGGCTGGCACAGCGTGCGTTCCAGGGCCTGCTTGGTGCGCTTGCGCGTGATCGCCACCAGGCCGAATTCATTGAAGCGCAGCACTTTCGATGGCGCGCGGTCGGCGCGCAAAGCGTCTTCCAGCACGGCCATCACCTTCTCGCGGTTGCGCCGCTCTTCCATGTCAATGAAATCGATGATGATGATGCCGCCCAGATCGCGCAGACGCATCTGACGCACGATTTCCTTGCAGGCTTCCAGGTTCGTGCGCACGATCGTGTCTTCGAGGCGGTTCGAGCCCTTGCCCACAAACTTTCCGGTGTTCACGTCAATCGCCACCAGCGCTTCGGTGTGATTGATCACGATGTACCCGCCGGATTTCAGCCACACTTTAGGCCGCAGGCCCTTGTCAATTTCCTGCTGGATGCCGAACTCTTCGAATACTGGCGTTTCCTTGGTGTATAACTTCACGCGCCCTACCAGCTGCGGCTGGAAGCGGCTCATGAAGTCCACTACTTTGGTGTATTCCTCTTCGGTGTCCACCCAGATCGCGCCGAAATCCGGCGTGATGTAATCGCGCAGAATGCGTTCCACCAGGTTCAGGTCGCGATGAAGCAGCGAAGGCGCCTTGCGTTGCTCCGAACGCGCCTTGATTTCCGCCCAAGTCCGCGTCAGGAATTCCACGTCCGCGCGAACTTCCTCCGGCGCGGCGCTGGCCGCTGCCGTGCGCACGATGAAGCCGCCGCCCGAAGTTCCCTTCGCGTCGGTCACCAGATGCCGCAACCGCGCGCGTTCTTCGGCGGAAGCGATCTTGCGCGATACGCCGGTGTGATCCAGCGTCGGCATATAAACCAAAAAGCGCCCGGGCAGTGCGACGTGGCTGGTAATGCGCGCGCCCTTCTTGCCCAGCGGTTCCTTTGCGATTTGTACGATGATTTCCTGGCCCTGCTTCAGCATGTCTGCGATCAGCTGCGTGCGTCGCGGCTGCTGCGGGCGGCCATGGCTGTGTCCGCCGCTGTGCCCGTGCTGCGGACGACGGCCTCTGTCATCGCGCCGGCCACCACGATCGCGGCCACCACGACGCGCAGGATTCTGCATGCGCGAGCGGAAATCGCCGCGCACGCGAGCCTGGAATGGCTGTTGCGCCGGCGCGGGCGAACCTTCCGCGGAAATCGCGCCGCCGTTTTCAGGCTGTGCCGCGATGGACTCTGCGCTGTCCGCGTGCTCGTGCTCGGAATCCGGAGGAGCGATCATGCCTTCTTCTTCGGCGGCCGCTTCTTCCTGTTGCAGCTCTGCGTCCTCGGAATCTTCCGCGTGTTCTTCGCTTTCGTGTTCCTCGGCGTGGTGATCGTCGTGATCGCCGCGGTCCCCGTGCTCGTCGTGTTCCTCGGGCAAGCCGGATTTGGCCGCTTCGGCGCTGGCGTCGGCAGCAGCGAACACGCGATTCTGCGCATCGCGCGCCGCGTCGTCATCCTGAGCGTCGGCAATGTGCTCCGCGAGCGCGGCCGCTTCCTCTTCCGTCAAATCCACGTGAGGATGTTCTTCGTGATGTTCGTGCACTTCCGGAGCATCGCTCAATTCGAAATTCGGGCTGAGCGCTTCCACCTGATTCCAATCGCGCGAATTCTGCGCCGGCAACTCTTCCACATAGGCGTCCGGTGTCGGCAAGGAATCCACTTCCGGCCCAGCCGGCATCAGCGGAGAAAGTGGAGCGAAACGAACCGCATCGGGAACGGGCGCGTTGTCCTGCGGCTGCGACGCCTGCGTTTCGGATGCTTGCGGTTCACCCGTCTCTGGTTCAGGAGGAAGATGTGTGTGCGCCTTCCACTTTGAGAGCGTCTCGCCCGGGAGCGGTTCCAACCCGCCGCTCGACGACGGCGCGCGGAATCCCTCGTTACGCCGCGGAAAGCTTTCGCGCGCCGGGAAAGATCCTCGACCTGAAGATTCGCGTACAACAGGACGGTGTTCCACGCGCTCGTCCGCGAAACGCGGCGACGCTACGGATTCATCCAGTCCTTTACGAGCTTCTTCGTGTACCTCTTCCTGCACGTTCCCACGCGTTTCCGATTCGTGCGCGGGTGATTCATGCTCATCAAATGCTGGGGTGTAGCTCGGCGCCGCATCAGCTTCATGCGAGTGCGTCTCCGCAGCCGACGCTGAAACATCCGAAGGACTTCGCTCCCGGAACTTCGCGAGAGATTCTCCCGGCAGCAAAGTTGAGATATGTCCTTCGGGCGCTCCCGGCTCGCTGGAATGTTCCTCGGCGGGGCGAGATGAAGCATATTTCGAAGAGGGAAGTTCGCGCCCAAAACGTCCACCGCGTTCGCCGCCAGGTCTGCCGCCGCTTCCGCTACGCCCGCGGCCGCCGCCACTACCACCGCGCCGCCCAAATCTTCCGCCGCGATCTCCGCCAGGCCTGCCGCCGCGCGACCGATTCTCAAAGCGCCCGCGATCCCCGCCCGGTCTTCCGCCGCTCGATGGACGAGAAACTGCCGGCGAAAACGTCCCCGGCGCCGACGATCCGCGCACCGCTGAAATCGATTCACCCGGCAGCGGTTCGAGGCCAGCGCCAGAACCCGCCCCTGCGAACGCACCTGGAGCCGCGCCCGTTTGCGTAGACGAATGCGGCGATTCCACATCCAACGGCTCGATGATTGGCGCAGTTCCGGTATTCGCTGGGAAAACCTGCCCGCCCTGCTCTTCCATCTTTTGGGCTTTGTCCTCGACGGTGGTGACGACGTGGTCCAGCTCTTCGATCTCTTCCATGAAGTCGCTGACGTACAGGAAGGCGTCGCTATCGAGGCCAATCTCCACAAAGGCAGACTGCATGCCTGGCAGCACGCGCGTTACTTTGCCTTTGTAGATGCTTCCGACTAACGCAAACTCTTTTTCTCGCTCGACGTAATATTCACAAAGCTGTCCTTCTTCCAAAATGGCGACCCGTGTCTCGTGGGGGTTCGCCGATATAACCATTTCCTTCGACATTGAAGCTCCTCATGGAGCACCGGATCGTGGCGGCGCGCGCGACCTCGCGCGCTCGACCGGAGTGGGGCAAGGGCTTGCCTTGCGCT
>Ga0210390_10002653_pt1 | contig 15715 bp, 15 predicted proteins | sample IncBWH11OmetaG_FD_161050 | JGI IMG/M metagenome (GOLD analysis project Ga0210390, IMG submission 161050) | Forest soil microbial communities from Barre Woods Harvard Forest LTER site, Petersham, Massachusetts, United States - Inc-BW-H-11-O ... | reverse complement strand
GAAGACGGAGTTGCTGCTCGAATCGAAGGTCGCCGCAATGTTCAGGGACGGCGATACCGCCATCAGGCCCGGAGAGTTTCCGGTGCTCATTCGTTGAAGCCGCGGAACCGTGTCGTTATAGCCATCAATGATAACGAGGCCACCGAAGTCACTGGCCGAGGTGACTCCCTGCGAAGCCAAAAGCCGATCCGGCAGGCTATTCGCGGACTTGGAGTATCCGCAGGAAATCAAACTCAGGCTGGCGGCCAATCCAAGCACGGGAACAAGGGCGCGCTTTAGAATGTTTCTCTCTAAGCTTCTCTGCAAGCTTTTCCTCAAGCTTTTCCTCAAACGACGGGCTCCTAACGGCATGAAAAAGGGAGATTTAATTGCGAAATAGCGGATTATAACAGACCCGAACCGGGCTTCATGCGCGGCTCGCGGGATTCAGTCGAGTTCCTTTTCGCCGTTTGCGCGCCCTCCCTGTGCGGACGAGTCCCCCGACCAGATGCGCGAAGCAGCCATCATCCTGTATTCTCAGAAAATAACATATGGCATCTGACTTTCTCGCCCGGATCAAGCAGTCCCCTGTGTTGTGCGATGGCGCCATGGGGACGCTGCTCTACGCCAAAGGTATCTTCATTAACCGGTCGTACGATGAACTCAATCTGTCGCAGCCTGACCTGATTCGCGGGATCCACCACGAATACCTGCAAGCCGGAGCTGAGATCATTGAAACCAATACTTTCGGTGGCAACTCTTTCCGCCTGGGACGGCACAGTTTGGCCGACAAAGTCCGCGACGTCAATCGGGCGGGCGCGCGCCTGGCCCGGGAAGCCGCCAAAAGCTTCGATGTATGGGTAGGGGGATCGGTTGGCCCGCTCGGGACCAGAATCGAACCTTTGGGGAAAACGTCGTTTGACGAAGCTCGCGAGGCATTCCGCCAGCAGATCGAAACGCTGGTGGAAGGCGGAGTCGACCTGCTGATTCTGGAAACTTTCGGATACTTGGAAGAAATCCATCAAGCGATGCTCGCCGCCCGAGACGTTAGCAAGACGCTGCCCATCGTCGCGCAGGTCACCATTGACGAGGACGGCAATTGCCTGGACGGCTCCGATCCGCAGACTTTTGTGTCCCGGCTCGAAGAGTGGGGAGCCGACGTGATCGGTTGCAACTGCAGCGTCGGTCCGGTCGCCATGCTGGACGCGATGGAACGCGTGCGGGCGGCGACTTCCCTTCCCTTGGCGGCCCAGCCGAACGCCGGCATTCCCCGGTCGGTCGAGGGCAGAAATATCTATCTGTGTTCTCCGGAATACATGGCCAGTTACGCGCGCAAGTTCGTAGCGGCCGGAGTGCGACTGGTGGGCGGATGCTGTGGCACCACTCCGGAACACATTCGCGTGATGAAGTCGGCCCTGCGCGTGGGTGAGGCTCGAGGTAAAGCTGCCGCCGCGCACGTGGCGAGCGGCCAGTCTGCGCCGGCAACAATTGCGGCCGTGCCTCTCGAAAAACGTTCCCTTCTGGGCGCGAAGTTGTCTCGCGGCGAATTTGTAACCATGGTTGAGATTGTCCCGCCGAAAGGAATCGACGTTGCCAAGGAGGTCGAGGGCGCGCGCTTTCTGAAGTCGGTGGGCGTGGATGCGGTGAACATCCCCGACAGCCCGCGAGCCTCGGCGCGCATGAGCAACCAGGCGTTGTCGCTGCTGATTCAGCGCGAAGTCGGCATCGACGCGATTCTGCATTACACCTGCCGCGATCGCAATGTCTTGTGCATCCAGAGCGATCTGCTAGGCGCGGCCGCGGTCGGCATCAAGAATCTCATCTGCATCACCGGCGATCCTCCCAAGATGGGGAATTATCCGGACGCGACGGCGGTATTCGATGTGGACGCCATCGGCCTCGTGAACATCGTCCACAACCTGAACCGCGGACTCGATCTGGGGGGAAATCCGATTGGCGCCGGAACCGGCTTCGTAATTGGCGTGGGCGCGAACCCGGGACTCACTGACATGGACGAAGAGATTCGCCGCTTCGAATATAAGGTACAGGCGGGAGCGGAATATGCGGTGACCCAGCCGGTGTTCGATCTGCGCCTGCTGGAAAATTTTCTGAAGAGGATCGAACATTGCCGCATTCCCGTGGTGGCCGGGATCTGGCCGCTGATCAGCGTCCGCAATGCCGAGTTCATGAAGAACGAACTCCGCGTCTCGGTTCCGGACGCGATTCTGGAGCGCATGGCGCGGGCGCAGACCCCGGAACTCGCCCGGGCGGAAGGTGTAGCCATTGCGCGAGAGATGCTGATTGCTGCCAAGCAGATGGCGCAGGGAGCCCAGATCAGCGCGCCGCAGGGGCGCTACAACCTGGCAGTCGATGTGCTGGAAGCGCTGGGGACCAACGGTTCAACCGCTACTTGCTGACCTCGACGCTGACAACCACGACCCGCGCTGAATAAATCTTCATTCGTCGGAATCAGAAAATCGTTATTCCGCTTCGGCTTCCCCCTCCGGGAATGAATCGTGCATTAATTTCGATCCATCTCATAAAAAAGACTGGACTCTTCGTGCAAATAGTTGCATTACAATAAGAGACGGAGCGAAAACCCCGTTGCCTAAGTTTGAAGAGTGCCTCCAGCGACTGGAGCAAATTGTTCAGGAACTGGAAAAGGGAGAAGTCCCTTTAGAAAAGTCTCTGACACTGTTTGAAGAAGGCATGCAACTTTCTTCGGCTTGCCGGAAAGAACTGGAGCAGGCGGAAGGAAAAGTTGAAATTCTGTTGAAGAAGAACGGGAAGCTTCAAGCTGAACCCTTCGAAGCGCTGACAGAAAAGTCGCCAGCACGGCGTTAAGTCGTGCAGAGTTCTGACCGCGATTCGGGAGCTTTCGATGTCTGTGGAGTTGTGGTTCTCTGAGCCACCCCGCAGCCCTAGTCCGATGTTGACGTCCGCCGTTGACGAAGGTTGAAAGATCGGGGGAATTATGGCACACAGTGTAGTCGTTCTCGAAAAGAACCCTGGGATGGCCAGGTCGCTGGCGGGTGAACTCCGCACTCACTTTTCTGTGCACGTAACCCGCTCCCGCGAAGAATTGCGGGAGGACGTAACCCGAACGAATCCTCAAGCAGTGGTGCTCAACCTGGAGCACTGGCTGCTGGATGATGTAGAGAGTTTGCACCGCGACTTTCCCACACTGCCCATCGTTTGCACGCACCGCGTCCCGGACGAAGACATGTGGATGGCTGCGCTGGCAGCGGGCGCCAGCGACGTTTGCCCCGCGGATGACGTGGGCAACGTGCTGACCTCGGTTCTGCGCTACACCGCGTTTTCGCGCCAGGCCGCGGCATAGGTCCACTCTCCGCAGAGAATACGAGGACGCCTGCGGGCGTCCTCTTTTGCTGGCAGCCATAGCTGCAGGCATCGTCTGTAACCCTCAGGTCCCGCTCCCAGCCTTCACATCCTCTGCCTTGTTATACTCACTGCTTCATGCTCCAGGAGACACTCGAACAAGGTCGGCAGCTGACCGACGCCGCGCTCGACCGGCTCATTCCGCTCGAGACCGAGCATCCGCAGTCGATCCACAAAGCGATGCGCCACAGCGTTTTCGCCGGCGGTAAGCGCCTGCGGCCCGTGCTCTGCATGGAGGCTGGGCGCATGGTAGCGGGATCGTTGCCAGCGCGGATTGAAGAATTGGGTGCGGCGCTCGAAATGCTGCACACCTACTCGCTGATTCACGACGATCTACCCGCGCTCGACAATGACGATCTGCGCCGCGGGCGTCCAACCTGCCACAAAGCCTTTGGCGAGGCGATCGCGATCCTCGCGGGAGATGCGTTGCAGACGCAGGCCTACGAAGTTCTGGCGCGGCTGAAGTGCCCGGCGGAGGCCCGCGTGCGCATCATTGAGGAGATCGCTCACGGCACGGGAACCGTCGACGGCATGATTGGCGGGCAGGTCGTGGATCTGGAATCGGAGCACTCGCGGCCTACGGCGGAGATGCTGGAGTACATCCATCGCTCAAAAACTGCGGCGCTCATCACCGCGAGCCTGGTGAGCGGCGGCTTATACGCCGGAGCGAAAGACAATCAGGTGGCGAAGCTCCGCGCCTTCGGATTGGCGATTGGCCTGGCATTCCAGATTGTCGATGACGTACTCGACGTGACCCAGACTTCCGAACAGTTGGGGAAAACGGCAGGCAAAGATACGGCGTCAGAGAAAGCGACGTATCCCGCGCTGTTTGGGATTGAAGCTTCGGTGGCCCGGGCGGATGCGCTGGTAAACCAAGCATTCTCGGAACTGGACAGCTTTGGCGAGCGGGCAGAGCCGCTGAAGGAACTGGCGCGATTCTTGGTGGAGCGGAAGAAGTGAAGGAGACCTCGGATGTCAGTGGTGCTACAGGGAAGCGTACGGGCAGCGAAGGGCGGAAAGAACGGAATAGGGGCAACTCTCCATGATCTTCTTGATTTCGCTTAAACACTTGCTGATTTTTGTGGCCGCGCTTGTGACGGTCATCTTCGTCGTTCGAGCGACAAGAAACTCAAAGTAGCACTACTCGGGTCTCAGACCTCTGTGATCCTCGGCGGCCTCTGTGGTAGAAATTAAAGACGGCGATGGAGTTCGCCACAACCGCCTGCGCTGCCGACACGCCGCACGCTAATGACTCCTACAGAATCGAAATCCAATTTTTGTAGGAGCTTCGTCGTGAAAGATTTCCTCGCGATATCTGTCGCCGCGATTGTTGGCGCCAACCTCCGGTACCTGATCAGCCGTCTGGCCGCACGGGAGTTTGGCCCCATCTTTCCATACGGGACGCTCGCCATCAACATTGTAGGCAGCTTCATCGTGGGTTTTTTTGTCATCTGGACCAGCGAGCGAGTGCTGGTCGATCCGCGCTGGCGGCTGCTGGTGGTGATTGGCTTCTGCGGATCGTTCACCACGTTTTCCAGCTACGCCTTCGAGACCATGTCGTATTTCGAACAGGGCCAGTGGGCACTCATGCTGACCAACGTCCTCAGCAACAATCTGCTGTGCCTGGGTGGCGCACTGGCCGGCATGGCTTTGGCGCGGGCGTTGTGAACGCCACCACACCTCCAACTCTTGAAACTGCGCGGCTGAAGTTGCGCCCTTACGCCGAGGCCGATATCGCCGAACTTCTGCCCTTGATCGGCACGCGGGAGGTTGCGGCGACCACGTTGCGCATCGCGCATCCCTACACCGAGCAGGATGCCAAAGATTTTCTGAAGCTCGCCGAGGAACCGGGCCGGCTCTGGCTAGCGGCAACGCTGCGGAGCGACGGCCGCCAGATCGGTGGCATCGGCCTGCGCATCGACGAACAGCACCAGCACGCCGAACTCGGCTACTGGCTGGGCGTGCCCTATTGGGGACAGGGCTATGCAACGGAAGCGGCGGGGGAAATGCTGCGCTACGGATTTGAAGATTTGAAACTGCATCGAATCTTCGCGTCGCATTTCAAGCACAATCCCGCCTCGGGACGGATTCTTGTCAAGCTTGGCATGCGGCACGAAGGCTGCCAGCGCGAGCACCTGCGCAAGTGGGACCAGTTTGTCGATTCAGAGCTCTACGGCATCCTGCGGCGGGATTGGAATATTTTGGGCCAGAATTCCGGAGAGATTTCCAGCGAGGTTCGCGAGTAAAATGCCAGATGCGATGGCTGTACAAGTCACCCTCTACCTGAACGAAGCCGACCAGTGGCATCACCGTCCGCTGCACATGGAGATTCTCAACTATCTGCGCAAGGAGAATGTCTACGCGGCAACCGCGCTTCATTGCGTAGCGGGATTTCTGGGTCGGCAGCGCGTGGAGACTTCGCACCTGGTCGAGGCCGGAGGAAAATTGCCGGTGATTATTATTTTCGTCGACACCGATGATCACGTAAACCGCGTGCTGCCCACGCTGAAAGAAATGGCAGCGCACCGGCTGATCGTGCGCGAGAATGTGGTGCTGGAGCAGGGGAACCTGGATTAGGGGATCGGAAGCAACCTTGTCAATGAGACTCGCCGATATGATCCTCGCTTCTGTGATCATTGGATCACAGGCGTACGCGCAGGCGCCAACGACTGGGGTGCCATTCGCGTACCCCGAACTCGGCTTCCGCTATACTCCTCCCGGAACGCTGAACGATTACACCGCTGCGGATAATCGATCCGTTCAGGAACGGGCCGCGGCCTTGCATACGACCAAAGTGCTGCAGGTTCGACTTTCTCTACAATCCTCTTCCGAAGATACCGATCAGGGCTGGCACAAGATTGGAATTGAAACCTACCCGCGCGAGAACCTGACCGGCCTGAGTGATCAAGCGACAATTCGCAAGGTCTCGCGTTGGGTGGCCGGAGTCGGAGCGAACGAGGTTGAGGAACCGAAAGATGCAAGAATCGGAGACTTCCACTTTACGATTTCATCGTTTGAGCTGCGCGAAGGCCAGAGGGTGAAGCATGCTAGCGTTTACACAACGGTTCTAAAGGGACAGGTAGTAGCTTTCGCGTTTTCTGCAAACTCACCGGAAGTTCTGAGCAGGATCGAAAAATCGATCAGCTCTATCGAGCCAGTGGCCCCGCGATGAACCAAGATTCTCTCGACATTCTGGCCATCGCCGCGCACCGCGACGACGTCGAGCAGACCTGCGGCGGCACGCTGCTGAAAGCTGCGCAACGCGGCCAACGCACGGGCATTCTCGATCTGACGCAGGGCGAGATGGGCACGCGCGGCACGGCAGACGATCGCGCGCGCGAGGCCGACGACGCGGCGAAAATTCTGGGCGCGAGTTGGCGGCGGGCGCTCGACATTCCTGACGGGCGCGTCGAAAACACCTGGGAGAACCGGCTCAAGGTCGCCAGCGTGATTCGCGAGACGCGGCCACGCGTGATCATCCTGCCCTACTGGAAAGGCCGGCATCCCGACCACTACACGGCTTCGGTGCTGGGATACGAGGCTTGCTTTCTGGCGGGACTGGCGAAGCTTGATCCGAAGAAAGCTCTCAGCTCTCAGCTCTCAGCTGTCAGCGAACGAGCGGCAGACCGCAGGCCTCAGACGTCAAACTCCTCTCCTCATCGTCCTTTCAAAATCCTCTACGCTACGTTGTATTACGACATTCGTCCCACGTTTGTGATTGACATCGGCGAACAGTTTGAGGGGAAATTCGCTTCCATCCTTGCGTACAAATCGCAATTCAGCGATCAGGCTGCGGGCAAAGATCTGTTCCCGGCCCACGATGAGATTCGTGCCCGCGTCGAGGCCATGGCCCGCTTCTACGGCATGCTCGGCGGCGTCACCCATGCCGAGCCCTTCCTGCAAAAAGAAGTCGGGTTAGTCGAGGACCTGTTGGCGATTCCGGTGAAATCCATTTAGCATTACGGGACCGTCGTTACGGACCATTGCGAAGGAGAACTCGAAAATATGTCTCGCCTTATGCTCACACTCATCACCGCAGTCGCGCTGGCAGCCTCGGCCGCAGCGCAAGCAGGAACCTGGCAGATCGATCCCAATCACACCGCCGCACAGTTTGCGGTGAGGCACCTCGGCGTATCCACAGTGCGAGGCGCGTTCACCAAAGTGTCAGGGTCGGCAACCTATGATCCTTCCGACCCGTCGAAAACCTCTCTTGAAGCCACCATCGACGCCAACTCAGTGGATACGCGCGTGGAAATGCGTGACAACGATTTGCGCAGCCCGCGCTTTTTCGATGTGCAGAAATATCCGACCATCACCTTTCATTCGAAACAAACAAAAGTCGCTGGCCCCGGGAAGCTGCTGATCACAGGCGACCTCACGATTCATGGCGTGACCAAAGAAGTTGTGCTCGACGTGGACGGACCCACAACTCCGATCAAAGATCCGATGGGCAAAGGGCAGCGCACGGGCGCGTCGGCAACGACCAAAGTCAACCGGCAGGATTTCGGTGTGAGCGCTTTGCCGGGCGCCATCGGCGACGAGATTACGATTACGATCGACACGGAACTGATTTCGCCGCCGAAGTAGCGGAGTCGGTTCGCGTTGAGCAAGAGCTGTTTTGACTGTATTCCGTCCCGGCCAGGAGTTTCGACATGACAACACGCGCGCCGCTTTGTGGTTTGTGGTTGGTGGTAACAACCCTGTTTCTTGCTGGATGCGGGGGGTCGCCCGCGCCCTCCGCCACGGTCGGTCTTTCTCCTACCCAAGTGGCCTTGGCCGGCGCCGGTCAGACGCCCCAGACCCAGCAGTTCACGGCCACTGTGACCGGCAACGTGAAAGACCTCACGGTCACGTGGACCGTCGATAGCGTCGCTGGGGGCAATGCCACAGTTGGAACGATCAGCAGCAGCGGTCTCTACACACCCCCGTCCACGGGCGGCACGCACACTATCACCGCGACCAGCGTAGCGCTGTCGACGGCCTCGGCCTCAGCCACGGTCGCCGTCACCGACTTGCCGGGCGTGTTCACCTATCACAATGATCTGTCGCGCGACGGCGCCAACACCCAGGAATATGCACTTGCGCCCGCGATGATCACCAGTGCCACATTCGGCAAAGTGTTCTCGTGCCCGGTCGATGGGGCAGTCTACACACAGCCGCTCTGGGTGCCGGGAGTGACGATCAACGGCGCGGTTCACAATGTGATCTACGTGGCCACGCAACATGACAGCGTGTTCGCGTTCGACGCTGACGCCAATCCCTGCGCACAACTATGGCAGGCATCGCTGCTCGATTCGGCGCACGGAGGAACCGCGGGCGAGACGCCGGTCGTCTGGGAAGACGTGGGTTATTGCTATGGCGACGTCTATCCCGAGGTGGGAGTGACGGGAACTCCAGTGATTGATCCCTCGAGCAATACGATTTACATGGTCAGCGCGTCGGAGATCCCCGGCTCTAATTCGGGCAACTGCTCGCTTCCGCAAGGACAGTACTTCCACAAGCTGCATGCTTTGGACATCACGACTGGCAATGAAAAGTTCAACGCGCCGGTGACCATTGCAGCATCGGTGCCTGGAACAGGCGATGGATCCTCCGGCGGCATGGTGAATTTCAACTCGCAGTACCAGCACAATCGCTCTGGGCTGGCGCTTGCCGGACAATCTATCTACGTGCCGTTCGCCGCGCACGAGGATGCGACTCCCTATCACGGATGGCTATTCGGTTACAGCACCTCCGATCTCACGGTGCCTCCCAGCGTCTTCAACACCTCGCCGAACGGGCTTCACGGCTCCGATAGCGGAATTTGGGGCGCAGGCGGCGCTCCGGCCGTGGACAGCAGTGGAGACATTTACGTCGCCACCGGAAACGGCGTGTTTGACCAGGGCTCGGGCATGCCCATGGACGATGACTATGGCGACAGCGTTCTGCGCCTTCATCCATTTTCCGGAAGCACGGCGAACGGCGCGAACCTGGAAGTGAGCGGTTGGTTCACTCCCGACACCGAGAACTCGCTCGAGCGGACCGATGCCGACCTCGGCTCTGGCGCGCCCTTGCTTCTGCCAGACCAAACCGTCGGACCCACACATCTGCTGATCCAACTCGGAAAAGACGGCGTGATCTATTTAATCGACCGTGACAACATGGGCCAATTTCAGGCCAGCAACAACAGCCAGATCGTGCAGTACTTCCAGGCCATTGGCGGATTCTGGGGAACGCCGGCGTTCTGGCAGAACAACCTCTATTTTGCAGGAGCATACGCCGGCCAATCGGACAACCTGAAACAATTCACTTTCGATCCAACCGTCGGGCAGTTCTCATGTAGCCCGCAGCCTTGCAGCCCGTCTCCGGCCTCGGCGTCGAGTCTGCTCTATGGTTTTCCTGGAGTTTCCCCGTCAGTGTCTTCGCAAGGAAGTTCCAACGGGATCGTATGGGCCATTGATGCGGGTCTGTACGGATACGCCAGCCCGAATTCGGGCAACGCCAACTCGAGTTACTGCTATTCCGCGCCTGCTGCGGTGCCATCCGCATGCACCGGGCCCGCCGTTCTTCACGCCTACAATCCAATCAATTTACAGGTTGAATATTGGAACAGCTCGATTGCGGGTCTTCGCGATCAGGCGGGCAACGCGGTGAAGTTTGTGCCGCCGACCATCGCCAACGGCAAGGTCTACGTGAGCACGCGGACCGAAGTCGACGTCTACGGATTGCTGCCTCAGAACTAAGCGAGTCGTTTCCTGAAAAGCTCCAGCCGGCCACGGCTGGAGCCGCAGAAAATTTCTGCCTAGAATATCTTGGTGAACAACCAGAACAACGATCCCGACAGCAACATCGCAACTGGGAGAGTCAGGACCCAGGCAAGAGCCAGGTTACGCACCGTGCTCATCTGAATCCCCGAGTGATTGGCCGCCATGGTCCCGGCCACGCCCGAAGACAGCACATGCGTGGTACTCACCGGCAAACCGAATCCGTCAGCCGCTCCGATCGTCAACATAGCGGTGATTTCCGCGGCTGCTCCCTGCGCGTAGGTGAGATGTTCTTTGCCAATCTTTTCGCCCACCGTCACCACAATCCGCTTCCAACCAATCATGGTTCCTAAGCCTAGAGCCATTGCCACTGCGACCTTCACCCAGGTGGGAATGAAACGCGTCGAACGATCGACGTGCTTCTTGTAGTTGGCGAGCACGGCGGCATCTTCGGGCGAGAATTTCGGCTGTCCGCTTTTCGCCGTGAGCCGCAGCGCTTCGCTCACCAGATAAAGATCATTGCGGAAGTTGCGCACCCGGTCGTTAGGAACGTTTTTCAGTTCCTTGTAGATGGCGGTTTCGTTGCCAATGTCGTTGACCAGAGTCCGCATGGCCAGCATGGTGTTGGCATTGAACTGCTTGGTGCGGATGTATTCAGTCACGTCATCGCGAGCGTCGCCGATCACGGCCGCAGGCTGAACGTAGTGGTCGAGGGTGTCCGCCGCCTGTTGCGATACGGCTATAAAATCCTGCGATTCCTTATAAGTCACTGCGTGGTTCAACGCGTAGGCCGTGGGCACGGTTCCAATCAGAATGAGCATGATCAGTCCCATACCCTTCTGTCCGTCGTTAGAGCCGTGGAAGAAACTCACGCCGGTGCAGGTAAGAATCAGCAGGCAGCGAATGTAAAACGGCGGCGGAGCTTCGCCTTCCGGAGCGGTGTAAAGTTTCGGGTCTTTGATCAGCGCCTTGGCCGCCAGTAACAGAAGCGCCGCCACCGCGAATCCAACTAGCGGAGAAAGCAGCAGAGACTTGCCGATGCCGGCGGCTTGCGTCCAGTCGACGCCCGAGGTGCCGGACCTTCCCGCCATCATCTGATTGGCGATGCCCACTCCGATGACGGAACCGATCAGCGTGTGCGAACTGGAAGCGGGTAGGCCGAACCACCACGTGCCCAGGTTCCACATGATTGCCGCCACTAGCAGCGCGAATACCATGGCGAATCCGGCCTTGCTGCCCACCTGCAAAATCAGTTCCACCGGAAGCAGCGACACAATGGCAAACGCAACCGCTCCGCCCGAAACCATGACTCCCGCAAAATTCCAGAAGCCCGACCACACCACCGCCACGTGCGGCTCCAGAGAATGGGTGTAGATGACGGTCGCGACCGCGTTGGCCGTGTCGTGAAATCCGTTTACAAACTCAAATCCGAGCGCCACCAGCAGGGCGATCCCCAGCAGGACGTAAGGCATGACCGATTCGTTGTGAATCGTCGAGAGATCGCCCAACAGGTGCGACCCCGCATAGGCGAAACCGATGATCATCACGACGCCGAAAATGAGCATGCCGATCTTAGCGGCTTTGCCAGGCGACGAGTTCGAGAGCTTGGAGTCAAGCACGGTGGATGGGGCGGCCATGGTTATCCTTTGTGATTGCGAGGGAGCCTGAATTTAGAACCCACAGGAATTGAGGAACTATAGTGAAGGAATGTTACGGGCGTGTTAAAAGACAGATGGGGTAGTGGCTTAATTCCGCGTTGCTACGGATAACACGGCTATCTCTTGACTGCGACTGCCAGACCGTCACGAATCGGCAGAATCGTTGTATAGAACTCCTTCGCATCGTAGAGTTTATGATTGAACTCGAGGATGGCTTTGGTGCTCGCGTCGGTCGGATTTCTTTCGGCGACGCGTCCGCTCCACAGAACGTTGTCAGTGATGAATAGTCCGCCTTTGCGCAGGCGCGGGGCCACCAGGCGCAGCACGCGCGGATAGTCTTCCTTGTCGACATCGTTGAAGATGATGTCGAATTCCTGCTTCTGCTCCGATAGAAATTCCAGCGCGTCTCCAGTGTGCAGCGTGATGCGATTCGAGACTCCGGCGCGCTTGAAATATCCGCGGGCACGCTCGGCGTTCTTGGAATCGCCGTCGGTATAGATGACGCGTCCCTGGTCGCCCACCGCCTGCGCCCACCAGACCGTCGAATAGCCGATGGCCGAACCCAGTTCGAACACAGTCCGGGCCTGGATCATCAGGGCCAGTTGCTGCAGAACCCGCGCTACGGCCGGGCCCACGATCGGGACGTTTTGCGCTGTGGCATAGTCCTCCATCTCGGTGAGCACTTCGTCGCGCTTGGGCAGCATGGAATACAGGTAGTCATCGACCGGCCCCGCGGTGGTGAAGTTGTAATGCCGCCAACTGGCTCGGTTATCTTTTTTCTTCTGGGTCACAGGCTTACCTTTCGAATTCGCGCGGGACTTCGACCGCCCGCTGCCGTCGTTCACTACTCATTGCTCGCTACCCAATCGTGACGCCCGGCGTCTCGATGCGGAAGTCGAGTGCTTTTCCATTAATCGGCAACCTAGTTTATTATCAAACGCCATGGCAGAACTCAAGGTGCTGATTTCACGGCAGGAAATTGCCAAGCGCGTGGCCGAACTGGGCGAGCAGATCACAAAAGATTTTGCCGGCCAGTCCATTATCTTTGTCGGTGTGCTCAAGGGGGCGACGATTTTTCTTGCTGATCTAACCCGACAAGTGCATCTCGACTCTACCTTCGACTTCATCGGTGTCTCGAGTTACGGCAATCGCCCCAGCCCGGCAAGTGAATTGAAGAGCGGATGGGATTCGACGGGAGAAGTCCGGTTGCTGAAAGACGTAGATCAATCCATCAAAGACAAGAACATCATTCTGGTGGAAGACATCCTGGATACGGGCCTTACGATGACGTATCTGAAAAAAATGCTGTTGGCGCGTCAGCCTAAATCTTTAAAAGTCGCAGCGCTGCTCGACAAGCCTTCGCGGCGCAAACTACCGCTGGAGGGCGATTACGTCGGCTTCAAGATTCCCGACGAATTTGTCGTCGGCTTCGGCCTCGATTACGCCGAGAAATATCGCAATCTCGCCGACATTTGCGTCGTGCCCAGAGAGTAGCAACGGTCGGCCCGCCGCGCGTGGCACGCTTGAATTCTGAAGGGCTGTCGTCATGACGGCTGCTGTCATACCGGCTGTTATCATAAGAACAATGGGTTCTGTCCTTTCCAAGCCGGACCGCCTGCCGGTCGAGTCTTTGCTGCTGGACGTCGCCGACGTCCTGGCAACTTCACTCGATCTGGATACGACTGTGCGCCGGGTCGCCGAGGTCGTCCGCAAAGTCATCGATTACGAGATCTTCGCCATTCTTTTGCTCAACGAAAAAACTCAGGAACTGCGTTTCCGTTTTCAAGTGGGCTATCCGCCGGAATTCGCCGAGCGCAGCCGCATCAAGGTTGGCGAAGGAGTCACCGGGCAGGCAGCGCAATTGCGGCAGGCCGTTCTGATTGAAGATGTAACCAAGGATCCGCGCTATATCGAGGGCGTTCCCAATGTACGCTCCGAGTTGGCCATACCGCTGATCACCAAGAATCGCGTCATCGGCGTCATCGACATCGAGGCGCGCGAGCCCGGCTACTTCACCGAAGAGCATGTGAGTGTGCTGACGCTGGTGGCTTCGCGCATGGCGGCCGGCATCGAGAATGCCCAGCTCTATACGCGCACGACCAAGCAGGCGCGCATTCTGCTGCTGCTCAACGAAATCGCGCGCGAACTCACTTCGATTCTGAACCTGGACGAGTTGCTCGGCCGGATCGCCGAACTGGTGCGGCGCCTCATTGACTATCAGATGTTCAGCATCCTCTTGCTGGATTCTTCCGGCGAGAAACTGCAGCATCGTTTCTCGCTGCGCTTCAACGAGAATATTCATCTGAAGCATGAAATCCCGCTAGGGCGGGGACTGGTGGGTGCCGCGGCCGAGAGCAAACAGGCTGTGCTCGCTCCTGACGTGAGCAAAGACTCGCGCTACATTCAGGCCAATCCTGAAACTCGTTCCGAGCTGGTCGTGCCGCTCATTTATAAAGGCAAAGTAATTGGCGTGCTCGATCTGGAGCACACGCGGCGCGGATTCTTCACCGAAGAGCATCAACGCACCATGACCACGCTGGCCGCGCAAATTGCCATTGCCGTCGAAAACGCCCGCCTGTACGAAGAAATCGAGCGCCAGGAGCGGCGACTGGAACGCGATCTCGCCCTGGCGCGCGAGTTGCAAGGGCGGTTGCTGCCGCAATCGAGTCCGAAGCTTGCTCACCTGGAAGTGGCCGCGAAATTCGTGCCAGCACGCGCCATCGGCGGTGACCTATACGACTTTATCCCGTACTCGATGTCGCGGCTGGGCATCGCGATCGGCGATGTCAGCGGAAAAGGCGCGCCGGCGGCCATCTACGCAGCGTTGGTGAGCGGAATCATTCGCTCGCATGCTCCGATTGAACCTGGCTCGGCCGAAATGCTTTCGGCGGTGAATCTGTCGCTGGCCGAGCGCCGCATCGAAGCGCAGTTTGTGTCGATCATTTATGCGGTCTGGGATGACGAACAGCGCACCCTGACGGTGGCGAACTCCGGGCTGCCTCGCCCCATTTTTGTGCACAACGGCAAGAATGAAGTGATCGAGGCGACCGGCCTGCCGCTCGGTCTGTTCGATGAAGCGGACTACGACGAATTCAAGTTTCGCATGAAGCCCGGAGACATGTTCGTGTTTTTCAGCGACGGCATTCTCGACGCGCGCAACCGGAAGGGCGAATTGTTCGGGCGCGGCCGAGTTGAACAAATTGTCTCCGAATGTTCAGGAAAGTCGGCGAACTGCGTGGTCGATTCGCTCTTCAAGGCTGCGGCCGAACATTCGGCGGGCGTGGAAACTTTCGACGATCAGACCGTCGTAGCCATCCGCGTGACCGGCGGCGCGCACTCTCCGCACAAAAAGAAATGACCTCGCGCAGTCAGAGCCCGGCCCCGCGTCCTCCAGGATTTATCTATCGTGAGACGAAGCGTGGTATTTTGCGCCGGGCCGGACCGTCGATCCTGTACTGCGAAGATGTGTCCTTGCAGGCGTTGGCCGAGGAGCACGGCACACCTCTCTACGTTTATTCGACGGCGATGATCCGCGAGCGCTACGAGGCGTTCGACGCGGCTTTTCGCGACCAGCCACACACGATCTGCTACTCGGTGAAGGCGAATTCGAATCTGACGTTGCTGCGTTTGCTCGCAAAGAGGGGCTGTGGATTCGACGTGGTTTCCGGCGGAGAACTGGAACGCGTGCTTGCTGCCGACCGCAAGGCCGCGAAAAAAATTGTGTTCTCGGGCGTGGGCAAAACGCGCGAAGAACTAACGGCGGCGTTGAAGGCCGGCATTCTGTTATTCAATGTGGAGAGCGAGTCGGAATTGTGGGCGCTGGCGGAGTGCGCCGGGCGCCTCCGCAAGACGGCACCGCTGGCGCTGCGCGTGAACCCTGACGTCGCCGCGGTAACTCATCCTTACATTTCCACCGGCTTGCGCAAGCATAAATTC
>Ga0210390_10002651_pt1 | contig 15723 bp, 8 predicted proteins | sample IncBWH11OmetaG_FD_161050 | JGI IMG/M metagenome (GOLD analysis project Ga0210390, IMG submission 161050) | Forest soil microbial communities from Barre Woods Harvard Forest LTER site, Petersham, Massachusetts, United States - Inc-BW-H-11-O ... | reverse complement strand
AGCCGGTGTAGCGAGGGGCGGGGCTGGGGTGGCGCGGGCGGGGGTGGCGCGGGGCTGTGCGTAGGCGTAGCCGCAGGCCTCGCAGAACTGGCCGGTTTTGGGGGTTGTGCAGCGGGGGCAGGTTTCGGCGGAAGAGGGCGCCGCGGGCGTGCCGCCTGGCGCGGCGGGGTACGGGGCGGTGCCTGGGGCGGAGCCGTCTGGGGGCGCCGCGAACGCGGCGGGGGCGCCGATGAGGATGCCGCACACGTCGCAGAAGTCGTCGCTCGCCGAGTCGTGGCCGGACGGGCAGGTCGCCATCGCTAGCCCTTCTTGACGCGGACGGTCTTGGTCGACCTGGTGTCGAGGGCCATCTCGTCCGCCGCTTCCACCTTTTTCTTCAGCCGCACGGTCCCGGTCGCCTCGTCCACCACGTCGACCACCTTGGAGAGCAGCCGCGCGGTGTCCTCGTTGCCCGCCTGATGCGCCAGCGCCACCGCCCGGCCAAGCCTGGCGGTGGCGGTCTCCTCGTCGCCCTGCTTGCTGGCCTCCAGGCCCTCCTGGATCGCCTCGGCCAGCTCGGCCTGCCCGGTGTAGTGCGCGACCCGGGGGTTGATCCTCGTCGACAGCGCCTCGTCCTCGGTCCAGGTCGCCCGGATCAGCCCCTGCCCCAGCACCTGCTGCCCGGCCGGCGAGCTGGCCACCAGGCTGACCCGGGCGGCGAGCATCTCCTGGCCGACGCCCGCCGCGGTCACGTGGACGCCCACGTGGTAGTCGCGGCTCTCCCCCGGCGCCCAGGCGCCCGTCGGATAGTCGCCGGCCTGCGGGCCGGACTGTACCCGGCGGCCGGTCAGGTCGTCGATCGCCGGCGCGACCTGCTTGACGAACATCGGCACCGCCTGCTGGGGCGTCCACACCCGGAGCAGGACGTCGGGAAGCTGCTTGCTCATGGCGCCGCGCATCATCTCCTCGAAGTCCGCCGCCAGCCCGGCCGGATCCGGCACGATGTCGACGGTGCCGAGCAGTGCCGTGGAGATCTTGCGCAGCTCGCCGACCTCCCAGTCGGTTCCGACGCCGCGGCAGTCGCAGCGGAACGAGCCCTCGCACAGCCCGATCGCCTGTGCCAGCTCCTCGGGCGACTCGTGCTGATTCTTGCCGTCGGTCAGCAGGATCGCGTGCCGCAGCGCCGCCGGGCTGGACGCGAACATCCGGTACGCCAGCCGCAGCCACTGGCCGATCGCGGTACCGCCGTTGGCCCGCAGACCGCCTACGGCGCGCTTGGCTTCCGCTCGGGTGCGCTCGGAGGCGACCGCCATGGACCCGTCCGGCGGGTAGACGGGAATGGCCCTCGTCGTGCCGGCCACGATCGCGAACCACGCGCCGTCTTTGAGCACGTCCACGGCCGCCGATGTCGCCGCCCGCGCCTCGATGAGCTTGTCCGGCGGGTAGTCCATCGACCCCGAGCAGTCGACGATGACGACCTCCGCGCTGCCCCCCGCGACGGCCGGCGCCGGGGCCGACGCTGGCGCGTCCGCGGTCGCGTCCGCCGTCACCGTGACGATCGCGCTGACGTCGCGCCCGCCGGCGGGCAGGTACGGGTTCTGGTCGATGTCCACGGTGAACCCGGGCAGGCTCGCCATCGCTTTCTCCTCGCTCAGGATTCTGACTCGGACGACACGGGCGGGAACGGCGCGAGCACCGCCGTGATGTTGTCGGCGCCGCCCGCGTCCACCGCGAACTTCACCAGCGCGGCGGCGGCGGCCAGCGGGTCGGTCAGCGCGCCGGGCAGCGCCAGGGCCGCCAGGTCGGCCGCTTCCGGCCGGTAGTTCCACAGCCCGTCCGAGCAGACGAGCACCACTCCCGGGCCGGCCGGCTCGAAGCGTGTCACGTGCGGCTCCGGGTCGGGCAGGTCGGCGCCCAGCCACCGGGTGATGACGTGTGCCTGCGGTGACGCCATCGCCTCCTCCGCGGTGGCCAGGCCCGCCTTGACGATCTCCTCGGCCAGCGAGTCATCGGTGGTGACGCAGCGCGCGTCGGCCGCGTCGCTGGTCAGCCAGTAGACCCTGCTGTCACCGACCCAGCACACCGTCACCGCGTGGTCGTCGAGCACCGCCGACGCGTAGGTGGCGGCGGGCGCGCCCGCCGGCCCGACCAGGTCGCCAAGCGCCGTAGCGCCGGCCCGCGCGGCGGCGGCTGAGGTGGCCGAGAGGTCGTCACCGGCACGGACCGCGGCGACCAGCATCCGCGCCGCGACTCGCACCGCGATCAGCGACGCCTCGTCGGCGCGCGGCGCGGACGAGACGCCGTCGCACACGACCGCGACCGCCATCGGCCCGGCGGGGCCCTGGGGCGCGGCGAGCGCCATCGCGTCCTCGTTTCTTGAGTGGCGCAGCCCGCGGTCGGTCACGCCTGCGACCAGCCCGAGGTCGAGTTCCACGTGGTCCCTGGGGGTCGGAACCTTGCGCCCGCAAGTCTCGCAGTACCCGTCCGCGCTGATATGGGTGGGCGGCACGGCGGAATCCGTCGAGCAGACCGGGCACTGGGGCGCTCGCGCGTCCGCGCCGGAGCTGACGGTGGCCGCGCCCACCTGCGAACCGCACGCCTCGCAGAATCCGTCGGCGGCGTCGACCGGCTCGCCGCACGACGAGCAGCTGATGTTCATGTCCAGGTCCTTGGCCTGATCGCGTTAGCCATGTCCACAAGTTCTACCTTGCGGCCGGGGTCTTGCGTGAGGCTTGCCAGCGCACGGTAGCCGCGTTCAAGCCCGAAGCGCAGCGCGCGTTCGTTCGGTTCGCAGCCGAGAATACGTACGTAGCCCTTATTGTCCAGGTCACGCTGGGCGCCGCCCGTCCCTCCGCCGGCCACCCAGTCGAGCGCGGCGTGCAAGATCTGCACGGTGAGCTGCTCGCGCCGCAGGTCGTCGAGGGACAGCTTCACTAGGCGGCCGTCGGCTTCATGGACGTCGGAGCCCGACACCTTGTCCCCGGGGATGACCAGCAGCCGGACCGCGGCGATCTGCGCGGCCGCGTGGTGGCTGGACGTCTCGGGGACGGCAGCGACCGCGGCGATGGCCGCAGGCCGGTCGCCAAGGGCCAGGCAGGCCCTGGCCGCGCCGAACGCGGCGCTGATGTAGGACCGGTCGATCGTCTCGACCAGCTGGTAGTAGCGGCGCGCCGTGAGCAGGTCGCCGGATGCCTCGGCGGCGAAGCCGAGCGCGAGTTTCGGCGCGAGCTCGCCCGGCAGCTCGTCATAGACCGCGCTGAACGCGGCCAGGGCGCGGTCCGGCTGGCCGCCGGCGAGCGCGCACAGCCCGGTGTACCAGGCGATCCGCCAGTCGCCAGGATCGGCCGCGGCCAGCTCGGACAGGCGGGAAGCGGCGGACTCTCGGTCACCGACCGTGACGAGGGTGCGGACGAGGGCCAGCCGGGTTTCCTGCGACTCGGCCACCGCCGGCGGAACGCCCGCGTCCCCCGCGATGGCCCCCAAGAGGGCGGCGACCTGGTTCGCCGGCGGCAGGCCGCCGAGCGTGGCCAGGTATCCGGCGGCCGGATCGCTGCCGTCCGCGAGCGGCGCGGGCAGCCCGGCGATCACCTCCGCCGGTGGCGGCGGGCTCACCCGGGCGACGGTCTCACCCGGCGCGCGGGCTGGCGTGAAGTCGGTGCCGACCGACCTCAGTTCGGGGCTGAACAAGTGTGAGAACGCGGGGCGCGGATCGCCGTCGGCGCGGGACATCACCTCCCTGAGCACCCCGGTGATCTGCTCGGCCATCTCGCTGGCCGACTGGAACCTGCGGTCGGGGTCGGCGCGGGTGGCGCGGTGCAGCAGCCGGGCGAACGACTCTTGTTCGGCGAGCAGCGGCACGTTCTCGGGCAGCCGGTGCTGGTACTCGCCCTGGTAACCGGGGAACTCGAACGTGAGCACGGCCAGCGCCCGGCCGACGGTGTACAGGTCAGAACTCGGCGAGGGGCCGTCGGCTTCGATCTCAGGAGCCTGGTAGCCCACCGTTCCGTAGATTGGGTCGTCGCTGTCGATCTGCCGGACGCCGCCCATGTCGATGAGCTTGAGCTGTTCTTCGGTCTGGATCACGTTGTCCGGCTTGAAGTCGCAGTAGACAAGGCCCCGGTCGTGCAGGTAGCCGAGCGCGGGCAGGATCTCGATCGCGTAGGCGAGCGCGTGCGCGATCGGCACCGCGCCGCCCTGCTGCCGCGCCTCGGCGCGGATCTGCTTGAGCGACTTGCCGCCGACGTACTCCATGACGATGTACCCGGCGGTCTCGCCGTCACGGCGGCTGGCGTGCTGGACGAAGTTGTAGATGCGGACGATGTTCGGGTGCTCGACCTGGGCGAGGAACTGCCGTTCGGCGACGGCGGCCGCCATCGCGTCCGCGTCTGTCGTGTTGAGCAGCCCCTTCAGGACGACCCAGCGGTCGCTGACGTTGTGGTCCCGCGCGAGGTAGATCCAGCCGAGGCCGCCGTGTGCCAGGCAGCCGAGCACCTCGTACTGTCCGCCCACGAGCTCGCCAGGCTCCAGCTTCGGCGCGAAGGAAAAACGGGTGCCGCAGTTCCGGCAGAACCCTTCGGCCAGCCCGGCGCGGCCGTCACGTGACTGACCGACGGGCTGCCCGCAGTTGCCGCAGAACCGGCGGTTTTCCGGCACTCGCGGGTCGGCGAGGATCGCCGTCGACGGGTCGCGCGCCGGGACTGGCGGCACGTCGACGAGCCCGGCCCCGAGCCTGCCACGGGAGGACCGGCTGCTGCCGGACCGTGAGCCACGGGTGCCGCGCCGGCTGCCCGTGCCCGCCGAGCCGGTGCCCGTGCTAGAACCGGTGCCCGTGCTTGAACCAGTGCCCGTGCTTGAACCAGTGCCCGTGCTTGAACCAGTGCCCGTGCTTGAACCAGTGCCGGAGCCCCCGCTGGGGCCCGAGCCGCTGCCCGCGCTTGAGCCCGAGGACCACGAAGCGGACCCGGAGGCGCCGCGCGCCGTGGTCGCCGGGGCGGGCGCCAGGCCGCAGACGTCGCAGTACCCGTCTTCGATCGTCCCGCCGCACCCGGGCTGGGTGCATCCCGCAGCGGTCATCGGCGTCTACCTTCTTCCAGGATCGCCTGCTGGTACCTGGCCACGGCCGCTTCGGCGGCCGCCGGGTCGCACGGCGCCGTCCACAGCAGGTCATGCGCCTGGTCGTAGCGTCCCGCCAGATCCGCGTTCTCGGCGACGCCGAGCCGGGCGGCCTTGGCCTTGTACGCGTCGAGCAAGCCGCGCAGTTCGTCGCGGCGACCGAGGGCAGTCGCCACGGTCCGTTCCGAATCATGGGTTTGATTAACAGCGGCGGCTAGCTCGCGTTCGCACCTGTCGAGCTCGGCCTCCAGCCGTGTCCACCGGCCCGCCGCGGCCAGCGCCGTCAGGCTGGCGAGCGGCGGTTCGGCGATGTCGGGAGGCAGCGGCGGCAGGCCGTTGATCCGCTGCGCGGCGCGCTGCCACGCGACGGTCGTGTCTTGGCGGGCCGCCTGGGCCGCCGCGGTCGCGGCGCTGAGCGCGTCGATACGGTGCTGTGCCTGCGCGCGCAGCCGGTCGAGCTCGGCGACCCGGGCGGCGAGCCCGCGCACCTGCTCGCGCAGCCGGTCCGCGGCCGAGGTGTCGGTGCGGCCGTCGTGCCACAGGCCGAGCGGATCGGCGTTCATCCCGGCCCGCACCGAGTCCAGGCTGGACTCGGCGGCGCCGAACGCCGCCCAGACCTCGTCGCCGAGGCCGGGCATCAGCGGGCGGAGCCTGGACAGTTCGTCCGCGGCGGCGTCGAGCCGGCTTCCGGCGTCGGCCCAGACCGCCTCGACAGCCGATGTCACCCCCGCCACCTCGGTGAACGCGCGGCGCATCGCGGCGACGGAGGAGCCGAGCGTGAGCGACTCCCGGCCGGTGTCGGCCAGGTCCCTGCGCGCCAGCGGCAACGGGGCGCGGGTGAGCGTGACGGAGGTTCCTGTGAGCAGTTCGGTCAGCTCGGGGAGATCCTTTTTCGCCGGGCGGCGGGTTCCGCCGCCGAGCTCGGCGACCCGGTCGACGACGGCCGTGTACGCCATGTAGGTCTGCCACAGGCCGGCGAGCGTCGCGGACGCGGCTTCCCATCGCTGGCGTGTCTGCCCGGTCAGCGTCGCGCTGTCGAGCACCTGGCGGACGTAGCTGCCGTCGAGTTCGAGCAGGTTGGCCTGGATCGCGTCGCGCTCCGCCAGTGCGGCGGCGGCCGCCTGTTCGGCGGCCGGCTCAGAGATCATGCCGACCTCGCGGGCCGCGGGCACCTAGCGCCGTGAGGGTGCCCGCCATACCTGCCGCCGGTCACCGGCGTGCTGACTGCCGAATCCGCCATCCCGCCCTGCTCACCCGCTCACGGAACCGCCGCGCGGCCCGTCATCCTGCCGCGAGCCAAGCGTACGCCGGACGGTGACAGAACTGAGCCATTTACTATTCTGCCGCCATTACGGACATGCTCGGGCAGTCTGGGCGCATGGGGCGTGTCAGGACTGCGGTCATGCCTGTCGTCAGGAACGCCGTCACGGATACGGGAGGTTGATCGCGTCGCCGATCCGGTGCACGCGCAGCGCGTTGGTCTTGCCCGGGCTGCCCGGCGGGCTCCCGGCCACGATGACGATCTTGTCGCCGATGGCGCACCGGCCGAGGTTCACCAGGGCGGCGTCCACCTCGTGGACCATGTCGTCGGTGTGCCGGACGTTGGCCACGATGAACGTCTCGGCCCCCCAGGTGAGGGCGAGCTGGCTGCGGGTCGCCGGCTCGGTGGTGAACGCGAGCAGCGGTATCGGCGACCGGTACCTGGCCAGCCGGCGCGCGGTCTCACCGGTCATCGTGAAGGCGACAAGCGCCTTCGCGCCGACGATCGCGCCGACCTCCGCGGCCGCGCGGGCGATGGCCCCGCCGGTGGTGGTCGGCACCCGGCTGAGCGACGATTCGGCGCGCAGCGAGCTCTCCTCGGCGGCGACGACGATGCGGGCCATGGTGGACACGGTCTGGACCGGGTACGCGCCGACGCTGGTCTCCGCGGACAGCATGACCGCGTCCGCGCCCTCGGCGACGGCGCCGGCTACGTCCGAGACCTCGGCCCTGGTGGGACGCGGCGCGGAGATCATCGATTCCAGCATCTGGGTGGCCACGATGACCGGCCTGGCGCGTTCCCTGGCGAGGCTGATCGCGCGCTTTTGCACCGTGGGGACCTGCTCGAGCGGAAGCTCGACGCCGAGGTCGCCGCGGGCCACCATGATCCCGTCGAACGCGTCGACGATATCCGGCAGCACGCCGACCGCCTCCGGCTTTTCGATCTTGGCGATCAGCGGCACCTGCCGCCCGACCTCGCTCATGATCTTGCGCGCCAGGGCCGCGTCGTCCGGGGAACGGACGAACGACAGCGCGACAACGTCCACCCCGAGCGCGAGCGCCCAGCGCAGGTCGGCCTCGTCCTTGCCGGTCAGCGCGGGCGCGCTGACCGCCACGCCGGGCAGGTTGATGCCCTTGTGGTCGGAGATCTTCCCGCCGACCACAAGCCTGGTGCGCACGCGGTTTCCGGTCACCGCGGTCACGTCGAGCTGGACGTTGCCGTCGTCGATCAGGATCCGGTCACCCATGCGGCAGTCGTCGGCCAGGCCCGGATAGGTGGTGGCCGCCTCGCGGGCCGAGCCCGGAATATCCTCGGTGGTGATGGTGAACTCATCACCGGCGGCAAGCCATACCGGCCCGCCGGGGAAGGTCCCCAACCGGATCTTCGGCCCTTGCAGGTCGGCGAGGACACCCACGCTCCGGCCCGTGGCGTCGCTTCCGGCGCGGACACGCTGGTAGGCCTGCAGGTGGTCGTCGTAGCTTCCGTGGCTGAGGTTAAGCCTGGCGACATCAAGGCCGGCGCCGATCAGCGCGGTGATCTGTTCCTGGCTCGAACTCGCGGGCCCCAGGGTGCAGACGATCTTTGCGCGGCGGGTCATGCGGGATCCCCTTCCAGTGGTCTATACCACTGTATCGGACGATTCGCCCTACGTGACTGGCGTCACAGAAGGTTCACGCGCTGGTCGCGCTATGTCCGCACGGGTTACGGAACGAGACCTCTCAGCAGCTCAGCCTCAGCCCCGGCCCTTCACCGGCCCTTCGCGATCGGCATGGCGGGGATATATGCCCTAAATGCCGGAATGCCAACTTGAGACATTCGGGCGGCGGCATTAGTGCGGAAGATGGTCCGTGTTGGGGGACGGAGGATTCTCCGCGCTAACTGGCCACCGCCGCGTGGAGATAGCGCGAGGGGCGGGTGTGGCTGAGGGGAGGGGGGCGCGGGGGGAGGCGGCGCGGGGAGGCGGCGCGGCCGCGCTCAGCGTCGTTGGTGAGCGCGGGCCGCTGTCTCGGGGCGCCGACCGCCGTCGGCGGGTGCGGGCCGCCGTGGGTGCGCGGGCCGCTGTAAGGCCGGGGGTAACACGAGCGGGCGGGCCGTGGGCGGGATCGCTACCGGGAGGGCGGGGCGGTCCAGGGCGCGCAGGTACTTGTCGACGTGTGCCGCCGCGCTGCGGCCCTCGGCGATCGCCCACACGATCAGCGACTGGCCGCGGCCCATGTCCCCGGCGACGAACACGCCGGGCACCGACGTCTCGTAGGACGCGGACCGCGCCACGTTCCCGCGCGCGTCGAACTCGACGCCCAGGTCGGATAGCAGACCGGGCCGCTCCGCGCCGGTGAACCCCATCGCGAACAGCACGAGCTCGCACGGGATCTCCCGCTGCGTGCCCGGCACCGGGGAGAACCGGCCACCGGACATCGCCACCTCGGTGAGGCGCAGCGCGCGCACCGCACCGGAATCGTCGCCGAGGAACTCCTCGGTCGACACCGCGTAGACGCGCTCGCCGCCCTCCTCGTGGGCGGAGGAGACCCGGTAGATCATCGGGTATGTCGGCCACGGCTGGTTCTCCGCCCGCATCCGCGGCGGCTTGGGCATGATCTCCAGCTGGGTGACCGACCGCGCGCCCTGGCGGTGCGCGGTGCCGAGGCAGTCGGCCCCGGTGTCGCCGCCGCCGATGATCACCACGTGCTTGCCCGCCGCGGTGACGGGCGAGGACGCCTCTGCTTGCCCTAGGGGAGACGACCCCCCTTCAACCCCCCGCAAGATCGCAGCGGAATGCTTGTTCGCCGGCGGCAGGTACTCCATCGCCTGATAGATGCCCGCCAGGTCGCGGCCGGGTACCGGCAGGTCGCGCGGCACGCGCGCGCCGCCGGCCAGCACCACCGCGGAGAACCCGTCGAGCTGGGCCGCCGAGTCGACGCCGACGCCGCACTCGAAACGGGTGCCCTCGTCCGCCATCTGCGCGAGCCGACGGTCCAGGTGGCGCTTTTCCATCTTGAACTCGGGGATGCCGTACCGAAGCAGGCCGCCCGGCGCGTCGTCGCGCTCGAACACGGTCACCGCGTGCCCCGCCCTGGTCAGCTGCTGGGCGGCGGCCAGCCCGGCGGGCCCGGATCCGACCACGGCGACAGAAAGCCCGGACAGCGACTTCGGCGGCAGCGGCACCACGTCACCGGACGCCCAGGCCCGGTCGATGATCTCCACCTCGACCTGCTTGATCGTGACTGGCTCAGCGTTGATGCCAAGCACGCACGCAGATTCGCAGGGCGCCGGGCACAGCCTGCCGGTGAACTCGGGGAAGTTGTTGGTCGCGTGCAGCCGGTCCGCCGCGGCCGTCCAATCCGAACGGTAGACCAGGTCGTTCCACTCCGGGATCAGGTTGCCCAGCGGGCAGCCGTGGTGGCAGAACGGAATCCCGCAGTCCATGCACCGAGCCGCCTGCCGTTCCGCCCGTTCGCGGGCGAACGGCTCGTACACCTCGCGCCAGTCCGTCAGCCGAACGTCGACCGCCCGCCGCCGCGCGGTCTCCCGCGCGGTCTTCAAGAACCCCTTCGGATCACCCATCGCTTGAAACCACCCTCACCCGTGCGCGGCGGACATGACCGCCTCGTTGACGTCCCGGCCCTCGCGCTCGGCGGCGGAGGCGGCGGTCAGGACGCGTTTGTAGTCCTTCGGCATGACCTTCGTGAACCGCCGCAGCGACTCATCCCACGAGGCGAGGAGCCGGGCGGCGACCGTCGAGCCGGTCAGGTCGCGGTGCCGCGAGACCACTTCGCGCAGGAATTCCATGTCGGCTTCCTCGAGCGGGTCGACGTCGACCATTTCCCTGTTCAGCCGGGTCGGCGCGAGGTCGAGCGCGTAGGCGATGCCGCCGGACATGCCGGCCGCGAAGTTTCGGCCGGTCGGCCCGAGGATCACCACGCGGCCGCCGGTCATGTACTCACAGCCGTGGTCACCGACGCCTTCGGCGACCGCGAGCGCACCGGAGTTACGCACGCAGAACCGTTCGCCGACGACACCGCGCAGGAAGATCTCGCCGGCCGTCGCACCGTAGCCGATCACGTTGCCTGCGATGACCTGCTCCTCCGCCGCGAACGGCGAATCGGCGGCCGGGTAGGCGATCAGCCGGCCGCCGGACAGCCCCTTGCCGAGGTAGTCGTTGGCGTCGCCGCACAGCCGCAGGGTGATGCCGCGCGGCAAGAACGCGCCGAACGACTGTCCCGCCGACCCGGTGAACGCCACCATGATCGTGTCGGGCGGCAGCCCCTCGCCACCCCAGCGCTTAGTCACCTCGTAGCCGAGCATCGTGCCCACGGTGCGGTTGACGTTGCGGATCGGCAGCTCCAGGCGGACCGGCAGGCCCTCTTCCAGCGCGCCCTCGGCGAGCTGGATGAGCGTGTTGTCAAGCGCGCGGTCAAGCCCATGATCCTGGTCGACCATGCGCGACCGCGGCCCGTCGACGGCGGGCGCGTGCAGCACCGGGGTCAGGTCCAGCCCGGCGGCCTTCCAGTGCGACACGGCCAGCGCCGTGTCCAGCAGGTCCACCCGGCCGACTGCCTCCTTGAGCGAGCGCAGGCCGAGCGCCGCCAGGTACTCGCGGACCTCTTCGGCGATAAACTCGAAGAAGTTCACGACGAACTCCGGCTTGCCGGAGAACCGGGCGCGCAGTTCGGGATTCTGCGTGGCCACGCCCACCGGGCAGGTGTCCAGGTGGCAGACCCGCATCATGATGCAGCCGGACACGACGAGCGGCGCGCTCGCGAAACCGAACTCCTCCGCGCCGAGCATCGCGGCGATGATCACGTCGCGGCCGGTCTTGAGCTGCCCGTCCACCTGCACGACGATCCGGTCGCGCAGCTTGTTGCGCAGCAGCGTCTGCTGGGTCTCGGCCAACCCGAGCTCCCACGGCGCGCCGGCATGCTTGAGCGAGGTCAGCGGCGCGGCGCCGGTGCCGCCGTCGTGCCCGGAGATGAGCACCACGTCGGCGTGCGCTTTGGACACGCCCGCCGCCACCGTGCCGACGCCCACCTCGGCGACCAGCTTGACGTGCACCCGGGCCGCCGGGTTGGCGTTCTTCAGGTCGTGGATGAGCTGTGCCAGGTCCTCGATCGAATAGATGTCGTGGTGCGGCGGCGGTGAGATCAGGCCGACACCGGGCGTGGAGTACCTGGTCTTCGCGATCCACGGGTACACCTTGTGCCCGGGAAGCTGGCCGCCCTCCCCCGGCTTGGCGCCCTGCGCCATCTTGATCTGCAGGTCATCGGCGTTGACGAGGTACTCGCTCGTCACGCCGAACCGGCCGCTGGCTACCTGCTTGACCGCCGACCGCCGCAGGTCGCCGTTGCGGTCAGGGATGAACCGGTCCGGATCCTCGCCGCCCTCGCCGGTGTTGGACCGCCCGCCGAGCCGGTTCATCGCGATCGCGAGGGTCTCATGCGCCTCGGCGGAGATGGAACCATACGACATCGCCCCGGTCGCGAACCGCCGCACAATGCTGGCGGCCGGCTCCACTTCACCAATATCGATCGGAACGGAAGGTGGTGCCTCCCCCCCAGCGTCGATCCCCTTGATCCGGAGCAGGCCCCGCAGCGTGTGCAGCTTCGCCGCCTGGTTGTCGACCAGCGCCGTGTACTCCTTGAAGATCTCGTACCGGCGGCTGCGCGTGGCGTGCTGAAGCTTGAACACCGTCTCCGGGCTGAACAGGTGCGGCTCGCCCTCACGCCGCCACTGGTACTCCCCGCCGATCTCAAGCCGCCGGTGCGCCAGCCCGGCGCCGCCCGCGGCGACGGCGGCCCGCTGGGCCGCCTCCTGCGCGAGCACGTCGAACCCGACGCCGCCAAGGCGCGAGGAAGTGCCGGCGAAGCAGGTGGCGATGACCTCGTCGCCGAGGCCGATCGCCTCGAAGATCTGCGCGCCCGTGTAGGAGGCGACCGTCGACACGCCCATCTTGGACATGATCTTCAGCAGCCCCTTGCCGAGCGCCTTGAGCAGGTTGCCGGCCGCCTTGCCCGGCGAGACCGCGCCGAGTTCGCCGCGCACCGCCAGGTCGGCGACCGATTCGATCGCCATGTACGGGCAGACGGCGGCGGCGCCGTACCCGATCAGCAGCGCGATGTGGTGGCACTCGCGGGCGTCGCCGGCCTCCACGATCAGTCCGACGCGGGTCCTGGTCTTCTCCTTGATCAGGTGGTGGTGCACCGCCCCGGTCAGCAGCAACGACGGGATAGGGATGAGCCGTCCCGGCCTCTTGCTGTTATCAGCGGCCCTGGGGCCCGGGGTGGAGGTGGCGGGACCGCGGTCCGACAGGATGATCAGGCGGGCGCCGTCCTCGATGGCGACGTCTACCTCGGCGCAGATCTCGGCCAGCCGCGCGCGCAGGCTCTCACCGCCGCCCGTCGGGTCGAACCTGCCGTCCACCGCGTGCGTAGTGAAGCCGGGCAGGTTGCCGTCATCGTTAATGTGCACCAGCCGGGCGAGGTCCTGCTCGCCGATCACCGGGTACGGCAGCACGACCTGCCGGCACGACGCCGGCTCTGGTTCGAGCAGATTGTGCTCGGCCCCGGTCGAGCTGCCCAGCGACGTGACGAGCTCTTCCCTGATCGCGTCCAGTGGCGGGTTCGTGACCTGCGCGAACAGTTGGGCGAAGTAATCGAACACCAGCCGCGGCCGGTCGGAGAGCACCGCCACGGGCGTGTCGGTGCCCATCGACCCGATGGGCTCCACCGCGGTCCGCCCCATCGGGGCCAGGATGATCCGCAGTTCCTCTTCCGTGTAGCCGAACATCCGCTGCCGGGTCAGCAGGTCGGCCGCGTCGAACACCGGGCGCTTCCTTGGCGGCAGCTCGTCCAGGTGAATCTGGCCGGCGTGCAGCCATTCCTGGTACGGGTGCTGGGCGGCGAGCTCGGCCTTGACCTCTTCGTCTTCCACGATGCGGCCGGCGGCCGTGTCGGCGAGGAAGATCCGGCCGGGCTGCAGCCGACCGCGGCGGACCACCCGGGCCGGCTCGATGTCGAGCACGCCGACCTCGCTGGCCAGGATGACAAGGCCGTCGCTGGTCACCCAGTACCTGCCGGGCCGGAGTCCGTTCCTGTCCAGCACGGCGCCGATCACGGTGCCGTCGGTGAACGCGATCAGGGCGGGGCCGTCCCACGGCTCCATGAGCGTCGCGTGGTAGGCGTAGAACGCGCGCCGTCGCGCGTCCATCTCGTCGTGGTTCTCCCACGGCTCGGGGATCATCATCAGCAGCGCGTGCGGCAGCGACCGCCCGCCGAGGTGCAGCAGTTCCAGGCACTCGTCGAAGCTCGCCGAATCGGAACTGGACGGGTCGACGATCGGGAACAGCCGCTCGAGCCCCTGGCCGCTCGCCGACGCCGGGATCAGCGGGCTGGCCAGCATCGCCTCGCGTGCCCGCATCCAGTTGCGGTTGCCTTGCACGGTGTTGATCTCGCCGTTGTGCGCGACGTACCGGTACGGGTGCGCCCGCGGCCAGGACGGGAACGTGTTGGTGGAGAACCGCGAATGCACCAGCGCCAGGTTGGACGCGTACCGGTCGTCGGACAGGTCGGGGAAAAACGGCTCCACCTGCGGCGCCGACAGCATTCCCTTGTACACCAGCGTCCTGCAGGACAGGCTCGCGAAATAGACGCCCGCCTCGTGTTCGGCGCGCTTGCGCAGGCAGAACGCCATCCGCTCGAGCACCATCCCGTGCTCGCCCGCCGCCCCGGCCACGAACAGCTGAGCCAGGTGCGGGAGCCGTTCGCGAGCGCCGGGCCCGCAGGCGCCGGGGTCGTTCGGAACTTCGCGCCAGCCGAGGACGGTCAGCCCCTCGTCCGCGGCGAGGGCGGCGATCGCGGCGGTCACCACGGTTCGTTCCGGATAATCGACAGGAAGGAACGCGAGGCCGACGGCATACGCGCCCGGCTCGGGAAGCGGGAGGCCTGTTACCGCCCGGAAGAAATGGTCTGGAATCTGGGTGAGAATGCCCGCCCCGTCGCCAGTGTCGGGGTCTGCGCCCTTGGCGCCCCTGTGCTCAAGGTTGCACAGCACGCGCAGGGCGCGGGCGACCACGTCGTGTCCGCCTCGTGCCGAAAGATCAGCCACGAAACCTACACCGCAGGCGTCATGCTCGAACCTGCTGTCGTAAAGTCCCTCAGTGGCGGCAGGCACCATCAATACTCCTGTCGTCAAATGTCCGCTGTAATGCCATGCTGCGGTGGGGACGACGTTGGCCCTGCTGCTACACGTAAGTTACGTCGACATTACATGACTGGTGAATCCCTTTCTAGGGCCGGCTTCTGCGGTGGCTGGAAGGGCTTGGTGCGCATGCGGCGGGTGCGCGCTAGGTAGACGGTTGCGCCTACGAGTACGACCGCATCGCCCAGCTCTCCGGCTCTGAGCCCGAGAACTACCGGCAGGTGACCGATACCCAGCCAAAACAGAGCGAAACCGCCGGCGGCGTAAGCGGCGGCCCACAGCGCGAAGACGCGCTCGCCGGGGAGGGCGAACCGGCGCGCCGCCCAGGCCACCATGACCCCTGTCAGCACGCTCCATATCGCCTGATACAGAAATATGGGCTGAAATGTGGCGAAATTCTCATAGCCGGATGGACGGTGGGCGGGTGAAATGGCGACGGCCCACCAGAGCGACGACGGGTGGCCATAACCCTGCTGCGCGAACCAGTTTCCCGCCGCCGCCACCGCCGCCCCGAACGCGATCGCCGGCGCCGCGGCGCCGGCCACGGGGCCCAGCCTGATCCGCGGGTCGCGCGTTTGACGAGGGTGCAGCGGGGCGCGGGGAGGGCGCTGGGCGCCCGGGCCGCGCGCGGAGCGCAGCCGACGTGGCCGGGGCGCGGACCGCGGGCGCCACGCGGGGGCGGGACGCGGGCGCCACGCGCGGGCGGACCGCGGGCGCCACTTATCAGCGGACAGCCGACGGCAGGCGAACCACGCGGCGAGCGTGCCGAACGCCACCGCGCCAGGGAAGCCGAGTATCGCGTCCCAGGTGCGTACCGCCTGCCACCCGCCGCCGTGCGCCTGCGCGAGCAACGCGCCGGCCGCGGCGGGAATCAGGCCCGCGGGGATCGCCCAGGCCGCCACGTCGGCGATGACCCCGTGCTGCCCGCCGGCCGTGCGGTACCTGCGGTCCGCGACCCACAGCGCGAGGAGGATGCCCGCCAGCACGCACAGCGCCTGCGCCCGAAGCGAGAGCGGCCCGAAATGCCAGACCGACCGCGGCGGGCTCGGGATGTACGCAAGCGGCATATCTGGACAATAGCCAACCTCAGCAGATGAATGTCCGTTTCAGCGGGCTATAGGCAGCTGAAACGGACATTCATCCGGGGGTGGTGGGGGCCGGGGGGGTGGGGGCGGGCGCGA
>Ga0210390_10002650_pt1 | contig 15728 bp, 10 predicted proteins | sample IncBWH11OmetaG_FD_161050 | JGI IMG/M metagenome (GOLD analysis project Ga0210390, IMG submission 161050) | Forest soil microbial communities from Barre Woods Harvard Forest LTER site, Petersham, Massachusetts, United States - Inc-BW-H-11-O ... | reverse complement strand
TTGGGCAGCAGACCGTGATCGAACTGCCTGGCGAAACCCGTGGCATGACCAAACCTCCGAGCCGCTGGTCGAAAGTTTCGATTGCCGCGATTTCGATAGGCCAGGAAATCGGTGTATCGCCGATTCAGCTTGCCGGGCTAGTTTCAACTTTCGCCAACGACGGAGTCTATGTGGCGCCGCGCATTGTTTCCGGAACTGTGCCTCCACTAGGGGCGGTACAGAATGTGGAATTTCATCCGGTCGACGGCAGGCGCGTGATTTCTTCCTATACCGCGGCGGAAATGCGATCGATGATGCAGAAGGTTGTGCTGGATCCAGCAGGTACTACTGGAGGCAGGGCGATTCTCCAAGGCTATTCTTCGGCGGGAAAAACCGGAACGGGGCAAAAGGTCGACCCGGCGACTGGAGGGTATTCGAAGACGAAATATGTCGGATCGTTCGCCGGATTTGCGCCCGTGAACAATCCGCAGGTCGTGGTGGTGGTCATTCTCGACTCCGCAGTCGGACCGCATCAAGGCGGCCAGGTCGCGGCGCCGGTGTTCCGGCGCGTCACGCAGCAGGTGCTCGAATATCTGCACGTGCCGCATGATCTGCCGCTCGCGCCGCAGCACCAGTTACTGCTGGCCCAAGCGAAGATTAAAGATAAAGATTTGGAAGAAGGAACTCCGGATCACCCCGGCGAGCCGCTGGAGACAGCGGAAATGAACGTTGATTCCCCGGCCGCGGCGAAGCCCCAAAGTGTGGCGGCGGCGAATGCTTCGGTGAGTTCAGGACAAACTCCGCCGGCGACTGCCGGTGCTGAAGGCAACGTCGTGTCCGCAGCTTTGCGTGAGCCGGTTTCGGCGGGCGCGGCTCCGAATTTAGCCGCGAAAGAAGTTCCGTCGAAGACAAAAGACGCCGCAGCTGCAGAACAAGCAAACCTTCCCACCACGGGAACCGTCGTATTGGACGTGGAACAAGGTGGAATTGTAGTGCCATCGTTCGTAGGTAAGACCGTGCGGAGCGCCGTGGAAGCCGCCCAGGACGCTGGCCTGCAACTCGATGCCGTCGGCAGCGGCCTCGCCAGCAAGCAGACTCCAGTGGCCGGAACCCACGTCGCGGCCGGAGCGCGGGTCACAGTGCAGTTCGGACAATAGACTCAAAATTCCCAACCCCAAAGGCATCAACTAACGATTGAGGTTATCTCCGCTGCTGCGTCCTCTGTTGTTAAAGCCCTTGCGTTAAACCCATAGTTTGACCCGCCGAAAAAGCGCGTGATACGGTAATCAGTCACACCATTCCGGCAGCCCGCGACTGCCCGCTGATTGAGGTCTGGATTTTGTCTTCGGTTGAGGCGACGCCCCCCGGCACCATCGTCAACATCCGCAAAACTGCGCTGAACGCCGTCCATCGCGCGATGGGCGCGAAGATGGTCGAGTTCAACGGCTGGGACATGCCAGTCGAATATCCCGCGGCCATCGGCTGCGGAATCATCAACGAGCACATGGCCGTGCGCACCGGCGTAGGTATTTTCGACGTCAGCCACATGGGCGATATCCGGCTGGCCGGCCCGCAGGCGCTAGTCGCGGTGCAGCACATTTCCATGAATGACGCGTCGCGGCTGGCCATCGGTCGAGCGCAGTATTCTGCGCTGCTTTATCCCGAAGGAACGTTTGTGGACGACGTGATCGTTCACCGCCTCGCCGAGGACGATTATCTTCTCGTGATCAACGCCGGCACGCGCGAAAAAGATTTCAAGTGGGTGCGCGACAACACCCGCCAGTTCGACTGCGCGGTCGAAAACCTTTCGGACGACTTTACGCAGATCGCGATCCAGGGGCCGAAAGCCGTAAATCTGCTGCAGAAGCTCACCGACGCCGACCTGAGTGCGGTGAAGTTCTACTGGATCACGCGCGGAAAGCTGTGCGGCCTGCCGAATATTCTGATAGGTCGCACCGGCTATACGGCCGAAGATGGCTTCGAGATTTACATCCCCGCTGATGAGCCGACGAGCGCGCGCGTATGGTATGAGATTCTGGCCGCAGGCAAGGAGTTCGGTGTTGTACCCTGCGGCCTGGGCGCTCGCAACACGCTCCGCCTCGAAGGCAAGCTTCCCCTCTATGGCCACGAGATTTCCGATACCATTAATGTCTGGGAAGCCGGGCTCGACCGTTTCTGCAAAATAGAGAAGCCCGAGTTCGTCGGCCGGACGGCGCTGGAGAAAGCGAAAGCCGCGGGCGTGAAGCGAACTCTAGTGGGCCTGGAGATGACCGAGCGCGGTATTGCCCGCGACGGATACAAAGTGTTAGACGACAGTGGGCGCGAGATCGGATATGTGACGAGCGGGTCGCCCGCGCCGTTCTTGAAGAAGAACATTGCGCTGGCATACGTTCCGCCGGAGTTCTCGGCGGTTGGGGCGGGAGTGAAAGTGGAAATTCGCGGTCAAGGCGTTGGCGCCGTCGTTGTGCCGACCCCGTTTTATAAGCGACCGAAGAAGACGGTTTAGCCACAGACGACAAAAAGCAGCACAGAGGATTCGCTAGAAGCTAGCAGCCAGGAGCTAGAAGCTTTTATGCCTTACCCTACAGATCGCAAATACACCAAAGAGCACGAATGGATTCAGGTGAACAGCAATTCCGCCACGGTAGGCATTACTGACTACGCCCAGCAGTCGCTGGGCGACATCGTCTTCGTCGAGACCCCCAAAGTTGGTGCTGAACTCGTCGCCGGCAAGACGTTTGGCACGGTTGAGTCGGTGAAGGCGGTGTCGGACCTGTTCGCACCGGCGACGGGCACTGTAACTGAGGTGAACGCAGCTTTGGCCACGTCGCCCGAGAACGTAAATAAAGATGCCCACGGCTCCTGGATGGTCAAGCTTACGCTGAAGAATCCCGGCGAACTCGATGGCCTGCTGTCGGCCGCGGACTACGAGAAATTTGTGGCCGAAGAGGCGGGACACTGAAAGACCTAACCTCAGAGATCAGAGGCCAGCTCTCTGTCGCGTCTTGCCGAGGTCTGAGGTCCGCAGCCGGCCGCCTTTGGTTGAACGCTTCAAGGGTCCTCGGCATGGAATTTGTGCTCGATGCAAGCCGGGGCCGTACCCCTCAATCCAAATGACATTGAGGCACATCTAAAGACTTCCTATGCGCTATTTACCGAAATCTCCCGCAGACCGCGAGGCGATGCTGAAGGCGATTGGCCTGCGCTCGGTCGACGACCTGTTTGCGCCGATCCCTGCCGAGTACCGCCTAACCCGCGACCTGAATATCCCCCGCCAGATGGCGGAGTCGGAAATCGTTGATTTCTTCCGACAACGTTCGCGCGAAAACGGCGATGGCGGGTACACCAGCTTTCTGGGCGCGGGCGCGTACTCTCACTACCGCCCCGTCGTTATTGATTCGCTGATTTCGCGCGGCGAGTTTCTCACCGCCTACACTCCTTACCAGGCAGAGATTTCGCAGGGTACGCTGCAATCCATCTTCGAATTCCAGACCATGATCTGCGAACTGACTGGGATGGAAGTGGCGAATGCATCAATGTATGACGGTTCGACTGCTGCCGCTGAAGCCGTGATGATGGCGGTCCGTTTGACCGGCCGGCGGTCCGTGGTGGTGGCGCGTAGTCTGCATCCGGAGTATCGCGAAGTTCTCGCGACCTATGCGACGCATCAGGGCATGCCGCTATCGGTCGCGGGTTTTCGCGACGATGGCCGCGTGAACTTGTCGGAACTCGAGAAGTCGATCACGCCGGAAACCGCGTGTGTGCTAGTGCAGTCGCCGAACTTTTTTGGCACGATTGAAGACGTCGCGGCGGTCGCCGACATCGCCCACAAGCACGGGGCGATGCTGGTGGTCTCGATCGCCGAAGCGGTGTCGCTCGGAATTGTGGAGCCGCCGCGCCACGCCGACGTGATCGCTATGGAAGCGCAGTCGTTCGGCGTGCCTCTCGGATTCGGTGGCCCGTACTGCGGCGTCATTGCCACGCGCGAAAAGTATGTTCGGCAAATGCCCGGCAGACTCGTCGGCCAGACCGTCGACAAGCAAGGCCGGCGCGGATTCGTGCTGACGCTCGCCACGCGCGAGCAGCACATCCGCCGCGAGAAGGCGACCTCCAACATCTGCACCAACCAGGCGCTGGTCGCGCTGATGGTCAATATCTTCATGACGGTGTACGGCAAAGTCGGTTTGAAAGAATTAGCTAGACAAAATCTGGCAAAGACTGCCTACGCGGCCGCCCAGTTCGCGAAGCACGGCAAGGCTTTGTTCGCCGCCGCACCGCGCTTCAATGAGTTTGTCGTGCAGACCAGCGAAGATCCCGATGCGATCAACAGTCGATTGCTGGGGCACAAGATAGTCGGCGGCTTGCCGCTGAAGAAGTTTTATCCCGAGTTGGGGAATGCGGCGTTGTGGTGCTGCACCGAGCTGACCACGCGCAGTGCCATCGACACCGCTGTCGGATTGGTCGCCGAGAGCGAGCGCTCCGTGAGGTCGTCCAAGGAAGAAGATGTGGAAGAGGTGGCGCGATGAAGCCGGTCATTCGCAAAGCAACGCTCCAGGTCAATCAAAATGAAGGCCTGATCTTCGAGAAGTCGTCCGCCGGAAAGGCGGCCTGGAAGTTACCGCCGCTCGATGTGCCGGAAGTTGATACCGCCCAGCTTCTTGGAGCGTCGGAAAGAAAAGATTTGGGCAATATGCCGGAAGTGAGCGAGATCGAAATCATCCGCCACTTCACCCGCATGTCCACGTGGAACTACGCCATCGATCTCGGCATGTATCCGCTCGGCTCCTGCACCATGAAATACAATCCGCGCGTGAACGAGGCGGTCGCGCGGGTCGAGGGAATCGCCAACGGGCACCCGTACCAGCCGGAAAAGATTTCTCAAGGCGCACTGCAGATCATTAAGACTCTGAGCGAGCAACTGATCGAGATTACTGGCATGGAGGCGATTACTCTGCAGCCCGCCGCCGGCGCGCATGGAGAGATGACCGGCCTGCTGATGGTTCGCGCCTATCACGAGTCCAAGGGGAATGCGCGTAAGAAGATTCTGATTCCCGACTCCGCCCACGGCACGAATCCGGCGACGGCTGCGATGGTGAACTATGCGGTCGAGAATCTGAAGTCCGACTCGCGGGGCATGGTCGACATCGCGGCGCTCGCTGCGCAGATGAACGAAGACGTCGCCGCGCTCATGCTGACCAATCCCAACACGCTCGGAGTATTTGAGCAGGACATCCACAAGATTGCCGATATTCTGCATGCCAGGGGCGGACTGCTCTACATGGATGGCGCCAACATGAACGCGCTGGTCGGCAAGGTGCGCCCCGGCGACTTTGGCGTCGACGTAATGCACCTGAATCTGCACAAAACTTTCTCCACTCCGCATGGTGGAGGCGGTCCCGGGTCCGGCCCGGTTGCGATTAAGAAGGCTCTTGAGCCTTTCCTGCCGAAGCCGGTCGTGACCATGAAACCGGATGGCACCCTGGCATTCGACTACGACCGTCCGCAATCGGTAGGACGCGTGCGCGCCTTTTACGGCAACTTTGGAATGTTTGTGCGCGCGCTGGCCTATATTCAGGCGAACGGACCGGACGGCCTGCGCCAGACCACGGAAGACGCCGTGCTGAACGCCAACTACATTCGCGAGGGACTCGAAGGCACATACGATTTACCCTACTCAACGCCGACCATGCACGAAGTCGTATTCAGCGATAAGCTGCAGCTGAAAAAAGGCGTGCGCACTATGGACATCGCCAAGCGCCTGATCGATTACGGATTCCATCCTTATACGACGGCTTTTCCTCTGATTGTTCCCGGAGCGCTCATGATCGAGCCTACCGAGAGTGAGTCGAAAGAAGAAATGGACCTGTTCATCGACGCGATGAAGTCCATCGCCGAAGAGGTAGAGGAAGATCCGCAGAAGGTCCTCGATGCCCCGCATTCGACGCGGATTTCGCGCCTGGACGAGACCGCGGCAGCCCGCAAGCCGGTCTTGCGCTGGAAGCCGGCGCAGTAGTTGTTGACGATTTCCGATTGTTGATTGAAATCCCAGCGCGCCCGTCGCGTTTCTCCGTCGGCAATCAATAATTGCTAAATCGACAATTCCAGAGCCTCGTGCCTTCGCTGTTTCCTCCTCTGTGCTCCTCCGGGTCCTCTGTGGTTAAATCCTGATATTGCCTACCCCAAAGAAACCTGCGCATGCCGTCGGTGCACTAGCCACGTTCGCGTCTTCCGAGAAGCGAAATCCAATAGTCTGTCTATTGCTCGCGGTGGTGACGCTCGCGCTGTACAACCCGGTCAATCGCCATCCCTTTGCCAACTATGATGACGACCGCTACGTCGTCAACAATCCGCACGTTCGTCAGGGGCTGACCGCCGATACTTTCAAGTGGGCGCTCACGTCGACCGAGCAGGCGAACTGGCATCCGCTGACCTGGATGTCTCACGCCCTCGATTGTTCGCTATTCCGGCTGAATCCCGTCGGGCACCATTTCACCAGCGTCCTGCTGCATGCCGTGAACGTGGTGCTGCTCTTTCTGTTGCTGATGTGGGGCACGCGGCGGCTTGGGCCCAGCCTGTTCGTGGCCGCGCTGTTTGCGATTCATCCAATCAATGTGGAGTCGGTGGCCTGGGTGGCCGAGCGCAAGAATGTACTGTGCACGACATTTTTCTTGCTCACGCTCTGGGCCTACGGATGGTATGCGCGAAAGCCCGGCTGGGAGCGGTATTTGGCGGTTGCGGCGCTGTTTGCCGCGGGGCTGGCATCGAAGCCAATGGTGATCACGCTTCCGTTTATTCTGTTGCTGCTCGACTACTGGCCCCTAGGGCGAGTGCGCAGCGCGAAAACGGAAGCTGGCGAGAGCCTGCCCACCTTTTCGTGGTCACGTCTTGTGGTTGAAAAACTTCCGCTGCTCGCGCTTTCCGCTGCCAGCGCTGTGATCACAACGCAGGCGCAACAAGCCGGAGGAGCCATCCGAACTACCGCCGAAGTTTCATTCGGCGCTCGCGTCACGACCGCGATCTGGGCTTACGCGATGTACCTGTGGAAGATGGTCTGGCCGGCGCATCTGGCGCCTATGTATCCGCATCCCGGAGATTCGCTGGCGGCCTGGCAAGTAATTGCCGCGGCTGCTTTGCTAATTGCGGTGACCACAATCGTGTGGCGATTCCGGACTCGCCGCTATTTGCTCGTAGGCTGGTTGTGGTTTCTGGGAACGCTGGTTCCAGTGATTGGCCTGGTGCAAGTGGGAGAGGCCGCCATGGCCGACCGTTATGCCTACATTCCGCTGATCGGAATTTTCGTGATGATTGCATTCGGCATCGCCGACTGGGCAGAAGAAAAGAAAATCGGCCTTTGGCCTGCAATTGCGGCGGCGGCAGTCCTTATTGCTCTCGCGTCGACTACGCATCGCCAAATCGGATACTGGCAGAGCAACGTTGATCTCTGGTCGCACACACTCGCGGTCACGGAAGACAATTTTGTTGCAGAAAATAATCTGGGCGGAGCGCTGATTCTTGAAGGTAAGGAAGATGAAGCGCACGCGCACTTCGAAGCGGCCGCGCGCATCAATCCGAGAGATCCCATGAGCCGCAGCAATCTCGGAATTTACTTGCAGCACCACAACCAGATGCGCGAGGCGGTGTCTGAGTACGAGGCCGCGGTCGAGCTGACTTCAGATCCTGGCCTGTCGGCGCAAACCTATGCCAACCTGGGTGCAGCCCAGCGCGCTTTGGGAGAAGACGAGCTAGCACAAAAAAGCTTTGAGCAGTCGCTGCGTTTCAATCCCACTCAGTTCAACGCCTGGCGCGGCCTCGGATTGCTGGCGGAGAAGCAAGGCAAACTCGATGAGGCGGTCAGCGATCTCTCGAGATCGGTGGAGTTGCAGCCCTCGGCCCAGGGATATGTGGAACTCGGCCACGCGCAAGAGCAGGCCGGCCATGCCCCGGAAGCACTGGATGCTTACCTGCAAGCTCTCAAAATCTCTCCTGACTTTGTCGAAGCTCAGCAAGCCGCTGAGGCGCTTCGGCCACAGAAAAAATAAACCGCACGAAGCCTTTTCGAGCAGAGCTGCCTCGGCAAGGCCGTCGTACAGTTCATTTTCGAATGGATACGATACGTTATTTCGCGCTGATGTCCACTGTGGCACGAGTCATATCCCACTCCTCGCGCAGGGTGCAACCAGTCGCGGTCTTGTCATACGCGATCGTGAAGTTCTCAACGGACGATGGCGGCGCGGACATCTTCATGTCGATGCGGGCGAGTTCATCCTTTTCGTAAGTATAGGGGATGCCCCATATTGGTTTTCCATCCTCGGTAGTCTTCTTGTTGATGATGAGAGTCCACTTTTCTGCAGTCGGCAGAACAAACAATGTGTAGCTGCCAGCGGGCACCTTCGTTCCACCAACCACGATGTCAGCGCTCGTCACGAAAGTCGTCGCCGAGTTGGCGCCGTTGCGCCAGACTTTGCCGTAAGGGTCATGATCGCCGACCATCTTGCGGCCTTTCAGTCGCGGGCTGGAATAGTCAGTCTTAATAGTCTTGCCCATGCCAAGGTCGCAGGATGCCGACGCCGCAGGACTGGCCTGCGCCGAAGCGAACAGGGTAAGGGTGAAAATCGCGAACACAAGTAGGGCGATTCGTTTTTGCATGTCTCTCCTTTTGAAATACAGAAGTTCGGATACTGGATGCCAAGGTTTTGACGCGTAAGCGACGAATAAGTCAGCGGCCCAGCCATTATGCGCCACGCCCGCATGCAGTTACAATCGTCCCATGCCGGTATTCGAAGAAAAACAGGAAGAACTGGAACACTACGAAACCATGATGGGCGTGCCGCGCGGCCGTCTCGCCGTTACCATGGACACGATCACCGACGCCATGGCTCTGGTCGGCCAGCACGGTGTCTATTGCCAGAGCCAGCGCTGGCCGGGCAAGCCGGTGATGGATATTCAAATCATCATGAAGAGCCTGACCGACGCGAAAGAACTGATCCAGAGCGTGATGGAAGAACTGAAAAAATCGGCGTGAGTTCTGTGTCTTCTGGTAAACGTCTTCAGGGCTTGACCGAGATCATCACGACGCCGTGCGATGCAACCGTTGCCGAGAAGCTCCCGCTGAACTTTCCGAGATCCTTGTGCAACCACAAGTCGCGCACCGCTGCGCTGACTCCGATGGGATAGCCGAGATCCTCCCAGTTCGCCGTGATCGGTTGTTCTGTTCCGCCGCGATTCAGCAGAATCACCGCGCGGCTGCCGTCTTTCATTTGCTTCGCCCAAACTTCCAGGTCCCCGTTTTTCGCAGCCCGTTCGCCTTCGCGTCCCAGCGCGTCCTGGTTCACCGCAATCACTTCCTTATTCGTGAGAATGTCGTGAATCTCAGGCCGCATGTCGCGCAGGTCATTGCCCGCCATGAGCGGCGCTGCAAGCAGCGCCCACAAACTGAAATGCGAGCGGTATTCCACATCGGTCATTCCCCCGTTGCCAACTTCCAGCATGTCCGGATCGTTCCAATGCCCCGGCCCCGCGTAAGATTGCAAGCCGACCTGCTGATCGATAATCGACGTCACGCCATTCGAGCAGCAACTGCCGTCAGGCCACTTCTGCGATCCGCCCCATCGATCCTGGATATCGCCGGTCGTTCGCCAGAGATTGCCGCCAACTTCCTTGCCCCACAGCCAGGGCTTGGCGGTGCCCCACTCGCAAATACTCAGTACAATCGGGCGACCCGAGGCGTCGAGAGCCGCGCGCATGCTGGCGTACGAAGCCTTCGCATCCTGCGAGGTCGCGTTGCACCAGTCGTACTTTAAATAGTCGATGCCCCACGCCGCGTATTGCAGCGCATCCTGATATTCGTGACCCAATCCGCCGGGACGACCCGCGCAGGTCTTCGATCCCGCGTCGGAATATACACCGAACTTCAGCCCGAGCGAATGAATGTAATCGCCCACCGCCTTCATGCCGTGCGGAAAGCGCTGCGGGTCGGCGACGATGTTGGCCCGTGCGTCGCGGCTCACCTGCCAGCAGTCGTCGATGTTGACGTAGACGTATCCCGCGTCCTTCATGCCCGACTTCACCACGGCGTCAGCCATGCTCTTGATCGTGTCTTCGCTGACGTTGCAGCCGAACTTGTTCCATGAATTCCAACCCATGGGCGGCGTCAGCGCAAGATTCGCTGACGGAGACGCAGTCTGTTGCGCAGCAAGGTCGGTGAACAAAAGCAGCGTACAGAAGAAAATGGCTAAGCCCGTGCGACTCATTTTCATGCAGACGTTGTACCAGAAGCGCCGGGAGATTGGTACCGGAAGATAGGGTTACAATGCCGAGTTGGTCTACTCTCTTGCACCTTGTCGCCCGGAGGATTTTCATGCGCATGGTTCGAATGTTCGCGATGGTTGCCATTCTGGGTTCTGTTGTTCTCGTGATCGCCAGTTTCTCGTGGGCACAAGAGGTCGCCGCGCCCGTCGGAATCTTTGAGGGTCACAGTGATGTGGGCACCGTTCTGCACGCAGGCTCGGTCGAGTACGACGCCGCGAAGCGTTCCTACACCATCAGCGGCAGCGGCGAGAACATGTGGCTCGTCGCCGACGCCCTTCAGTTTGTATGGAAGAAAATGTCCGGCGATGTGACGCTGACCGCCGACATTTCTTTTCTGACCAAGATCGGCAATGAGCACAAGAAAGCTGTGCTCATGCTCCGGCAGAGCCTGGACGCCGATTCCGTCTACGCCGACGTGGCACTGCACGCGAGCGGATTGACTTCACTCCAATTTCGCGATGAGAAGGATGCGATCACTCGCGAGATTCAATCGAACCTTTCGGCTCCGAAGCGACTGCGCATCGCCAAGCGCGGCGACTACGTCTACATGTCGCTGGCAGACGATGGCGACCCCAAAGTCGCCGGCGGATGGCTTCGCATTCCGCTGCAGGGCGCATTTTACGTTGGCCTCGGCGTTTGCTCGCACGACAAGGATGTTGTCGAAAAAGCAGTATTCTCGAACGTCGAGCTAAAGCAGCCTCCAGTTGTCGAGGCTGGCAAGCCGGTTCTGTACAGCACGCTCGAAACCATCACGATCGATTCTGCCGACCGCCGCGTGGCCTTTCTCGCGCAAGGACGTTTCGAGGCGCCGAACTGGATGCACGATGGCAGCGCGTTTCTGTTCAACCGTGACGGCCACATCGACCGTCTGGCCATCGGCAGCAACAAGCCGGTCGTTATCGATACAGGCTACGCCGCTCGCTGCAACAACGATCACGGCATTTCCCCCGACTCCACTCAGCTCGCCATCAGTGACAATTCGCAGGGCGACCACGAGTCGCAAGTGTACGTCGTGCCCATCGCCGGAGGTGCCCCGCGCCGCATCACGCAGAAATCGCCGTCGTACTGGCATGGCTGGTCCCCCGACGGAAAGACGCTGGCCTTCGTTGGCCAACGCAACGGCGACTTCGATATTTATACGATCCCTGCGGCTGGCGGCGATGAGACGCGGCTGACGACTGCCAAGGGACTCGATGACGGTCCGGAATATTCACCGGACGGAAAATATATTTACTTCAACTCCGAGCGCACCGGTCACATGCAGATCTGGCGCATGAAGCCCGACGGCAGCCAGCAGGAGCAAGTCTTTTCCGATGACTTCAACAACTGGTTCCCGCACATTTCGCCCGATGGAAGGTGGATGGTCTTTCTCACCTACGGCGCCGATGTGACGGGGCATCCCGAGAATAAAGACGTGATGCTGCGGCTCATGTCGCTCGATCCGAACTCGAACGACAAGAAAATCACAGTGCTGGCGAAATTATTCGGTGGCCAGGGAACCATCAACGTCCCATCGTGGTCGCCCGACAGCAAGCTAGTGGCGTTTGTCAGCTACATGCTCGTGCAGGAAGAAGGAGCGAGCAAATAGCCTCATTCCGGCGCCTGAAACGGCGACGCAGGCAATCCTTCCTTATTGAACAAATTACAGTTCGGATTCGCCGCCCATCCGTAGCGCACCGAAACCGGTGTCGGCACCTGAGCGCTCGATACGATTACCGATTCGCCCTCGACCTTCGCCTCGGCCGGAGAATATTTTCCATCCGCGCCGGCGACTTCGAATCCCGTCAACTCCGTGCCCTTCGCCATCAGTCCTCCCGCATGATCAAACCAAACCCGCAGCGCATGTTCTTCATGCGTGACCTGATGATAGAGCGGACCGGACCACTCAATTTTTTCTCCGAACGCAATCGCCCGCGCTGCCAGCGCAAGCCGCAGCCCGACATCCTGCTTGTTCTTGGGATGAAGGTCAACCGCGTCGCCGATGTCGATGGTGACTGCCATGCCGGTGTTCTTCAGCACCAGCGCCTGCCGCTGCGCATCGCGAACCTCGGGCCAGAGAGCTTCTGGCGCGGTATTCCAGTTGGCGATCTGGACGAAAAGAAACGGGAACTCTCCCTCGCCCCACGCATCGCGCCAGTCACGGATCATCGTCTGAAAAAGTCGGGCGTAGAGGAGAGCGCGATCCTGGCCGGAGTTAGCCTCACCCTGATACCAGATGACGCCACGAATGGCGAACGGCGTAAGCGGCGCGACCATACCGTTGTAGAGCGCTGCCGGAGCCCAAGCAGCGAAATCCGGATGCCACTTCGGCCAGGGCTGCGGTTTGCCCTCGGCTTTGGCCTGCTCGATCGCCTGTTGAAACTCGCGTTCCTCTTTTTGCATACGTAAGACTGTAGTCGCTTGTGTGTCGAGCGTCTTCGCCCGCGCGGCAAAAACGGGCATCAGCGCAGCGTCGGCAGAGAGCGCGTGCAGGCTGGTCCATGACTCAGCCGCGGTTCCTCCCCAGAACGACTCGATCAGGCCGATAGGAATACCCAGCTTCTGCTGCAAGTGTCGCGCAAAAAAATAGGCGACCGCCGAAGAGTCCGCAACGGTTTCTGGACTGCATGCAGCCCAGCCTTTCGACTCAACATTTTCCAGCGGATAATCGGCGGGCTTGTGTTTCACCATGAAGAGCCGAATCTTGGGATATTGCGCCGCGGCGATTTCCGTTTGTGCGCTGGCGAGCCCGGTCATGGGAAATTCCATGTTTGACTGGCCGGAGGCGACCCAGACGTCGCCCACCAGAATGTCATTGAGCGTAATCGCGTTCGTCGCCTTGATGCTCATCTGAAACGGACCGCCAGCTTCGCCGGGAGACAGATAGACGCTCCAGCGGCCATCGTCGTCGGCAGTACACGATTTCGTTTCTCGGCGGAAAGTCACCGAGACCGGCTCGTGCGGTGCGGCCATGCCCCAGATGTGAACCGGCAGACCGCGCTGCACCACCATGTGATCTGCGAGCAAGGCAGGCACACTGGCATCTGCGCGGGCCGCGACTGAAAGCGCGCCAAGCACGATCAACGTACACGCGACTCCCAGAACAGAAAAATGGAAACGACTTCGGATCATGGGTTCTCCCGTTCGGATTCCTGTGAGGTGTCAGTAAAATAAGTCTGGAGGATTCTACCGCGCCAGCTTGTCGTCGAAAAATTTCGCCATCAGTCCGAGCGCCTCTTCTGTCTCTGGCAACTCGAAGTGATACCAAAAGGATTGGGGTAGCGCCTCAAACACTACGAGTTGCGCATCCTCTCCGGCACAACAGCAGTCAGGGCGATCAGGATTGACCTGCCACTCTCATTTTCATCGGCACATTTTGCATCAGAGGACGCGTCTCACGGAGAAAAGAGAGGAAGGATCGGATGACAACTTCCACCCATCACGGCAGCAGGCCAAACACGGCCACGCCGTTGGGGGTGCCGACAAACACTTTTCCATTCACCACAATCGGAACCATGAACTTGTTTCCCGCTCCGAAGTGGTCGCGGCTATTGGCGGCCTGATTGCTGTTGTAGAGTTCGGTCGCAAGATTCGTGGCATCGTAAGCATGCAGCACCGCCGGGTTGCTGTTTTCAACTGCCCAGAGAATCGCATCGTTCGAACCATTCGCAGAAACGGTTGGAGTGGCGCCGGGATAGGTAAAAGAGTGGCTGGTCTTCGAACTAGCCGTCGTCGCCAACATGGCGTTCACGATCGGAAATGCGCGAATCGAATCGCCTGCCGCTCCATAATAAACAGTATCGTTAAACACTGCCGGCTTGGAAAATACCTGGCCGCCCAGCGCCCCCGAAATTTCCTGATAGATGTTGTCGGAGGTCGAATTGAATTTTCCCATCGAATTTCGATCTACGACATAGATCACGGAATCCTTGCCCGCGCCTACCGCCAACTGGTGCACGTGGCCCCCGTTGTCTGTCAAATCCAGCAATACCACCGCGCCCCCAGCCCCAAGATCTTCGTCGGCGTTTGACTCGGCGACTGTTCCGGACATCGTGAAATAATCGGCCACGGTCAGGATCGGCGACGTGGAGAGCCTGAGAAAGCTATTGCCGAAGTCGCCATTGACGGGGAAGTCGTTGGAATCGAGCTGGGTGTCGAAGGTGCCGTTGGCGTCGAGAAAATAAAGATCTCCGTTGAGATCAGCTGCCGGAGCCGCGCCCGACATCCAAATCGCGCCATCGTTCCCGTTCGGGGTTACGTCGAGAACCTGCGTTTGCTCTAGAGTCAGTCCATCGTATCCGAGGATCCATCCCGTGTAAGGCGCGTCATCGCAGTGCGAGGCCCACATGGTGTAGAGCGCGCCATTGGAAAGCAGCAGTCCCGTTCGCTCCTTGTATTGCTTGGGATCGAAAATCACACTGCCATTCTTATTCGCAGCGCCCATGCCCGGGAAGGTCGCCTGCACGGTGACGGGCCCGCCGAACAACTCCGCTCCCGTCGTCAGGTCCAGAGCATGTACGCGCTGGAAATAATTCGAACCGTTTTTCGACATGGCCACGGCATAGAGCGCGCCGTTGGGTCCGTTGCTTCGGTCAATGACTGGAGTCGACGTGATGCCGATCTCGGGCGTGACCTGCGAGCAGCCTCGATTGTCACTGGTGGTTTCTCCTGAGCCCAGCAGAGAAACTTGCCACAAAGTTGCTCCGGTATCGGCATCGAAAGCATAAACACTATCGTGCTCGGTCACTACGTAGAGAACGTTGTGTGTCCCGCTGCCTGGGATGCTGACTTGCCACAAGTAGAGCGGCTGCCCATCGACCAGGCCGTCGACGGAATAGAAGCCAAGTTTGCCGAAGGTCGTTGACTTGACATTGGCAGGCGTCAGGGTCGTTTCCGATTGATTCGCGCCTTCGCGCCCATTGTCGTACTGGTAGGTGACAACATCCACGAGCGCTGGTGTGGTTGTCACGGTGAGTGTTGCCAGGGTGCTGGTTGCGTTTCCCAGAGAATTGCTGACGACGACGTCGTACTGTGATCCGTTGTCAGTGAGGGCAGTGGCCGGAGTGGTGTAAGTGGACGATGTCGCGCCAGAAATGCTGGTGCTCGCTTTTTGCCACTGATAACTCAAGGGCGCAGTTCCGGCCGCAGTGACTGTGAATGTGGCGGTCGCTCCCACCGTGACACTCTGATTTGCAGGTTCGACGGTGATGAGTGGCGAGGCAGTTACCGACAGCGTCGCGGCATTGCTGGTGATGCTACCTCCTGGGTTGCCGACGGTTACTTGGAACTGGGATCCATTATCGGTCGCACTGGTGGCGGGCGTGGTGTAGCTGGCTGCGGTCGCGCCGGGGATGCTAGTGGTTTCTTGTTTCCACTGGTAGGTGAGAGCGGTTCCAGTCGCGACCACGCTGAACGTCGCGGTCTGCCCGCTATTGACGGTCTGATTGGAAGGCTGCGTGGTG
>Ga0210390_10002648_pt1 | contig 15731 bp, 11 predicted proteins | sample IncBWH11OmetaG_FD_161050 | JGI IMG/M metagenome (GOLD analysis project Ga0210390, IMG submission 161050) | Forest soil microbial communities from Barre Woods Harvard Forest LTER site, Petersham, Massachusetts, United States - Inc-BW-H-11-O ... | reverse complement strand
CACCTGAAAGCGGAGCGCTGTCGGCGCAGGAGGCGATCCAGACCGATGATTATCCGTGGGGCGTGGCGGTGAAGTAGAGAGCGCGGGCGGTGATTTGCCTGACGTTTTTGGTGGCGGGGAAGCTTTTGGCGAGTGCCACACGGGCCAAAGCCCTGTTCATTTCTTTGACGCGTTACGCGGCCCCTTCGGCAAGCTCAGGGCAGGCGCTGAAGGGCCACTCGTCGACGGTTGTGCGGGCGTCCGTGACTGTGCCATCATTGTCCCCGCTCCACTCGGCCTGAGTTCGCGAGAGTTGACGCCCCACCCCTCACCGCCGCTCATCCGCTGCCGACCCCTCATCCCTTTCTTTTACGTGGGGACCTTCAAAATCAGATAGCCGCCGACCAACACAAAGATCAGGTCGGGGGACCAGGCGGCGAGGGCCGGAGGGAGTTGGCTGAGGTCGCCCATGGCCTCGAACAGGCGCGACACGACCGTGTAGAAGACGGCAATTCCTACGGCGACGGCGACGCCGGTGATCGCTCCTTTTTTCCCTGTTGAAAGCGAGAAGGGGATGGCCAGGACGGCCATGATCAACGTGATCAGGGGATATGACAGCTTCTTGTTGAGCTGTACGCGGAGGCGAACTACGTCGAATCCGCTTTGCTGCAGGTCACGGATGTAGCGCCGCAGTTCTTCGTAGTTCATCTCGGTATACTGCTTCACTTCCTTCTTGAAATATGACGGCGTCTCCGGCAGATCGGGGAAGGTGGCCACGTCGAACACCCGGTAGTTGGCCATGGCAGAGATGTTGAGGGAACGCTCCCAGCCCTGTTCGTAGACCCAACGATTCAGGTTGTCGGCCCAGTGGGCGCGGTCGGCGTGGATGCGGCGAGTGATTGTGAAGCTGGCGGGATCGAGCTGAAAGACGGTGACGTTGCCGAACTGGTCGCGATCGGTATCGAAGAACTGGTAGTAGTAGATGTCGTGGTTCTGACCGAAAATCCATTTGCGATCGGGGCGCAGATAGGTTTGCGGGGGCTTGCCTTTGATCTGATTGTGCAGCGCTTCCTGGCGCTGGTTGGTGCGGGGCAGGTAGAACTGGTCGGCGAAAAACAGGCCGACGGATAAAACTCCGGCGGCTACGACTACAGGCGTGATGACGCGGTAGATGCTGGTTCCGGCGGCTTTAATCGCGGTTATTTCGTTGGAGCGCTGCATCAGGCCGAAGGTGACCAGCACGGCCAGCAGCATGACCAGCGGAGCGACGTTGTATAGGAGATAGGGCGTGACGTTGAGCAGGTATTCCGCGACGACTGTGGCCGGAACCTGGTTGCGAAGAATGTCTCCCAGCAATTCGAACAGGGTGAATACGATGACCAGGACCAGGAACGTGGAGAGGATCATTCCCAGGTAGATGAAGAAGTCGCGCAGGATGTAGTCGTCGAGCAGCGTGGGAAACGTGGCGCTGAACATGCGGCGACGAGTGGAAGCGCGCTCGAAGGCGTTTTCGCGCCGGCTGCGCACGATTACTGGCTGCGGACCGCGTGAGTCGCGCTTCCAAAAGGCCCGGAACGAAGTCAGCTCAAAAGGGCGCCTCTCGGCGCGGAACAACAGAAACAGACCCAACGCCAGAAATACAAAGTCCGCGAGCCATGCGCCGAACCAGGATGAAACGCGGCCTTGCCGGGCCAGGGAAACTCCGATCAGCGAGATGGTGTAGTACACGAATACCAGCAGGATGGTCAGCACGAATCCGCCGGACTTGCCGCTTTTTTTCGACGACAGGCCTAGCGGGATTCCTACCAGCGCGAGCACCAGGCAGGCCGTGGGCAGGGCGAAGCGCTTGTGGAATGCGATGAGATACCAGCGGGCGGTGACGGGGTCGACGCGGGCAGCTTTCTGCCACAGGGTTGAGGTGTTCATTACTTCGGCGGGGAGCGACTCGTCGGGCTTGGTCTCGGACGAGGCGAGGTCGAGCGGGATGTCGGTCTGCAGAAAGGTGGAAATCTGGTAGTGGCCCGGATCTTGAGGATCGGTCTCGTGGGCCGACCCGTCGATCAGATGTAAGTGCAGGCGATCCTGACCTTCGCTGACGACGATGCCTTCTTTGGCTAGCGTGATTTTCGGGTTGGCGGCATCGCTCAGATCGGCCATGAAGACGCCCTTCCACAGGGCCGCGCCTTGCGCGCTTTTCACGTCCTGGACATACAACACGATCTTGGGGAACCCCTCGTAGAAGACTCGGGGCTGGATTTCGAAGGAGACTTGCGAGCCTTTGAGGCGGTCTTCGAGGTGGCCGAGGGCGGCCTGGGCGCGGGGAGCGATGTAGAGGCCGTTGACCAGCGCCAGGAACCAGGCGGCGAGGACGAAGATGGAGAGCACGCGCAGGAAGCTCCAGACGCCCATGCCGCTGGCGCGCATGGCGGTGATTTCGCTGTCGGCGGCGAGGCGGCTGAGGCCGATGAGGATGCCGACCAGCACGCTCATAGGCAGGGTGTAGGTGAGGGCGAGCGGGACGGTGAAAAAGAAAATTTCGGCGACGCTGGGGAGTGGAGCGCTGGCGCGGACTACGAGTTCGAGAATGCGGCCGAGGTCGCGCGTGAACAGGACGAAGGTGAAGATGGCCACGCCGATCAACGCGTGGGCGATCACTTCGCGTAGGATGTAGCGGGTTAAGATGCGCACTGACGGCAGATCCCTCACTCCGTTCGGGATTTCGGCTGCGGGCTCCCGCTTCGCTCACGCCCGCAAACCGCCTCAACTTCGCGAAGGATGTAGCGGGTCAGAATCCGCATGCGGGCGCGCTGAAGACGAGCATAGCATGAGGCGGGGCTGCAGAGGTTGCGGTGAAGTGGCGGTTTCGGGGGCTGTGGCAGCGACTCCCACTTCTCGCGCCAAAGACACGCGAGAAATGGGGCACCCGGCGCTCAGCGGCCAAGATGCGCGCGGTCTCAGTCCTGGGTTTGGAGTGTCCGGTATCTGCCGTTAGACCAGTAATAAACAACCGCGGCGGCTTCGAGCCACTCAACATTGATGGAGTCGAGCTTGAGGCGCAGCGATTTGGTGCCGTCAAAGTTGGGATACGTACCGGGCCGAAGTCTGGAAATGACGAGGTTGGCTGCGCCGCTCGTGGGGCCATCGGCATGATCCAGAATCTTGACCGAATAGGGTTCGGAGACTGTGATCTTGGAAAATACCACGATCTTATAGCCGGCATTAGCGTCGGATTTCGGCACTAGGAGGATCGCGTAAGCGAGGCCATCCGGGTCTTGGAAGCGGCCGGCGGAGATTCCAGGGCATTCGCGGGGATGGGCTTTGGTCCAGAGTTCGTGGTTGTAATCAGCGAGGTCGGACAGTTGCTTGATTCGCCAGCCGGGGAAGTTGGCGGAGATCAACGCTCCGACCTCCAGAGGAGTCGCATTGTGACAGGGATCGTGGGCCTGCGCCACTGATATTGGCACGGTTGCCAGAATGCACGCGGCCACGAGGATGCGAAAGCGATCCATAAGCATCATCGTAGGGAGGAGGATCCCTCACCGTCTACATTACTTCCGCTTCTGCGCTATGGTGCGTTCGAACTTGTCGGTTTTAGCCTGCTTTAAAAAACAGGGCGGCTAGTGGGGGCAACGTTAGCTGCAGCGAGAAGGGGCGGCCGTGGGTGGGGATTTCTTCGGCTTGCACTCCGCCCAGATTGCCCATACCGCTGCCGGCGTATTCGCGGGCGTCGCTGTTGAGGAGTTCGCACCAGTAGCCGCCATGGGGGACGCCGACGCGGTATCCTATGCGGGGCACTGGTGTGAAGTTGCAGACTACCAGCACGGTGTCTTGCGGGGACTCGCTTTTGCGGAGCAGGGAAATTGTGCTGGTGGCGTTGTCGTTGGCGTCTACCCACTCGAATCCGGCGGGCTCGTTGTCGAGGACGTGCATGGCGGGCTCGCTGCGATAGAAGCGGTTCAGTTGCTCCATCCAGGCCTGCACGCCGCGATGAACCTGATATTGCAGGACATGCCATTCCAGGCTGGAGTCGTGCGCCCATTCGCGGACCTGGCCGAATTCATCCCCCATGAACAGAAGTTTCTTGCCGGACTGGGCGTACATGTAGGCGAAGAGCAGCCGCAGGTTGGCAAACTTTTGCCACTCGTCGCCGGGCATTTTTCCGATCAGCGATCCTTTGCCGTGAACGACTTCGTCGTGCGAGAGCGGCAGCACGAAATTTTCCTGAAACGAGTAGAGCATGCGGAAGGTGAGATCGTTGTGGTGATACTTGCGGTGGATGGGATCGTTTTGAAAATAGCGGAGGGTGTCATGCATCCATCCCATGTCCCATTTCATGCCGAAGCCGAGACCGCCGATGTAGACGGGCTTTGAGACCATGGGCCAGGAAGTGGATTCTTCGGCGGTGGTTTGAATGTCGGGATGCTGGCCGTAGGATTCCTCGTTGAAGCGGCGGAGGAAGTCGATGGCATCGAGATTTTCGCGTCCGCCGAATTTGTTGGGGATCCATTCGCCTTGTTTGCGCGAGTAGTCGAGATAGAGCATGGAGGCGACCGCGTCCACGCGCAGGCCGTCGACGTGATATTTGTCGAGCCAGAACATGGCGCTCGACATGAGGAAGCTGCGCACTTCGGGACGACCGTAGTTGAAAATGTGCGTCTTCCAGTCGGGATGAAATCCCTGGCGCGAGTCGGCGTGCTCGTAGAGGTGCGTGCCGTCGAAGTAGGCGAGGCCGTGGGCGTCGGAAGGAAAGTGCGACGGCACCCAGTCGAGAATCACGCCGATGCCGTGCTGGTGCAGGTAGTCGACCAGGTACATGAAATCCTGCGGGGTGCCGTAGCGCGAGGTGGGCGCGAAGTAGCCGGTGGTTTGATATCCCCAGGAACCGTAGAAAGGATGCTCCATTACGGGCAGGAATTCGACGTGAGTGAAACCCAGCTGGCCGACGTATTCGGCGAGGCGAGGCGCGGTTTCGCGGTAGGTGAGCGGACGGTTGTGTTCTTCCGGGACGCGCATCCAGGAACCGAGATGGACTTCGTAGATCGACTGCGGTGCGCGCAGGGAATTGCGGGCGGCGCGCTTTTGCATCCAGTCGTTGTCATTCCATTGGTAGTCGAGGTCCCAGACGACGGAGGCGGTGCGCGGCGGCTTTTCGTGCAGCAGGCCGAGGGGGTCGGCTTTATCGACGCGGTAGCCTTTGGTGTGAGAATCGATGTGGAATTTATAGAGCGCGCCTTTGGTGGCGCCGGGGACGAAACCTTCCCAGATGCCGGACGAGCCGCGCGGAATGAGGTAGTTCGACTTGGGATTCCATTCATTGAAACTGCCGACGACCGTGACGGAACGGGCGTTGGGCGCCCAGACGCTGAAGACGGCGCCGGCCTCGCCGTTGTGATTGAAGAGATGCGCTCCCATCTTTTCATGCATGCGGTAGTTGCTGCCCTCGTTGAAGAGGTAGAGGTCCTGGTCGGTGAGGAGTTGGGGAGGAGCGAGGGTCGGATCGGGGCTCATGCGGTAGCCGGAACGTGCGTGCTCTTTAAGTTTACAGAAGAAGGTCGTCTTTTCGCACGGATTTGTAGGCCCGTACGGCAGAACCTCCAAGCCTCATAGTATCCTCCGGAGCGGCATTGTCATCGGCACGTATGTGAGAAGCTGCGCGACCGAGTGGAGTCGATCCTCTAGTTCTTCCGTGCAGTCCTTCGTGCGGATCGCAGGAATTTCCCCATGCTAGACTGACCTCTCCAGCCATGCCTGCTTTGCGAGTCATTCTTCTGTGGCACCAGCACCAGCCGTTTTACAAGGATCTGGTTACGGGCGAATATCGTCTGCCGTGGACGCGGCTGCACGCGCTCAAAGACTATTACGGGATGGTGAAGTTGCTGGATGAGTTTCCTAACGTTCATCAGAACTTTAACCTGGTGCCGTCGTTGATGGTGCAGATTCAGGATTACGCCAACGGGACGGCGCAGGATCCGTTTCTCAGCGTGGCGGCCAAGCCGGCGAAGGATTTGTCGCAGGGGGAGCGGCGGTTCGCGCTGCAGTATCTGTTTCAAGCCAATCCGCAGAATGTGATTGGGCGCTATCCGCGGTACCGGGAATTGTGGGAGCGCTTTCGCGAGCATGGGGATCATCCGGAAAAGGCGGAGCGGTATTTTCAGACGCAGGATTTTACCGACCTGCAGGTGCTGTCGCAGATTGCCTGGTTCGACGAATTTTTTCTGGAAGAGAAGGACGTGGCGGCGCTGGTTGCCAAGGGGCACGGCTACTCGCTGGATGATCAGAAATTTGTGATCGCGCGCGAGCGGGAGTTGATTGGCCGGGTGTTGCCGGCGCATGCCGAGGCGGCGAAAAAAGGTTCGATCGAGCTATCAGCTACACCGTTTTATCACCCAATTATGCCGCTGGTAAGCGACACCAACGCGGGAGCGGTGTCGTCGCCGGGGTTGCCCCTGCCGCAGAACAGGTTTCGACATCCGGAGGATACGCGCGAGCAACTGGTCCGCGGACTCGATCTGCACGAGAAAGTTTTCGGGATTCGGCCGAAGGGGGTGTGGCCATCGGAAGGCAGCGTGTCTGAGGAAGTGCTGGCTATCGCGCATAACGTAGGTGTGCAGTGGATGGCGACTGACGAGGGCGTTCTAGGACGGAGCACGGGATCGTTTTTTGCGCGCGACGGCGGCGGGCGTTTGCCGGGACATCTGGCGGACAGGATCTACAACATCCATCGCTATGAGAATGGCTCGGCGGCGATGCACCTGGTGTTTCGAGATCACACGATTTCCGATCTGATCGGGTTCGTGTATTCCGGCATGCCGCCGGCGAACGCGGCGCAGCATTTGATTGGCAACATCAAGGAAGCGGCTAAGCCCGTGCTTGCCAACGGGCGCGACGCGGTGGTGTCGATCATTCTCGATGGTGAGAATGCGTGGGAATATTATCCGAAGTCGGGACGGGAATTTCTGCGGCGGTTCTATGACGGTTTGCAGCGCGAGCCGGGCGTGGAGGCGGTGACGATTTCGGAGGCGATCGCGCGGCATAAAGATTTTGGCAAGATGACGTCGCTGGTGCCGGGGTCGTGGATCGGGGCGAACTTCAATGTGTGGATTGGCGCTCCGGAGGACAACCGTGCCTGGGATTATCTGTACCACGCGCGCGAATTTTATACGCAGAATGCGGCGCGCGCGACTGAGGCGCAGCGCAAGCTGGCGTTTGAGGAAATTCTGATCGCCGAAGGCAGCGATTGGAACTGGTGGTACGGGCCGGAACATCACTCGGCCAACGACCGCGATTTCGACGAACTCTATCGCAAACATCTTTCGAACGTGTATCAGGCGCTGGGGGCGGTTCCGCCGGATTATCTGGCACAGCCGATCAGCGGGGCCGAGGTGCGGCCGTCGTTCGTGCCGCAGACGGCGTACATTCATCCGCGAGTGGCGGGCGATAAGGTGCGATATTTCGAGTGGATGGGCGCCGCCATTTATACGGCCGACCATCGTGCCGGGGCGATGCACGGGAAACAGTTTCTGCTGGACGCGGTGTATGCCGGCATCGATTCGACTTACGTTTACGGGCGGTTGGATTTTATGGGGAATGTTCCCCCAGAAGATTTCGATCTGGTGGTGAATTTGGAATCGTGGGCCACGGGCGAGACGCGTCCGCGGCGGGCGTTGCGGATGGAGGCAGCGGTACACGAGCGCAGGCTCAAAGAGTGGAAGGTCGAAAACGGGGCGGAGGAGAAGGTGAAGGCTTCATCGACCCAGCCGGATGATCATGTGAAGGTTGCGCTGCTGCGGAATTTTGAATTCAAGTTGCCGCTAGCCTGGCTTCTGGCGACTCCGAGCGCGGCGCCGGCGGATCGGGTGGCGGACGGCTTGTCGGGCGCGGTTGCGGTTGCGGCTACCAGCAAGCTGCGGCTGCGGTTCAGCTTGTGGCAGAACCGGCTGCCGGTGGATTCGTTGCCGCTGGAGGGATGGATCGAGTTGCAGGTGGTGAGCGAGGGGGATTTGATTTTCGGGACGTGAGGCCGCAGGCATTCTAGTCGCCGAAGCACGCATACCTGGTGCCCGGCGTCAGACCGGCGGCAAGGTGCCATGCTTGGCGCCAGGCGTTTTTTGCATTCTCCGACGTATTGTCCAAAGCGAGGCCCGCCCGATAATGCTGCAGTGCTTTGGCGCGTGAATCGGCTTCATTTCCGAGGTCAACCGAGGCATAATCGCCGTTAGGGTCAACTCCTCCGGCGATTGCGACTATGTCGGAGTATGCGTCGCCGACCATCAAGTGCACCCGGGCTGCGGTGGGAGCATCGATTTTCTTGGTGAGAAGCGCTTCGCCTTTGGAGATCACTTCGCGGAAGGTTACCGATCCTCCTCGGCTGCAACCGCCGCCGCTGGACATCCATGTGGTCAGGGCCAATCTGGCACCTTCGCTGTCCAGGTCCAGGTCTTTTGCCTGATTGAGCCAATTTCCCGAGTAACCATAGAAGCCGTCGGCATAGCCCGGCTCAAAAGTTGCGCCCAGCTCCTGCAACTCCGAACGCAGTTTGGATTGCTCTGCTGTACTGGATTGCACGGCGCCGAATTGATCCCCGGGTCGAACACTGCCGAAGGCTGTAAGAAGAGTATCGGCAGCTAACAGGCCGGCCGCGCGGTGACCCGCATCTGCGGTCATCAGCGCTCTAAACCAGTCCTGCAGCAGCGGCACCAGCGGTTCCTTCCAGTCGCTTCCGGTAGGTTTCGGCATTGCCTCTGGCACGCACCGAGTCTTGCATATCTCCTCAGCCTCGGCTTGCAGCCGTTCGGCGAGAGCGGTATCCACTTCGAACAGGTTTTCCATCCGTTGCGAGATCGCCGGGTCAAGCCCCGCCATGGCGACCACGCGATGAAATTGCGCCTGCTTGAGAGTGCGGGCTTCGGCAGCGATTGGGCTCGGATTTCCCGAATCAGCGATGTTCGGAAGCTGCGCAAACACACGAACCACAGGGCCCTGGAGTAGCTGGCCGGGGGCGTCGGGATCCAATCCGGGCTTGGCATCGTAGTTCGAGATGATTTCGGCGTGTGGAACCCAGCGTGAAACTTCCTGTCCCCAAAGACCAGTGCGCCGAAGGTGCGCTCCTTTCTCACCGACGCTTTCTCCGTAGGTTTTCGAGAGCTGCCGCGAGACCGCTTGCGTCATGGCCTGGCCGAACGCCGGAGTGGATGCCTCCACTTCCAACTGAACCACAGCGAAAGTGCAGTTTGTGAACAGCGCTGAGCCCCTCAAAGTTGGCAACACAATCGGGGTAGGCAACGGCGGAGGATAGAAATAGAGGGCCCGGATAATTCTTGCGCCTGATGGCAGCAGATCTGTTCTGCGAAGGCTGAGGCATTCTTGGTCGGGTCCGCCGACCAGCATTTCTGGTTTTGCCGATTCCCAGCGTTCGCTCTTGCCGCGAGTATCCATCCACTTGGCAAGCGTAATGCCTTCCTGGAGTTGCGAGACCTCACTTTCGGCGAGCGAGGCAAACGCGGTTTCGTCGTCGGGAGCAGTAGTCGATAGCTGCGTTGGTTGAGGCTGCTCGGCTGACTGCGCCGGCGGGCTTGAGGGCGCCGCGAGCGGCACCTTTGCGACTATCGGCGAAGCTACAGCCGGCGAAGCTTCAACGGAGTAACTTGCTCTGCGATGAAATGCCGGAAGGGCCGCTCCGACCAGTGCGACCGCTGCAAGCCCAAACCAGGCAAATCGCCGAGCATGAGAGGTTGGCTGCATCCGTTTCTCCGAGCGCACAAGCACTGCCGAAATCGTAGCTCGATTCGGACGCTCAGTCGACGTAACCTCCGTGCTGGGTAGAGCGTGGGGCCAACGTATTTCTGGACGAAAGAAAACCGGAGGTTTGCGCCTCCGGTTTCTGCGAGAGTCTAGAAAGGACTACTTGCTGCCGCCGGCTGGTGCGGGGGCTGGGACCGGGAGCGGGGCGGCGACCGCGGTGCCCATGGTCAGGGGGCGGTTTAATTCCAGCGTGAGTTCGGTGCCGGCGGGCAGGATGGCGGAGCGGTGCTTGGTCAGCCAGTGAGTGGTGGTTCCTCCCGCGCCGATTGCGCCGCCGACCAGGATTCCTACGGGGCCGCCGACCAAGCCTCCGATCAGCATGCCTCCGGCTGCGCCGCCGCCGACTTCGAGTTGGTCGCGGCCGTCATGCCCGGGTCCCTTAAACTGGCCTTCTGAATTTACGTCGGTGCCGTGGATGTTGGTATCGATCAGGGTGGCGTCGAGGAAGTAGCGCTCGCCGGTTGGCATGATCACGGCTTCGGGGAGGATTCCGAGCGTGGGCTTGCCAGCGATGCGGCGCGGCTCACTGACTTTGGTGATGCGGCCTTCGACGGTCGCTCCTACGGGGATCAGCGTGCTGCCGTTGACTACGACTGGCTGCGTGACTTTTCCCTGGAAGGGGTCGCCGACATGGTTGCTGAAAGTGGCGAGCGTGTTATCGAGCCGGACCATCAGGGCCGTCCCAGCTGGTACGGGCGAGGTGGTCTGGGCCGCGACAGCAGCCGCGAGCAGCAGCAGGCAGGGTAGAACTATCCATCTTGTCTTCGTGGTGAACGTCAGCATCGGGGGACCTCCCGGGAATCCGAAGCACTCAACTTACTCTAGTCCAACCCGAGAGCGGGCGACAATATGCGGTCGGGTCAGGGAACCAGCGGAGATAAGGGCAGGGAGGGGGTGGCCGGATGGACGGTCCCGAACCGGAAATCGGCGCGGAGGACTGTGTCGGGGGGGCACGCGGGGCGCGGGGGGCATCCGATATAATCTTGGGTTCCCTCAGCGGCTAAAGCCGGTAATCGTTCGGAAGGGCTGACGGCGTGGGTTGAAGCCGCTCCTTTCAAGGCACGGCACAGTCTAACTGCTAACTTTTCGAGCTACTTAATCACGTTTCGAGATCAAAATTTCTAAGGTTTGAGGAAAAGAGGCTTCATCTAATGTCGAATATTGCAGCAATTCATGCGCGGGAAGTTCTGGATTCACGCGGCAATCCTACGGTGGAGGCGGAAGTATTTCTGGCGGACGGCTCGATGGGGCGGGCGATTGTTCCGAGCGGGGCGTCGACGGGGGAGCATGAGGCGGTCGAACTCCGCGACGAAGATACGAACCGGTTTCTGGGTAAGGGCGTGTTGAAGGCAGTTGAGAATGTGAATGGGGAGATTGCCGAGGGGCTGGCGAACTGGGATGCGTTTGATCAGCGCGGGCTCGACGCGCGGATGATCGAACTGGACGGTACGGAGAATAAAGGGCGGCTGGGTGCGAATGCGCTGCTGTCGGTTTCAATGGCGGCGGCGCGGGCGTCGGCACAGACTCTGGATATTCCACTTTATCGTTATCTGGGCGGAGCCGGGGCCAACACGCTGCCTACGCCGATGATGAATATTCTGAACGGCGGAGCGCATGCCGACAATAACGTCGACTTCCAGGAATTTATGGTGATGCCGGTGGGTGCGCCCTCGTTTCATGAGGCGCTGCGTTGGGGCGTGGAAGTTTTCCACACGCTGAAGGGCGTGCTGAAGAAGCGCGGCTACAACACTGCGGTCGGCGATGAAGGCGGATTTGCTCCGTCGGTGAAGTCGAATGTGGAGGCGATTGAAGTCGTGCTGGAAGCGATTTCGAAGGCCGGGTACAAGCCGGGGGAAGAGGTTGCGATTGCGCTCGATCCGGCGGCCAGCGAGTTTTTTCAGGACGGGAAGTATGTATTCAAGAAGTCGGACAAGTCAGCCAAGACGTCCGATGAGATGGTCGCGTTCTGGGCGAAGTGGGTGAAGGATTATCCGATTGTGTCGCTCGAAGATGGGTTGGCTGAGAACGATTGGGACGGCTGGGCGAAGCTGACCGAGGAGCTTGGCGGGAAGATTCAGCTGGTGGGCGATGACTTGTTCGTGACGAATGTTGAGTTCTTGCAGGAAGGGATCGACAAGGGCGTGGCCAATTCGATCCTGGTCAAGGTGAATCAGATTGGGACGGTCAGCGAGACGCTGGACGCGATTGATCTGGCGCGGAGGAATGGATACACGTCAGTGATTTCGCATCGCTCGGGCGAGACGGAAGATACGTTCATCGCAGATCTCGCGGTCGCAACGGGGGCGGGGCAGATCAAGACGGGATCGGCATCACGCACGGACCGCATTGCGAAGTACAACCAGTTGCTGCGGATTGAGGAAGAGTTGGCCGGGACTTCGCGGTTTCTCGGGTTGGGCGCGCTTAACTATCACGGCTAATCTATCGCAAGAAATTGGTCGGCGTGAATGGAGGCTGGTGTGCGGACATTTTCGAAGCTTGTAGTTTTTCTCTGCTTGTTCTCGGTTGCCGGCATCGCCCAGACTGGCGATGCGGCCGGGTCCATTCCTTCCAAGGACCAAGTGCTCAAGTTCCTGGAAGTGCTCCGCATTAAATCGCAGCTGACTCAATACTTCGACGGGATCGCAAAGCAGGCGAAACTTGGAGCCGAGCAAGGATTCAAAAGCAGAGTTCCAAATGCGACTCCGGCGCAGATGGCCGAAGTCGATAAGTTCGCCGACAACCTGTTCAAGAATATGCCGGTCGGCGAAATGGTGGACGCGATGGTTCCGATCTACCAGAAGCATCTGACAAAAGAAGACATAGATGGAATTCTGGCCTTCTATGCATCTCCGATTGGCCAAAAACTGCAGCGTGAACAGTCGGCGATGATGCAGGAAGGCATGGAAGTTGGCGCAGCAATCGGGCGCCGGCGGCTTGGCGATTTGATGCAGCAGATGGATGACTTCGTTTCGAAAATGGCTGAAGAACAGCAGAAGCCGGTGAATCCCTAAGTAATATCAAAAGTGGGTACGGTCTTTATTTCGATTGGACCTAATTGTCTTAATCTTGGTGGATGTGAGGACAAAAAAATGATCACTGATCTACTTCTCTCTGAATTTGACGAAGAAGCGAAAAAGACGCGAGCGATGCTGGGACGCGTTCCGATGAAAGCCGATTTCACGCCGCACGCGAAGTCGATGCCGCTGGGCAGACTTTCCGCTCATGTGGCGGAACTGGCCGGGTTTGGATATACGATCCTGACTACTCCGGAACTGGATTTCGGGAAAGGGAGCACTGCGCGTGTTCAGTTCGAGTCGCCCGAACAGCTGGTGAAGGCTTTCGATGAAGGGGCAACGAAAGTGCGCGAGGCGCTGAAGAACACGAAAGATGACGCGTGGACTCAGAGTTGGAAACTGAGCTTTCAGGGCAAGCCTATTTTTGCGGGATCACGCTTCCTGGCCTACCGGCAGATGTTTGTGAATCATTTGGTACATCATCGAGCGCAACTCGGGGTGTATTTGCGGTTGAATGACACGCCGCTGCCGGCGACCTATGGACCTTCGGCGGACGACCGGATGGGCTTCTAGGAGTTCGCAGGCCGCCCGTAATTGTATGGAGGAACAGAGTGCGCACGTGGCTGACTCTGGCGGTCGTATTGGTATATCTGGCTAGTCTGGCGAGGACACTCCAGCGGATAAGGCTGGCTCGTCAAACTGGGGCGACCCACAGTTACGGGCACCCTATGCTGGACAACGTCCTGCTTCTGTTGGCGGCGCTCTTCCTGGCCGCAGTCCTGGTGGGCGCCTCATACCTGGAGAAAGGCTACCTTCATGGCACCGGCGCGCACCTGGCTTTCTATCTCATTGCTTTTTCCATAGGAGGAGTTTTGACGTGGTTTTGCACGCTCCTTCTACGGCGTGCTGGTAAGCACAAGTAGCGGAACCGCGCTGGTCGCGGAACTAACTTCTCTCTAGAAATGAAATCACTATTCATCGGAGCCGATCAACCGAGACACCTTTTTGATTGACTTTATTGATAGAGGAACTGGAATTCACTATGTCTCGTCCGAAACCGATCATTCTTACCATTCTCGACGGCTGGGGATACCGGGCCGAAACCAAGGCCAACGCCATTGCGCTCGCGCGCAAGCCGACTTATGACCGGATGTTGCGGGAGTATCCGAATACGCTGATTCATACGAGCGGGCCGTTCGTCGGGCTGCCTGAGGGGCAGATGGGGAACAGCGAAGTCGGGCATCTGAACATCGGCGCGGGGCGCATCGTGCATATGGACATCACACGCATTGATTTGATGATCCAGAACGGGGAATTGTTTTCGCATCCTGTGCTGCTGGATGCGATGAAGAACGCGCGAGCGGGTGAGCGGCGGTTGCATCTGTTTGGGTTGCTGTCGGACGGAGGCGTGCATTCGCAGCAGGCGCATCTTTATGCGCTGCTGAAAATGGCCAAGCAGAATGGGTTGGAGCGAGTTTTCGTGCATGCGTTCATGGACGGTCGCGACACTTTGCCCACCAACGGGGCGGGCTATCTCGAACAGTTGCAGCAGAAGATGCGCGAGTACAGCTGCGGCAAGATAGCGACGGTGAACGGCCGCTACTATGCAATGGACCGCGATCGGCGTTGGGAGCGGATTTCGAAGGCTTATAACGCGATGGTGTTTGCTGACGCCGAAGGTGGCGAGCTCGGCGATCCGGTGCAGGGGATGAAAGATTCTTACAACCGGGGAGTCACTGACGAGTTTGTGATTCCGTTTGTTTGTACCGACAATCGTGGGCAGGCGCTGGCCACGATTCGGGATGAGGACTCGTGCATTTGTTTCAATTTTCGCGCTGACCGGGTTCGGCAGATTACGCGGGCTTTGACTCGCAACAGCGGATTGAATGAAAAAGGTGGAAGCGATCTTCCGGGGGCTGCCGATCTGGATGCGACGATTCCGCGTGACCGCGTGCCGAAGAATTTGCGCTATGTGTGCATGACGCAGTACGACAAGAATTTCAGCTTGCCGGTGGTGATTCCCGCGGAATCCATGGCGAACATTCTGGCCAATGTGATGGGCAATCAGAAGATGCGCAACCTGCGCGTGGCGGAGACGGAGAAGTACGCGCACGTTACTTATTTTTTTAATGGCGGGGTCGAAACGCCGTTTCCCGGCGAAGAGCGCGTGCTGGTGCCTTCGCAGAAGGTCGCAACTTACGATCTGAAGCCGGAGATGAGCGCGGCGGGGATTGCCGACGCGGTGGTGAAGGCCACGGAAGATGGAGCGTTCGATGTGATGATCGTGAACTTTGCCAATGCCGATATGGTGGGGCACTCGGGCAAACTCGAACCTACGATCAAGGCGGTTGAGACCGTGGACGCCTGCCTGAGCCGCATCGAATCGGCCATTCGCGCCAAGGGCGGGGCGATGCTGATCACGGCTGATCACGGTAATGCCGAGATGATGATCGATCCGGCGACGGGCGGTCCGCACACGGCGCATACGACGAATCCGGTGCCGTTTATTGTGGTTTCGGAAGGCGCCAAGAAGTTCACGCTGAAGGCGGGAGGGTCGCTGCGCGATATTTCGCCGACGCTGCTGGGAATGCTGGCGGTTGACGAGCCGCAGGAGATGACGGGAGCGGACCTGCGCATTTGCGTGAAGACGAGCTAGGCTAGGGCAGGAGGGCCAGATGTCCGTGGAAGACGTTGGTAGTGCTTATTTAACCGATGCGCTGAATAACTTTCGCAGCTACAAGAAGCTGGCGGAAGAAGCACTGGCGCAAACCTCCGATGAAGATACTTTTCGCCTGATCGATCCCGACGCGAACAGCATCGCGATGCTCGTCAAGCACATGGCCGGCAACATGCGATCGCGTTGGACCGATTTTCTAAATAGCGATGGAGAAAAACCCGATCGTCATCGAGACCAGGAATTTGAGATCGATCCGGCGA
>Ga0210390_10002645_pt1 | contig 15742 bp, 14 predicted proteins | sample IncBWH11OmetaG_FD_161050 | JGI IMG/M metagenome (GOLD analysis project Ga0210390, IMG submission 161050) | Forest soil microbial communities from Barre Woods Harvard Forest LTER site, Petersham, Massachusetts, United States - Inc-BW-H-11-O ... | reverse complement strand
AACTGCCCTTGCCGGGCGCGCGAACCGCGCAATTAAAAGTACTGGACGAGAAGCGTGCGCCCAACCGGTACGAAGTTGTTCTGGAAGCGCCCGGCGGAGCCGAATACGATCTCCCGGTGCGAATTAACCAGCCCAACATGCAATCGAAGGGCGCCGAGCTGGCCGGATCAAAAGTGCGGGTTCGTTTTCCAGCCGGAGAGGGCTATCAGCAGGCGACGGTGATCTTTTCATGGTGACCTCATCTCGATTCCGCAGATTCGGATGCGCGCTCCTGGTAACGGCGCTATGTTTCGCGCAAGCGCCACAGCAGCAGCACGACCCCATTCTGATTTACATCAAGAAGACCTGGGCTCTCCTCACCAGGTCTAACCACACGCTGGCCACGGCGGCCGTAGATCCTAAGTTTCACCCGGATCCCGACGGGCGCTGGCCAATTTATGTTTCCCACAGCGAAGATATTCGTCGAATTGCGCGGCAGCTCCGGCAAGAGCTCGCTCCGGCGGCATTCGCCAAAATCGAACTCCGTGTGCTGCCGGACGATCCTTCTAAGCTGGAGGAACAGGGGCTGCTCTATCTTCCCGACCCATACGTGGTGCCCGGCGGCCGATTCAATGAGATGTACGGCTGGGACAGTTTCTTTATCCAAACCGGGCTGCTGCACGATGGAGAGCTGGATCTGGCCAAAGACATGGCCGACAATTTCCTTTATGAAATCCGGGAGTACGGAAAAATCCTGAACGCCAACCGGACGTACTATCTCACTCGTTCCCAGCCGCCTTTTCTCACGCAAATGCTACTGGGCGTCTATGAAAAAACCAAGGACCGGAAATGGCTGGAAGATTCCGTGCCGGCGATCGAAAAGTGTTATCGCTTTTGGACTACTGAGCCGCACTCTACGCCCTCCAGTGGACTCGCGCGCTATTACGACTTCGGCGAAGGGCCCGCCCCCGAAGTGCTTTCAGCCGAAAAAGACGCTCAAGGTCACACCCACTACGATCTGATCAAAGAGTATTACCGGACGCACAAGGTAACTGATTACGATGTGGGCGAATATTTCGACGCCAAGCGGGATGTTCTTACCACCCTCTTCTACAAGGGCGATCGATCCATGCGCGAATCCGGATTCGATCCGTCGGACCGCTTCGGCAAGTTCAACGTCGACATTATTCACTACAATCCGGTTTGCCTGAACTCACTGCTGTACCTGATGGAATCGCAAACCGCGGAGATCCTCCACATTCTGGATCGTCCCGGGGACGCGGCTACCTGGGAGAAGCGAGCCCAGGATCGGGCCGGGCGAATCAACCTACTGATGTGGGATGAGCAAGCCGGACTCTATTTCGATTACGAATTCGTTCACCATCATCTGCGCCATTACCCGTTCCTCACCACTTTTTATCCATTGTGGGCCGGCATCGCCACCAAGGAACAGGCGGCGGCGGTGGTGCGAAATCTCGGAATGTTTGAGCGCCCGGGAGGATTGCAGACCAGCACCACTCCGAGCGGCAATCAATGGGACGCTCCCTTCGGGTGGGCGCCGCTGGAGATGATCGCAGTAGAGGGGCTACGCCGCTATGGTTATGCCGACGAGGCCAATCGCATTTCGAAGGAATGGCTATCGCTGGTTCTGGAGCAATACCAGCAGAGCGGAATCATCGTGGAAAAATACGACGTGGTCCGCCGCACTTCGCGCGTGAGCGGCGAGATCCACTTCGGCTATTCGTCGAACGAAGCCGGCTTCGGCTGGACCAACGGCGTCTTCACCAGATTGCTGGATCAAATGCCTCCGGAAGGACAAAAACAGTTGCTCGGAAACTGAGACGGTTAGCAGGCGAAAGCGCCTGCTCCACAGAGCAGCATAGCCGCAACCAAGGCTGGGCCGACGTGGGCGTCGGCCGCGGACCAGGGGGTCCGCCCCACGAATCGTCGCAGGCTGCGAAGATTTTCAGCTCTAGTAGTACAATGACCTGAACCCACGCACGCCAACGTGGGGCAGGCGCTTTCGCCTGCCAACTACCAGGCATTCTCGCCGCGCACCACTTCCGGGATGGTTCTCAACAACAGTTCCAGATAGACGCGAGCGGACAGCTCCCGCACCAGCTTTAAATCCAGCGCGGTTCGTTCCGGATAAGAAAGCCGGCTTCTTCCGCGCGTCTGCCAATAACCGGTGAGCCCCGGCTTAAGAGTCAGAATCTCTTGGGATCGAGCGCCGTAGTGTCGGATCAGCTCGCTTCGCGTCAGTGGGCGAGGGCCCACCAGTGACATCCGCCCGCGCATTACGTGAAAGAATTGGGGCAGCTCATCGATGGAATGCTGGCGGCAGAAGCGCGCAAAGCGACTGGTAATGCGAGGATCGCTTCGCGGCTTTGTGCTTAGCGGCGGATCACACTCGATGCGCTGCACCCAACCTTTTTCTTCCGCGGAAGCGGACGTACGCCGCGGCCACATGGTTCTCAATTTCCACACCCAGAACGTTTGCCCGTCCTTGCCGATTCTCAAGTGAGCGATAAAGGGCGAGCGGCGGGAGAGTACGCTGGTGACGATCGCCGCGGGAACAATCAGCAGCAGAGACGCGGCAAACAGCGCCGCACCCAAAGTGTGGTCCAGCACATCGAGAAGGCCGCAGTGGGGTGGACGCTCACGTCCGCGCCGGACCCCCAGGTCCGGCTCATCCATGACGCCGGAGGCAGACGAGGGCGTCTGCCGCGGACCAGGGGGTCCGCCCCACAGATATGTGCCAATTGTAGACATAGAAATCAGATAGCGTGCAGATATGCCAGCAAGTTGTCCTTCTCTTCGTCGGACAACGTTCCCGCAAAAGATGGCATCCCTCCGCCACCGGAATTAATCACCGCCAGAACGTTCTCGTCCGATACGGACTTACCGTTCTTCAGCTTCTTGCGCTGGAACAATCCCTTCAGCGCAGGGCCGACTTTCGTTTCGGCAGTTTCGGCATTATGGCAAACAGCACATTGTTCGAACACCTTCTTGCCCTGGTCCATGTCGCCTTTGTTGCGAGCCACTGCGGTTAGCGCTAAAAGTCCCACAACCGCGGTTAAAGAAATGATTATTTTTCGCATCTTTGAAAACCACACCTGCACAATGAGACGCGATGGATCACCGATACGCGTGTGAACATGCTGTAAAAGTATTGCTAGAATGGCCCTATTGAAAGTTGCATTCGCAATCGCGCTGGCCTTGTTCCCCTTATCCGCGCAAGTGCTCCAGACGCTGGATTTGAGCACCAAGCATGGCCGTAAAGCGTTTTATGTCGTGCTGGCTTCTCGAGGCGGAAGCTCAACGGGACATGCGTTTGTAGTGTGGGGTATTGAAGACGGCGCCCGGAAAATGAGCAGCATTGAGGCGCTAGGACTCTATCCGGAAACCGACGGCGCTAACTGCGCCACCTTGATTCATTCTGTTTCAGGGTCCGGACGAGTGATGGATGAAATGGCGAATCATAGCGTCCAAGCCATAACATACGCATTAATTGTCAAAGTGGATGAAAGCGATTTCAGACGATCCAGAACCGTAGCGCGGGAGTGGGATTGCAGGCACCAATTCTCACTGCTGGACCGCGATTGCGTGGAGTTTCTGCGTGCCGTCGGCCTGTCGCTGCATTTGAAAATGCCGGGACGAGGGCTCACGCGATGGACCCCGCAAGCCTACGTACGCGCCGTACAGGAACGCGCGGACCACGGCACCTTGACCAGCAATCGATATTCGCTTACTGGCTCCACGGCGGAGTAATGCCGTTCATCCGGGCATAGGCGATGGCCTGGCCTAAGTGCTCCGCGATGTGGACATCCAGGTTCACGAAAATTCCACGCCGCGTGGTAGGCGTGCCGAAGAAGTCCGCCGGTTGAGCCAGCATCCCTGGCCGTGCGCTCTCCAACGCCTTCTGGACGATGGCGAAACTTTCAGCCAGCATTTCGAGGATGCGATCTTTTGAGAACGTTTGTTTCTCGAGCTTGGATTGCTCTTCGAACGCGGCTTTCAATTCGTCGGCCGAAGGCGCGGAGGTAGCTAACTTCATCAGCAATTGATTAGCGGAGACGATGTGAACAAAGACTTCGCCGAAACTGCGCACGCCGGCGGCGGGGCGCCATGAATACTTTTCTTCCGGCACCGCTTTTGCCAGCGCGATCACCTTGTGCTCGGAGTCGGAAAATGACAGCAGGATATCGGCGGCGGCCGGGGCTGGCGGGACGTCTGTGACGCCCAGCAGTTCGACGTCGAAGATCAATTCAGCCTTCGGTGGAATGGAGCCTTGACCGGCCTCGCCGTAGGCCAGTTGATAAGGAATGAACAGTCGGCGTTTGCCGCCCACTTTCATGCCCTCAAAGCCAATGTCCCAGCCGGCAATCACCAGGCGCCGGCCTTGCACAAACTTGAGGGGCTCCTTGCGATCCACCGAGGAATCGAATTTGGTTCCATCACGGAGCCAGCCGGTGTAGTGAACTGTATACTGCTTACCTGGAGCGGCGGGCGCGCCAGTGCCCGCCACAATGTCGATGTAGTGCATGGCCAGATTTTCCACCACGGGTCCGGTCACTTCCGGGACGCCGCCGGGCATCTTGGGATCGAACTGCGCTAATGCGGCGCGCGCCAGAAAGCCCAGTAGAAAAAGTGGAAGAACGCGAAGAGACATGACACATTGTATCCCCCGCTTGTCCGCGCCTGTATTGCCACCGATCGCCGCCTGTGTTCCTCACCTGTGTCCCCGCCTGCTATCGCCGCCTGTGTCCCGCCTGTATCCCCGCACTGTATCCCCGCACTGTGTCCTCGCCTGTATCCCCGCCTGTAGCCCCGCGCGTCAGAGTCTGTGTGAAAATTCCTCATCGCGTCCACATATCGCGCGTCGGGAACGCCTCGACTACTATGGGTCGTGGTTACGCGACGTTGTTTTCGAGTTTTCACACTGACTCGTCAGCAAGGGGACCACGCAAATCTGCTCAAGGCAAGTCCCCTTGCTGACGCGCGGGGCTACGCTTTCTCGCCTCTCCGCAAATATGCATCGTCTTTGGTTAACCAGTCCGTCCGGATGGGAGAAAAAATATCCAGATCGAGAGTGTCTTCAAGCGCCACCGCGCGATGCGGAACATTGGAAGGGATATGCAATACTTCGCCCTGACGCACGGTCACTTCCCTGCCCTCCAGCTCAAACTTCAGCGCGCCTTCCAGAATGTAAGTGATCTGCTCGCTTTCATGATGATGCTCGGGCACCACTGCGTCCTTCTTCAGGAACACTTGCGCCACCATAGCCTTCTGGCCGGTGATGACTTTTCGAGAGATCAAGTCGCTCATTACTTCCAGCGGTACGGTATCCCAGGTGTGGTGTTTCATTGCGCAGCACCATTATGGCAATTAATCCGGTATGGCAATTAATCGGGTGGACGGCGCAGCAGCCCTAGCACTGCTCGCTCGAAGCGATCCTCGCTCTCCTGGATGCGGCCGCCGGCGAATGCCTCCGCCAGCCGTGGGAACGCGCCCGTAGCAAGCAGTGCAGTAGCGAACTCGGTGTCGACCTCCGTATCGTCGGCCGCGGCCCGCAGTGCGTGGCCGAAAACGAAGTCGTCCACCGTGGCCAGCAGCGCCATTTTCTGCTTCACGGTCATTGACGCTTCCGCCAACGCTTCCAGGCACTGTTCCATATGGCGCATCGCGTTCAGCCCCGGGGGCGCCGTCGGCATCGCAACCACCGCCCAGGGGTGACGGACAAATATGGCGTGGGTTTGTTTGGCGATCTCCAAAAGGGCGCGCCGCCAACCCTTCGGAAGCGACGGCAGCAGAGCCTCCCCCATAAGCGCGTCATCCATCGCCGCCACCAGATCGTCTTTCGTCTTCACGTAGTAATAGAGACTCATGGTGCCGACGTTTAGCTCTTCGGCCACGCGACGCATCGAGACCGCCGGGAAGCCCTCCCGGTCGGCAATGGCCAGCGCGGCGGCGGCGATTTTGTCCCGGCTCAGCCGCACTTTCGTTCTTGACATTCGTACACTGTACCATTAATATATTGGTACAGTGTACGAAACGACCGTGCTGATTGCCGGAGCGGGACCAACCGGGCTAACCCTGGCGCTCGATCTGGCCCGCCGCGGCATCCCTTTTCGTTTGATCGAGGCCGCTGCCAAGCCCTTTGAGGGGTCGCGCGGGAAGGGCCTGCAGCCGCGCACGCTCGAGATTTTCGACGATCTCGGCGTCATCCAGGCGATTCTCGCTGCCGGCGCGCCCTACCCAAAGTTGCAGATCCATCTGGGTCCCTTCGCGCTGCGGGCGGGCTGGCTTGGCTCGGCCAAGCGGCCGACCGAGAGCGTGCCTTATCCCAACATTTGGATGGTGCCGCAAGCGCGCACGGAAACCATACTGCGTGAGCGTCTGCTGGCCCTCGGCGGTCACGTTGAATTCGGTAAGGCTCTGGCGGCGTTCACCCAAAATGAGCGCGGAGTGGAAGCCACGCTTTCCACAGGTGAAATGTTGCAAGCCGATTTTCTGGTCGGGTGCGACGGTGGCCACAGTACCGTGCGAAAAACGCTGGGCCTGCAGCTTAAAGGCGAGGCCATCGACGAGAAACCCATACTGGTTGCCGACGTGGAGATCCCCGGGCTCAATCGTCACAGCTGGCACGTCTGGCCTTTCGCCAAAGGCGGCCCCGTCGCACTCTGCCCATTACCGCACACGCCTTTGTTCCAGTTCACTGCCACAGCCAAGACTGCGGAAGCGGGCATCGAAGCCGTGGTGTACCGTGTCACTGGCCATGGTGTTGAGCGCGTCGCGTGGAAATCCATCTACCAGCCGTCGGCGCGTATGGTTGATCGCTATCGAGTGCGACGTGTGTTCCTGGCCGGAGACGCCGCGCACGTGCATCCTCCCACCGGAGGCCAAGGACTCAACACTGGCGTCCAGGATGCCTACAACCTGGGCTGGAAGCTGGCCGCCGTCGTCCGTGGGGAACCCGATTCGCTACTCGATACCTACGAAGCCGAACGCCTCCCCATCGCCGCGGCGGTGCTCGGCCTGAGCAAACAGCTGCTCCAAACGCGCTCCCTCAAGCGCGGAGACCGAACCAACCAGCTTGGGCTGCATTACCGGGCCAGCACCCTGTCCTCAGGCGTCCCGCTCGGCAGTCTGCATCCTGGCGATCGCATGCCCGATGCCCGGCTGGGTGACGGCAGCAGGCTCTTCGATCATTTGCGCGGTACTCACGCAACAGAGCTGGTCACACCCCAAGGTCTGCGGATTCTGATCCGTCCTGACGGCTATGTTGCGCACATAGGTTCCACGCCACATTTAGAGGACTACGCAGGTCAGCGTACCCGCCGCATCACAGCGCCGTTGAATCAACTAAGCCGCTGATAACATCCATTACAGAGCAGGTGTGTAACAATGGTGTTACAGGGAAGCTGAAATCCTGCCGATAAGCTAATAATGACGCAAAAGATCCTTTCATGGCTCGCCCTGCCACTTCCGCACGCGGAACCAGCCGGAAGCCGGTCCATCGCCCAACGGTTCGCCATCCCGCACAGCTTTGCGCCCGACTTGAGTATTCCGGAGGCTTTGGTCCGGGTTGCCGCCGCTTTGGCGCGAATCCTTCTTGGATCGTTGTTGTTCGCCCTTTGGGGTGTTTTTAGCGCTCGAGTCTGGGCCGCGGTGCCAAGTCATTTCTGGCGGGGAGCGGCAATCCTTCCGCTGGCCTTCCTCTTCTTGATGCCGTTCACCGCTTTAATGGCCGGCATTTCAAACCTGGTTCGGGCCGCCTCACCCAAAAAGTAGCCAGAACGTAATACGTTCGTAACATCCATGTCGTAGGCTAGGAATTCATTTTTCTAGAGGAGCGTGGATGGAACTATTCGGGGAAACCCTCTCAATCGGCAACGCCATCTTTCTCTTGCTGGCACTTGGTCTGGCGCTGAGTTTTGAGTTTGTCAACGGATTCCACGACACCGCCAACGCGGTTGCAACGGTCATCTATACCCACAGCCTCAAGCCCATGGTCGCGGTAGTCTGGTCCGGCTGCTGGAATCTCATCGGCGTTTTAACCTCTAGCGGCGCGGTTGCGTTCGGAGTTCTCGCACTGCTACCGGTGGAGCTGGTTCTCAACGTCGGATCGGGCGCCGGTTTCGCCATGGTGTTCGCGCTTCTGATTGCCGCCATCATCTGGAACTTGGGCACCTGGTACCTCGGGTTGCCGGCTTCCAGTTCGCACGCGCTGATCGGCTCCATTATGGGCGTGGGCCTGGCGAACTCTTTGTTGGCCAAAGGCCACGAGTTCGGCGAAGGCGTGAATTGGGTAAAGGCGAAAGAAGTCGGCATGTCCTTGCTGGTTTCCCCACTGGTTGGGTTCGTCTGCGCGGCTGGGCTGCTGCTGCTTATGAAAGTCCTGATCAGGAACAAGGAGCTTTACCAGTCTCCTGAAAAGGACAAAGCCCCGCCGCTCTGGATTCGCGGCCTGCTGGTCCTCACCTGCACCGGCGTCAGCTTTGGGCATGGGTCCAACGACGGGCAAAAGGGTATGGGATTGATCATGCTGATCCTGATCGGAATCCTGCCGGCAACCTACGCCGTGGATCAAAGCACCAGCCAGGCCTCAATTCAGGCTCTCGCCGCGGATGCTCAGGCCATCTCCTTCCAAATGGATCGGCATGCGGCTGGCGTAGCGATGGCCGGATTGCAAGCCGCATCCGACAATCTGTCGGCTTATTTAAAAACAACGGGCCAGGTGGAACCCCGAACCTATGGGGCCATTGCCACCAAGTGCCGGGAGATCTCAGACACTCTCAGCGGCAAGAGCAGTCTCTCGGAACTGAGCAAAGACCAGCGTAGCCTCTTGCGCAGCGATATGTACCTGACCTCCGAAGCGCTTGGAAAATTGTTGAAAAACCATAAGCTCGAAGATCCTGAGGAGCAGAAGTCGGCCGCGGCGCTGAAGAGCCACATGGACAAGCTGACCAAGTTCATTCCCGCCTGGGTAAAGTTCGCGGTGGCCATCGCGTTGGGCCTAGGCACCATGATCGGCTGGAAACGCATCGTGGTTACGGTAGGCGAAAAGATCGGAAAAACCCATTTGACCTACGCGCAGGGCGCCGCGGCGGAGCTGGTGGCGGCGGCCACTATTCTGGCCGCTGACAGATATGGCCTTCCCGTGAGCACCACTCACGTCCTGTCGTCCGGAGTGGCGGGAACCATGGCGGCGAATCACTCGGGTTTGCAAATGGAGACACTTCGGAATCTGCTGCTCGCCTGGGTATTGACCTTGCCTGTCACGGTGCTGCTAGGCGCGGGAATTTTCGCGTTCGTCCTGAATGTGTTGATCCGTTTCGGCATCAAATAGGTCGGTCTGGACGCTCCAGCACGAGAGTTATTGGTCCTGGTTGTTCGCCCAACGCGGTGTGCAGTTCCCTGGATCTGAGCGGCTGTTCGCCCGAGCCGAGCGCAGTCAGGCAGTACTCTATTCCATCCATGGCCCTAAAGGAAAAGTGGCCCGCTGCATCCGTGATCGCGTCGGCGTCAGTGACTCCGTGATCCGGCAGGTGCAATATCCAAATCCGCGCTCCTTCCACCGGTTTTCCATCCGGCAAAACAACCACTCCGGTTACCACCTTGCTCTTCACCTCCGGCGGTAGCCAAAAGTCAAAACGGCGCTGGACGGGCGTATCGGTGATACGGATCTCAGTAGCGTCCTCCTCTGTTTCCGAAGCCGGCCAATAGATGGCGGGATAGGGAATCGCGGGAGTGGGGAAGCAACACGAATGCACCGCGACTTTGTAGGGGCCTGGCGCAAGCCCAGGTATCGAATACTCGCCCTGCGCATTGGTTTTCAGTTCGCCGGAGAACTGGTACTCTCCGGTCGACTCTTCTGCGTGGAACAGCGCTACATCCACGCCTGCGGCGCCGGTACCGTCCGGCCTCAGCACGCGCCCTTCGATTGCGCCGGGCCAGTCCCTCCCCAGAAGCAGATCCACCACCGCGCAGCCACGGGCCTCCAGAGGCTGTGTGTCGCTTTCAGCCGTGCGTAATCCAGGCCGGCTGACGCTAACGGTATATTTCGCGGGTGCCAAGCCGCTCAAAGTATAGCGGCCATTCTCATTGCTGGTGGTGGTGAACGTCTTCTCTTCGTTCCGGATCTTTACCAACGCGCCGGACACCGGTACGTCGCCGCTATTGTCCTCAGGATAGGAACTCACAACGCCAAACACCGTTGCTGTTGGCTCCGCTTTGGCCAGGCCGTCCAGAAATTGCAGATCCTCGGCCGCGTTTTCCACATTCCGGCTGCCCATGCAACTGCTGGAAGGTAAGTCTTGATCTTCAAAGCGGCGAGTGTATATCAAGTACTGTTCGCCAACTTTGAGGTCCGGGCCGCCGCAACTGCCGTAGTCATCCGAGAGAATCACCGGTTCTTCAATGACGCCCTTATAGGCCCGATCCACTCGCATCCGGGCCCGCGAGCGTTTGCCGTCCTGAGGTGCAATAACCTCCGTGACAGTCCCCAGAAACACAATCGGTGAGCGTGAATATAGCTCACACGGTGGATGTTCAGAGCACTCGCAGGCGGTCAGCACCTCCACATTCGCGAGCAGCGCCACTTTCCACCATGAGATCACACCGCATTAGACAACCACACTTCGAAAGTTGTTCCGAGTCAAACTAAAGCATGGAGATCCGTCCCCTGGATGAGCATGACGCCGCCGCCTATTGGAATCTTCGACTCGAATCCCTTCAGAAAGAGCCGTTCGCATTCGGAAAGGCGGTCGAGGAACACCAGGCAATGAAGGTAGACGTGTTCGCGGACCGCTTTCGCAGCACATCGGACGACAACTTCACACTGGGAGCCTTTGAGGGAGACACGCTGATCGGGATGGCCACGTTCATCCGCGAAAAAGGGATAAAGGATCGGCACAAGGGACGCATTTATGGCGTCTATGTCACCGCATCCCAACGCGGCAAAGGCCTGGCAAGCGCCTTAATGGCCGCTCTCCTGAAAAAAGCCCAAGCGAATTCCGGGCTGGAACAAATTCTGCTCGCGGTGGCGACGGGGCAGACAGCCGCCATCCAGCTCTATCGAAAATTTGGCTTCGAAGTTTTCGGGACGGAGCCGAGAGCGTTAAAGCTGGGATCCGAATACATCGACGAAATCCACATGGTTTTGATGCTCGGTTAATCCGGGGCCCACATCGAGTGGATATCGGCCTGGCGTCCCGCCCATACCGTCCAGGCAGCTATAAGAGCCAGCGTGATTCCTATAATGATCCACGTGATCACGTTCACCACCGACGACTTTTTTGGCCGCCCGCCATCACTCATGTGCAATACGGAAATTCTATCGAACTTTGAAGCGGACCATCAACCGAGGTTGGCCGCAAAAGTGGGGCAGGCGCTTTCGTCTGCCAACCGATCGCACGGAGATTACCGCCTGGTCAAACAGCAGACCGCTGCGGTTCGATTCGCACACTCCGCTGGGCCAAAAACCACGCCTGGCTGTCGTGTCCCCCATTGTGGGATTTGTGTTTGTAAGTGCCGTCCTTATGCATGCGGCGCGCGTTTCGGTTGTCGTGCAGATAGGCATGCAGAATCTCCTCCTTCAAACGCTGCACTAGCTGCGGACGCTCCACCGGAAATATTACCTCCACGCGCCGATTAAGATTGCGCGGCATCAAATCCGCGCTCCCCAGATAGCACTCCTCGGCGCCGTTGTTGCCGAAATAATAAATGCGGCTGTGCTCCAGAAAACGTCCGACGATGCTGGACACGTGAATGTTATCGCTCACCCCCGGAACGTTCGGGCGCAGACAGCATGCCCCGCGCACAATCAGGTCGACCGCCACTCCAGCCTGCGATGCCTGATAAAGCAGGCGAATCATTGGACCATCCTCCACCGCGTTGGTCTTGAAAATCAACCGGCCTTGCCCGCCGTTGCGCTGTACATCGATCTCGCGTTGTATCAGTTCCTCCATGCGCTGCCGAAGGTTCAGCGGAGCCACCAGCAGCTTCCGGAAAGTTTTCTTGTGCGAATAGCCGGTCAGATAATTGAACAGGTCCGTGGCATCGGCGCCAATCTGATCGTCCGAGGTCAGCAGGCCCAGATCGGTGTAAAGCCGCGCTGTCACCGGATTGTAATTTCCGGTGGCCAGGTGACAATAGCGGCGGATCACATCACCCTCCCGGCGCAGCACCAGCGCCACTTTGGAATGCACCTTCAATCCCAATAATCCATACACTACGTGGACGCCCTCGCGCTCCAGCGCGCGTGCCCATTCGATGTTGCTCTCCTCGTCGAAGCGCGCTTTCAATTCCACCAGCACTGCGACCTGTTTCCCGTTTTCCACTGCTTCCAATAACGCTTCCACGATGGGTGAGTTGCGCCCCAGCCGGTACAACGTCATCTTGATGGCCACCACATCGGGATCCTTGGCAGCCTTGCGCAGAAATTCCACCACCGGCTGGAACGAATCGTAAGGATGGTGCAAAAGCTGGTCTTCCTGCCGGATCAGGCAGAAAACATCGTCTTCCTTGGCGCCAAAGCCGGCTGGAGTAGCAGGCAAAAATGGCTTGTCTTTGAGATCCGGCCGGTCCAGCGCCGCCAGATGGCGTAAGCGGCTGAGATCCAGTGGACCGTCCACGCGGTAAATGCTGGACGTTTCCACTTCCAGGTTGCTGGCCAGAATCTCCACCATCGATTCCGGCATTTCCGCGTCCACCTGAAGGCGCACCGCGTCGCGGAAACGCCGCCGCCACACCGCCTCCTCTATGGTCTCCAGCAGATCGTCCGTCTCCAGTTCCTTAATGGCGAAATCGGCATCGCGGGTCACGCGGAAGGCATGCGCGCGGACAATGTCGAGCCCTGGAAACAGATGCTGCAGATTCGCCATCACCAATTGCTCGATAAACACAAACGCACTGCGGTTCGCGGCATTTTCGCCGGGCTGATGCACCGGCAGGAATTGCGGCAGCGTATCGGGAATCTTCACGCGCGCGAAGTGCTCCGGCCCGCCCGGATCGCGAACCACCACAGCGACGTTGAAACTGAGATTCGAAATGTGCGGAAATGGCCGGCCCTGATCGAACGCCAGCGGGGTGAGGATGGGGAAAATCTTGTCCAAGAAGAGGCTGTCCAGGGCGGAGCGCTGCTGCGCGTCCACCTCGGCCAGATCCAGAAGCCGGATATTGGCCGCCGCCAGCTCAGGCGCCAATTCTTCGCGGTAGAAGGCATAAGCCTCGTTCATCAGCAGGCCCATTTCAACGCGAATCGCTCCCAAGGTTTCAGCCGGTAGCCGGCCGTCTATGCCCGGCTCCTGCACCTTGTTCTCGATCTGCTGCATCAATCCGGCCACGCGAACCATGAAGAATTCGTCGATATTCGATCCCAAAATCGAGAGGAACTTCACACGCTCCAGCAAGGGATTGCGGGCATCGCGCGCTTCTTCCAACACGCGCCGCTGGAATTCCAGGTGACTCAATTCGCGATTCAGGTACAGGGTTGCGTCATGTAAATCGGGTAAATCGGTGTGGGGGACGGCGGCAGACATGCAGTCACCATTTTACCGGGGAGACCCACGGCTTTCTATAGCCTACGCGTTTTTTTCACGCAATTTTCTGTGTCATACGCATGTAACAGAGAGTGCCACTGAACCCCTCGCCCCTCGTTTGCGGACTGCTGGCAGGCGCGGCCATCCTGATGGCCGGCTCGCAACCGCTGCAATTCAACGTGCTGTACTCCTGCGGCTCCGACGCTCCGAAGATCAAGGTCTTAAGCTGCGCTGGCCCCGGCGACAACGCCGTCTGCGATGTTCAATCCTACACGCGCGCCGAGCCCGGACCACGCTCACAATCCACCCGCAAAGCGCTGTTGCTTTCGCTAGAACATTGCCGTGCTGAAGCGTCACCCAAAGTATCATTGAAGCCCGGCGACACATTAGAGGTGTTCCTCTTCGGAGAATGGATCAAAACCGAACTCCTGGCGATCGACGGCGCCCAGTACAATGTCCGGCTGCCGGATGGCGCCAAGTACTGGATGCCTGCCTCACAGGTACGCAGAGCTATAGTTTCCATCCCCGCCGGTCAACCACCCAAGCCCGGTCTCTCAAGCTGCGCCGGAAAGTTCGAGGGAACCTTTCTGAGTGCAAGTGGATTCCCCAGCATTGTCTTTCACTCCGGCAAAGCGTCGGTCCAGGGCGACGAAGCGGTGGAGTGCTGGACGGGCGGCGGCAAAATATATCTGCACACCTCCGGCACGCCCGCCGAGCAGGATTTCGTAATGGGAATCAACAGCAACGGCACCCTAGACACAACGCTCGGGGAAATGAAGAAAAAGAACTGACGGGTTCATCCGTTCTTTTTCTTCAGTTATTCGGTTGCTCGGCTATTCGGTTACTCGGTTCCGAAACCCTGGGGCCTTAGCACGGGACAGGGTCGTTCAGTTCCGCCATTCTTTAGCTGAATCTCTCTGGCGGCTTGAATCACCGGCCACCATTGGGTTGGAACTGATTCCATGGGTGGCCATCTGCTGCCGAAGGCCGGAAAGATCCGCGGGTACATGCATTGGCTTAAAATATTATTGTGCCTCTGAAGGAAATCGCGACCGACGTATTCTGCCTGCGCGTAAGCATTGCGAATGTGTATTTCATCGGCCCGCCGGAGGGACCGTGGGCCCTGGTGGACACGGGAATGCCGGGCCATTCGCACGAGATCCGGGAGGCGGCGGCATTGCTGTATGGCATGATGCCTCCGGAGGCCATTCTTCTTACGCATGGCCACATTGATCACGCGGGCAGCGCGCTGGATCTGGCGAACATCTGGGACGTGCCGGTGATCGCACATCCACTCGAACTGCCGTACCTCACCGGCCGATCCAAATATCCGCCGCAGGACCCGACCGTGGGCGGTTTTCTCGCGCTGCTGAGCCGCTTCGTAACCGTACCGTCGCAGAATCTCGGCAGTCGCGTTCGAGCGCTTGAATCCGCACCCCTGGCGGGCTGGGAGTGGCATCATACGCCTGGGCACTCTCCCGGCCATGTCTCGTTTTTCCGCCGCGAGGATGGCACGCTGATCGCAGGTGACGCGCTGACCACCATGAACCTGAGTTCCTTCTTCGCTTCGGTACTGCAGGTGCAGCGAGTGTGCGGCCCGCCCGCGCCTTCCACGCCGGACTGGCAGCGCGCCCGCGAATCGGTGGAGTTGCTGGCTGAGCTCTGGCCTCTCACCATCGCCTGCGGCCACGGAGTCCCAATGAGCGGTGGTAAAGCCGTGATGGAACTGGCTGAGCTGGCCACCAATTTTCCCGTTCCCTCCCACGGCCGTTACGTACGGGAGCCGGCGCGAATGGACGAATCGGGTGTAGTTTCGCTGCCCGCGCAGCCGCCCGATGCTCTGCCAGGCGTTGCCGTAGCTCTGGGAGTGGCGGCAGCCGCGGGAACCATGTTCGCCGTGGCCGCCCACCGGCGGAAGCGCGCGTCCAACTCTGACGCCGCTAAGGCTGATACTCCAGCACCAGCGTCGTGATATCGTCGGCCAACTCCGCGCCCTCGCTGAAATCCTCCACGGCCTCAACCAGCTTGGCGTGAAACTCCACGCAGCCCAGCGAGGCGTTGGCGCGTAGCGTTTCGCGGAAGTGTTTCCGATCGAAAAACTCGCCGTCTTCGCTTTCCGCTTCCGACAATCCGTCGCTATAGAGCACGACTTTGTCGCCCGGCTGCAGTTGCATGCTCTTGACCTCGTAGGACGCTACCTCCAGCATCCCGAGCGGCAG
>Ga0210390_10002644_pt1 | contig 15744 bp, 14 predicted proteins | sample IncBWH11OmetaG_FD_161050 | JGI IMG/M metagenome (GOLD analysis project Ga0210390, IMG submission 161050) | Forest soil microbial communities from Barre Woods Harvard Forest LTER site, Petersham, Massachusetts, United States - Inc-BW-H-11-O ... | reverse complement strand
CCCTTGAGCTGCACGTTCTGGCTGAGGTCAGTCGCGCTCGAGCCGTAATAGATGCGATAGCCGGCCAGGTCAGTGAGCGCCGTGCCGTTGGTGTTGCTCGTGGGCGCCTCCCAGGAAAGCGTCGCGCTCGCGTTACCACTTCCACTGCTGGCGACGCTCTGTGCCGTTGTCGGCGACGTCCCCGTGGCGTCGTTACATCCCGATAGGAGCGACACGAGTATCGCGAGTGCGCACGTCCATGTATGCAGCTTCCACGTTTTCAAGGCACAAACCTCCCCTAAAGACTGGCGCGCGCCAGCCCTGCGTCAGATCAAGGAACCTGCGGTGGCGACAAGCGATAACGCCAACCCGCAGTTGCAGTAGAGGAAAAGCAAGGACTATGCCGACGGCACTGTTCCTTTGAATTTCAGTGGCTTATGCGTCAGATTATGCCCAGGCGTGCCCGGGCGCTGGCGAGGTCGCCGTGCGAGGAGCCGCTACGTCGCACGAGCCCGACGCCTCGGACTTAGTCGGGGCGGAAACAGCTATTAACTTGCTGATAATAAAAAGATAAACTCCTGTCGCTGCGGTCCGACAAGCGGCGGCCGCGAGCGCCCGCCTGCGTCACCTTGTGCGCTGCCGCACGTCGTAACAGCGATATGTCGAAAGGCCCGGTTCCCACACGTCAGTGGGCTAATGTCGGAGAGGTTTACAAAATCTCCCGCAACGGCCGGGGCGTTATGTCATCTGCCGCTTGCAAGTCCTTGCCGGAAAAGTAACTATGTGAGCCGCGGCACGGTGTTTGCACACTAGGTATTGGATCCGGCAGGCCGCTGGAGCTAGGGATCGGTCATTGGAGGATAGGGCGATGAAGAAAGTAACCTTGATTGCGGGAGCGGCGAGTCTCGCTGCCGTCGCAGCTGTCCTTTGCAGCGCACCGGCGTTTGCGGGCGCGCGTGAGGCGGCGCACGACAACGAGCCAGGTGCCCGTTTTGACAGCGCTAGCACGCCTTCCGTTTCGGCTCCTGAGCCAGCATCCCTCGGACTGTTGGCGCTGGGCTTGAGCGGGCTTGGCCTCATACCGCGCCGGCGGCGAACCAAAGACTGATAAAGCTCCGGGCGCCACTCGGCGGCCGGTTGTTAGAACGGCTCCCCGTTAGGGGAGCCGTTCGCGTTTGTGGGTCTGTCAGGCGACGTCTGCGTTTGTCCCGGGAAGCTCGTCGGGTAGAAGGTCGACCACGGGCAGATTCATGACCATGGCAAAGCCACCGGCCACATTACGCGCCGTTATGGTGCCTCCGTGCACGGCGAGTGCACCCGCAGCGATCGCGAGCCCCAGGCCCTCACCCCCGGTACCTTGATGTCCCCGCGCCGCATCCACGCGGTAGAAGGGCTCGAAGATGAGGGCAAGATCCTCTTCCGGCACGCCGGGACCGGAATCGCGCACCGCTACCTCGACCGTATCGCTCTTTGCCGCGTTTGCGACACGGCGCGCGCTGATGACGACCACCGCACCCCGCGGGCTATAGCGCACGGCGTTGCGGATCACATTTTCGAACGCACTGCGCAGCAGCTCCGGGTCGCCCGAGACCGGCAGGCGCTCGTGCGACTGCAGCTTGACCAGGCATCCCTGAGCATCGGCCTCAATGGCGACATCTGCGGCAATGTTTCCCAGTAGCTCGCCCACATCCACCGTTGCCTGCTCGAGCGTGTGCGCCGGGCGCTCGAGGCGCACGAGCTTAAGGCTGCGCGCGATGAGATGCTCGAGGCGGTCGGCTTCGCAGGCGATACGTGCCAGGTGGCGCTCAGCCGCGCTGCCCTCGCGACGTGCGAGCGACAGAGCGAGCTGCAGCCGCGCCAGCGGGGAGCGCAGCTCGTGGGATACATCGCGCAGTAGTTGCTGCTTCGCCTCGAGGAGTTGCCGCAAGCGCTCCGCCATCGCGTCGAGATCGGCGGCGAGAAGACCGAGGTCATCCTGTCGGCCGCGCAGCGCGGGCAGCACGCGCACATTGAGATCGCCGGCGGCCATCTGGCGCGTGGCGAGCCGCAAGCGGTCCACGGGTGAAGCTAGGTAGCGTGCCAGCAGGAAGCACACTGCGGCGCTCACGCCGAGCGCAATCGCGAGCATTGACAGCGGAACACCCGGCAGCTCGAGCTCGCCGAACAGCCGCGGATTGTCGCGCACCGGGCCGATGACGACGTGGTAGGTGCTGCCGCCGGCGCCGACCAGCACCAGTGCGCCACCGATGGGAGCAATCGCGCCCGGAGAGCCGTCCGCGGCGCGCACGGTGCTGCCCGGGCTACCCCCCAGGCCGTTCAGCGAAGCCGGCAGCGGCCGCCCGAGAATCTCATGCCCCTGCGGATCGACCACGAAGGTACGGGTAAACGGCTCCCCGCCGAGGGACTGCAACCAGCTCTTCAGCGCCGGCGGTCCGCCGGATTCGAAGGCGCGCGCGGCCTGCGCGTAGAGTTGGCCGCGCTGCACCCAGGGGCGCTCGCTGCGATGGGCGGTGGCGTTAACGGCAACCGTCACGGTGCCGACGAGAATCAGCGCCAGCGCTGCCCAGAACGCGAGAAAAATCCGCCAGTACAGCGAGTGCATGCGCCTAGCCCAGGCTCGGCGGCTCACGCGCGGCCGTGCGGTCCGGAACCAGCGTGAGTGCGTAGCCTGAGCCGCGCACGCTCTGCACGCTCACCCGATTGGTGTGCTTCAGGAGCTTGCGGCGCAGGTTCGAGACGTGCGTGTCGAGGCTACGATCCGTCGGCATCAGCCGCCGAGCGAGCGCCTGGGTCATCAGATCGTCGCGCGTCACGGTACGCGTGTCGGCACGCACCAGCAGCTCGAGGATGCGCAGCTCCGCGGATGTGAGCTCCAAGTCGCCATCGCCGACTTCTGCGCGGCGCGCGCGCAAGTCGAGACGCAGCGGTCCCCAAAGAATCACCCGGGGAGCGCCCGCGTCCTCGCCAGGCATGCGTCGCAGCACCGCGCGGATACGTGCCACCAGCTCGCGCGGACTGAAGGGTTTGGCGAGATAGTCGTCCGCCCCCATCTCGAGGCCCACGACGCGGTCGACCTCCTCGCCGCGAGCAGTGAGCATGATGACCGGCACGCGACTGACAGCGCGGAGGCGACGCAACACCTCAAAGCCGGACAGCTCCGGCAGCATGACATCGAGAATCACCAGATCCGCCGGGGCCCGTGCGAGCTGCGCCAGCCCTGCGGGGCCTGTGCCTGCGCTGGTGGCCAAGAACCCTTCGGGTCCGAGATATTCGACCAGCATCGCGCACAGCTCCTGATCGTCATCGATGATCAGCAGCGTCGGTTTGCTCTCGGCGGCGCGCTCGGGCGGTTCCATGAGGCGAGACGATACACGCCTGCCAGCGCTTCGCGGGAGTGGCGCCGGCTGTCCCCGGCCGCAGACGCAGCCTTCTTTGCACTTCTTTGCGAGCGGGCCGCCCAGCTGAGCTACTACCGCCCATTTCCTGCGGCAATTGTGTACTTTACCGGCAGTGCGCCGGGCCGCCGGCGACGATGGAAGGGCGGCCGATGCTCTCGACAGAAGCGCTGAGGAAGGTGACGGGGTTGCCACGCCCGAGGATCGCCGTGATCTGCCACGAACACGACCCACTGGACAGTGATTTCCTGCCGCGGTGGCTCGCTGGATTTTCGGACGTCGTCGCTGTGATAGCGATTCGCGAGGGACGCGCGCCGCTGCTGCGGCGCTTGCGGTCCGAATACCGACGGGTCGGGTTCTGGAGGCTGTTCGACATCCTGGCGTTTCGTCTCTACTACAAAATGTTCATCTCAAGAGCAGACCGGGTATGGACGCGTACACAACTGGATCTCCTCAGCGCCCGCCTCCAGACCGGGCGAGCCGCCTTTCCGACGCTGGTTGCGCCGAACCCGAATGACGGCCAGGTGGTCGATTTTCTCAAGGTGGCGGCCCCCGATCTGACCGTCGCTCGCTGCAAGTGGCTCTTAAAGAGTAACGTGTACGAAATACCTCGATGCGGAACCTTCGTGCTGCACCCGGGGATTTGCCCGCAATATCGAAATTCCCATGGCTGCTTCTGGGCGCTTGCATGCAATGACCCCGAGAACGTCGGATTGACGTTGCTGCGCGTCGACGATGGCATTGATACAGGGCCGATCTTTGGGTTTTTTCGCTATCCATTCGACGCGGCCACTGAGTCGCACATCCGAATCCAGGACCGCGTAGTGCTCGAGAATCTCGACGGCATCCGAGCTAAGCTGCTCGAGATCTGTGCCGGGCGCGCACAACCGCTCGCTGTCGTATCGGACCGCTCGCGTAACTGGGGTAGCCCCTGGCTCTCCGCGTACCTTCGGTGGCATGCCGCCGCCCGCAACGCCAGGCCATGAAACTGACGGCATTGATCTACCACGATGTCCTGCGAGACTCCGGCCTCGACGACAGTGGGTTTCAAGGAAGGGACGCGGCGTCCTATAAGCTCGTGGAAAGCCGATTTCGCAGGCACCTCGATCTCATCGGTGGTGCGATCGGGCCATCAGCTCCGTTACGGATTCAGGGGCGCAGCGATCTCGCGCAGCCGCCGGAAGGCGTGGCACTTACCTTCGACGACGGCGGCAGAAGCGGCGTCGACCGAATAGCCGCGCTCCTGGCGGAGCGCGGCTGGCGGGCACATTTTTTTATTACGACAAATTTCATTGATGAGCCCGGATTCATGTGTGCGGCCGACTTGCGGCGATTGCACGCCGGCGGCCACGTCGTCGGCACGCATTCGGCGAGCCACCCCGCCCGGATGAGCAAGCTGGCGATGTCAGCGATCCTGTCAGAGTGGCACGACAGCAGTGCGCGGATTGCCGACATACTCGGCGCACCGGTGGTGACTGGATCCGTTCCCGGCGGATTCTATTCGGTCGAAGTGGCGCAGATGGCAGCAGCAGCGGGCGTCCAGGTGCTTTTCAACTCGGAGCCGACTCGACGCGTGTCGACGCTCGGCGGCGTATCCGTCGTCGGGCGCTTCTCGATCACGCGGCGCACGTCCGACGTCGCACTGACCTCCCTCGCAACCGGGCGCCGCGGTGCGGCTCTGACCCAGCAGCTCGCCTGGTCGGGGAAGAAGGTGCTCAAACAGCTGGGCGGCAAAGCCTGGCTCAAGTTGCGACGGACACTATTCGATCTTGGCGCCGGGTAGCTCGCCTGAGGGTCTGAGCCGGCGTTGCGGCAACGCGGGGCGCGCAGCCGTAGCCGACCATCACTGAAACCTCACGCTTCTTTGCTGAACCGGCCCTGAACGCCACTTCTGGCGGGCAATGATTTTACATACTCTGAATGTTTCTCAGTCTCGGATGATCGGCGGCCAGGCCATGTCGCTAGAATCAAGAGAGACTAAAAAGGACGTTGCGCGCAGTGAGTCCAACGATCGAGCCACCGACACGAGCGCCGATGCCCGTCGTGGTGGTCGAGGGCACCCTGAACGGCCTGGGCGTGGTTCGCAGTCTGTCCCAGGGACGCATGCCGATCTACTTGCTCGACAACCAGGCGCGCTGCCCTGCGCGCTGGTCGAGGTACTGTCGCTACGTGCCGGTGTCCACGCTCGACGGCCGTGAACTGGTCGATGCACTGGTGGATCTGGCGCGACGGCTTGCTTGCCGCCCGGTGCTGATCCTGACTGGTGATCAGAGCGTCAACTGTGTGTCCGAGTACCGGCAGCTTCTCCAACCGCTGTACCGCATCAGCCTGCCCTCCCCCGACATGGTACGCGCCCTTGCTGACAAGTCCCTGTTCCAGAGCCTCGCTGAGCGAGAAGGGTTCGTCGTGCCGCGGTCGGTGGCACTGAGCAACGCCGCCGACCTTGCCCCGCTCGACGGCCTTACGCCGCCATTAATCGTCAAGCCTGCTGATAAGACGCTCGTGTTGAATGGTACGGTGGAGCGCGCGGTGCGGGCGGCGACGCTCGCGGAGGCGCGACGCGCCGCCGCGCGGATGCTGGCGCGTGCACCTGGAGTCATTGTCCAAGAGTGGGTCGAGGGCCCCGACACGGAGCTTTACTTCACTCTATTCAGCTGCGATCGCGACTGCCGCCCGCTCGGCTTGTTCGTGGGCCGCAAGCTCGTGTGCGCTCCCCCAGCCATCGGCAACACGGCGTTCTGCGTAGCAGCACCGGAGGTGGCGCCCGAACTCGTCGCTGCCACCCGGCGGTTCATCAGCCGCATCGGCTATCGGGGATTGGGTAGTCTCGAATTCAAGCGGGACGCGCGCACTGGTCGATTCGTCATCATTGAGCCGACTGTTGGACGCACCGATTGGCAGGAGGAGCTCGCGACCTTCTGCGGAGTCAATCTGCCGCTGCGGACCTACCTGGCGGAGCTGGGGCAGCCCCTCGAACCCGTGCCGGAAGCATTTCCCGCCATCGCCTGGCGGCAGTCAGTCGGGTTTCGATCACCACTCGCCCCGGGTATGCGCAGGGTTGATGGTTACTTCCGCTGGACGGACCCGCTGCCGGGGCTCTACCACTATGCGTATGAGGGCGGACTGCTGCGGCTGTGGGACAAGTTCTCCGCCACCGCGAGCGCCGTAACCGCGGCGGCAGTCAGTCGCGCCAAGGGCTGATCTTGGATCAGGACACGACGATCATCGGGGCCGGACCCTACGGATTGTCGATTGCCGCGCATCTGCGGGCATCGGGATTGCCCTTCGAGCTGCTGGGGACGCCACTCGAGAGCTGGCACCGTTTCATGCCGCAAGGGATGCTGCTGAAATCCGAACGCTTCGCGTCCAACCTCTGGGACCCGAAGCGCCGCTACACGTTGTGGCGATACTGCGAAGCCAAGCGTCTTGCGTATCAGGCCGTAGGCAGTCCCCTGAGTCTCGAGCTGTTCCTCGAATACGCCGAGTGGTTCCAACAGCAGACCGCCGTCGAGCCACGCCCTCTCAAGGTGAGCCAGTTACGGTGGCGCCGGCAAGGCGGCTTCGACGTACGGCTCACGGATGGCACGAGCTTCACGAGCCGGCGCGTAATACTCGCGACCGGGCACATGGCGTTTCGCTCGCTGCCGCCCGAGCTGACAAATCTGCCGGAACCTCTGGTCCTGCACAGCACCCGAATCGGGGATGTGGGTCGTTACGCAGAGCGCGACGTGTGTGTCATCGGCGCCGGACAATCGGCGCTCGAGACCGCCGCGCTACTGCACGAGAACGGGGCGCGGGTACGGGTGCTGGTCCGCCGCGCGCAGGTCGACTGGAACACCCCCTCGAAGCCCCGATCGCTGCCGGCACGCATTGTCGCGCCCGACGCCGGTGTGGCGAGCGGCTGGAAGTCGTTCGCGGTATCCGAATTGCCGCGCGCGTTTCGCTGGTGCTTTCCGCCCGAAAAGCGCCACCGGTTTGTGGCGGGGTCGTACGGACCGAGTGGATCCTGGTGGCTGCGCGAGCGCGTCGAGGGACGCATCGCGCTGCTGCTGGGCGCGCGGGTGGTGTCCGCCGAGGCCGGCGAGCGCGGTGTGCGCCTGCAGGTGCAGGGACTCGCCGGCACAGACGTGATCGATACGCAGCACGTCGTGGCCGCCACCGGCTTTCGGATCGACATCGACCGGCTCGACTACCTGGAGCCCTCGTTGGCCCGGAGCATCGCCCGGGAAGCCGCCGGCATACCGGCACTCGACTCCCGTTTCGAGACGTCTGTTCCCGGACTCTTCATCGTGGGCGTGGCGAGCGCACCGGTTTTCGGTCCGATCATGCGTTTCATGTATGGCGCCAAGCACGTTGCGCCGGTGCTCGTCAATCGACTGCGAGACGCTGCCTGAGTGCGGTGCTGATGCAGGCACCAAATTACCTGGGATCTGGCGTCCATGGCTGCAGTCGACCATTCCCTGGACCCGCGCGATATCGCGGACCTCTAGCAGCGCGACTACAATCGACACGGTGCACATGAAGTGGTGGATGCAATGAATTCCGCCCCCGTCACAGTCGCGCAAGCCCTCGAACGGTTCGTTAGACAATTCGCGGCTGACGCGCGCTTCTATCAGGGCCTGACTCGTGCGGGCCCAGGCTCACTCGTCTGGACCGCGCTGCGCAATCGGGGACTGTGGCTGCTCACCTCTCATCGTATTGCGCACTTTTGTCTGCGCCGGCGCAACGTGCGGAGTCCCGTCTGGTGGATCGCGCGGCTGTGTAAGAGCTTTGGCGCGGGCTTCAACGTCCTCTGTTGCAGATCACAGTTTGCCGAGGATTGCGAGATCGACGGCGTCGCATACCTGTCGAACCACGGCTACCTTCTCTGCAGCGCGCTCAGCATCGGGTCAGGCTCGCTGATCCATGATCGCTGCACGTTCGGACACAGCGTGGCAGCCGGTCGTGCTGGCCGGCCAGCGATCGGAAAGGATGTCTGGATCGGACCGGACTGTGTCATTGCCGGCCCTCTGACCTTAGGTGACGCCGCAACTGTGCTGCCGGGGACGGTCCTGACCTTCAGCGTTCCGCCACGCGCAGTCGTTAAAGGCAACCCCGCCCGGATAGTGCGAATGGATTTCGACAACTCGCAGTTGCGCCGCTCTCTGAACATCGTCCTGGACGTGGCGACGGATAACTTATGACCACTGCCTTTATCGCGGACGTCCGTCGCTGTGCTGACATCGATCAGGGGCATAATGGAGTGTTGCGGCTGTTTGCGCACAGTTACGGCTTGCAGGCGCTGCTCGCTTACCGTCTGGGCCGCTATCTGCTGCGCGCGGGGCGCAGCTATTATCTTTGGCCGCTGCTGCTGGTCTGCTGGCCGATCTATTACGTGCTCAGCCGCTGCGCCCGGGTGGCGTATGACATCCGACTCGAACTGTCGGCTGACATCGGCCCAGGTTTCTACGTCGGACATTTCGGGGCTATCCGCGTGCGTCGCTGCCGGATCGGAGCAAACTGCTCGATCGGCCAGTTGACCACTATCAGCGCAGCGGCGGACGGCCGCGGACCGGTCATTGGCGATCGCGTGTGGATCGGAGCGCACACGCAGATCGTCGGCCCGCATCGCATAGGTTCCGATGCAACCGTAGGTGCCGGCTCCGTCATTCAGGGCGACATTCCCGAGCGGTCGCTTTGTCTCGGGAACCCCGCGCATCTGGTGAGACACAACTACAACAATCGGCGGATTCTCAGACTCAGGGAAGCGGTCGCTTACCCGCACCACGCTCACAGAGACGATCTTCCTCTGGTCAGCGTGATCATCCCCGCATATAAGGCTGCGGCTTACATACACGAGACTCTGGAGTCGGTGTTCTGCCAAACCTACCGCAACTTCGAGGTAATTCTGATAAATGATGGCTCACCAGACACAGAGGAATTCGAGCGCGCGATTGCACCCCATCGAGATCGGATCGTCTACATCAGCCAGGAAAACCGTGGTCCGAGTGCGGCTCGCAATGCCGGTATACGTCGAGCACGCGGGGAGTACCTGGCATTTCTTGATAGCGATGACGTCTGGTATCCCACCTGCCTGGCTGCGCAGATTGAATTGGCGCTGAGCCGGCAACCACCATGCGATCTCGTTTATTCCGACGTACTGGTCTATTCTGACTCGCGGCAGCACCGCCGCAGTATTTCCACGACACGTGGACCGCGTCCCTCCCCAGAGGGGGGGGGGCGTCGTATGGCAAAGTCACACGGAGGTGGGATTCGATACTCCGAGATATGCCCGTCTATCGGTCCCGTGACATTTGAGAGTCTTCTGCGAGAGGACTGTCAAGCACCGACGTCGTGCACGATGGTGCGCCGGCAAGCGGCGATATCCGCCGGACTTTTCGATGAGAACCTCCGCCGCGCGGAGGACTACGATCTGTGGCTACGAATTGCTCATCGCGCCTCGAACATGGCCTATGCGCGCGAGGTGTTGGGCAAGAATCGAGTCGTACCCGGTTCCCTTTCTCACGACAACATGAAGATGCTGGAAGGACTGGTCGATGTCCTGAGAAAACTCAGCATGAGTCTCAACCTTTCGGCGAGTGAACGATCGGCGCTCGAGAACAAGCTCGCCGCCGCTAAAGCACAAGTTGACTTGGAGCGCGGCAAAGCATCTCTCCTCGATGGCAAGTATGACCAAGCCCTCGCGTCTTTGCGCGCAGCCGGGTCTCTTCTAGCCAACACCAAATTGCGTTTGGCCCAATTAGGCTTGAAGTTTGCGCCACGTCTGACGCGAGCGATTGTCGGCGCGTGGCTCACGGGGAAGCGCTGAAGTCCCGACGGGCGGCCGTATAGTTCTGTAAGCGACGTTCGCCCTGATCCCTCCCGCCACACACACATGTATCCGGAATGCGCGTTTGCAATGACCGACTAGGAACACTTCAGCAATGTCTTTCGTTCGACCAATCCGGCTTCTATTGGTGCGTGCCGCCGATTACTCCGGTCTCAATGGCGTTGTTTTGCGTTCCGGCTGGCGCAGCAGGCGACTTCTGATAGTCTGTTGGCATCACGTATCACTCGACGACGAGCACCTGTGGAATCCCAGCCTCTGTATCTCGCAATCCACGTTTCGTTCTCGACTCGAGCTTCTGCGATCTACTCGCTGCAACGTGCTGCCACTTGACGAAGCTCTCGATGGTGTGAGGACTGGCCGCTTACCGCAACGCGCGGTTGCCCTGACGTTGGATGACGGAGACAGCAGTATCTCCCTCCGAGCGTGGCCGATGCTCCACGAATTTGGTTTCCCCGCCACACTCTATTGGACAACCTATTATTCCCTGCGGCCATATGCTGTATTTGACCCGATGCTTTCGTATTTGCTGTGGAAAGGCAGAGGACAACATCTGCACTTGGACGACCCTCTCCTGAGTGTGCGGCTCGAATCCGAACGTGATCGCTACGGTGCGTTTCGCACCATCTATCAGACAGCCAAGACGCGCGCGTGGACAGCAGCAACAAAGGAGGACTTCCTCGTGCACCTCAGCGATCGGCTGGGCGTCGATTATGGCGACATCAAGAAAAAGAGGATTCTGCACATGATCAGTCCAGAGGAGGCCGCAAGAATGTACGCCGAGGGGCTCGATCTGCAACTGCACACGCATAGACACCGCGTGCCGGGCGACGATGCTGGTCAGCCTGCAAGTGAGATACGAGACAACATGAGGGTCATCGAGAGCGTCGGAGCGCACCGCCCGGTACATTTTTGCTATCCCAGTGGCTCGTATGTTCCGGAACTTGAGGGCTGGCTTCGCGACAACGGCGTAGTGTCTGCAGCGACGTGTGAGCCGGGGCTGGTACGGCGCCGTACCAATCAGTACTTTCTGCCGCGTATTCTTGATCAAGAGAACTTTGGACCGATCGAGTTTAAGGGTTGGCTTAGCGGTCTAATGAGTTGGATGACGAAGCGACAGGTTATGGATGAGCATGGGTTTCAATGACGGCGCGCGCGAAATGCCATCTTCCGTAAAATCCGCTCCTGACCGCTCCCTCGTTGCCCTGCAGCTGTGGAGGAGGATGATTGGGATGCTTAAAATCAGCAGTGATGCGGTCTGTCGCTTCTGAAACACGTAACGAGGACGACCTGAAATCGCTTCGAGCTCTCAGCTACAGCGCGCCAGCCGCGGCTGTCGCGCGTTGCTACTACGCGTTGCGCAGCCGCGCAGTCGAGCGTCTCATTTTCACCGCGACCACCGGCCGCAGCGGCACCCTGACGCTCACTAGGATCTTCGCCGGGATAAGCGGTTGCCGAGCGCTGCACGAGCCGTACCCGATCATGAACGACGAAGTGCTGAAGGCGGCAAGCTTCGGGGACAGCAATGCTCTGAAACGCTTCTATCGCGCCAAGTCGATCAACATCCTGCGCGCCGCCGCTGGGTACCGCTATTATCTCGAGGCAAACCATCTTTTCATCAAGACCTTCGTTGAGCACGCGGCACGCGACTTTGGGAGTCGCCTAGCGGTGATTCATCTGGTCCGGCCACCGCTCGAGGTCGCCATGTCGATCTATCGCTTGCAGCGCCAGCCGGGGACGGAGTCGGGAAATAATTGGTGGCTGGACCACCACGCGCCCTCCAATCGAATCCGCGTCGCGGACGCACTCGACGCCGGCGAGTTCTCGCATCCCTTCTACAAGGGACTATGGTACTGGTTCGAGATTGAGGCCCGGGTGCAAGAGTGGCGGCAGCGACTTCCCGCCGTCCCGTTCGTCAGGTTCGAAACCGACTGGTTCAACGAACCTCAAAGACTCGTCGCACTGGCGATGGAGTTGGGCATCACCGTCGACAGACGACAGATCGACTCATTGGTTGGCGTCAAGGAACACACGCGCGACCATCAGAAGCTGATCGCCCCGCTGCAGCCGGACCAGGCGCAGGAGATGTTCGAGCAGTTCGTTGCGCTGCTCCAGCGGCGCTGTCCAGAGGCTGCCGCTGCACGCATCGGTATCGGCACGATGTGAGTCGGCGCGCGACCCGACCAGCCCGTCGGCGAGCGGTAGCCTTCGCGAGCGACTTGCCTCGGATCCAGCGCACCAACAGGATGTACATCTATGGACCATGTGATCCTCACGTCGATCCCAAGTGTCTCAACTGCCGCTGCGTGGAATGACTGCCTGGACAATTCGGAATTCGCCGGATGGTATACGGCACCCGATTACTTCCGAGTTCAATATTTTCAGTATGCACGACCCTTTGCCGTACTAGCTGTAACTAATGAGGTAGTTCACGGGATAGCCACCGGTCTTCTTGGCGACCAAGAGATGCGTTGCGGCCACTCTGGTAGCCCGCAGGTGTGTATTCGCAGGGGATCACACAATGAAGAGGTTGGCAGGGCCCTGGCTGCCGGACTCCGAAATCACTCCATCAAGTCGACCAAGTTTATCAGCGCCTTTGCGTGGAACGAAACTGCGGGATTCCAATCCATGGGGTTTCGCGTCAAGAGGTTCCAGACTCCTCTGGGCACGATACTGCTGGATCTGTCAAAAGGCACGGATCTATTGTTCCGCGATTTTGCAGAGGCGCGCCGGCACAACATAAGACGCGCGATCAAAGCGGGGGTGGAAGTAACGGAAATGAATGTTCGCAGTGAATTCGATGACTATTACGCACTGTATAAACACTGGTGTGAGTTCAAGCGTATCGCGCCTCATCCGTACGAACTGCAGCGCACAGTATATGAGACGAAGGATAATCGCCTCATACTCGTGGCACGCCATAATGGTCGGGTGGTCGGGGTCTCGACGTATCGTTTCAGGCGACCGGGTATCATTGAGTACACCGCAAACGTCTCACGCCGGGAGGAAACAAAGCTGAAACAGAACGACCTGCTGATGTGGCGTGCCATCGAGTGGTCAGTTCAGCAGAAGGACATTCGGTACTTCAGCATGGCTGCTGCTCATGCCTTTCTGCAACGTTTCGGCGGCCAGCGGCAGGCAACCTACAGGTACAGCTTGGACCTGACGGCACTCCGCGTCCGCGACCTAGCGGAAACAGGTCGCGACGTTGCACTCCGGGTCTACCTGGCGCTTCCCCAGCGAGCACGGCGGGGGATCAAGAAACTTCTTCGCTTAGACGGCGACGTCGCGTAGTCAGCAGCCATCTATTGAAGCTTGCGTGAGTACCTGACACAGTTACCCGGAGCAGAGGGCGTAACGGGCGTGGGGCCGCGCCGCATCGAGCGCAGGTGGGCTGGGCACGTGTAGTCGAACTGACTCTCCGAGGATACAGTGTTATACGGCATCAAATTCGTCACGAGCTATCTGTTAGGCACCGACATCGCCGGTCGCAACCTGAAGGTGTTCCCGGACGATACCTTCATCGCCTCCTACCCACGTTCGGGCAACACCTGGACGCGCTTCCTGATAGCCAACCTGATGCAGCCCGCGCAGCCGGTGACGTTTGCTAACATCGAGACGCTCATCCCCGATGCCACGGCGCTCTCTAGCAGGGTACTTAAGCGGGTCCCTCGCCCGCGCCTGATCAAGACGCACGAGTACTTCGATCCACGCTATCGGAAAGTCATCTATCTGGTGCGTGACCCGAGAGACGTGGTTCTGTCATTATATAATTTCCGCCGCAAGTACAGCTCCGTCGACGACTCATATCCCATTGAGCAGTACGTGGCAGAGCGATTCCTTCCGGGAGATCTGGACGTTTCCTGGGGTGAACACGTGGGTAGTTGGCTTGGAACCCGGATGAACCGTCCCGGTTTCCTGCTCGTGCGCTATGAGGACCTACTGCAGGATCCAACTCGCGAGCTGAGCCGATTGGCAAGCTTCCTCGGTATTGCAGCGAACACTGAAGCGCTGACGCGGGCAATCGAGAGAAGCTCCGCGAATCGACTGCGGCAGCTCGAGAAAGTCGAGCATGAAGCGTGGGTCACTACCAAGGGAAAACGCGCCGATGTCCCCTTTATCGCCGAAGCACTCGCGGGTATATGGAAGCAAAACCTACCCGAACCGTCAGTGGCGCTGATCGAGTCGGCATGGGGACACTGGATGAATTCTCTCGGCTACGAGACGACTGCGCCGCGCAGCTCATGCGCTCGTGCGATCGTGGCCTAACGCCGCTGACCGCTGACACAAGAGCCGTACCGCAAGGGCGCCGACATCTGACGTCGACGCGCTCACTCTGGGACGCTGCCACATGAGCGACCCATCACTGAAGCGGCAGGCGCTGTCCGGCATGCGCTGGACAATCTCAGCACGCGTGCTGGTTCAGCTCATCACCTGGCCTTCCACCATCATTGTCATGCGGCTGCTCAATCCGCGTGATTACGGGCTGGTCGCGGTATCGACCGTCTTCATCGAATTTATGACCGTGTTCAGTGACCCGGGTCTGGCTGCCGGTCTGGTGCAGACACAAGCGCTGCGCAATGAGACCAGCCGCGCGGCCAGCGCTCTGATTGCGTTGCTCAACCTGTTCCTGGTAAGCGTGCTGCTACTCGCAGCTCCGAGTATCGCGGCGTGGTATCACGAGCCGGAGCTAGCGCCGGTGATACGTGTTGCATCGCTGTCGCTGCTCCTGACGGCGATAGCCACCGTGCCGCAGGCACATCTCGTGCGTAACCTGCGCTTCAGGGAGATGGCGCTTGCGCTGATCGCCAGTGGCCTCGCGGGAAGTCTGGCGACCATCGGCTGCGCCATTCTGGGATTTGGAGTCTGGTCGCTCGTTCTCGGCTCGCTGTTGCTGTCGGCGCTACGCTCGATCGTCATCATCGCCTTTAACCGGTCGGCGGTATGGCCGGACTTCTCCAAGGGTTTCGGACCGGTTCGTCACTTGATGCACTTCAGCGCGCACATGCTCGGCAACCGTCTCCTCTGGTACTGCTCAGGAAGCCTGGACCTGATCATCCTCGGACGTATGGTGCAATCGACCGAGCTCGGCAGCTACAGTGTCGGCGCCAACCTCGCGGCGATCCCAGGCGACAAAGCAATGGACGCCGTGAACAGAGTGTCCTTCCCAACCTTGAGTCGCCTGCGTTCGCAGCCGGCCCGGTTCAATTACACCTATGAACGCATGCTGCGCATGCTGGCGTTGTACGGTTTCCTGGTGGCCTGGGGGCTGGCAGCCGTCGCCCCGGAATTCGTGCACGTCGTGCTGTCGGACAAGTGGCACTTCGCGGTCATTCCACTTGCCATGCTGTCGATTGCGGCACCCATCCGCATGCTGACGTCACTACAAAACACCGTGAACAATGCAGCGGGAGTTCCGCAGGCGAGCACCAAGGTCCTTGGGTTGACATGCCTGGTGCTGCCAATCGGTATCCTGATCGGCGTGCGTGTGGCTGGTATCAACGGCGCGGCGGTCAGCTGCGTGGTCGTGTATGCGATCGTGTT
>Ga0210390_10002642_pt1 | contig 15750 bp, 17 predicted proteins | sample IncBWH11OmetaG_FD_161050 | JGI IMG/M metagenome (GOLD analysis project Ga0210390, IMG submission 161050) | Forest soil microbial communities from Barre Woods Harvard Forest LTER site, Petersham, Massachusetts, United States - Inc-BW-H-11-O ... | reverse complement strand
GCGTCCAAGCCGCGAGTGTCGAAACCGGTGTTGCGGGCGATCAGAAACAAGAACAGAGCCAGCACGGCGGCCAGCGCTGCTTTCCCTGAAAGAGTCTCCGCGGGCTCGGGTTCAACCTCTGCTCCCCAGGAGTCTGCGATGCAAGCTGCTGCGGCAATGCAGAGGAACCATGAATCGCGCATGGTGCGGAAGGCAACCACACTGGCGACGGTCAGTAGCGCAAGCTTAAACAAATCGACGCGCTTCTGCCGTCCCAGGGTGAAGAAAGCGGCTCCGGCGAGCAACAGTTCCAAGTAGTGGCTGTAGGCACGAAAGTTGAGGGCTTGAAACTCGCGAATGAAAGTGTAAGGAAATTTCGACCCCGCGTAGGCAAAAACTACGGGATACAAGTGATAGGTGTATGGTCCGAGGCAAGTGGCCACGACGCAGGCAGCGAAGATGAGAACCAGTTTGTGGGCGGGCAGCCCTGAGGGCAAGGCGAACTCCGGCGCGAAGCCAAGATGGGCACCCAGTTGCTGGAACAGGTGCACTGCGGTGAAAAGCGCAACTACGAAGATGCCGTAAACAAATTGAATGTGGCAGTTCGCCCACACGAGAAACACTAGCGGTAGCCAGTAGAGAAGATGCACCCGCCCGGCGCGCTGTGACTCCAGAACCAGTGCGAGCGTCACCGCGAACAGGATCATCGACAGAAAAACCGGCCGTGGCATCAGGCTGAACAGAAACGCAGAGCAAGTTATCGCTCCCAGAATGCACGCTACCCAGAACTTTCCTGAAAGCCTGCGGACCATCCAGTACACGGCGTAGGCAACGGCAAGCGTGAGCAGGGTGCCAAACACTCCGAGGCCCACCAGCCCGAACCAGGCATAGGCGCGTGACAGCAGCACCTCGTAACCCCAACTGTAGGCCGCCCAGGGACGGTTGGCTGCGGTGCGCGAAAGGATGCCGGTATGAGGAAACGCACGATGTTCGACGATCCAGTCACCAACCTTCAGATGCCACCAGATGTCCAAATCGAGAACGCTGAACTTCAAGAGCAGGGCACGGCCTGCCACGGCAGTGAGCCAGGCGGCCAGGACGAGCATCTGCAGCAGCCGTCGCTGCAATAGCCCGCGCAGCTCCTGCACCACGCTCAATTTCCCGCCTCTTTCACCGTCATTGCACTGTCAAGCCTACAGTGGTGATCGTTACTGGATTGGCATGGGCCAAGGAGGTTCCTTGCACGTGCACGTTGTAAGTTCCGAGCACTGGATTCGTGGTCGTCATATTCGAGCCTCCTCGTCCGCAAGCATTTAGAAGAATCAGAAACCCGAACACTAATACCAACCACAGCCAACGGGGTTGCCTATTTCGACGTTCAGCGCCGGCCACGGTATTAATGATGCCGCCGGATGCCGTCACCTCGCGGATCACGGAATTCCCCGTGTCCGCGATAAACGGCGATAAAGATGTTTCCTGCGCCGTCAACGAAAACGGGCGCGTTCAATTCCGCATTTAGGGCGGACCCATTATCGCCGGAATAGGCCGCAAAGTTATTTCCAATGTTGGTTTCAATTTCCTCCCTATCAGGGTGGGAGAAATCCCAAAGAGTCATCCTCTTGATCGAGAGGTTATTCGGTCCATGGTTTACCAGATGGACGCGTATGCGATCCTGCGCCTGTGAACCGAGATTCGCCTTTTGCACCGCCTCGTAGGAGCCGGAAATCAGCGGAGCATTGCTGGCCAAAGCGAATTGGCCAAGTGCAAACAGCGCAGCGACCACAAAACGCCACTTACAGATATACGAAGAATTTTGTAGCTCATGTAACCCCACCATTCTGTCCGGCTTTCGGCCTGCTCGATGAAGGCGGGCTACTGCAACGCCTTTGCTTGCGTGCCCGGTTTGACGCCCGTATGTTTTTTCGCCTGGGCCATCAGTTCCAGAACCTTGTCTTTGCCTTCATAGTTCGGATTCGTCTCCAACAACTTCTGCCATGCGGCGAGAGCTTTGTCGATGTCCATCTTCCCCTGCCACTCGACGACGCCCAGATTAAACAAAGTATTTGCCTTGTTCGGCTCGTAAGCCAGCGACTTTTGGAATTCCGCGATGGCCGTATCGGCGTTTCCCGTATACCAGTAAGCGGTTGCCATGTCGGTGCGAACTCCCGTGTTGGATGGTTCTCCCTGCAGCGCGCGCTGGTAGTAGTCAATGGCCGTGGGAAATTGCTGGGCGTCGTAATAGACGTTTCCGATTTTCTCCAGAATCCCTGCGTTGGTTGGATCCGCCTTGAGTTGCTCGATCAACGGCCCAGCTTGGGTGTCGGCCATTTTCTGCAACTGGGCCGGAGTTGGAGTTGGGCTGCCTGCGTCCGCACTCCCCATAGCGGGCGCGGAAGCGTTAGCGGTCATAGTCGAAGCAGCCGCAGGGCTCTGAGACCCGCGGATGAACCACCCGCCGGCGATTCCTACGAGCATGCAGATAACCGCCAACACGTACGCCTGCAAGCTTGTCCATTGCTCAATCGAAGTTGCTCGGTTTGTATCCGTCATTTCCAGTGCTCCTTCAGGTCCTGTTTTTGTTTGCCGGTGGAAGCCGCCACGGGCGGCGTTCCGACCATGCACTAACTCGTGCTCTTGGTTTGCACCTCGGCCATCATTTTCTGCACTGTGGCTTTACGGTCTGGACTCAACTGTGGATTCGATTTCAATAACTGCTGCCACGCCGCCAATGCTCCCTTGCTGTCCTGTTTCCCCTGCCACTTAATCATGCCCAGGTTGAACAGCGAATTCGCATCCTTGGGGTCATATTGCAGGGATTGTTGCAGTTGGCCGATCGCACCGTCGACATCGCCGTTGTAATACAGACTCGAGGCCAGTTGGGTGCGGATGGGAATGTTCTTTGGATCGGTTTTCAGCGCCTCGTCGTAATAGCTGGCCGCCTCTTTGAATTGGTGAGTCGCTTGATAAATGTTTCCCACCTGTTTGAGTAGATCGACGTTCGTGGGGTCGCTCTTCAGCTTTTCGAGCAACGGCGCCGCCTTCATGTCGGCCATATGCTTCATCTGATCAAGACTCGGCATCTGCCCATGCATGGCGCCGGGTGCGGCGGACGATCGGGCATTGGCGACGGATTGCATCGCCGCAGGCGATTGCGACCCACGGAAGAGGTAACCGATTGCTAGCCCGATCACCAGGCAAACGGCTGCCATCGCGTAGACCTGCCTCGGTTGCCAAGCCGGTCCGCCATTTACCTGTTCGACTGATTCATTCGGCATGCGTCGTGTCTCCTTCCATCCCCCCACGGCCAGGCACTGCGGTGCCGGAAGCTGTAATGACTAAAGGCACCCCAAATGCCACATGGCAAATACCGGCAATCACTTTCAACCTTCCTGTTTTCATCAGTTTGCAGCGATAGCGTTCCCGCCATGGCCTCGAGTCAATTAGGTTTCGCGTCTTTCTCCGCAGACGCCGCGAAATTTGCCCCGCAGTAGTGTCGTTCAAACAGGACCTTTACCCTTTATCCTTGTTTACCCTACGGGCGCACGAGCAAAGGGCAGCATGCGGCATCACAGACAAATGTGATCGAGGTCACACGATGGAAGGCTGTCAGTAGGAACCCTTGATTTGATGATTCAAGGACGGGTGTCACCCTCGTGCGGTTTTCAAGAGTCGGATCTGCTCTGTACACAAATTCGGATCTCAACGAGAGGTGTTCGCGACTTGCAACTCGGCGGCACGTTGCCGGGCCTCGGCAGCATACTGCACTTGTCCATTTGCCTGTTAGAGGTCTCGGAGTTGTGCGGGGCGGCGATGGACTGAACCGCAAGCATCGCAAGGATCGCGCTGCCGATGTCTCCCCTGCGAACCAGATAGGCCACAACCGCGAGACATGCCAGCGCGCAAAACCAACTCAAGCCGGCATTGCCGAACGCGCAGTACGCCAGGTAAAAGAAGCACACCCGCAAACGGTGGATAGGCCCATGGTTTTCCCGCTGAAGTAAACGACAGAACGTCTGTGCGGAGGATCTGGTGATGCTGAACTACGTAGCGTCGGGTCGCCAGGTGCCAGCCCATGTCATAGTCGGCGACGGTGTGCAAGCTGGCGTACAAAGCGCTCAGCAATGCCAGCAGAATGAAAATTGACCTGACAACGGGATAGGCCTTCTGAGCGGAAAATCACATAACAACAATATCTTCCTGTGATTTACAGCGTCGCACCCACCAGCCTCCAGGGACTACTGCCCCTGGGTTGCGCCCTGGATCTATCCATTTCGATCTCAGTCAAACTTGCGCCAGTTGCACAGCACAGGAGCGTTATCGTAAGGCAAGGCTAAGCGCAATTCCTGCGCGGCGGCCGCCGGGTCGTAGCGATGCAAGAGGAAGCCGTAATTGAGATGGAGTAGCCGGTCCAGCGGGTTTTGCATGATGGCCCACTGATACGCGGCGACCGTCTCCGCATAATCGGCTGATCCCACGGCTTGGCTTTTCAGCCGTTGGAGCTCTTCGGAGTGATTCAGTTGGTTGGTAAACGGAGGCCGCTCCAGCTTTGCGAGGACCAGACCAGCTACCCGCAAACGATCATATGGCGTAAATGCAAGCAGACGCTCGCACTCTTCTTCGGAGATGACATCAGCGCTCACTGCGCCGCGCCGCATTTCGGCCGGCAGCATGCTGTCGAGCTGGTGGAAGAGGGCACGCGCAAGCAAGTAGGTCCCGCGCGGATTCATATGCACGTGTTCGTAGAAGAGTTCGTTGCCCGGGACCTCATGCGCACTCTCGCCGGCAAAAACAGCGGCCGCGTCCACCACGCCGACGCCCGGGGCTCCCGCCTGAGCACGAATAATTTCATTCAATCGGCTGTCCGCGCGAAAGCGGAGCGTGTCGAGATCCTGCGCGCGCACGAAACGCTCTTTGGCGCCCGCAAAATCACCGAGAGCCCACAGACAACGGGCAATGCGAAACGGGAGTTCGGCATACTGAGGATCGATCTCTGCCGCCGAGAGGTACAGCTTCAAGGCCTCGGCGTACGATCCCGCGCTCTCGAGATCCGCGCCACGCTGGACTAACTTCTCCCAGGAATGCAACTCATCGTCTCGAATGGCTTCGCGGTGAAGGGAAGCGAAAGGAGCACAATCCTTCAAATTCGTAGCTACGGTGCTGATCAGGACCTGAGCCCCGGATCGGTGAGCAGCCGCGACAATATCGCGCAAGTTGGCTGCGAAATTCTCGTACACTGGCTTCATCTGCGGAGAATCGGCGCGGACCTGCCGGTCCAGAAACATTTCCATGCCGCGCCACTCATTTTTCCGGCTCGTGCCCGCGACCTTCCCGAGAAGCTGACCCAGCCTGGTGGAATTGAAAAAAATTCCGGCGCGGATGGCGGGCAGGTTCAAGTCCCACGGCGTCAGCACCGTTCCTGGCCCAAAAGGGCCGACAACTTCGGTGTTACCCGCGTAAATAACAAAAAGGTCGGGCTGGTAATGCGCCAGTTCCTTGACCATGGGCAGGAACGCATGCGAGTTGATCGCGGTGATGCTGGCATTGATAACCTCGAACTTTGTCTGGGGATAACGTTGCCGGAGCATCACTTCGAGGTATCGGCCAAATCCGTAGCTGGGATCGGGATCTCCCCAGGCGACCGACTCACCCAATACGAAGATTCTGTAGGTTCCTGGTGGCTTGGTTGCCGGAATCGCGTATGGCCGCGGGGTCCGGTACATGCCCGGGGGGAAAAAGGACGCGGCAAAAAATTGGTTGTCGCAATTGGCAGGCTGGCCATGGTCCGTGCACGGGCGAGTGACGCCGGTCGGCGTTCCAACTCCGCTGATGCGCAGCACCAGCTCCGCGACCACGAGCAGCAACGCCGGGGCAAGAATTGTCGTCGCCGAGATGGCCAGCCAGCGGCGCCAACTACTACGCGTCGGTGCTGCCTCCGTGATTTGCGAGGCTGTAGGTACAGTCGTCACTGTCGATTGCTTCTTCTCGACTAAGTTTCTAGGCCTTCATTATGGGGCCGATGCCACTCACCGAGAAGTAGGAAAAGCAATTGCCGTGCCATGGCAACGGCTCACTAAGGGTTTGAAAGAGAGGCATTTCAGCGACACTGGGAAATGGCTGACACGACTGACGACGGGTCAAAACACACGCTCAGTGAGGGGAAATGCTCGATTGGGGATCAACACCGGCGCCCCGTCAATGAGTGCAATCGCGAGTGGCTGTTGAAAAACTCCATTCTTCTCAAAACAGCTAAAATTTCTGGGATACAAAATGTCTAGGAAAACGGGAACGTCGTTTGTAGGGCATCCTAGCGCAAAGTTTATTCGACCATTTTCTGGTGGGCGAGTTTTTCAACAGCCACGCGATTTTGCGACAACTACCGCGTCGCGGTTTTGGAATGATGATGACCAATGGTTTAATAGGACCTGCGGAGGGGTACATCTGCCCGAGACAATCGAAGTTAGGATCAACGAAGCATACCGAGACTACACTCCTCCCGTTAATGTCTTGAAAACTCTACATCGGCTTCTGCGTACCGTACCCGGCAAGTACCTAAGAGGATTGGACTGCATCGTGTTGACTAATGAGGCCGGAATGTCCCGCAAGGATCGCGTAGGGAGAGTTTGGTCTCGCAGGCGCAAGTTCGACAAGTCACGGGTGCTTGGGCGTTATCACGGCAGTTCGCGAGACTGCCCTTACATCGAGCTTAGGGTCGACAAAATCATATCCTCGCTGAATGGAACATTCCTTCGCATTCCGTTACTGAGAGAGATCGGATTCGGCAGTGTGCTTTTCCACGAACTGGGGCATCACATTCACCATAAGATTTGCCCTCAACACGAGGAAAAGGAGGATGTGGCAGATCAGTGGGCTAAGAAGCTCATTGGTAATTTCATCCGTAAACAATATTGGTACGCACTTCCCATCCTCATCCCAGCGGCCAAAATCTACAGAGTCTTGAGACGCAAGCAATGGCTCTGAGCCTCGTGAAAGCCGCTAGGACACTTAGGTGCACTGCCTGCTTCAACCGCCGCTTGGCGCTCGGAAGTGGGGACGGCGGCGCGTAACTGGCAAGACCAGGCGGTTACACCACTTGAGAATTTACTGGTAGCACGGCGACGCCCGCGCGAGACGCTTATAAGAAACTGAAAGCTGAGGTTTAGAAATTGCTGTACATCATCTGCGCGGCGGTCGTGCCACCCGACAGCGTGATGATGGAGACGAAAAGCAGGGTTAGCGCATAGAGCGGCGGGAGCCAGAACCAGCGCCAGCGAGCCAGCAACGCCATTGGTCCGGTGCGTGAGCCTACTGGGTCGGCTTGAGCATCCGCCCGCTCAGTCGAATAGGGGCAGAGCCGGTCGATGGCGAGCAGCACAATCGTGTAGGCCAAGCCTAGCGTGAGAACCAGCAAGTAGAGGCTTCCGGTCAGAAAGTGGGTCCGATAGGTCGCCGGAGACAAAACCGCCGCCAGCATTTGACGCGCCTGGTGCAGAGACTTGGCGCGAAAGAAAATCCATCCCAGATTTACCAGACTGATCGTCGAAACCCATGAGAGCGCAGCCCACGGAATTGTGGGAGGCCTCCAATCGAACCTGCGCTGCAAGCCTTCCACCTGCCGATGCAAGAGGAGAAGCACTCCGTGATACGCGCCCCATAGAAGAAAAAGGATACTGGCCTTGTGCCACAATCCGAACAAGATCATGGCGATCAGCAAACTGAGATTCCGCCACCACGCTTCACGGCGTAAGCGCATCAATGGGAAGAAGACGTAGTCTCGAATCCAGAAAGACAGCGACATGTGCCAGCGGGTCCAGAAGATGGACGGACTGGTCGATTCAAATGGACGGGCAAAATTTTCGGGGATAGTGAAACCCAGCGCCTGGGCTGCGCCGATGGCGATGTGCGAGTACCCGGCAAAGTCGAAAAAAAGTTGCAGGCCGTAGCCGAACGCGAGGCACAAGACGTCCGGGCCGCTCCAGTTCGCGACGCGATCGAAGCCGGAAGTGATCCCGTCGCCCGCCAGAATTCCCTGTCCCAGTAGTTTGGCCAGCTGCATCATGAGCACGCCGGTGGCGATGCGCCGGCAGCCATGTGCAATGTCATCCCAGCGAGTGGTGTTCTCTGAACGGAATTGCGGAAGCATCTCGGACATACGACAGACGGGACCGGATATCGTCACGGGGAAGAAAACCATATAGAGAGCAAATTCGAAAAATGACGGGACGACCTCGTCACCCTGATAAACGTCAAACAGGTAGCTCATCGCCTGGAAAGTCCAAAAAGAGATGCCTAACGGCAACGCCAGATGCGCGAAGCGCTGCAACGACGAGAATGGTAGGTGGACAGCGGCTTCCGGAAGGTACTTGAAGGTACTCAGCAGGGCAAGATTCAGAAAAATTCCGATGGACAGAGTTACGCCAGAGCGCTTGCGGCGAAGCCATTCTCCCAGCAGATAATTCATCACGATGGAGGCGACGAGAACGCCCGCGAACCATAACCCCCATGTTAGATAGAGCGCACAACTTGCAATCAGAAGGGTTGCCTGCCTGATTGGCCGCGAGCGGACTTTTGCCAGGATCACGGCGCACAGCAGGAATGCCAGAGCGTACGAGATGATTCGAAACAAATTTCCTCCGCGCGAAGCAAGAATAATTGTGCGCTCACGCCATTACAACAACGGTTGTGGAATTGTTTGCCGTAACACCATATGCTCGCCGCGAGCGAAAACACTGTTCGCGTAGTCTGCACGTCAGGGAATTTTTCCAGCCCGCTCAGGATGAGCATTGGGGACATGCTGACGTTACTCGCTCCTCGTCTCATTCGCTACACTACTGTGTGGTCCGATATCGCGATCTCATCGAAGCGCTTGAGGCGGCTCCCGGAGAGCGCCCGTTCATCACGGCCTGGGTGAACGAAGACGAACAAGAGACGGCCACCTTTGCCGAATTCCGCCGTCGCGCTCGTCAGCAGGCCGGAGCGCTCCGCGCAAATGGCGTTACTGGCGGGGATCGGGTCATCGTCATTATGCCGCAGGGCATTCCAGCGATGGCCGCCTTCGTTGGGGCGATGATTCTTGGCGCGGTGCCAGCATTTATCGCTTACCCCAATGACAAGGTTGAGCCCTCCAAGTACCGCTCCGGAGTGACGGGGGTGACGGCAAACCTGAATGCCAAGATTGTCGTCATTGACGAAGCGTTTCCGGATGAAATGCTCGGGCACGTCTCGCTGGGCGAGCAGATGAAGCTGCTTCGAGCTGGCAACGGCAGCGACGGGCAGGTGGAAGAATTCCCGATGTCCCCGGTTCGCCCCGAGGGCGTAGCGTTCATCCAGCATTCTGCCGGCACGACTGGACTGCAGAAGGGTGTGGCGCTGACGCACGCTGCCGTATTGCGTCAGTTGGCATACCTTTCGCAAGCCCTGAAAATTGACGGCACGACCGACCGGGTTTACAGCTGGCTGCCTCTTTATCATGACATGGGTCTGATCGCCTGCTTCATGCTTCCAATGGCCTGCCACATACCGCTGGTCATGCAGTCGCCGCTCGATTGGGTAATGCATCCTGAAACCATGCTGCAGGTTATCAGCGAGCATAAGTGCACGCTTGCGTGGATGCCGAACTTTGCTTTTCAGTTTGTTCCTCGCCGTACCCGGCCGAATCGGCGCGCGCAGTATGATCTGTCTTCTATTCGTGCGCTGATTAATTGTTCTGAACCGGTCCGGACCAGCAGCATGCAGGAATTCCAGAACGCATTTGCTGCAAATGGCCTGAAGGCTGGTGCTTTGCAAAGCTCGTACGCCATGGCCGAGAACGTCTTTGCTGTCACTCAGTCGGACATCGATCGATCTTCCGGCCCCACGCGCATCTGGGCCGATGGCAGACAGTTTCGGAGCTCGCATCGCACCGTACGGGTCGCGGAGGGGAGCGCGGGTGCGGTCTGCTTTACCTCATCCGGCCACTTGTTGCCCAATCATGAAATTTGCATCGTGTCAGATTCAGGAGTTCCCCTCGGGGAAAGCTATGTGGGCGAAATTCTTATCAAAAGCGATTGCTTGTTCGACAGTTATTTCAATCGCGCCGACCTCACGGCAAAATCGATCATCGATGGGTGGTACCACACCGGAGATCTCGGGTTCTTCGCGGATGACGAACTTTATGTGGTCGGACGGAAGAAAGACCTGATCATCGTCGGCGGGGAAAATATCTACCCGCAGGATATTGAAGAAATCGCTGCCCGGCAGCGCGCCGTTCACGATGGCCGAGTCATTGCGATGGGTGTGTACAATCCAGACTTGGGAACAGAAGAAATCATCGTCGTGGCCGAGGTAGAAAGCGAGGAGCTACTCGCGAACATTGTCGAGATCGAGCGGGAGATTCGCAGTCAGGTCACCGCCGGCTTAGGAGTGTCTGTCCGAACAGTTCTCCTGAAGCCGCCAAAATGGATTGTGAAAAGCACCGCCGGAAAACCTGCGCGATCCGCCACGTTCGAGAAGTTGCAGAAAGAACATCCGGAACTTAACTTCGAATAGCGAATATGTCTGAGACGCCGAGCGCATCACTTTAAGGAGAAAATTGACACATGACAGAAGAAGCCAGGCAGATGATTGAATACATCCTCCGGCGAATTCGAAAACCGTCCCTGGTGATTGATGAGAATACGTCCCTGGTCTCCTCGGGGCTGGTTGACTCGATGGCGCTTGGCGAGTTGATGCTAACGCTCGAAGACCTGACGAATACGCGGATTCCTCCGGGCGCGGTGAAGCCCAAGGATCTGGACACGGTTGCCAAGATGTTTGCGACCGCGCAGCGGGTCGGAAAGCCCCGGAAATAGCAGAAGTCGTGCCCCCGCTTTCTCGAGTCTCAACGCGCTGCTCCGTGGTCCTCCGAAGCCTTCATTTTTTCGTCGATATGCTGCTGCAAGCGGTCCCATTCCGAGCGCACCATCATTTCCTTGATGGCGAATTTGGCCTCGTGCTTCTCATCATCCACCCGGACGGCAAGTTCGTTCTTGTGAAAACGAAAGTCGATGGTCTCGGCCAGCGGGATGAGCGAGTTGGAAAGCTTTCCAACAATGACAAACACGACGTGATCGGATACCGGTGTGTATTCAGGGCAGGGTTCAGGACCCATCGGACTTGAGGGGCCGCCGAGTGCCACCATGAATCCATGCCCAGCCGCGATGCATTCCCCCATGTGCATCCTCACCACGGTGCCATGTTGATAGAGTCCAAGCTGTGCCACCAGCAAACCCGGCAAACTGCACGGCAGGAAAAATCGACGACCATATCTGTCTCACGGACGTCCTCCGTAACGGCCGTTGCCTGAATTCTTGTAGTAGCCCTCGGCGACAGCGAAATTGCAAGTTCAGATTGTGAGTAGGGAGGATGCGAGTGGAGTGGAAATCAGAATTGGACTCTGGTGGCCCGTACGTGACTACGCGGGCTGAATGCAATCATCGATGATTTGAGTGAGATCTCCGGGACTCCACGGCCATTGCGAAATCATTTGTTGGACATACTCGATCTCCCGTTCGCACTGCGGCAGAACCGATTCGCTGGAATCAATCAGCATCACGACGTCGAGTTTGATCAAGTCGGAGTGGGCGAAACTACGGAAGCGTCGAATCACCCTCCCATCGTCGACCACCGCAAAGTCATCCTTCTGAAGCTCTTCCAGCGGGTGATTATTTTCGTCGGTCGCGAAAAACATCAGCTGCACTTCGGAGGCGGTGCTGTGGTACGTGAGATTTGTGGATTCCTCGGAACTGTCTTGAGTCGATTGCGCGAAAGGAAGTTTGTGGGCGTCAGGGTCGTGACCAGAAACAAGGGTAAAAGCAAACGACCGAGCCAATTGCACGTGAGCATGGTTCCCGGAACCCTGGACATATAGAAGGGAGGCTACTTTGGGTCATCGGCGCCCGCCACGAATCTGTGAGATTCCGAATCTTGCATGGGGTTACCGAAGTATCGAGCTACCGTTGCCCAGCTAACAAACTCCAGACTGCCGTCAACTTCTCACTCAACCGTGCTTCAGAGCTTTACAGGCAAGCCCGTTCCGACATAGATTTAAAGACCGACAAGTTGAAATGGGGTTGTTTATGTCGAAACCTTCCTCGGATCATCAGGAGCCGGCGGTCACACTCTCGGCTAAGACCATGACGGAAGCTCTCCTTTCCGCCGAGCTCCTGGAGACCCTGCCCGACGCCATCGTAGCCGTCGATCGCGATGGAACCATTGTTCTAGTCAATTCCCAGGCGCAAGAACTATTTGGCTACGACCGCGACGAATTGGTCGGCCAGAAAGTCGAACTGCTCGTTCCTGAAAGCTATCGCGGCCAGCACCATCATCATCGCGAGACCTTCGCGGAAACACCGAAGACGCGACGAATGGGAGCCGATTTAGATCTCTACGGAAGACGACGCAATGGCTCGGAATTCCCCGTGGAAATTAGTCTCAGCCCGGTCTCCACGGAGAAGGGAATCTTCGTGCTGAGTGCGATCCGCGACATCAGCGATCGTAAGAGGATCGCGGAGGAACTGCGAAGAGCGAACGAAGAACTGCATCGCAGAACCGCCGAGCAACTCGGCGAATACCGCTCGAAACTGGCCTCGATCATTGACTCCTCCGAGGACGCCATCCTGAGCAAAGATTTGAACGGCATTATCACGAGTTGGAACCGGGGGGCTGAACATATCTACGGCTATACTCCCGAAGAGGTCGTCGGGAAGCACATATCCCTGCTGACTCCCAGCGACCGTCCAGACGAAATCTCGGATATTCTTCAGAGAATCGCGCGTGGTGAAAGCCTTGAACACTACGAATCAGTGCGGGTTACCAAGGATAAACGCCACCTCAACGTCTCCATTTCCGTCTCTCCATTGCGCAGTGCAACGGGGGACATTGTGGGAGCGTCCGCGATCGTGCGCGATGTCACCGCCCAGAAAAAGGCGGAAAGCCAGCTTCGTCAGTCCCAGAAAATGGAAGCGATTGGCCGTTTGGCCGGAGGAGTAGCCCACGACTTTAACAACATCCTGGGAATCATCAGCGCCTGCAACGAATTTCTCCGTGACCGCATCGACGCCGCCAGCGAACCATCGCCTTACGTCGACAATATTAAGAAAGCCATCGAGCGCGGCACTTCATTAACTCGCCAACTCCTCACCTTCAGCCGGACGTCTGTAGTCCAACCTCGCGTTCTCGATGTGAACGAACGGCTCAAGGACATCAGCAAGCTTCTGCGCCCGCTGCTGGGAGACGATGTAGAGATTCTCGTCGTGCCCAAATCAGCCTTGGCGGTGGTCGAGGCTGACCCTGGTCAACTGGACCAGATTGTGGTCAACCTTGCGGTGAATGCGCGCGACGCCATGCCTCGTGGCGGCAAGTTTATTCTTGAAACCGGCGCGGTCAGATTTGACGAAGACTTCGCCGACCAACATCAAACCATGCCGGCCGGAAAATACGTCATGCTCGCGGTTAGCGATACCGGCCACGGCATGGATGAAGCCACTATCTCGCGCATCTTCGAGCCGTTCTTCACCACCAAGGAGATCGGCAAGGGAACTGGTTTGGGTCTGGCTACTGTCTACGGCATCGTTAAGCAGAGTGCGGGACACATCCTGGTTTACAGTGAGCCAGGACACGGGACGACATTTAAGATCTATCTCCCCAGCGCCGATCACAAAATCGGCGTCGCATCCAAGCCTGAGCCTGAGGCCGTCAGTCCCAAACGACAAGGCACTACCATTCTGCTGGTTGAAGACGACGACATCATGCGCAGCCTGACCCGGCAACTCCTCCAGGAACACGGCTACACGGTAGTCGAAGCCAGCGACGGAAAATCTGCCCTCGAATGGATTGAGTCTCACGCCGAGCCAATTGACTTGTTGTTGACTGACGTAGTCATGCGCCGAATGAGTGGTCCAGAGTTAGTGGAACGCCTGGGCGTCTCTCATCCCACTCTGAAAGTCGTATACATGTCCGGATACACGGGGGAACTAATGGCGGAACGCGAAGTCTTGAAGCGCGGCATCACGCTCCTCGAAAAACCCTTCACCCGAACCGCCTTGCTGAATACGATCCATAACACCCTAGGATAGGTTCACCGCACCCGCCGGAGAACCGGGAGCCGGGATCTGACAACTGGGATCTGACAACCGGGTTTTCGTAATCCCGTTTGCCGCATAGCACCCTTGCTCCCCTCCGCAATCGTTGAATTCCAGTTTCTAAGCTTGACACGATTTGTGACGAGGCATACCCTTCCCACCCATGTGGAAAACCAAGCCCAGACGGTCGCAGATCACCCCTGCCCGTGCCCGTAACCAATGGATCGGTGATGGAGATCACACATCGGTGTGTGAAAGCACCCACTTCTCGAACATACCGCTGGTAGATAACCCTGCAAGCTGTCTTTGCCCAAATCAAATCAAGCCTATTGCTTTGTTTTGGTTATACGACATTTACTGAGGTCCTGCGCTGCCCGGAAAGAGTGGCGACGGACTTGCCAAAGTACCTGTGAGCGGAGGCACAAATGGCCACACAAATCGTCAACCACACCCAGAAATTTGCAGCAGCAGACAAGGCTTTCTGCGATTTTCCTCAATCCGTAGCCGATGCCTTAGAGCAGGAAGCCGTCACCACCACCTACCCGACCGGAGCAGTTCTGTTCGCCGAAGGTCAATCCCCCCGAGGAGTGTTCATCGTCCGCCGGGGGAAGGTAAAGCTTTCCATCTGTGGCAGCGACGGTCGCACCCTGATTCTGCGGATTGTCGAGGCCGGTTGCCCGCTCGGAGTTGCCGCAGTCGTTTCCGGACGCCAGTATGAAGCCACAGCCGAGACCCAGGAACCCTGCGAGATCAGCTTCCTCCGGCAAAGCGATCTGCTGCGGCTCATGCGCCTGAATGGCGAAATTGCCCTGTGGGTGACCCAGCACATCAGTCAGGACTACGCTTGCACCTGCCGCGAAATCCGCGACCTCATCCTTTCCGATTCCGCCAGCGAAAAGCTCGCTCGGCTGCTCGTAGGATGGCTCGACCAGAACACCGAAGCCAGAAACCCCAGCCAGATGAAGCTGGCCCTGACTCACGAAGAGATCGGCCAGATGATCGGCACCTCGCGCGAGACCGTCAGCCGCCTGTTCGCCGGATTCAAGAAACAGCGTCTCATCCAGCAGAACGGTTGCACCCTGGTGATCCCGAACCGCGTCGCTTTGGAATCTCTGATTACAGCGTAAAGTCCGCCGCTCGACAGGGCCGGTCATTCCTCCACCGGCCCTGTGTTTTTTTAAAACTCGTCTCCAATTAAATCTGATTCTTTTCCGCCTCCGCGGAAACTCAAGAACAGGTTCCGCAGCCCGGCTAAGCCAGCGTGTACACCTTGGCTTCCCACGGAAAGATTGGCTCGCGCCCCACCTGCGCCGGCAAGACGTCGCGCTGCTGTGTCACTTCCCGCCAGTGCCTGCCAGCCGGAGTCTGCGGCCAATTCGGAACCACGTATTCCGCATTGGGGTCGGTGAGACCGTTCGGAGTGGCGTAGTCCGAGAAATTAGCCACAACGACGACCGTATCCGCCGAGACAGTCCACAGACCGGGCGCGTTCGGACCTGCCGCCGAAAGCGGAATACTCCTGCTGTTCGCAAGAGTATTGGGATTACCGGCCGCGAAGGTGCCAATAACCAAAACCGGCGCCTGACCGCCGACACTCGGACGCCAAAATGTAAACTGCGTTTCCCTGCGGAGGAGGAGATCGGAAGGTAACATACGCGCTCCCCTGGATCCACGT
>Ga0210390_10002641_pt1 | contig 15751 bp, 15 predicted proteins | sample IncBWH11OmetaG_FD_161050 | JGI IMG/M metagenome (GOLD analysis project Ga0210390, IMG submission 161050) | Forest soil microbial communities from Barre Woods Harvard Forest LTER site, Petersham, Massachusetts, United States - Inc-BW-H-11-O ... | reverse complement strand
TCGCGGTATTTCGCCGGGCGCGAGGCCGACATCCTGGCCCTGTGGGACAGCCCCCGCCAGCGCGAAGCCTACGACTGGTTCACTGTCGAGCTGGCCAATCTGCGCACCGCGTTTCGGTGGGCCGCCGACCAGGGCGATCTGGATGTCGCCGCCCCCATCGCCACCTGTGCGGGGTGGCTCGGCGTAATGGTCCAAACCCTTGAGCCGATAGCCTGGGCTGACGAGCTGATCGAGCCCGCCCGCGCGGTCGACCACCCCCGGCTGGCGTTCCTGTACGTGATTGCGTCGCTGTGCTACTTGACCGGACGGATCGAGGCGGCTGTCGGCTACAGCGAGGCCGGCCAGATCGTTCTCGGCAGGAGCCGCGAGGCGGTGCCGTACGGCATCGAAGGCGTGCTTGGAGCTGTATACGTAGCCATCGGGCAGCCCGAGCGGTCGGCCGCGTTGTGCCGCGCCCAGCTCGCGCGCCGCCGCGACACCCACGTCCACATCCGGGCATGGCTGGTTATCACCCTTTCAGTGGCCGGTTGCGGTGGGGAGGCGATGGATTGCGCGGATGGCCTCATCGAGGCTGCGGAGGCAACAGGCAACCCGCACTTGCTCGCGTGGGCGCTCGGTGCCTACGGTGTGGCTTTCAGTGACGCGGATCCCGTCGGGGGGCTTAACGCCCACCGCCGGGGTCTGGTGATCGCCCACGACAGCGGCAACCGCACTTACGGGTCAGTCCTGGCGCTGTTTCTGGCACGACTTGAGGCCGAACACGGCGACCCGGTGTCCGCGTTCGATCACCTCACTCTGGCGATCCGCAACTACCACAATGCGGGCGACACCACCTCGATCCGCGTCCCGCTGGCCGTGCTCGCCGTTCTTTTCGACCGGCTCGGACGCTACGAACCGGCGGCCACCATCGCCGGCTTCGCGCTCAGTCCCATCGCCGCAACGGGGGTCCCCGAAATCACCACCGTGATCACCCACCTCCGCGATGTGCTCGGTGAGGCGACCTACGAATCGCTCGCCCGCAAGGGCGAGACGATGACCACCGCCGCCATCGCGACCTACGCCTACGACCAAATCGACCAGGCCCGAACAGAACTCGAGCACCCTAGTTGAGTTGCGCGAGCCGCATGTCCAACGCGAGCGCGGCGCAGCATGTTCTCAATCGCCCTCACCGGCCCGAGACGAATTCGGGCACAAAGCCGAGGCAGTCAGATCATTCCTGTGGCATCAAATACCCAGCTAGTATCCGCCGTCGCGAGATCCTCCAACCAGGCCGGCGGCGCCTGCGCCGTCATGCTGCCCATGTCCCAATAGTCTTTCCACAACGTCACTTTGCCGTCTTCGACGCGGTGCACCGACACGAATCGCAGCAGAGCCGTCTCGCCGGTCGACCACCGCCAGGTCTCGGAATGCTCGTACATGACGTCGGCACCGGTAGCCACCAGCACTCCGTCGTGGTTCTCATAGCCCCCCAGCGGTTCGAGTCCGACCTTGAGTCGCTTCACGATGTCGTCGGGACCACGCGCCGCGAGGGTCGGTCCGACCGGCATGTCCACATAGATGCAGTCCGCCGACAAGAACGTCTTGACCGCGTCCCAGTCCCGTCGCGATAAGGCACGCCACAGCCCGAGTACCGTGTCGTCAACCGGCATGGGATGTCATAGAACCGGGCTGCCGAACACATTGTCAATAAAGCACGCGGGAGGTGGGGATGGCGACGGTGCGATCCCGACGCAGAGCCGGCACGACAGATGCCCACAGCACCAGCCCGTCGCCGTTCACGCCGTCCTGGACACCCAGGCCGGCGCAGTTCGGGGCCGGTGTGCACCACAACGTCGCGATACCGATGAGCGACGGCCTCGTGTTGCGCGCCGACATCCATTACCCCACGGTGCCGGAGACCGGCCGGCCCGCCGCCGGCCCGTTCCCGGTGCTGTTGTCCATGACGCCCTACGGCAAGAAGGCCCCGCCGCCCGCCGCGCAGATCGGGGCTGGCGCCACCCCGTATCTGATCAAGCGCGGCTACATCGAGGCGATGGTCGACGTCCGGGGGAGCGGCGTGTCCGGCGGTTCGTTCCAGATGTTCGGCGAGCGGCAGACGCAGGACGGGATCGAGCTGGTCGAGTGGGCGTCGAAGCTGCCGAACGCCAATGGACGTGTCGGCATGTTCGGAACCTCCTACCTGGCGATCAACCAGCTGTTCACTGCGTCCGCGGTCGGGCCGAATTCGCCGCTAAAGGCGATTTTCCCGGTAATGGCCGCGCGCGATTTCTATCGCGACGCGGCGACAATGGGCGGGGCGCCGCACCTGCGCACGGTACGGGCTTACGGGGCGGTCTACCGGTTGCTCAACATCTTCAACCCGGCACTGGAGGTGATCAACTTCGGCAAGCATCCGCGGCCGCGGGCCGGTGGGTTCGCCGGGGTGCGGCAGCGTGGGCGTGATCAGCGGGGGTATTTTCGACCGTTGATCGCCGACGCCGTCGCCGGCGGTGAGACGGCTTTCGACGGGCCGTTCTGGGATGCGTTGCGGCCGGCCATGGTGCTGCCGGGCATTGTCGCCAACGACGTGGCGGTCTTTCTGGTCGGCGGCTGGCACGATGCCTTCCAGCGCGGCGCGCCACTGAACTATGCGGCGTTGCAGAACGCTTTCGCCGGGCGGCCCGACGAGTCGCCGATGCAACCCGGCCAGCCGGTGTCCGAGCGGTTGCGGCTGATGATGGGTCCCTGGTATCACGCGTCCAACTTCGGCGGCCTGCACCTCAACGCGCTGCAGCTGCGCTGGTTCGACCATTGGCTCAACGACGAGGCGGAAGCCGCGATATCCGGATCGCCGTTCACCTTCCAGGCCATCGGAAGCCCGCGATGGTTCCACGCCCGCGACTATCCGCTCGCCGAGGCGACGCCGACCCGCTTATACCTGTCCCAGTCCGGCCGACTGTCCACCGAATGCGCGCCGGAAACCTCCACGGCGACAATCAAATACGTGGGGCGCGGTCCGCTGGCCGGCCGAAGCGTCGAGCAGTGGACCCTCGGGATGACCAGCTTCATCCGCACCCAGCGCGGCGGCCAAACCCGCTACGACCAGGACAACCGGCGACTGCAGCGCGGCGCACTGACGTACACCACCGAACCATTCGGCGCGCCAACATTGGTCGCCGGACCGATCACGCTCACCGTGCATGCGACGGCCACCACCAGCGAGGCGCTGTGGGTCGCTCACCTCGACGACGTCGCGCCCGACGGCACCAGCCGCCCGTTGACGGAGGGCGCACTGCTCGGTTCGCACCGCGCGCTGGATCCGGATCGGACCTGGTACCTGCCCGACGGCACCGTCCTGCGGCCGCATCATTTCAGCACCCGATCGGCGGTAAAGCCGGTGGTTCCCGGCGAACTGACCCGCTACGACGTCGAGATCTTCCCGACCGCTGCATTTCTCGAGCCGGGCCACCGGCTGCGTCTCACGGTGACCACCTACGACTTCCCGCACCTGGTCCCGACCAAGCCTGCGCGCCGCGCCTTAATCGGCGGCAGCTACCAGCTCCATCAGGGCGGACCGACCCCGTCGCATCTGCTCATCCCGGTGGCTGACCCGAACAGTTTCAGCTGAACTCGGTCGCAGCGACCGCCGCGCGGCACAGGGGTTTTCGGCGCATACTCCCCAAGGTGACCTCGCTACAGCAATACATCGCCGAAGAGATTGCCACCGACCACGTCGACGGCCTGCTGACGCGACGCGAAGCCTTGCGCCGGCTGGCGCTGCTCGGTCTGGGCAGCGGGGCCGCGGCCGCATTGATCGCCGCCTGCGACGGCCGCCAACCGCCGCGCCCGGACGGGTCATCGGGCACGACGAGGACACCGCCACCGGGGATGGACCGGGCGCTACCGACCGAACCGATCTCCTGGGCAGGGCCACACGGACAGCTTTTGGGTGCTTGGGCGCAGTCCCACAACGCCCGTCGCGGGGTGTTGGTCATCCACGAGAACAAGGGTCTGAACGATTGGGTGCGGTCGGTGGCTGGACGTTTCGCCGGTGCCGGCTATTCGGCGTTGGCCATCGACCTGCTGTCCGAGGAGGGCGGCACCGGGCACTTCGCGGACCCTGCTCAGGCCACAGCCGCATTGAGCGCCGTTAAGCCGGACCGCTTTATCGCGGACCTGAATTCGGGTATCACCGAACTGCAGATGCGCGTTCCGGGCCGGAAAATCGCCGTCGTCGGTTTTTGCTTCGGCGGCGGACTGGTATGGCAATTGCTGGCTTCCGGCGTGCCGGACCTGTCGGCCGCGGTGCCGTTCTACGGACCGCTGCCGGACAACCCCGACTTCGCCGCCTCCAAGGCCGCCGTGCTGGCGCTCTACGGGGCCCTCGACACCCGTGTCACAAGCTCCGAGGCGGCCGCCAAAGCCGCCCTCGACCGTGCCGACCTGATCAACGACATCGTCGTGGAACCCAATGCCGACCATGCGTTTTTCAACGACACCGGACCGCGATACAACGCTGCCGCCGCGGCCGATGCCTGGAGCCGGGTGCTGGATTGGTTCGGTCACCACCTGGCCTAGCGGGGGAGCGAACCGCCCGACTTGTCGGATTGGCTGCTCTACGAACAGCATTCACCCAACGGCATCGGTGGTCGCTAGGCCGGGCGTTCAGTCATCGGGTGGCCATCGACCGCGCCGGACCCAGCGCTACCGGCAGCGTCGACCAACCATGCAGAACTCGGGTGTCACGGCGGCTCCCCGCGCCGGCAGACCGCACGTCGGGGAAGCGGTCGAAAAATGCTCGCAGCCCCACTTCGCCTTCGGCGCGGGCCAGGGCCGCTCCCAGGCAGAAATGCCGACCACCGGAGAACGCCAGATGTTTACCGGCGTTGTCGCGTGCGATGTCGAAACGGTTCGGGTCGGCGAACACGGCCGGGTCCCGGTTGGCCGCGGCGACGTACACCACCACCAGTTCGCCTTGTTTGATTGAGGTGCCGGCGACCTCGGTGTCGTTGACCGCCAGCCGCGCGGTGAGCTGCACCGGTGATTCCAAACGCAAGATCTCTTCGACGGCGTTGGGCCACAGCTCTGGACACTGACTCAGTGTGTGCAGTTGCTCAGGAGTGTCCAGCAACACGCGAATCCCGTTGCCCAACAGATTCACCGTTGTCTCGAAACCGGCGGCTAACACCAAACCGGCGACCGCACGGAGTTCGGACTCATCCAGATATGTTTCCTTGGAACCGCTTTCGGCTTTCTGGATCAGCTGGCTCATCAGGTCGTCGCCGGGGTTCCGCCGCAACTGTTGCAGATGCTCAGCCAGCCAGAAGTTGAATCCCGCGATCCCGTGCTGCACACGCCGGTATTGCGGCCAGGTGAGGCCGAAATCCAAACTGGGCGCTGCGAGTTCGCCGAACTCGAGAATCCGCCGTCGATCCGCGTCTGGCACACCCAGGATGTCGCTGATGATCGCTACCGGCAGCTGCGCGCAGTACCGGTCGACGATGTCGACGACACCCGGTTCGCGGGACAGTTGATCGAGCAGTCTCACCGCAGTCTGCTCGACCCCGTCCCGCAGTGCGGCGACCGCCCTCGTGGTGAACACCGACGACACCGTCTTCCGGTAGCGGGTGTGGTCTGGCGGCTCTACCGCCAGCAACGACGGCGGCCGCAGCGGATGGAGCAGCTCGTCGCGGGCGCGACCCTCCAGCCACCGCAGCGGCGCCGGTAGGTTCGATCCGATCGAGAGCACCCGGAAGTCGTCGGATCGCAGCAGTTCATGCCCGATTGCATGGTCCGCGGTGATGTAGCCGATTCGTGAACGCGCCAGCGGACCCCGGGCCCGCACCTCCTCGTAGAACGGCACCGGGTTCGCTTTGACGGTCGGGTCGGCGATCAGCCGAGCCTGCAGGTCACCCCGTCGGGCGCCGATCGATGCGCCCCCGCGCACGAAGCCGTGCAGCGCCAGCCAGTGCAACCTCTGCTTCAATGCGATGTCCACGTGTAGGCCTCCACATCGTCGGGCAGTGCTTTCGCCAGCCTACGACCAAGGCCAGGGTCAGCCGTTAAGCCAGTTCCCAGTTCATGTTTTTCGCGAACGCGATCGCGTCGTCGCTGGCGGTGCCGAGCGCGTGACACCGCTGGATGTAGTCGCGGACCATCGGCAGGAAGTTCATCGGGTTGTAGGCGTCTTCCTCATAGCTCCACAGGCCCTCACCGGCGTACTTCATGACCGACAAGTTGGCCGCCTGGTGAATGCTCCCATCACCGGGATCCCGCATCCGATTGAGGAACTCGCAGAACACCCAGCCGCGGTCCTCGTCGATGGAGTGCCACGACGTCGGATACAACGGCATCTCACTTCCCGGGAAGACATTCATCGTCGAGACGATCCAGTCGCGGATCTGCTCGCGGCCGTTGAAGGTTCCGTAGGTGTGCTCAACGTAGGTTGCGTCCTCGGTGAACTGATCGGCGAACCGTGACCAATCCCAACTGGAACCGATCTCTACGACGACGTGTTTGTGATGCTCGAACGCCGACTGGATCTCACTGCGCGACCACTGTCCCATGGCAACCTCACTCAGCTCGACCGATTCACGCCTCGGCCACACCCTTGATGCGGCGCAGCGTCTTGGCCATGTCACGCACGTTACGTCGCTGACGCAGGTAACCGCCAAACAGCCAGTAATACAGCGTGGTGAACGGAGAGGCATTCATCCGAAATGATTCGGTGACGTCGGTGCCGTCGCCAGTGGGGGTCAGTCGGTAATGCCAGTTGTTCACCGGCCTGTCGCCAACGAGCACCTCGAAACCGAATTCACGGCCCGGTTCGCACGCAGTGACTCGACAGGTCGTCCAGTACACGGGCCCGATTTCGTTGCGCTTGACGTGGCCGCGGAATCGCGCCCCGAGCGCCGGCCCGCTAGCTCCGTCAAGCCATTGGGCCTCGAATGTTTCGGGGGAAAACCGCCCGATATTGCGGACATCTGCGATCAGGTTCCAGATCTTGTCCGCAGGTGCCGCCATATGAACCGTCGCCGAGCCCTGCATGGGCCGATCCAAGCATGCCAGCGCCGGACCGGTGACCGGAAACGCTGATCTTCACCGACGCGACTATTTCCGCAAGGTGAGCCTCACCGGTCGAGGCTAGTCCTCGATGGCGTCCGGCACGTCGATTCGCACCACCTTCACCCTGCCACGCGGCAGGCAGACGGCGTAGCCGTGGTATTTGCCGTACAGCTCCCACGCGGTGACGTGATCGTCGGGCGGCACGTCGATCCGATGTCCGCCCGAGAATTCCACGTGCAGGTCTCCGGCGTCATCCCAGACGATGTCGGTGCACGTCGCTCCGGAGAAATCAAAAAGCGGTCGCTCGTGGTCAGCTGGGTCATTGGGGTCGACGGATACAACCTCAACAGGAGAGTTGGCGGTGGCCGGCAGGGTCAGGGTGATCGGTGTCGAGATGACGAGTTCGTTGTAATCCTCAAGGTTCAGCACGAGACCGTCACGGAACGTGATCCGCTGTACCGCACAGCCTCGAATCCAGTGCTCGATCAATTTCTGTTCGGTCATGCATTAACTCTTCTCTCGACACGGCACCTGCACAAGACCTGCAATGTGACCCGCGCGGATATGCGATAACACATCGTTCTTTGGGCAGCAAAGAACGATGTGTGAATATATCTTCTGACGTTGCCGGCGGCCTGGTGGCGGCCGCAGCCCGCAGATTTTCGCGTAATGGCGCTGCCGTTCTGTGCTATCGGCGGATACGCGAACCTAATCGCCCGCAGCGGGTCCAACCCTTGTCCCGACGATGAATCCGCGCTAGCGTTTCGACGTCTTCTATCTCGATCAAGACGGGTGATCATCATCGACGCAGAGTTCAGTGATTCCTCCCACGGCACAAAGCGTGCCAAGGGCGGCGGACCGGATGACGGCGAGGCGCCGGTCATCGTCAGCTTGGTCGAGGCGGCGATGCAGATGTTCTCCGCAGCGATCGACGCCTTGCCCGACAGCAACGACCCGGAGTTCTCCGGACGCGCCAACGTGATTCTTGCCGGGCTGCGGAAGCTGCAGACGGCACTCACCAAAGCAGCGTCTCGCGGTAGGGCAACGCCGTCGGTCATCGTCTCGCTGAGCGGAGTTCGAACACGCTACGACGAGCTGATGGCCATGGCCGCCGACGCGCCCGGCGCGACGTTGGGTCAACAACTGTATGTCGTCCGTCGGCGGGCCAAACTGTCGGCGCAGGAAACCGCCAACGGCGCGGGGCTGACGGCCGATCTCCTCGACGCCATCGAGGCCGAGGAAATCCCGAGCGATGACGAAGCGGCCCGGATCAAGGAACTCCTCGCCGCCTTGGGTGCCTGACTCTTCGTCCAGCCCCGCAGAGCGGCTTCGCTCGCCGGCAGCTCGGGCGCTGCTTGCTGGGGCACTGGGGTCTGTGCTCTTCCTTGGCGGCGCGTTTTTGGCGGTGGGCCGGCTGCATTCACCCGCCGCCGACGCTGTTGAGCACCCGAGCCATACCGCCACCGACGACGAGACCAAGACCGAGGTCGTCGAGCAGACCAGAAGCCTCGTCGCCGCCGCTCGGCTTCAGCAGCCGACGGCGGGCTATCTGCTGATGTCGTGCAAGAACCGCGACGACCCGCCCTATCAGGGAGCGGTCTACCTGTCCTTCACGTTGCCCGCCGATGCTCGTCCCGACGAATATTTCCAGACCATCGCCGCGGCGATGGTTGCCCACGGCTGGAGCGCGGGCCTACCGCCTAACCAGCGGTTATTCGGCAAATCCCTGTCGAAGGACGGCGTCACCGCGGTCCTGTACCAGGACGGCGACTCGGCGAATCACGGAATCGCGAGGGTCTACGGTCGATGCCGCGATATGAACGACCACCGCAACGACACGACGGGATGGGTCGATATCACCATCCAACTGCACTAAGGCTGCCGGCGCAGGAGGCGAGCGAGTGTCGGCCGGGCTATCAGTGGGCGCCCAGCGCGCCCTGCAGGTCACCCTTCATCGCGTTCAGCTGTGCTCCCCAGTACTCCCAGCTGTGGGTGCCGTAGGCCGGGAAGTTGAACACGGCGTTGTGGCCGCCCGCGGCGTTGTAGGCGTCCTGGAACTTCTTGTTGCCGCCGAGCATGAAATTGCTCTCGAGGAACGTGGCCGGCAAGTTGGCACCGCCCAGTTCGTTCGGAGTCCCGTTGCCGCAGTACACCCAGAGCCGGGTGTTATTGGCGACGAGTTTGTCGACGTTGAGCGTTGGGTCGTTGCGTACCCATGCCGGGTCGCTGTCTGGCCCCCACATGTCTTCCTTCTTGTAGCCGCCCGCATCACCCATCGCCAGGCCTATCGGGCCCTGCCCGGTGGACGGGCTGAGGTAGCCGGACAGCGAACCGGCGTAGATGAACTGACCAGGGTGGTAGATCGCCAGATTCATTGAAGATGCACCGGCCATCGAGATACCGACCGCCGCACTGCCGTTCGACTTGACACTCTTCTGCGAGGCCAGGTATCCGGGCAGCTCGTTGGTCAGGAAGGTCTCCCACTTGTAGGTCGAGCAGCCGGCCTTGCCGCAGGCCGGGTTGTACCAGTCGGTGTAGAAGCTGGACTGTCCACCGACCGGCATGACGATCGACAGCCCGGACTGGTAGTACCACTCGAAAGCGGGGGTGTTGATGTCCCAGCCGTTGTAGTCGTCCTGGGCACGCAGACCGTCCAGCAGGTACACGGCCGGCGAGTTGTTCCCTCCGCTTTGGAATTGGACCTTGATGCTGCGGCCCATACCAGCCGACGGCACCTGCAGGTAGTCGACCGGAAGACCGGGCCGGGAGAACGCCCCGGCCGTCGCCGCTCCGCCGAGAAGGCCTACGAGGCCCGGGAGCGCGGCGGCCGCGATCGCGGCGACCATGAGCCGCCGCAGCCAACCACGCGTCTTTTCGCTCACGTATGTCATCCCTGCCCCTTACCCGAAACGCGCTACTGGCAAAAACTTACCGCGTGGTACTCCATATGTCGATTAGGACGCAAAGACATATCAATTCGGCATCGGCCGCCGCCACCTGCGCAGAGCAGGTCAGGCAGCCGTTCGTGGCAACTTTTTGATGCGCAGGGGTGTCTATACCCGTTCGGCTGTGGTCGCGATGAGCGCGTAGGCTCACCCGGGGTAGACCGACGAGACCACGCTGTCCCGGTTCTTCCGCTGCACACGAACCAACCGCTTCGACGGTCTGGCGCTGGTGGCGGCGCATGGGCATTGGGCCACGATTGAGGTGCAAATTTGGACACGGTACTGGGGCTGTCGCTGACATCCACGTCGGTCGGCTGGGTCCTGGTGGAAGGCCGCGATGCCGACGGCACCATCCTGGATCACGATGATTTCGAGGTGGTTACCGGCGGTGGGGTGCGCACGGTTACCACCTCAGAGCAGACGACCGCGGCCCTGTTGGACGCGCAAGCGGCGGCCACCAGATATGGCCACCGGCTGCACGTTATCGGTGTCACCTGGAGCGACGAAGCGGCTGCGGAGGCCGCGCTGCTGCTGGAGTCACTGAACAATGCCGGCCTCGACAATGTTGTCCCGATTCGGTTGCATGAGGCTTGCGACATGTTGGCCCGGGCGATCGCTCCGGTCATCGGCTACGAGCAGGCCGCCGTCTGCGTATTGGACGGCGATTCGACGATCGTCGTCATGGTCGACAGCTGCGACGACGAACCACAAACCGCCATCAAGCAGCTGTCGGGCGGGCCCGTTCGCCTGGTCCAGTGGCTGACGACCCTGTTCGACCGGAGTTCATGGCAACCGGGCGGCATCGTTGTCGTCGGTCCTGATGAGGAGCTCGAAGCGGTGTCGTGGCGGCTTGAAACAGCGGTGCCGGTCCCCGTCATGACGCAGACCGGCGCGCAGTTGGCCTTGGCGCGGGGCGCCGCCCTCGCGTCGGCCGCGAGCACCGAATTCACCGACACCGAGATGCTCGAGACCGTCAACAGCATGCGGGGAGAGCGGGGAAGCTCCCGACAGCACTCTTCGGCGGGGGCGTTGACGATGCTGGTGGCCGGCGCGGTCACGTTCGTGGCATCGCTGTCACTCGCCATGGGCCCGCATCTGGTTCCCGACCGAGCTACCGGACCGGTCCAACATGTGGTCCACCGGGCGGCGCCTCCGCCCGTCGTGCGAGCCCCGGCTCCGCGGCCGGCAGCGGTCGAGGCACCGGTTGCGCGACCGGCGCACGCGCCCGCGCCCTCGCAAGCTCCGGCGGCTGCCCAGCCACAGACTGTCGTTTCCGAGGGACCGTCGGCTGAAGTTCCCGTCGCCCAACCGGTCCCGCCGCCTGCGCCGCCGCCACCGGCCGCTCCACCGCCGCCTCCGGAACCGAATCCACATCCACTGCTCACTAAGCTGCTCGAGCGCCTGCATGGTCAGCAGAACCCGCCGCCGGACCAGCCGGCACCGGGCCAAGCCCCGCCGGCCAATCCAGGCGCACCACCGCCTTAGTCACCCGTGGTGCAGCGGATTACCTTGGGCTGGAAGCGATTTAACCCCCGGCTCCGAAGGTCTCGGGCCCTGCGACCCTAGTATTTGCCGACGGGACTGCCGCTAAGCCGTGAATTCCCTGGCGGTTTCGGCAGCGCTAGTCAATGCCCGAAGGTGGTCGTCGACCGACGCCAGCCCTGCGCCCATGGTGTTGATCGACACATGTGAGGCGCCCGCGTCGGCCCAGACCCGAAGGCCGGCGGCAAGGTCGTCGGCGTTGCCGTTCCAGGAGACCCGGCCCTCCATCGCGATCTGGGCGGGGTCTCTGCCGGCCTCCCTTGCGGCTTGCGCTACTTCTTGCAGCGCCAGCTCGAGTTTCGGCCCGGGTCCCACCATCGGAAACCAGCCGTCGCCGAGGCGACCGGCGCGCCGGCGTGCGCGTGGTGAGGATGCCCCGAACCACACCGGAATCGGCCGCTGTATCGGCAGCGGCGCCAGTCCGGCTCCGGTCACCTGGTGATAGGTGCCGTGGTAGGTAACGGTCTGTTCGGTCCACAGCGTGCGCATCAGGTCCACCTGCTCTTCGCTGCGCTTGCCGCGGTTCGAAAAGTCTTCTCCCAGTGCCTCGTACTCGACCGCGTTCCAGCCGAGGCCGATACCCAGGCGTAGCCGGCCGCCGCTGAGCAGGTCCACCTCGGCCGCCTGCTTGGCAACCAGGACGGTTTGCCGTTGCGGCAGGATCAGGATGCCGGTCACCAGCTCGAGTGAGGTCGTGACGGCCGCGAGATAGCCGAACGTCACCAGCGGCTCGTGGAAGGTGTTGTGCAGGTCGTACGGACCGTCCCAGCCCGCGTGAACGTTCGGATCGGCGCCGACGACGTGGTCGTAGGCGAGCAGGTGGGTAAACCCGAGCCCTTCGACGTGCTCGGCGTAGGCGCGCACTGCACCCGCGTCGGCGCCAATCTCGGTCTGCGGGAACACCACTCCGATCCGCATATCAGCTCCTTGTCAGATGTCTTTGGCCCGCTGTGCGGTAAACGACACGGTGACGTCGTCGGCGACCTTCAGCGAGCCCATCACCAACGAGTATGGCTTGACGCCGAATTCGGATTGACGAACGACGGTCTGGGTGGACAGCCACCATGTGTCATCGAGATCATCGGTGCGCAGGTCAATCACCTGATCGCGGGTCGTTCCGCGGATCTGCAGCGTCCCGGCCAGATGGTAGCCGTCGCGGCTCTTTTCAATGGTGTCGGCCTCGAAGCAGATCCGGGGGAAGCGCCCAGCACCCAGCTGCCGTAAAGCGTTCGACCGAACCAGGATTTTCTCCGGCCCGGATAGCGGTGTGAGCCCACCTTCGCCCCGCAGAACTTCGAGCGAATCCACGTCGACTGTCAGCTGCGCCGCGACGGGTTCATCGCCGGACCACCGTACGGTGGCCTCCCACCGCCTCATCGCGATGGTGAGCCGGTGGCCCATTTTCGCCGCCCTGCCGGCAACTCCGGTGCGGACCAACAGCTCGCCGTCGTCCGGATTGAGGGTCCACACCTCGGTCACATGGTAAGAACGGTGCGGTAGTGCGCCCGCCCCTGTTCCAACGCCGCGTAGCCTTCCGCGGCTTGCGACAGAGGTAGCTCTTCGATCCAGGTCCGCACACCCGACAAGACCGCGAACTGCATTGTGTCTTCGACGTCTTTCGCGGTCCCGGAGGGATGGCCGACAATGCTGACCCCTGGCGTTATCAGCTGAATCGGGCTGACCGGCAGCGGCTCAGGCGTGACTCCGATGGTGACGAGCTCACCCTGCGGTGCTATGCCACCGACCGTTGCTGCCATGGCACCCGAGTTGCCCGCGGTAGCCAACACGACCGTCGCACCGCCCAGGGCCTTCAGCGCTTCGGCGGGATCACTCGCGGTGGAGTCGATGTAGTGATGGGCGCCGAGTTTCCGCGCATCGTCCTCTTTGCCGGTGCCCCGGTTGATTGCAATGGTCTCGAAGCCCATCGCCCGGGCGAACTGCACTCCCAGGTGACCGAGGCCGCCGACACCGAGGATCGCCACCCGGTCGCCGGGCACCGCCTTCGTGTGGCGCAGGGCGTTATAGGTGGTCACGCCGGCGCAGCCCAATGGGGCGGCTTCTGCGTCGGAGAGCTCGGCCGGTATCCGGGCCAGCGCACTGGCGGGCACAGTCACCGACTCGGCATATCCGCCCGGATATTGCCAGCTCGGGACTTTGCCGTTCTCGCAGTGAATGAATTGGCCTTTGCGGCACTGATCGCACTGGTAGCAGCACCCGCCGAACCACCCGACGGCGACACGATCGCCGACCGCGAAACCCTCCACGCCCGGCCCGAGTTCGGCAATTTTGCCGGCGATTTCATGCCCGGGGGTCAACGGCCACGACATGCCGGGGAATCCGCCCGCAACAAAGTGGGCGTCGGTGCCGCAGATCCCGCATGCGGTCACCGTCAGCCGTGCCTCATCACGACCCGGGGGTTTGGTTTCGACGTCGACCAGCTCTAAGGCTGCGCCTGCGGACTCTACGTGGACAGCTCGATGGGTGGTCATTGCTTGAATATAGGTCTCAGTGCGCGACTGGGCATTTCGCGGCGGGGCTGTAGTCGACCTGCCAGTGTTTGATGCCGTTGAGCCAGCCCGAGCGCAGCCGCTCCGGCGTACCGGCGGACCTCAGATCGGGCATCTGATCGGCGATCGCATTGAACATGAGGTCGATCGTCATCCGCGCCAGGTTGGCCCCTATGCAGTAATGCGCGCCGGTGCCGCCAAATCCCACATGCGGGTTGGGGTCACGCAGGATGTTGAAGCTGAACGCGTCGTCGAACACCTCTTCGTCGAAATTGGCCGAGCGGTACACCATCACCACCCGCTGGCCTTTCTTGATCTGCACGCCGGACAATTCGTAGTCCTCCAAGGCGGTCCGCTGGAACGACGTGACCGGGGTGGCCCACCGGACGATCTCGTCGGCCGCGGTGGCGGGACGCTCCCGCTTGTACAGCTCCCACTGATCAGGAAAGTCGGTGAAGGCCATCATGCCCTGGGTAATCGAATTGCGGGTGGTCTCATTGCCGGCCACCGCGAGCAAGATGACGAAAAAGCCGAACTCGTCATCGGAGAGCTTGTGGCCGTCGACGTCGGCCTGGACCAGCTTGGTGACGATGTCGTCGCCCGGATTCTTGGCCCGGTCGGCGGCCATCTGCATGGCGTAGGTGATCAGTTCGACCGAGGCGGCGAGGCCGTCATTGCTGGCGAATTCGGGGTCCTGATCACCGACCATCTGGTTGGACCAGTGGAATAGTTTCATGCGGTCTTCCTGGGGCACACCCATCAGCCCCGCGATGGCTTGCAGTGGAAGTTCGCACGAGACCTGCTCGACGAAGTCTCCCGAACCTTCGGTGGCCGCTGTCGCGACGATCTGCCGGGCGCGCTCGTTGAGGTCGTCGCGTAGGCGCTCGACGGCGCGGGGTGTGAAGCCGCGCGAAATGATCTTGCGCAGGTGGGTGTGCTGCGGGGCGTCCATGTTGAGCAGCACGAACTTGCCCGTGTCGCGCTGCTCGCGCACGGTGCCCTCTTTGTAGCGCGGCAACGCGGTGTTCTCCAGGCTGGAGAAGACGTCGCTGCGCAGCGAGACCTCCTTGACGTCCTTGTGTTTGGACACCACCCAGAAGCCGCCGTCGTCGAACCCGCCCACCCCGTCGGGCTGCTCGTTCCACCAGATCGGCGCGGTCCGCCGCAGCTCGGCCAGTTCTTCCACCGGCAGCCGCTTGGCATGGACGTCCGGGTCGGTGAAATCGAACCCGGGCGGTAGATTTGGAGTCGGCATCGTGGGCACTCCTATGAATATGAATACGACTTGAAGACCTCTAAAGGTGACGCGTTCTGGCTCAGTAAAGCATCGCGACCGCCCAGATGGAACGTGTTCTCACTGGTTTGTCGGGCGACGGATTGAAACGTGTTCTCACGACCAGCGTGGGCGGGACGGCAAGGCACTGCAGGTGATGGGCAGTGCATCGCAGGCTGCGCAGTTGATCACTGGCCGATCTCCCCATGTGGCCGGAGCAAAACGCCCTTGTGGTCGAGGCGGCACTGGCTATGCTTGCCCCAGGCCGCCGGGGGCGATGAATGGTCCCCGCACCGCGACACCGAAGGTGGGTCATGATTCGCCAAGTGTTCATCGCCGCTGCGATCACGGGTTCCGCTGTCGGCCTGGCGCCAGCCGCCGCCGCCGACAATGGCCACTACGACGGCGACGTGCCGGGGATGAACTACGACGCGACGGCG
>Ga0210390_10002634_pt1 | contig 15767 bp, 15 predicted proteins | sample IncBWH11OmetaG_FD_161050 | JGI IMG/M metagenome (GOLD analysis project Ga0210390, IMG submission 161050) | Forest soil microbial communities from Barre Woods Harvard Forest LTER site, Petersham, Massachusetts, United States - Inc-BW-H-11-O ... | reverse complement strand
CAGTTCATGCAGCACGACGTGGTGGTGCCACCAGCAGTAGTCCTTGAGATTGGCCAGGCTGGTGTGGCCGCCGTCGGCGCGGTGGGTGACGTGGTGGGGTTCACAGCCGGAGGCGGGCTGGTCGCAGCCGCCCGGATGCTTCCGTAATCCACACAGGTGGCGGGAGCAGGCATCATGGATGACATGCTGACCACGGACTACGACGGGTGCGGCCGGTGCCTGGTGGGGGTCCGCCGGCTGAGCCGCAAGACCGACAAGACCAGCAGCCCGGCGCGTCAAGGAGACCAGATCCTTGACGCCACGGCCGGCGTCGGCGGGCACATCATCGCATGGGCCGATGACTGGGAGGTGTCCGGGGCCACGGACCCGCTGACCAGGCGGGGATTCGGGCCGTGGCTGCGGGGTGAGATGGGGCCGTACGACGGTGTCGTGGCCGCGTCGGTGGACCGGGTGGGCCGCAATGTCCGCGACACGCTGAATACGCAGACGCTGCTGACCGGTCAGGGCCGCGTAGTGGTGACGGCCGACCACGTCGGGGTGTGGGATTTCTCGGACCCGAATCAGGAGAACGAGTGGCTGGCCAAGGCGTGGGGTCGCAGATGGAGCTACGCGCGATCCAAAAACGCAACCGCGATGAGGCCATCCGGGCGCGGAAGGCGGGCGAACCCAAGCAACGCCCCTCGTACGGGTACGTGTATGTGCGGCCTGCCCCGATGGCGAAGGTCGATCACGTGGCGCTCGATCCGGTCGGCGCGGAGATCATCCGGGAGGTGGCGCGGCGGATCCTGGCCGATGAGACGGGAAAGATCACGATCGGGACCGAGGCGGTGCGCCTGACGCGGGAGGGGATTCCGTCTCCGGGCGACCGGCGAGCCCAGTTGTACGGCCGCCCGGTGAAGGGCGGGCCGTGGACCGGGCATACCCTCAAGCACATTTTGTGCAGCGAGGCGGCGCTGGGGTACCTCATGCACGGCGGCAGGCCCGTCCTCGGCGCGGACGGGCGGCCGGTGCGGCTCGCGGAGCCGTTGTGGGACCGCGCAACGCACGACGCGCTGGTGACGGCGACCGCGCCCAAACGCGACGGCACGCGCGCCCCGAAGGGCATGCGGCTGCTGACCGGGGCGGCGTTCTGCGGGAACTGCGGGGCGCGGCTGCACGTCACCGGACGCGGCGGCTCCCGGCACGCTTACTCGTGTACCGCGCGGATACGCGGTATCCGCGCTTCGGCCGAGTGCAAGCCTGCCCCTTCCATGGCGCTGGCGGCAGCGGATGCGCTGGCCAGCGGATGGTTCCTGGCCCGCTACGGGGCCGGAGAGGTCATGCGGAAGATCTACGATCCCGGTACCGGGCACGCGGCCCAGATCGCGGAGCTTGAGGCCACCCGCACGCGGCTACGCGAGGACCGCCAGGCCGGACTGTATGACTCGGCGGAGGACGCGGAATGGTACCGCACCGAATACCGCCGGCTCGGAGAAGAAATCACGGCGCTGACGGCGCTGCCAGAACGCAAGCCGGGCATGCGCCTAGTGCCCACGGGCCGCACCATAGCCCAGGAATGGGACGCGGCCGATAACGCGCGACGGCGCGAAATGCTCGCAGAGTTCGAGGTCCGCGTCGTACTGCACCCCACGGGGCACGAACCGCGCATGGCGGTTACCGGAATGGAGATAAGCCCGGACGAGCTGGAACATACAGGCTGACACGCCAGCACGACGACGAAACTGCCCACACCTACCTGGGTAGGGCCGGGCGGTTTCGCTGCCTCTGCGTCGCTGTCACGCGCCGTGGCATAGCCTCCTAATGCAGACCGGCGCGCCCGCTTGCAGGTCGACTCTGAGATGCCTGACCATGCCCGATACGCGCCCAGGTTAGCCCGCTGCATCACATCGCGCCTGGTCAGGGCAAGCTAGATGAGTCGCCTGCTCGGCGACAGGTACAGCGAAAGCATCGCGCTTCACTACCTCAAACTGGATCGCAGCGAGTAGCAGGTCTGAGGCGGATTCTGCAGCAGGGTCCGTGTCCGCGTCAAAGATCGAATGGAGCCGACAACCATCAGTTGGACCTAGGCACTAGCGGTGGCACACCGTGCGGCCAGGGACCGAGGCGGCCTGGCTGGCCAGGCCGGTGGCGGTGAGGGCGTGGGTTTGGTCGTTGTCGGTCCCGACGATGTCGCAGTAGGGTACGGCGACGGTGGGCGCGTCGATGTCGAACATGTCGTTGCTGGTCCACGTGCGGGTGGCGTCGCGGTGCCGGCTGGTCTTGAGCACGGCGGTCACGTCAGTGTCTGGCATGGACCGGGCCAGAGCGCGGCTGACGGCTGGGGTTTTGATTCGGGAGAGAGCAGGTATCGGCGGCGGATACTGTACGAATTTATCCCGATTCAATCTGTTCGCGTTACGCCCGTAACGTTGCTAACCTCACGGACCGTGAACAACACCAAGTGCATCTTCTGCGGCCGGACCGGCGCTGACATCAAGATCACCAAAGAGCACACCTTCTCAAACTGGATCAACGAGGTCCTGACCGTGACGATCGTCGGGCCGGACATCACCTACGAGCGCAGCATCCAGCACGGCCCGCGGGCCGGAACCGTGAACACGTGGCCTGCCAAGGTGGTGGCCGATCACACCATCCGGGCCGTGTGCAAGGACTGCAATAACGGGTGGATGAAGCGCTCGGAGGACGCGGTCATACCGCTCATCGAGCCGATGATCAAGGGCCAGCCCGCCCAGCTGACGGTCGAGCAGCAGCTCACTGTCGCGACCTGGGCAGCGATGAAAGCGGCCGTGTTCGAGTACGCCTGGTCCGAAGACACGATCCTGACCGCCGACGACCGGGATGTAATCAGGACGCAGGACAGGCCCCCGTCCAGCGTCCAGGTCCGGTTGGCCGCAATCGAGTCGGTCGGCTCGCCGCTCCGAGCCCGCGGCGTGGCGTACGTGGACAACCGCACCGGCGAGAAGATCATCTGCCTGACGCTCACCATCGGCTGCCTAGTCGTCCAGGTCTTCGGCGGCCCAGGCGCCGGAACGCACGGCCTACAGACCAGCAGCATGCCGAGGACCGATCGGATCAGGATCTTCCCGCCCGCGACGAACACGGTGCAATGGCCACCGCCGGTCGCGCTGAACGACCAGACCCTGCCTGCCTTCGAGAACCCCCTGGGGCCGCTCGCCGCCGCAGGCTGACAGCCTTCCGAGGCAGCCACTCAATTCCGAACGAAGAGGGGGAACCTTGATCATGCCCGATATGTGCCCAGATCAGCCTAGCGGGAGACTTCTTGCCTACTCAGGGCGTGGTTGCTCTGTTCCCTGAAAAACGGAAGGTCGGACAGGCGATCTGGCCTGCAGGCGGTTTCAGGACGGGGCGAATGCTGGGACCAGGTAGCGCACCGTGCGGCCCATGCGGGTGATTACCCGCACGTCGCGTACCGATAGCTGTCCCTGCGCCGGCAACGCGGCCGGGGGGCATTTCAGCACGGTGGCAGCGGGCCAGGGCGCGAAGGCCAGGACGAAGACGCCGTGATGCGGCTGGGCGCTGAGATGGCACCGTAGCGCGTCGGCGTCGGCAGCGATGACCACCACCATGAGGACCGGTTGCGGAGTGCGGGCCTGCCATTCGCCTTTCTCGTGGCCGTGAACGGTCCTGCCGGAAAGGGTGGTGGCCACGGCCACGGCCAGACGGCGTGACCGGGTAGTGATCTGCCATCCCGGCGCGTCGGCCGCCGCGCCTGCCCACGGGCTCAGCCGCCCGCCGCGCGCGTTGGGCGCGATGTGTTCACCGGTCATCGGCGGGACACGATCACGCACGATGACTCCCCCGATTGGTCGCGAGCCGGCGGGCTCGGTGATAACGGCTGGTGACCGCGCGGGAGGCGGGCATAGTGCAAGTGCACGCGCTGATGACGCCGCTATACGTGCGGACGCACGTGAGAGCGTGCACTTGCACCTTGCGCTCCCGCTTACGGATGGTCATCTCGCGGCACGCCAGTAGCCGCGTACGGTCTGGATGGCGAAGCCTTCAGCGGCGAGCTGGCGGAGCCGGCAGAAGACCCACCGCCGGCTCATCCCGGTAACCGTGATCAGGTCACTGACGGGAACGCCTTCGGCTGGTGCGGCCGACAGCGCGCGTAGCAGGATCGCGTCCGGGTCTTCCTGCTCGTCTGAGGCGGGTGGTTCCTCTGTGACGGAGTCATCTCGCCTGGCGGCGTGATGATCTGGGCTCGGGTTACCGGCGGGTCGCGGCCTCGGCGGAGGCGAGCCTGCGGCGACCGCGAGACGCGAGACGCGGTCGAGCGGGGGGCCGGTGGCTGCGTAGCGCGCGACCGTGGCCGTCACGTCGTCGCCGGTGACGAGGCAGGCGCGGGCGCGGCGGTGGGTGTCGTGCTCCGCAGAGGAGACGAGGAACGTTCCGGGGGCGCTGAGCTTACGGGCGCGCCAGCCGGCCTTGAGCGTGCCGTGTCCGAGGATGAGGTCAACGTCGCGTTGTTCTCCGGCGCGGAACGAGATCCGATGTTCATCTGGGAGCGCACCACGCCTTGTCCCATAACCTTCTGGGCTGGCCGCCGGATCGCGGCCACCAGGATCACGGCGGCCGCGCGGCCGAGCCGGGCGATCGTGCCGGTGTCGCTCATCGCGTCGGGCGCGTCGCCGGCGAGCTCGGCGTACTCGTTGATGGTGATCACCAGGGCGCCCCTGGCGGGTGATGGTTGCCGCTCGCGTTTGCCGTGGCCGGCGAGGTGCTGGGCGCGGGCGAACACGATGGTGACCGCGCCGGCCGGCAGCGCGGCGGCTTGGGCAGGTGTGGTCGCGAGGCGGTCGGGGCAGGGTGCCCGGGGCCGCAGTTCTGCGCCTGGTCTGAGGTCGATGGCCCAGATGACCACGTCCCGGCACGCGGCGAGGTCGGCGAGCAGCACGCGGGCGCCTTTGCCGTACGCACGGTGCCGCTGCTCCCCCATCATGCAGCCGTCCCGGCTGGTGAAGGTCCTGCGACAGTCGGCATGGCAGCTCGCCGGCGGATCAGTTCGGTCATGGTTCGGCCTCCAGCTCGATCTCCGTGCCGGCCTGAAGCTGAGGAGGACGGAGTGTCCGGGTGGGCTCCTTCGCCGTGGCCTGTGTGCCGCGCTCGATGGCGGCGCGGTAGGCCTGCTCGACGGCGCGCAGCCGGGCGGCGACCCGGGTCTCGCGGGCGGCGATGGCCTCGCGGTTGCGGCGGCCGTAGGAGCCCTCGGGCAGGCTGCGGCTGGACCGCTCGACCTCACGGACGTGGGCCTCTCGCTCGTCGGCGTGCGCGGCGATGGCGAACATGGCGATGTTGGCGGTGGTGGCGTCCAGGACGAGGCTGACCGTCTGGGTCTCGGGGTCGCGGCGGGCCAGGGTCAGGACCCGGGGACCGTCGGTCTCGGGCCAGGCCTGCTCAGGGTGGATACGGCCGTGCCGGACCCGGTCGTGGAACTGGGCGAGTTTGACGTCGGCACGGTCGATCTGGTCGCAGACGGCGGCGAAGTTCTCGCCGATCGGGCCGAGCTCGGTGCCCCGGTTGTTGCAGTACCGCAGGAGCCGGGCGGCGTTCGGCTGGTCGGGAAAGCTGCCGGAGCGGGCGTGTTTGCGCAGCTCGGAGGAATTGTCAAGACCTGTGGATCAAGATCTTTTCGCGACCGCCGTCTTCTGAGCAATAGGCTCCAGGTTCGCGAGCTTTCCATGGCTGCCCGCTGACTCTGATCGGGCCTGGACCAGAACCTGTGAAGTTAGACGGCGGCTTCGGCCGTTGCTGCTAAACCGCGGGAACTCCCATTGCGGCATGCCTATAACACATCCAGCCCGGTCGCCCGCAAGCGGACATCAAGGCTGTTCAGCGGACGCTTCGCCGCTCCGGCGCTCCCTGATCCGCGGTCCGGCCTCCGACGGGGTAACCTCTGGCCGGCCACCGCACACTAATCAGTGTGGCCCGGATCGCTGTCTTGCTGTCTCTTGGAGGAGCGCCGTGACGATTGTCCGCATCGTGCTTGCTGATCCCCGGACCGGACGACCGCCGCGCGGCAGTGCCGTGAACGGTCGGCTCCTCATCGTGCTCGCCGATGACACCGGTCACCGGGCGGTGCCGCTGTGGCTGCAGGGTTTGGATTTCAAGTTGCTGTGGTGGCTGCTGGACCGGCCTGCCGGAGACGCCGTGATGGCCGGTGTCCTGGAGGAGACGGCGGCCCGGCTGCTGCACGCGGCCGGGGTGGCGGTGACCGCCGTGGACATCGAGCCGGCCGGCGAGGATGTGCCGGAGCTGCGCTCGGACACGGCCGTGGCGCGGGTGGGGCTTGCTGCGGCCGCCGGAACCCGGCATGTGATGGTGGGCGCCGGGTACGGCCTGAAGCTGGCGGTCGTGGCCGGGGCGCCGGTCCGGGTGGCCGATGAGGTGATGGACCGGCTCGCGGTCCCGGTCCAGGGCGAGGACGTGCATGCGCCGTTCCTGCTCCCGGCGGCCGACCAGCCGCCGGGCCGTCCCGGGCAGCGGCGGCGGTTCAAGCCGCGGAACATGGCGTTCACCGACGGCCTGGACCGGTGGGAGCTGGCTGGCAGCTTCCTTGACGCCGGCCGGCCGCACTGGCAGGACTATTCCCGCGCCGCCGCAGACCGGTCCGCGGTCCTGGCCTCCGCAGTCCCCGAACCCTCTGGTTCGGCCGTCCTGCTCCAGACGATCTACGCCGAGGACTACCACGGCGCCGCGGTCACCTTCCGCGGGCAGCTGCGCACCACCGGCGTGGCCGGCCAGGCCGGGCTGCATCTGGCCGTGGGCCGGCCCGACGAGCCTCCCGGCGACTGCCTGCGCGATCGCGGCGGCAGCAGCCTGACCGGCCCCGGCAGCAGCGACTGGACCTGGCATGAAGTCACGATGCCCGTCGCCGGCGACGCCGGAGTCATCTGGTTCGGCATCTCGCTGACCGGCCGCGGCCGCATCGAGCTGCGCAACCCGGAACTGTCCCCGGCACAGCCGGACGCGCAGGAGTAATGCAGAGCATGGACATCCCGGACGGCGATCTGGTCCGGCTGGCCCGCGACGGTGATCCGGCGGCGTTCCGGCTGCTGGTCGAACGGCACCTGCCGATGGCGCGCGCCCGCGCGGCCCGGCTGTGCCCGCGGCCGGACGACGTCGACGATGCCGTGCAGGACGCGTTCCTGCAGGCGTTCATCTCCCTGGACCGGCTGCGCGACCCCGGCCGGTTCGCCGGCTGGCTGGGCGGCATCGTGGCCAACATCTGCCGCGCCCAGCGGCGCCGCGCCCCGCTGACCCTGCTCGGCGACTGGCCCGAGAACCTGCACCCGGCCTCGGCCGGCAGCCTGCCCTCGGCCGAGGACCTGGACCGCGCCGATACGCTGGGCCGCGCGGTCGCGGGCCTGCCCCCCGGGCAGCGCCACGCCGTCACCTTGTTCTACTACGCCGACCAGCCCGCCGGGCAGGTCGCCGGCACACCCGGCGCCGCCAAGGCCAGCTTGCACAGGGCCCGCCTTCGGCTGCGCGAGTACATCACCGCGCACCGCCCCGACCTCATCCCCGCCACCTCCCGGAGAACCCCCATGACCGCTGTCCGCATCGCGTACGCCGACCCCTGGCCCGGACGCAGGCCGGACGGGCGAACGTCCGTCAGCCAGGTGCTCGTGGTGCTTGCCGACGACGCCGGGCACCGGGCGCTGCCGGTCTGGCTGCCCGGCCGCGAGGGCGGGTTCTGGCGCCTGCTGGCCGGCCCGGATGACCGCGACGAGGTACTCCTGGAGGGCCATGCCGAGGAGATGACCGGCCAGTTGCTGGACGCGGCCGGGATCACCGTGACCGCCGTGACCGTCACCGGCCTGGGTCCGGGGGTGATCGCCGCGCGGGTCGACATCGCCGTGCCCGGCGGGACCCGGCAGGTCACCACCCGCCTGGCCGACGGCCTGGCCCTGGCCGTCATCACCGGCGCGCCGCTGGCCGTCGATGGCCCGGTGATGGACCGGCTCGCCGAGCCCGTCACCGGCCCCGACCTGCTCAGCCCGTTCCGGAGCCGCCAGCAGGAAGACCCCGAGCCGGGCCCGCTGTTCGAGCCCCGCAACCTGGCGTTCACCGACGGCCTGCGCTGGTGGCGGCTGGCCGGCCCCCACCTGCGCCCGGTCATCGGGCGGGACTATTCCTGCACCACCGAAGACGGGCGGGCGATCCTGACCGCGGCCGTGCCCGAACCCGCCGCCTTCGCCTTCCTCTGCCAGGAGATCGAGGCCGAGGACTACCACGACCGCACCGTCACCTTGAGCGGCGACCTGCGCACCACCGGCGTCGCCGGCCGCGCCGGGCTCCTGCTCCGCGTCACCAGCAACCGGCCCGTGCCACGGCAGCCAGCAGGGCAGGATCCCGCCAACCACTTCGCCTTCGCCACCGGGACCGGCGACTGGGCCCGGCATGAGGTCACCGCCCAGATCCCGCCCGATGCCAATTACATCTTCTTCGGCGTCTTCCTGAACGGCCGCGGCCAGATCGAACTCCGCCACCCGCAACTCGAACCAAATCCGGCAAGCCAGCAGCAACCCGGGGAAAGCCAGGAGCACTGAGGGAAGGGCCGGCCCAGGAACGTGGAGATCCGGGAGCGGAATCAGCCCGCCTGCTGGCTGCCATGAACCCTGCCCTTGCTGACCAGCATCCCGATGACACTCCTGCTGGTGATCCTGGTGGGCATGCCGCTCGCCGCGACGGTCCCCGGCTGGCTGCTGGCCGGCCGCGACCCAGCCGGCATCGCCCGCCAGCCGCTCGGATTACACCGGACACAACCCCGGTGTCCTTGACTCACCGCTCTTTGCCGAGTGAGGCGCCAAGGCCCGGCCCAGGCACCCGCGCCGGCCTTAGCCATCGCCGGGCTGACAGCGCCGCTGACGGCCGCGTTCCTCATCGCCGACCGCCGGGCCGCCGCGCCGTGCTGCCCCCGGCCGTGTGGCGGTTCCCGCTGCTGCGCCACGGAACCATCGGCGCATTCCCGAACACGGCGGCCACCAGTTCCGCTAGACCCTGGCCGCCTTGTACTTGCAAGGCACCCAGCACGACAGCCCGCTGGCCGCCGCCGTCACGCTGGTGCCGTTCAGCCTCGCCGTGGTCGCAGGCTCAGCCGTGGCCACGCCCGCCCTGCACCGGATCGGGGCCCTATGGTGGCCGACGGGGCCTTCCGGCCCAACTGAACACGCCGCGAGCCCGGGAGAAAGCGACGCGATCGCGGCGGCCCGCCGACTGCGCGCTATGCGGCTAGTGAGGCATCCTCGCCAGGTCGCTCGGCGAGCTTGCCGCCGGTGAAGGTCGCTCCGGCCCGGACGAGCGCGACCAGGTGCGGGGCGTTCACCACGCGCCAGCGGCGCTGGGCGGACTCGATCAGCTTGAACGCCATGGCCAGCCCGGCCGCCTTCGATCCGTGACCCTTGGTGACCTTCGTCCGCAGCCTGACCGTGGCGAAGGTCGATTCGATCGGGTTGGTCGTGCGCAGGTGCACCCAGTGCTCGGCCGGGCAGTCATAGAACGCCAGCAACTCGTCCTCATCCTCGGTGATCTTGGCGGCGGCCTTCGGGAACTTCGCCCCGTAAGCGGCGGCGAACGCCTTCACCGCAGCCCCGGCGTGGTCCTTGTCCTCGGCGTTCCAGATCTCCGCCAGGGCCTTCTTAGCGCCCGGGTGCGCGGACTTCGGCAGCGCCCCCAGCACGTTGGCGATCTTATGAAACCAGCAGCGCTGGGTCCTGGCCTGCGGGAAGACCTCCCGGGCGGCCTTCCAGAACCCCAGCGCCCCGTCGCCGATGGCCAGCACCGGGGCGCGCATGCCGCGGCGGGCGCAATCGCGCAGCAGGTCCGCCCACGACTCGGCCGATTCCCGGTAGCCGCCGGCGAGGGCAACCAGCTCCTTACGCCCGTCGGCGCGCACGCCGATCATCACCAGCAGGCACAGCTTGTCCTCATCCAGCCGGATGCCCAGGTGAATGCCGTCGACCCACAGGTACACGTAGTCCACAGGTGACAGGTCCCGGGTCATGAACGCCGCGGCCTCGGCCTTCCACGTCTCGGTCAGCTTCGTGACTGTGGAGGCCGACAGCCCGGCGCCGGTGCCCAGGAACTGGCCCAGCGCCGGCACGAAGTCGCCCGAGGACAGCCCGTGCAGGTAAAGCAGCGGCAGCACCTCGGTCACCTGGGGGGTCTTGCGCGCCCACGGCGGCAAGATCGCCGAACAGAACCGCATCCGCCGCCCGCTGTCCGGGTCGGTACGCCTGTCGTTGACCCGCGGCGCCGTCACCTTCACCGCACCCGCGCTGGTCAGCACCGTCCGCGGCTCGGCGGTACCGTTGCGGACCACCATCCGGCAGCCGTCCTCATCCCGCACGTCAGCGAACTGGCCGATGTAGGCGGCGACCTCGGCCCGCAGCGCCGCGGCCAGCATCTGCCGGGCGCCCTCCCGCACGATCTGGTCGATCAGCGACGAGGACGGCCCGTCAGCGGGCAGCGAGGCGGACAAGTCAGGGACTACTGTAAGCATGGGTGTACCTTCCCGACCGGCGTTGGCCCGCCGATCATGCTTGAGACCTCGACTACTCGATCATCCGGAAAGGTGCGCCCTCCTTCATGCCCTTCCCGGCAGATCCACAGGTATCAAGCATTGCTCGATCATGATGTGCGGGATGACAGCCCGCTTATATTGCTCGGGAATCGTCATACCCCGACGGTATAGGCGCACTCGGGGGACGAGCATCGGGCCAAGGCCCGGACTGCGCCTCCGACGAAAGTCCTAGGACCGCGACGACACGCCCGGCGACATTCAAGACCCGGCTGCCACGGTCGAGTTCGATGAGCCGCTGAACGCCGACCACGAGCGGCTTACAAACGGCATCGGCTACGCAGGACCTCGCGCAGATCATCCCGTTCTACCGGCGGTTCGGGCTGCGCGTCCTCAGTCTTGCCAAGCATGAGTCGGGATTATGTTACAACCCGACGTCACGGCCGCTTCAAATGACGCGCACGCCGTAGATGCTCTCGAAGCTTCCTTGAAGTTGGATGATTCGGTCCCAACACTCGTTCGCTCGTCGCGAGCGCTTGCTCAAGCAAAGGGATCGCTTCGTTGACGCGACCCGCTGCCTGATACGCAAGAGCGAGATTGCCCCGGGATGTCACCGCATCGGGATGCATGGGGCCCAGAACTCGTTCCTGGTCTGCGACGTTCTGTTCGAGTAGAGAGATCGCCTCATCTAGGCGGCCAACAGCTTGATAGGCGAGCGCAAGATTGCCGCGAGAAGTAAGAGTGAGGGGGTGGTCGGAGCCAAGGATCCGTTGTTGCTCAGCGGAGTTCTGCTCGTTCAGGCTTATAGAATCTTCAAGTCGGCCGACTGCCTGATAGGTGAGAGCGAGGTTCCCGCGGGATGTCAGGGTATCCGGGTGATCTGCGCCGAGGATTCGTGTTCGGTCGCTGAGGTTCTGCTCGTTTACGGCAATCGCTTCGTTCAGCCGACCAGCCGCCAGATATGCGGCTCCGAGACTGCTACGGGATGTCAGGGTATCCGGGTGATCTGCGCCGAGGATTCGTGTTCGGTCGCTGAGGTTCTGCTCGTTTACGGCAATCGCTTCGTTCAGCCGACCAGCCGCCAGATATGCGATCGCGAGATTACCGCGAGACGTCAAGGTGTCGGCGTGTTCGGCGCCCAGCACCCGCCTGCGATCTGTGACATTCTGCTCCAGCATTGCGATGGCGTCATCTACCCGGCCGGCCGTTTGGTACGCGTATCCCAGGCTGCTCTGGCTGGCAAGGGTGTCAGGATGGTCGGGCCCGAGTACTCGCTTGAAGTCTGCCACAATCTGCTCGTACAGAGGGATTGCGTCGCCAAACCGTCCCGCCTCGCGGTAGGCGCTGGCGAGATTTCTGCGGGATGTCAGGGTAGCAGGATCATCAGACCCCAGTACTCGATCACGGTCAACGACATTTTGCTCAAGGATTCGAATCGCCTCAGCCAGTCTGCCGGCGACGCGATAGATGAATGCGAGATTTCTGCGAGATGTCAGGGTATCGGGGTGGTCGGGGCCTAGAATCCGCTCTTGGTTGGCGAGGTTTTGCTCGCTCAAGGTGATAGCCTCATTAACGCGACCCGCCTCCTCATAAGTGAATGCGAGGTTACTGCGAAAGGCGAGAGTGTGTGGCTCGTAAGGACCGAGCAATCGCTCGCTGTCTGCGACGATCTGCTCCCAAACTGGAACGGCTCGAGAAGAGTCCTTTAGCTGGATGAGATAGGAGGCCGCCCACGCTCTGAGGTCTAGCAGCTCGATGCCGAGTTGGCCAGACAGCAGGTCTGGAAAGGAGGCCACGTGGCCCACCAGGGCGGTGATCTGCTGTACGAGGTTCTGTGCGTTTGCAGCGTGCAGCCATGCTTGATCCGAGGGAGGCAGAGCCGTCTTCATTGCGCTGATGGAGTGGTCCACAGCTGCGGCTAGTGTGTCATCCTGGCTAGAACGCTCACGGACGACCCGCGTTACCAACCTATGCGCGGTCAGAGAACCGCCATCTATGCTCCAGCTCAGCAGCGACGCATCTGCCAGCTGTTGAAGACAGCGATCAACTGACTCCTCTGACGTGGCCGCGGCGAGGGCAAGCAGTGTGCGCGGAACCCCCGCCGGAGATAGCAAGGAAGCTACCTCTAGTAGCTGTCGGCACTGGCCACTCGGGTCGTTGCGTTCGACAGCGTCTAGCGACAGGGCGATTGCCTCGGCAGTGCCGCGAGGATAGGGATCCTCCTGCGTGCGAGCTAGGTAGCCTGCCGTCGGCACGGCTGCCAGTCGGCGCAGGTAGGTGCCGTAATCCAGGCGTTGTCCGGCGATCACAGCCGCCGCTTGGGCTAGTGCCAACGGCAGATAACCAAGCTCATCGGCGACCTTCGCTGCGCCGCTTCGATCAGCTAGACCAGTTCGCTCGTCCAGATATCCGGCCGCCTGTTGAGGCGTGAACACGTCTATAGGTACCGGGACGCCAAGGCTGGTAAGGGCTTGGTGTGAGCTAGTTACAATCACATGTGCCTTCCCGGCGGCAGGTAGGAAAGGTCGGATTAGGTCGGCGTCGGCGGCGTTGTCCAAGACCAACAAACACTGACTGCCGTCTACTTCCAGCCAGTGCCGGACGCGTGCTGCAGACTCCTCTGAGTCCTGACCGTCCTCGCTTAGACCGAGCGCAGCGGCAAGACGTTCGAATCCGGCCAGCAACTGATCCCTGCCGTCCGCGTCCAGCCAGGCTACCATCTGCCATCCTGACTCTAGCTTTCGTCGGGCATAGGCTGCCGCCAGTTGGGACTTGCCGACGCCGCGTAGGCCTATAACCGCACAAACCCGTGCACCTTGGCGCCCTGGTGGCGAATCCAGAAGCGCAGTTAGTCGCCCGGTCCGGTCCAGGAATGCAGCGGGTTCTTGCGGGATGTCCCCCACCACGACCCGTTCGGGCCGGGTTTCACGCACGTCCGGCCCCGGGTGGTAGTGCTTTTCACGGTCAGCCCAGACACCCCCCAGCGTCAGTATGATCGTGAACGGAACCACTGCGACCCCAAGGGCCACTCCGGCATCAGACCCGATGGCCTCTTCGACTCCCCACCAGCAGATACCGAACGCACTGAGTGCTGCCACGACCGTGACAGTCCAGCGCGTCCTTGACCTACCCACGCCACCTCCCAAGCCCCCGGGCATGGTTCACACCTATCATCATTCGGCATTGAATGTCGGCCGTGAAGTTTGTTTGACGGCTCCGACGCATTGACAAAGCGAACCGATTTCAAAGTTTAAGTAGCGCCATTGGTCCGCAGCATATCGAGCGCCGCAGGGTGCGGGAGCACGTTCGGAAATTACCCCAGGTCAGCCTCATGGCGGGCTCCAGCGGCCGTCACCAGCTTCTCTCGCTCAGAGGCGCGGCGCGGCGACCAATCTGACGGCCTGCGCCATGATCAGCTTCGAGCCAACAGCCGCGCACAGCGGATATCGCACAGTAGTTTCCAGCCAGACGGAAGCGCTTCGCGATGAGTCCGATGCTGGGCAGCGCTGCACCGGCACTGCATGTCCTCTGTTCCTCTGTGGCGAGCGGGCTCTCGCAGGGTGAGGTTGGCAGTGCTATGTGTGTGCGGTGGAGGCCACACCGGCCGAAGTCGGCTGCTGGGGCCCTGCGGAATCTGTCAACCTGTCCGGGGCAGCGTTGGCCTGCTTTTACTGGATAGCGGCTTCTTTCTCCGGAGGCAGGTTGATCCAGGATGTGCCTGGCAGTTTCGGCGGGGCTGGTGGCTTGCGGACGAAGCGCTCGGGGTGGGCGTGGTAGGCGGCGGTCAGGGTTTGGGCGCGTCCGGCCTGGATGGCTGCGGCTCGGCCGTAGTGGACGTCGGCGGCGGTGTGCGGGCCGAGCCCGCCATGGCGGTGCTCGGTGTTGTACCAGGGGAAGAAGTCCTGGCAGTCCGCCCGGGCGGCCTGGATCGAGGCGAACCGGGCCGGGAAGGCGGGCCGGTACTTCAGCGTCTTGAACTGCGCCTCGGAGTACGGGTTGTCGTTGGAGACGTGGGGCCGGGAGTGAGACTGGGTGCTGCCGAGGTCGGCCAGCAGCAGTGCGACCGGCTTGGATGGTTCGGCCAGGTCCCGTGCACGGATGGCGAGAGCGGCCCGGACTCGAGGCGGCGGGTGCGCTGCCGCCATCCGGGCAGCGGGGCGTCTTGATCGCGGCGCAGGCGGTACGTGATGAGCTGTCCCCGAGGTCCTGTCCGGCCGAAGGCTGCTAGGGGCGGGCTGCTGAGGTGGGCTTCGCCATGTAGGTCCGGACGTCCGGACAGGGCGCTGTCCAGACTTACCTTGCGGTTTCGGCGGTCGGCGGCAGGCAGGGAGGAAGGAAGCACCCTGGACGACCCTGGCTGGCGCCGGACTGGCCGGCGATCCCGGCGAGAGCCGGGAGGCGCCGGTGATGCCGGCCGGCTGCTGGCTTCCCTTCCTGGCGGCGCGTCATGCCGGCTCGCAGCCGCCGGTTGCCGAGGCCCGCGCCGCAGCCCGGCTACCGTGACAATGGCAGGCGTTGCGAGCGGAGCAAATCCGAGATGACCGCTGATGCGCGGACGGCCTGGCCGGGTGTCATCGTAGTTTCCACCGGCCGGTGCGGCTCGACGATGCTGTCGAACATGCTCCGGCTGAATCCCGAGATTCTCAGCTTGTCTGAGTTCTTTCCCTGCTGATGCCCGACCCCCTCCCAGCGGGTGAACTGGACGCGGCGGCGTACTGGCGGCTGCTCAGCGAGCCCTGGGTGTTCTTCAGACACGCATACCGGCTCGGCCTGCGCGTCCCGGAGTTCCTGTACGTGCCGGGCCCCGGCAGCAGGTTCACCGCGGCTACCGGGATTCCGCCGATCCTGGTTACCGTGCTGCCGCACTTGAGCGAGGATCCCGAAGGGCTCTATGACGAAGTGGAGGCGTTCGCCGCCGGCCTGACCCCTCGGCTACTCGAGTCTGCACACGAGTTGCACGCCGCACGACGGCATCGAAGTGGAACGGCGCATGTGCAAGTGGATCGTGAACCAGGCCAGTCAGCCGATACCGTTCTCGTTCGCCGCTTCCCGAAACGGCATCGCCCCACACGGCGAGACCGGCGTCACACCGGCCACCCTCGAAGCGCTCCGACAAAAGTAGGCTTCAGTAAAGGAGCACACCTTATGAGCGTTGGCGCCGCCGGCAAGATGGGTCCCGTGCCGGGTGCCTGGCCGCGGCCGGAGCCGTTCGCCCCGAGGGCCGATC
>Ga0210390_10002633_pt1 | contig 15769 bp, 15 predicted proteins | sample IncBWH11OmetaG_FD_161050 | JGI IMG/M metagenome (GOLD analysis project Ga0210390, IMG submission 161050) | Forest soil microbial communities from Barre Woods Harvard Forest LTER site, Petersham, Massachusetts, United States - Inc-BW-H-11-O ... | reverse complement strand
GAAGGCGAGCAGCAGCCCGTAGTTGATGGGATCGACCCAGGTACCGCTCAGGTAATAGGCGACGAGCGTCTGGATGGCCGCCACGATGAGGCCCCCGACGAACGCGCCGCCGATCGAGTCGATGCCTCCGATGATCACCACGGGGAAGATGAGCAGGCCGAGCTGGCCGATGTTGACCGGGTCGACCGCCGTCTGGAGCGCGATGCCGACGCCCGCGAGCGCCGAGCACAGGCTGGCGAGCGCCCACGCCAGGCCGGCGTACCGGGGGATGCTCACGCGCTGCAGCGCCGCGAGCAGCGTCGAGTCCGCGACCGCTCGCATCCGCACGCCCACCCTGGTCCGCTGCAGGCCGATCGCCAGCGCCGCGATCAGCACGACCGAGCCGATGATCGTGACCAGGTCCAGCGCGCTGAGCGGGATGCCGAGAGGTGAGATGAGATTGTTGCCCGACAAGACATTCGGCAGGACCCGGGTGTCCGGTCCCCACACGATGAGCTGGATCGTCTCGAGCAGCAGGCTCAGGCCCATGGTCGCGACCACGATCGTGAACAGGCTGGCGCCGACGAGCCGGTAGAAGATCAGCGCGTTGACGAGCAGCCCCAGGACCATGGTGGCGATCATCGCGGCCAGGATGGAGACGAGAGCATCCAGGTGGAGCTCCACCAGGAATCCGTAGAAGAAGTAGGCGCCGAGAACCATGAACTCGCCCTGAGCGAAGTTCACGACACCGGTGGCGCGAAACAGGACGACGAAACCGACGCCGACTAGGGCATAGAGGCAGCCTAGGACCAGGATCTGCCCGGTTAGCTGACCTGCCGCCTGGCTCATCCGGACTCTCCCGGTGCAGCGTTCCTGGACACTCCGCCTCGTTCGGACTAGCTGTAAGCATAGCGCACTTGCATGTCAACAGTACACTCCCTGGTGGAAGCGCACGCTTAAGATCACGTTTCCTGCCTTGTGCCTGTTCGTTTCGGAACGGAGGGGTAATGGGAGCTGAACCGCGGCCACCGGGAAGGGTCCTGGCCGAGTTCGCCGCCGGGCTCGACCTCGAGGTGATCCCTGAGCACACCCGCGAGCGCGTCAAGGACCTGCTCCTCGACGCGCTGGGCAGCGCCCTGGGCGGCATCGGCGACGAGGCTACGGCGACGGTGGCCGCCACCGCCGAGGCGTTGCTCGGGCCGGGCCGCTCGAGCGTGATCGGCGGGGGCCGGATGTCGCCGGCCGGTGCGACGCTCGTGAACGGGCAGCTCATCGCCTCGGTGTCACTCTGTGACGTGCACTACAGGTCCTGGTGTCACCTGACGCCGGAGGTCGTGCCGCCCGCGCTGGCGACCGCGGAGCGGACGGGTTCGTCGGGCCGCGACCTGCTCGTGGCCGTGGCGGCCGGCTGCGAGCTAACCGCCCGCATCGGGGTCGGGCTCCATTACGAGGCGTTCCACGCCCGGGGCTGGAATACCTCCGGCGTGGCCGGAGTGTTCGGGGCGGCCGCCGCCGCCGCCAAGCTGCTCGGCCTGGGCGGCGAGCAGATCACTCACGCCCTCGGCATCGCCGGCGCCCAGGCGGCGGGAAGCGACTACCACCGCGGCACCCCGACCGTGCGCTTCCTGCAGCCCCGGGCCGCGCTGAGCGGGCTGATGGCCGCCGAGCTGGCCCTGGGCGGCTTCTCGGCCATGGACGACGTCCTGACGCACCCGGTCGGCGGCGTGTACTTCACCCACTCCGACGGCGGCACGCCCGAGGCGGCGCTGGCCGGGCTCGGGCAGCGCTGGGAACTCGAGGACGTCTGGCTCACGCTGTGGCCGCTCGCCCTGCTCGTCCGTAATGTCGTCAACGCCGTGCTCGACGTGGCCGTCGAGACCGACACCTGGCCCGGGGACGTCGCCTCGGTGGACCTCGCGCTGTCACCGCGCGCCTACGAGCTGTACGGCACGATGGACTTCGACACGAAGCCGCGGGCGAAGACGTCGCCGCGCTACCTCACCTCGGTCGTGCTGCATGACCGGCAATGCGGGGCCGGGCAATTCTCGGCCGAGCGGATGTCCGATCCCTCGGTCCTGGACTTCGCCCGCGACCGGGTCAACGTCGCCTGCGACCCGGAGCTCGATGAGCGCGCCGTCCGGGTGACGATCGTCAGGCGTGACGGCCACCGCCACTCGCACTTCCGGCCGGTCGCTCACGGCGACGCCGCCGACCCGCTCAGCCGGGCCGAGATTGCCGAGAAGTTCCGCCAGGCCGCGGCTCCGGTCCTGTCGCAGGTCAGCGCGGCCGAGGTCGTTGCGTTCGTCGAGCACCTGGAGTCCCAGCCGACCGTGCAGCCGCTGCTCGACGCGCTCAGGCGACCGTAAGGCAGCGGGGACGAGCACCACGCCCTCCATGAGGCGCCGCGCCGAGCGCCAGACGGTCACCCGCTTCGCGTTCGGGTTGCCCCCGGTCCCGTCCAGTTCGGCCTCGACGGGGATGATGCCCGAGGAGTGCCCGATCCGGACCAGCCCGCCGGCCGGGTTTCCCGCCACCTCGTGGGGCACCGTCCCCGGGATGAGGGCGGCCAGCGCCAGGGCGGTGCTCCCGGTCGCCGGCACCGCGTGGTGGACCAGGCCCATCGAGACCATCCGCGTGACCAGGTCCACCTCGGCGGTCTCGATGGCGCGGCCCCCCGATACGGTATGCGGGCGCGGCGGGCAGACGATGGCCACCTTCGGGTTGGCCTGGTGGTCCCGGGACGCGGCCTCCGCGGAGGGGGCCAGGCCCATGGCGACCGCCGCCTCCGCCCGGACGGCCTCGAGGCGGCGGAGCGCACCGGCGTCGGCGTTGAGCACCGACCGCAGTTCGACTCCGCTGAACCCGAGGTCGCCGGCCGCGACGAACACGCACGGATTTCCGGCGTCGAGCATCGTGGCCCTGACCTTCCCGATGCCCTTGACGTCGATGTCGTCGACGACATGGCCGGTCGGGAGCAGCCGGCCCGTCATGCTGCCGCCGGGGTTCATGAAGTCCAGGCGGATCATGGCGGCCGGGTACGGGACGCCATCGAGGTAGAAGTCACCCTCCGTCACGACCCGGCCGGCCGAGGTCGGCACGTGCGCGATGATCTCCTTCGAGGTGTTCTGCTGCCAGATCCTGACCACGGTCAGGTCGCCCGTGGCGGTGACCAGGCCCTCGTCGATCGCGAAGGGTCCGACCGCCGAGGCCAGGTTCCCGCAGCTGCCGCTCCAGTCGACGGTGGGCGTCGCCACTCCGACCTGGGCGAACAGGTAGTCAACGTCGAAACCCTCGCGACGTGACGGCGATACCACGACCGCCTTGCTCGTGCTCGAGGTCGCGCCCCCTAGGCCGTCAATCTCAGACCCGAAGGGATCGCCGCCGCCCAGGGCCCGCAGCAGGACCCGGTCGCGTTCGGCCGGGTCGGCGGGGAGCACCCCGTCGGCGAAGAACAGTCCCTTCGACGTCCCGCCCCGCAGGAATACCGCAGGCAGGCGCAGCACCTCACTCACCGCGGTAGGAAGGCTTCCGCCGCTCGCGGAAGGCGGCTGCGCCCTCCAGCCGGTCGGTGGTGTTGTGCAGCAGGACGGCCAGGTCGGCCTCGAGGCGCAGGCCGTCCGCGATGGGCATCTCGATGCCCCGGCGGATCGCCTCCTTGGCGTAGGCGATGGCCAGCGGACCTCCCTCGGCGATGCGCTTGGCGAGCTCGACGGCCCTGGTGATCAGCTCGTCTTTCGGCACGATCTCGCTGATGAGACCGATCCGGTAGGCCTCCTGGGCGTCGATCCTGTCCCGGGTGAGGATGAGCCGCATCGCGTGGCCGACCCCGACGACGCGCGGCAGGCGCTGGGTGCCGCCGGCGGCCGGGATGATGGCCAGGCCGACCTCGGGCAGGCCGAAGACCGCGTCGGGCGAGGCGATGCGGATGTCGCACGCGAGCGCCAATTCGAGCCCGCCGCCCAGGCAGAACCCCTGGATCGCCGCGATGGTCGGCTTCCGGCACGCCGCGATCAGATCGTTCCACCCGGGCGGCTCGCGCAGCAGGCGGGCGGCGTTGAGCGACTCGGCGGCCTTGAACTCCTTCACGTCCGCCCCGGCGCAGAAGGCCTTATCGCCCGCGCCGCGGATCACGATGGCCCGGTTCGCCTCGTCCGCCTCGGCGGCCTTGACCGTCTCGGCGATGATCCGTCGCATCTCCAGGTTGATGGCGTTCATCGAATCCGGGCGATTCAGCGTGATCAGGCCCACGACGTCCTGGCGGTCGAGCAGGACGGTCTGGTCCTCGCTCATCGTGCCGCCAGCAGGTTGCGGGCAATCTGGATCCGCTGCATTTCTGACGCCCCCTCGCCGATGCGGTAGCCGCGCAGGTCACGATACATCCGCTCCACGGGCAGGTCGGCCATGTACCCGGACGCCCCGAAGATCTGCATCGTCCGGTCCGCGACGCGCCCCGCCATCTCCGTGGCGTACAGCTTCGCCCGGGAGGCCGCGATCCTCAGCTCGCGGTCCCCCCGGCCCGCGTTCTCGGCCTTCCACGCGCCGGCGAAGACGAGCATGCGCCCCGCCTCCACCTCCACGTCCATGTCCGCGAGCATGAACTGGATGGCCTGGTGGTCGGCCAGCAGGCTGCCGAAGGTGCTCCGCTTGAGCGCGTAGTCACGCGCCAGGTCAAGCAGCAGCGCGGCCGACCCCACGCACCGGGCGGCGATGGCCAGGCGCATCGTGTTGACCGACGACATGATCGTCTCGAAGCCGCCCCCCACCCGGCCGAGTACGCGCTCGGGCCCCACGCGCACGTCATCCAGCGCGAAGGCGTTCATCGGCAGGCCGCGCCACCCCATCTTGTTGAAGCGGGTGATCATCTGCAGCCCGGGCGCGTCGCGGTCGACCACGAAGGTCGTGAACCTGCCGCGCAGCGGGGCGGAGGGGTCGGTCACCGTCAGCAGGATGATGTAGTCGGCCACCTCGGCGCCGCAGATGAACTGCTTGTACCCGGTGATCTTCCAGCCGTCGCCGTCGGGCACCGCCTTGGTCCGCAAGGCCCCGAGGTCAGAGCCGGCATCCGGCTCGGTGAGCGCGTTGGCGGTCACCTTCTCGGCGCGCAGCACCGGCTGCACGAGCCACTCGATCTGGTCCGCGTCGCAGAACGAGAGCGCCATCGGCAGCCGCCCGAGCGCCTCGGCCAGGGCGACCGACGTGCGCCCCATCTCCTCGCTGATCAGGACGTCGCCGAGGATGGAGATCCCGCCGCCGCCGACCTCGGCCGGCAGGTTGTACCCGTAGATGCCGACCTCGACCGCCCGCTGCCGGAGTTTGCGCATGGTGTCGGGCTCGATGTGGTCGAGCGCGTCGACGCTCTGCTCCAGCGGCGCGAGCTCGCGGGTCACGAATTCGCGGACGAGGTCCTTCAACTGCCCGAGTTCGGGCGGGATCGACAGGTCCATGGGTGGCTCTTTCGCGTGTAGGTGAGGGTTCAGGTGCGCGCCAGCGAAAACGCCTCCGCCAGCAGCATCCATTGCGGGAACGGGAGGCTCCGCTCGTCGGCCGGGATGACCTGCACCGCCACGTGGTCGGCGCCCGCGGCGAGGTGGTCCCGTATCCGCTTCGTGATGGCCGGCTCATCGCCCCACGCCACGAGGCCGTCGATCAGCCGGTCGCTGCCGCCACCGGCGAAGTCGTCCTCGGCGAACCCGAGGCGCAGCAGGTTGCTGACGTACGCGGGATGGCGCAGCGAATTGCCGATCCGTGAGCGCGCCAGGGCCCGGGCGCTCGCGGGGTCGGTATCGAACACGACAGGCAGCTCGGGGGCGAGGAAGGCGCCGGGCCCGAGGATGGTCCTCGCGCGGTGGGTGTGCTCCGGGGTCGTGTGGTAGGGGTGCGCTCCCGAGGTGAGTTCGCGCGCGAGCTCGAGCATCTTGGGCCCGAGTGCGCCGAGGATGACCGGGCACCCGCCGGCCGGAGGTTCTGGCGAGAGGTACTCCGCTTCCGACATGGCCTGGAGATAGTGACGCATCGTCGCGACGCCAGGACCGTAAGCGTGGCCGCGCTGACCCTCCACGATGCTCCGGTGGCTCACCCCCAGGCCCAGGACGAACCGGCCGGGGAAGGCCTCGGCCAGGGTCTTGGCGGAGAACGCCATCGTCATCGGGTCGCGTCCGTAGATGCTCGCGATACCCGTGGCGACCGCGAGCCGGCGCGTGGCCGACAGGAGCAGGGCGGCGTTCACCAGGACGTCCCGGCGGCGTGAGTCAGATATCCACAGCAGCCGGAAACCGAGGTCCTCGAGCCGGGCCGCCGCCTCGCGGGCCGCACCGGCCGGCTGGAGCTCGAGCGAAAAGGTCCAGACGCCAACCTCGCCGAAGTCGGGAATCGCGGGCCGGGTCATGGTCTGCTCATCCCCGCGACCGGCAGCGCTCAGAGGCCGAGCAGGTCGTGGATGACGTACGAGTTGCCCTCGCCGAGCACGGGCGGGCCGAGCCGGACCGTCGTCGGGGTACCGCTCATCTTGTACGGCCTGCCCATGACCCGGATCGCCTGGCGTCCACCGCGGAGCTCACCGTCGATCGTGATCACCATCTCGTGTTCCGCCGCGTAGTCCGACTCGATGACCTCGGCGAAGCTCAGCACGGCGGAATGGGGAACGTCCGCGGCCGCCAGGCGCCGGCAGGCTTCCTCGCGCGACAACGCGCCGATCTTGGTCGCGAGCAGTTCGTTCACCTCGGCCCGGTGCATGACCCGGTCCTGGTTGGTCTTGAAGCGCGGGTCGTCGACCGCGTCCTCCAGGTCCAGGCTCCGGCACAGGCGGGGCCACATCTCGTTGTTGCTCACCAGGAACACGTACAGGCCGTCGGCCGTCTGGTAGATGTTGTGCGGCACCCGGTGCGGGGACTGCGCGCCCAGGCGCGAGCCGCCCTGGCCGATGGCCAGGTACTCGGCGGCGACGCCGGACTGGATCGCGAGCAGGCAATCCACCATCGGGACGTCGATCTGGGTGCCCTGGCCGGTCCGCTCGGCCAGGCGCAGCGCGCTCACCGCCGCGAAGGCCGAGAACAGCGCCGCCTCGACGTCGCCGATCGCCGTGCCGCACAGCGCCGGCGGGCCGTCGGGCTGACCGGTCATGTCCATCATCCCGCTCGCGGCCTGCGCCACGCCGTCGTAGGCGCGCCGGGTGTCGCCGAGGCCGAAGCCGGAGATGTTGACGTAGACCATCTTGGGGTTCGCCGCCTGGATCGACTCCCAGTCGAACCCCAGCCGGTCCACCGCGCCGGGCCCCAGGTTCTGCACGAAGATGTCGCTCTTGCGGATCAGCGCCCAGAAGATCTCCTTGCCCTCGGGCGACTTGAGGTCGATGGCCAGGCTGCGCTTGTTTCGGTTGTACATGCCGAAGTAGTCCTGCGTGTCCGGGGCCCGACCGGGGAACGCGAACAGGCCGCGGAGTTCGTCGCCCTTACCGGGCGTCTCCACCTTGATGACCTCGGCCCCCATGTCGGCGAGCATCATCGAGCAGAAGGGCCCGGCGAGGTTCCTGGTCAGGTCGATGACCCGCACGCCCTCCAGGGGGAGGCGGCTTGGATCGCCGCTAGCCAACGGGACTTCCCCCTTGCTCCGCCACCCCGGCCGCGGGCGCGAGCCCGCTCGCGCTGCCGACCAGCACCTTGTCCCCGTTCTGGTTCTCGAGCCAGACGTCGAGGATGAGCCGGGTGCCGCCCGCCTCGGCTACCTTGTCCTTCACCACGCCGCGGGCGGTGAGTTCGTCGTCGAGCTGGACCTGGCGGGTGAGGTTGAACGACAGGGTCCCCCCGATGTAGTTCTCGCCGAAGAACTTGATGAACAGCTCGCCGAGCACGCCCGCGACCAGCGCCCCGTTGATGTTCGGCGCAGGCAGGCCGGTCGCGTGCGCGGCGTCGTAGTCGCAGTGGCGGCTGCGCCGCCCCGGCCACTCCTCGTAGATCCGCGCCTTGTCGAGGGTGATCTTCTTCGTGACCGGCTCGAGCTCGAACCCGATCGGAAGGCTCTCGTCGGCCGTCACCGCCATGGGCGCAAACGCGGTCGGATCGCTCTGGAACTCGGCAGGCATGGCGCTCACTGCGACGCTCCTTCCGCGGCCTCGACCACCGGCTTGACCGGCGTGGCCACCGTCTTGGCCATCCGTACCACCTCTACTCCGTCGGGGTCGGTAATCGAGACGCCCATCTTGAAGAAGCTCCGTCCCCGCTTCTGGTACTTGTCCACGAGCGTCCCGACCAGCCGGTAGGTCACGCCGATCTGCACCGGGTGGAGGAACTCGAATTCCTGCTTGGCGAACAGCGAACCGCCCTGGGGGTAGACGTAGTAGTCGTAGAACATGCTCCCGTCGAACTGCAGCGGGGTGGTGGGCGGCGCGATGCGGTGCCCGAACGGGGACTGGAGGAAATACCACGGGTTGTAGTCATCGAGCGCCCAGGTGAGACGGTTGACCAGGGCCTCGTCCACCACGAACTCGATGGACCCGATCACGTCGCCGATCTCGGCTTCGGCCAGGGGTTTGGTGCCCTTGAAGAGCTCGTGTTCGGCCTTCTTCGTCTCTGCCATGCTCAGCCTTTATCCTCTCCGTCCGGGGCCTTGGTGTGCGCGCTGGCGAACATCTGCTTGCGGATCTCCGGGGTGATCGGGTTGCGCAATTCCTCCCCGATGTGCCCGACGAGCCCTGCCGTGCGGCTGATGAGGGCGAAGCCCCGGTGCAGCTGCCAGGGGACCTCGAGTTCGAGCAAGATCGCGGCGATGGCCCCGGTGGCGTTGAGCGGCAGGCGCCGGCCCACGCGCTCCTCGGCCAGGCGTTGCAGTTCCTCCACCGCCTCGACGTGCCGGCCCCGGTACCCGCACTCCCCGGCGATCTCCAGGAGCCGCGCGGCGCGCGGGTCGCCCTCGGTGTGGACCGCGTGGCCGAGGCCGGGCAGGTGCCTGCCCTGCTCCCGGTATTCCAGCAGGATCTCGTCGATGACGGCCGTCCGGTCGGCCCCCGCCGCGACCGCCACGTCGATGCGCGTGAGGAGCTGCCCGCATTCCTCCATCGAGCCGAGGACCTTGCTCCCCGCGCCGAGCAGGCCCGCGGCCACCGCCCCCTGGATCGCCTCGGGGGCCGCCCAGTACGTCATGCGGGCGCTGATGGCGGTCGCGGTCAGCCCGTGCTCCATCAGGGCGACCAGGACGGCGTCGAGCAGCGTCCTCTCCCGGGGCTCAGGCAGTCGCCCGGCGATGAGCAGGAGCACGACGTCGGTGAAGGTCAGCTGACCCATGATGTCGGCGGTGAGGTCCATACCTCGGACCCAGATGTGGTGCCGGTCGTAGGAGGAGATGTCGGTCTTGAGCTCGAACATCGCGAGCTAAAACTGCCGGTTGGCCAGCGGGCCGCGCTTGTCGGCGAAGTTCTTAGCGGCTTCCTTCGCCGAATCGGTCTTCATCGTGACCGCGCTGACCCGGGATTCGATCGCCCGGTAGGCCTGCTCGAAGTTCGAGAACAGCGCCTCCACCTCGTTCGCGGACCACTTGGCCATGCGCAGGGTGAGCGGGTCCTTGGCGGCGAGAATCCCGGCCAGCCGCCTGGCCTCGGGAAGCAGTTCCTCGGGCGGGAGGACGGCGCGGACGATGCCCATCCGGTAGAAGTCATGGGCGGTGTGGCGCTCGCCGAGGAAGGCCAGCCCGCGCGCCTGGAACTGGTTCAGCCCGCGCAGCATCGCGGCGATGCTCGGATTGCCGCCCGCGTCGATCTCCGGCATCACGAAAAAGGCGTTCTCTGAGGCCACCAGGATGTCGCACGAGATGGCTGAGACCAGACCTGCTCCGACGGCCGCGCCGTTGACCGCGCCCACGACCGGTACGGCGCAGTGGTAAATCGAGCCGAGGGCCGCCTTGACCCACTTCGCCCGTTCGTCGGGATCTTCGGTCCCCGCCACCTTGAGGTCGCGCCCGGCACAGAACGCCCGCCCGGCGCCGGTCAGGATCGCGGCGTGGATCTCGTCGGTACGCTCGTCGATCTCGCCGAACGCCGACGCGATGTCCCGGTACAGCCCGATGCTCAGGGCGTTGACCGGTGGGCGATCGAGCGTCACGTGAGCGATCGAGTCTTCGACGTCCAGCCGAACGAATTCTCGGTCCGACAAGCCGGCCACCTTTCCACTCGGTCGTCCAGGCGTCACGAAGCCACTCACGGCTCGTTCCATACGAACAGTGGGGCGAGATCGGGCTTGGACGACGGCAGCGTCATGTTTCGCGGTGCCAAATCAGGATAACACAGGTGCGCGCACTTGTCAGGTCAAGCAGCTTGATAGACAATCTGCCGTCATTAGGTCAGTGCCCAGACCAGACCGGGTCCCGCTTCTCGGCGAACGCGACGAAGCCCTCGTGGTGATCGGCCGTTTCCGTCAGGGCGGCGTCGATCCTGGCGTTGTAGTCCTCCAGGCCCGCGGGCTCGAACAGCGCCTTGTACACGCAAGCCTTGATGGCCCGCTGCGCCAGGGGTGCGCCCTTCATGATCTTCCGCGCGACCACCTTCGCTTCCTCGATCAGCTGATCGCCGGGGACGACCCGGCTGACCAGGCGGATGCGGTCCGCTTCCGCGGCGTCGATCATTTCGCCGGAGAGCGCCATCTCCATGGTTCTTGACAGGCCGATGAGATGGATCAGCGTGGTGAGGCCGTGACTCGGCCCCATCACGCCGCGGCGGGTGAACAGGTAGCCGAACCGGGCCTGGTCGGAGGCGAGGCGAACATCGCACGACACCGCGATGGACAGGCCTGCCCCGACGGCCGGCCCGTTGACGGCCGCGATCGTCGGCTTGGGGTAGCCGTAGAAATACCGGGGATTGATCTGCCCCGTCCAGGCGTCCGGGTCCAGCAGGCCGACCGCCGCGGCTTGGCGGTCGGCCTTCAGCTTCTCCAGCCCTCCCTCGAGCCGGTCCTTCCCGTCGTCTCCGGCGTGGAACCCGCGTCCCGCACCCGTGACCACGAGGACCCGCACCTCGTCGTCGGCGAGAGCCTCCCGGGCCGCCGCCTGGACCTCGACGCGCATCTGGTAGTTGTGCGCGTTCATGACGTGCGGCCGGTTGAACGTGAGGATCCCGATGCCCTCATCCTTTTCGAGCCGGACGGTCTCATACGTGGCCATCGACGCTGCTCCCATCACCTGACTGCGTCCATCGTGCTGCGGAGCAGCGACCCGGCCGGCCGGGTCAGCCTCGCCGCTAGCTCGACAGGGTCGTTCCCGCCTGGAGGTTGCCCGAGACCTTCACCGGTGCCGTGGCTCCTGAGAACCACTGGAAGGCGGCCATGTTGTGTACGGCTTCATGGCTGGTCGCGCTGTACTGGATGCCTCCCGAGATCAGGCCGCCGGTCGAGATGTTGACCTGGTTGAGGGCCGCGTCGAGCTGCGCCCCGGTGCAGGGCCACCCGCATGCCTTCAGCGCCGCCGTGATGACCTCGGCCTGCAGGTAGCCCCTCGAGACGTAGATGGCGTTCGGGTCTATCTTCGCGGCCGCCGCGTCGGTCACGAACTGGGGGGTCGCCGCGGACGTCGCGTAGGCAATGGCGGAGACGTAGTAGAGCTGGTGGCTGGCGATGGACTGCAGGGTGTTCCACCCGGGCGCGTCGTACTCCACGACGGGGAAGTTCGCCCCGGCCTGCTGGATCTGCTTCATCGCCGCGAGCAGGAACGGGTCAGTGCCCAGGGCGCTGATGAGGATGTCCGGCTTGGCCGCGATGATCTTCGCGAGCGCGGGCGCGGCGTTGATGGCGTCCTGAGGGGAGATCTCGCTGGCCACCACGTCCCAGCCGAGGGTCTTCGCCATCGCGTTGACGTCGTTCGACCACTCCTGCAGCGCCGTCGAGTCGGAAGTCGTGATGATCCCCACCTTGACCGTGCCGCTGTGGCTGGCCATGAGGTTCTTCGCCTCGGCCACCTGCGCCGCCGCGTAGTCCGCCGTCTGGCAGGTGATCGCGTAAACGTAGGGCAGCACCGGCGAAACGAGGGACGCGTCGACCGTCGCCACGAGCAGCGGGACCTTGTACTGCGCCGCGTACGGTGCCACCGCGTCGGCCACCACGCTGTCGTGGAACCCGAGGACGGCGATGTCCTTGTCCTGGGTGACCAGCTGGATCATGTTGGCGACGCCCCGGTTGGGGTCGAGCGCGTCGTCAAGGGCGGTGAAGTTGATCTTGTGACCGTTGATCCCGCCGCTGGCGTTGACCTGGTCGAAGTAGGCCTCAGCCCCGTTTTTGACGCCCTGCCCGACCGCCCCGAACTGGCCGGTCAATCCGCTGGTGAACCCGATGTTGTACGTCCCGCTCGAGGACGCGCCCGACGACGTTGTGGACGCGCCTGACGACGACGATGATGAGGATGATGATGAGCAGGCCGCCAGGGCGAGCATCGCCGCTGCCGTCAGCGTCACCGTCCCCCAGAGTCCGCGCCTGCGGTCAGTCGGACGGGTCAGGGCGGTTGCCGAACTGCTCGGTCTGCTAGTGCTTCTCACTCGACGTCACCATCCTCGTCACTCGACTTCGCCAGCCTCGGGCTCGAGGCGTCTGGCGCGGGTTTCCGTCTGAGCGCCAACGTCTGGCCTCTGGTCGCCCTCTGTCACCGCACCAAGGAGGCATGAGCCACACCCGCGAGGTGACACATAAGTATGCCTAGCACACTTGCATGTCAATCTGGCACGCTTGTATGTCAATAACCCCTGAAAGTTATGTAACTGTGCTGGACGCGCGACGTGTCTGGCAAGAGCCCGGGCCCCGTCCCGCCGCCGGCCAGCGCCGCCGACCGCATCGGCCAGTCGTCACTGATAGTGATCGGTTAGAGCATAATTGCGACGTGATCATGTCGGTGCTGACTCCGGCCCTCCGCGCATGACGGACGGGATCCGGTGGATGTCCCTCGGTCCCGGCTCCGGCTACGGGAACGCCGGTGATGCCTACCGGGCCGGCCTGCGAGCCGCCGGAATCCCGGTCAGCTGGACACCGCTGGGCTGGCCGTCCACCCTGTGGCACGCGGCGTACGGCCCGCTGGACGACCGCGTCGGCGAGCATGACACCGTGGTGGTCCACTCGACCCCCTGGTGGCACGAGCGGCTGGCCGCGGAGTCCTCGGGGAGGCTCCTGGCCGCGTACACCACCTGGGAGACGGACCGGTTGCCCGCGAAGTCAGCGGCGATCCTCAACCGCTACGACCGGGTCCTGGTCCCGTCTCGCTTCAACGCCGAGGTGTTCGCGTCATCCGGCGTGACCGTCCCGATCTGGGTGGTGCCCCACATCGCTCCTGAGGTCCAGGCCGGGGCGGCCGCGCCGGCTCCCGCCGGCGCGCGGTTCGTGTTCTATCTCATCGCCTCGTGGAGTTCCCGTAAGGCGGTTCTCGATGCCGTGGACGCGTTCCTCATGGCCTTCGGCGCCCAGGACGACGTGGTGCTGGTGATCCACACGACGGCCGAGGACCTGGTGGCCCGCGCTCGCGGCTGCGCCGGCCGGGAAGCGGCCACCTCGCTCAGCCTGGCCAAGGCGCTGGCGGGGCGGCGCGACGTGCCCGAGATCGTGCTGAGCACGCGCAGCCTCCCGCCGGCCGAGGTCGACCGCCTCCACCTGCGGGGCGACTGTTTCGTCTGCCTGAGCCGCGGTGAGGGGTGGGGTCTGGGCGCCTTCGAGGCCGCCGCGTCCGGCCACCCGGCGATCGTGACGGGCTGGAGCGGGACGCGAGAGTTCTGGCCGGAGGGCTATCCCTACTTCGTCGACTACGACCTGATCCCCACGACCGACGACCAGCCCGACGCCTGGTGGCGGCCCCGGCCGGGGGAGCGGTGGGCCAAGGCGCGCGTGGCTCATGCCGCGGCGCTGCTCCGGCACGTCTACGACAACCGGGAGGAAGCCTGCACGTGGGGCCGGATGGCCCAGGCGCACGTCCTGGAGAACTTCGGCAGCACCAGGATCACCCGCCGTCTCCTGCAGGCCCTGGGCTGCTCAGCGGGGTAGCGCCGAGCGGCGCCAGGCGCCTGGGCCCGGGCGGAGCGGGCGGCGCAGCTGGCCGGAACGGTCGGCCCAGGCCGAACGCGCGGGAACCGGCGGCACCTCGTCGCCACCGGAGCGTGCGAGCAGGACGGCGACCAGGGCGGCGATCTCCTCCGGGGTCGCGTCACCGCGGACCACGCGGAGGGCCGGCTCACGGGCGGGGTCAGCGTTCACGGGAGAGTCACCACCGCCGTTCGGGATAAAAGAGACGATCGCTAGCCGCGGGACTTGCCGACGCCGATGCCGAACTCACGGTGGACGCGCTCCCAGAACGCGTCCCGCAGCCATTCCCTCGCCTCCTGGTAGGGGCGCAGGGACAGGCCGAGTTCCTTCTCCGCGTCGACCAGCAGTTCCTTGTCGATCACGGGCGGGAGGATCGGGCCGGGGAGCAGGTCGCGGATGTTGTCGCGGCCGCGGGTCAAGATCCACTTCTGCGCGACGTGCTCGCCGGCCTCCTCGACGCGCGTCCGGTCGGGCCCGAGGCGGGGCATCGGGCCGGTGTTGGACTGCGACCATCCGCTGGGCGGCATCGCGGCGTGCGCGCCGGGCCGGGACATCGGCTGGGTCTGCGGAATCCCCTGGCCGCGGGCGTGCCGCTCGCGCTCGCCGAACAGCTGGGCCGGCGAGGGAACCGCCGGTGACGCGCCGATGGCCGGGAACGACCCGGTATCCGCCCGGGCCTGGTCGGGCACCAGGTTCTTGGTGAAGTAGGGGCGCAGGAACGAGGCGTCAAGGACGTCGACCGTGTCGGACTCCCACACCAGGTGTTCGGCCTGGTTGGTGCCGTACGGCGGCTCGATGCCCCACAGGTGCACGCGCACCCCGTAGGCCTGCGCCGCCTCGACCGCGGGGACCATGTCCTCGTCGCCGGCGATGAGGACCGCATCGGTGATGGCCCGGTGCCGGGCGAGCGCCTCCATGTCCGCCCTGATCTGCGCGTCCACGCCCTTCTGCTGGCCGCGGGCGTTCAGGTTGCCCAGGCGGAGCTTGACCCAGGGCATGTGGGCGATGACCCGCTGGTCGATGGTCGGGACGCGGTCCCGCGCGGCGTCGTACCAGTAGACCCGGAGCAGTTCGCCGCGGATCACATCGTCGGCGTGCTTCGTGATGACCTGGATCAGCGGCACCGCGTCGACGCGGAAGTCGCGGCGCGAGCTCGATGCGAACAACAGTTCACCAGCCGCGGCATAGATGTACCCGACGTCCACCATGACCGCGTAACGGGCCAGGATGGGAAGCGGCGCGGCGAATTCGGTCATCACCACTGACTTCAGGCCAGCCAGGCGGGTGCGCGGGCCAGGATGCGGGCCACTGCTGGTAACTGATTGAATTGTGACAATTGCTCTATGTATGCAAACCCGCTAGAGCGGTATATTCCCGTGTTTCTTGGGAGGCAAGTTCTGCCGCTTGGTGCGCAGGGTACGCAGCGCGCGGGTCACCGCCGGCCTGGTCTCGGCGGGGCGGATGACGGCGTCGACGTAGCCGCGTTCGGCCGCGATGTAGGGGTTGGCCAGGGTGTCCTCGTACTCGGCGATGCGCTCCGCCCGCAGGGCGTCCGGATCCGCCGCCGCGGCCAGCTCGCGGCGGTAGAGGATGTTGACCGCTCCCGGCGCGCCCATGACGGCGATCTGCGCGGTCGGCCAGGCCAGGTTGACGTCGCCGCCGAGGTGCTTGGAGCCCATCACGTCGTAGGCGCCGCCGTAGGCCTTCCTCGTGATCACCGTCACCTTCGGCACCGTGGCCTCGGCGTACGCGTAGATGAG
>Ga0210390_10002632_pt1 | contig 15770 bp, 17 predicted proteins | sample IncBWH11OmetaG_FD_161050 | JGI IMG/M metagenome (GOLD analysis project Ga0210390, IMG submission 161050) | Forest soil microbial communities from Barre Woods Harvard Forest LTER site, Petersham, Massachusetts, United States - Inc-BW-H-11-O ... | reverse complement strand
GGCTCGGATGCGTCGGCGTATGGGCCGTTGGTGATGAACGTCTTCTGCCCGTTGAGCAGGTAGGCCCCATCTTCGTCGCCGGAGCGCCGAACCGTAGTCTTCATCCCGCCGAACGCATCCGAGCCGGAGTCGGGCTCGGTGATCGCCCACGCCGCGATCTTCTCGAGCGTCATCAGTTCGGGCAGCCAGCGCTCCTTTTGGGCGAGCGTGCCGCGACTCATGATCGTCGCCGCACCCAAGCCGAGGCTGACCCCGATGGTGCTGAGCAATCCGAGACTCACCCCGGCCAGTTCGGAGACCAGCACCGCGGCCATCGACGCCTGCGCGCCCAGGTCGCCAAGCCCGCCGGATGACCGCTTCTCGGTCTCCGTTTCTTGCTTCGCCCGCTCTTTGTCCAGCATCGTCTTGACCGCTTCGGCGGCCAGCACGTCCAGACCGAATTCGCTGAACAGCTTGCGCGCAATCGGATACGGCGACAGCTCGCCGGTTTCCAATACGTCCAGGTGCGGCCGGATCTCCTTGTCGATGAACTCCCGCACCGTATCCCGCATGATCAGGTCGGTGTCAGACCATTCGAACATCATTTGCTCCTGATCACTGAGGCAGCCGGGCGGCGATGTCGTCGATCTGCCAGCGACCGTCGGTCTCGATGGTTTCGGTATCGTGCCAGCCGGACAGCGCCGAAATCGCCCCGCCCTGAACCGCATACACCCTGCCGGTGATCGGGCACTTCTCCGTCGCCAGGTAGGCCACCAGGGGCGAGATGTTGGCCGGACTGAACAGGTCGAGTTCGCCCTCCTCGGGTTCGGCCATCAGCGAACCCATGCCGGGAGTGGCCAGCGTGAGCCGGGTGCGGGCGATCGGCGCGATCGCATTCACCCGCACGCCGTAACGCTCCAATTCCTCGGCGGCGATCAACGTCATCGCCGCGATTCCGGCTTTGGCCGAGCCGTAATTCGCTTGCCCGGCATTCGGCAGCGTCACCCCGGAGCCCGACGCGGTGTTGATCACCGCGGCGTTGGGCTGATCGCCGGCCTTCGATTGCGCCTTCCAGTAGGCGGCGGCATGCCGCAGCATCGCGAAGTGCCCCTTCAAGTGCACGGCGATTACCGCGTCCCAATGCGATTCCTCCATGCCGGCAATGAACGAATCCCGCAGAATACCGGCATTGTTGACCAGGACGTCGAGTCGGCCGAATTCGGCGATGGCTTGTAGCACAACGCTTTCTGCGCCGCTCCAGGTGGCGACATTCTCGGCGCTGGCGACGGCGGTGCCACCGGCGTCAGTGATTTCATCCACCACGTCCCGAGCCGGGCCGCTGTCGGCGCCATTGCCGGCGTTGTCGCCACCGAGGTCGTTGACGACGACCTTGGCGCCTTCGCTGGCGAACAGCAACGCGTGTTCGCGCCCGATGCCACGGCCCGCGCCGGTGATCACCGCAACCCGGCCTTCTAAGACACCCATTGATGTGGACTCCCTCGTTGTTGGTCAGGTTGTCAGTCGGCTATTACCGCGAGCCCGTCGGTGACCACGAAGTCGTCACCCCGGGCCGTCTCGAACGCATAGCTGGTGGTTCCGTTGGCGCTGCTGACGTCCCAGACCCGGGTTTCCAGGTCGTCGCCGGGCAGCACCGGCTTGGAGAATCGGACCGCGAACCGCTTGAGCCGGTTGACATCCGCGCCGGCCAGCTCGGTGAGCACCGCCCACGAGGTGAATGCCATCGTGCACAACCCGTGCGCGATGATTCCGGGCAGCCCAGCGTCTTTGGCCACCTCCTCGTCGAGATGGATCGGCATCGGATCGCCGGCGGCCGGCGCGTAGCGGAAGGTCTGATCGCTGTCGATGTGCTGCACGACCTTCGCCACCGGCGCCCGCTCGCGCAACTTCTCGTCGAACTTGTGGTCGGGACTCAGTTCGCCGACCGCCTTGCCGACGTTGAAGCCGCGGACGAAGGTCGTCACGTACTGTTCGTTGACCAGTTCGCCGTCCTCGGTGCGGCATTCGAGCACGATTGCGGCGCGGGTGCCCTTTTCCAGCCCCTGGTATCCGATCATCTTGCCGCGCGAGACGAGTTTGTCTCCGGGGCGGATCGGCCGGTGGAAGTGGAAGTCTTGCTCCCCGTGCACGACTCGGGGGATCGCCTCGATCGGCATCACATCGACGGCGGGCATGAGCAACGCCTCGAAAACGGGGACGATCGCGAACACCGGCGGTGCGATGTCCCCGCTGCGGTGCGCCTCGATCGGGTCGTTGGTGGCCGCCGCGTACTCTGCCAGCCGCTCCCTGGTGACCTCGAACCGCTCGTCGTCGGTCCAGCGGTTCAGCCCGGTGTCGTCGAACTCCATCTGTTCAGTCGTCATGCCTAGGCCTCAGTAATCCCTGCCGAGGCCAGCGCGTCGAGCTGATCGAGCGTCTTGTTGAGCTGCTTGACGCCGTCCTTCTCCACGGCCTTGCCCAACGCGCCTTTGATCAGCGCGCCCTCGAAATCACCGAACACCGTGAATTTGGAACCGCTTTCGATTGGGTCGATGGTGAACGTGAATTGCGCTTTCACGCCGGCCATCCCGGTGCCCGACAGCACCAGGCTGCGCGGCGCGTCCACCGATTCGATCGTCCACGCAATTTTGTTGGCCATCCCGAGCATGACGATCTTGGCGGTCAGCTTCGACCCTTCGCTCAGCGTGGCGGGTGGCTCCTCCAGCCACTTCTCATGCACCGTGAACCACTTGTCCCAGTTGGCGAGGTCGCTGACGGTTCCCCACAGCGCCTCCGGGCTGGCGGACAGTTCTCGGGTGGCTTCGATGTGTCCCACGGGTGATCCTCTCCTAAGTCGTTGGTTGGGTTCAGCGTTCGGCCCGCTGATACGCGGTGATGACGGCAGCGCCGCCGAGTCCGATGTTGTGCTGTAGCGCGGCGGTGACGTTGTCGACCTGCCGCTTGTCGGCGGCGCCCCGCAGCTGCCAGTTGAGCTCGGCGCATTGCGCCAGGCCGGTGGCACCCAGCGGGTGTCCCTTGGAGATCAGCCCGCCGGACGGGTTGACCACCCAGCGTCCGCCGTAGGTGGTGTCGCCGTTGTCGATCAGCTTGGCCGCCTCGCCCTCGCCGCACAGCCCCAACGCCTCGTAGAGCAGCAGCTCGTTGGCCGAGAAGCAGTCATGCAACTCGATCACCTGGAATTCCTCCGGGCCCAGGCCGGACTGGTCGTAAACCCGTTGGGCGGCTTGCACATTCATGTCGTAGCCGATCAGCCCCTTGCAGGTGCCGTCGAAGCTGCTGGCGAAGTCGGTGGTCATGGCCTGCCCGACGATCTCCACCGCCTGCCCGGCCAGGCCGTGCTTGTCGACGAACGCCTCGGAGGCCAGGATCGCCGCGCCCGATCCGTCAGACGTCGGCGAACACTGCAGCTTGGTCAGCGGGTCGTAGATCATCCGCGACGCCAGGATGTCGTCGAGCGTGTAGGACTCCTGGAACTGCGCGTACGGGTTATTCACCGAATGCTTGTGGTTCTTGTAACCGATCTTGGCGAAATGCTCCGCGGTGGTGCCGTATTGCTTCATGTGCTCGCGGCCGGCGGCCCCGAACATCCACGGCGCCGGCGGAAAGAGCACCTCGGAGATTTCGGCCATCGCCATGATGTGCTTGTCCATCGGCTGGGTGCGGTCGTCGTACGTCGATGCCAGCGAACCGGGCTTCATCTTTTCGAACCCCAGGGCAATCGTGCAGTCGGCGAGCCCACCGCGAATCGCTTGGGCGGCAAGGAACAACGCGGTCGACCCGGTCGAGCAGTTGTTGTTGACGTTGACGATCGGGATCCCCGTCATACCCAGCTCGTAGAGAGCCCGCTGGCCCGACGTCGATTCACCGTAGACGTATCCGACGTAGCCCTGCTCGACTGCGGTGTAGTCGATGCCGGCGTCCTCGAGTGCCTTGGTGCCGGACTCGCGGGCCATGTCGGGGTAATCCCAGCCCTCGCGACGGCCCGGCTTCTCGAACTTCGTCATCCCGACGCCGACCACGTAAACCTTGTTTGACATCGCACTCACTCCATTCGGTACGTCCCAACAAACATACATGGCGGATTGTATCTTGCAAAAGCCCAGCGCCTGGCCGGATAGTCTGACGCGGCTGGCCCGCTCAACATCTGTGTTATAAGCCCGTCGGTCGCGGGTAACCGCAGTCGAAGATGGCGCCTACTCCGGGCGCCGTTACGACAGGAGTTGTGATGATCGGATCAATAATCCTCGCCATCATCGTGGGCGCGATTATCGGGCTGGTGGCGCGCCTGGTCATGCCGGGCAAACAAGACATCGGCATGGTCATGACGGTCGCGCTCGGCGCCCTTGGTGGCTTGATCGGCTCATGGGTTGCGAGCTACTTCGGCTACCACAATGCCAATGGTGGAATCGCTTGGATTCCGTTCTTCGTCGGAGTCGGCGCTGCCGTCGTCCTGATCGCAATCTGGGAAGCGGTACGGGGTCGCCGTACCCGTCACGGGGTGCTTCGGTAGCTCGCTCGCGGCGAGTGGCCGCCCGTCGCTCAGTCCAACGCTGCTGCTGGCAGCGCGGCGCTAGCGATCGCACGCAGATGCACACACGCGCGCTCCCATCGACGTCGCGCACGCTGTGAATCGCGGTCGACAAAACTCGCGACGAGCACTCCCCGCAGCGCGTCCATCGCCGTGTAGACGACGTTGCGGAGTTCCTTTTGCGCGGGGTGCTCGGGCAGCAGTTGGGCGATCGCGGCGATCAGCGTGCTGTTGACGACGGGCTCCACCCGCTCGATCTGCTGCGCCAGCACCGGATCGGTGCGCGCGGCGACCCAAAGCTCAAGGGTGGCAATGAACATCGGGCCTTGGTGCGCTTCCCAAAGGAATTCCAGCATTGCCGACACCGGATCGGGGCTGCTCTGGACACGTCCAAGTTCGCGGATCGCGGCCTGCGCGCGCTGTTGAGCCAGATGTTCGATAGCCGCGACCACCAGATCTTCCTTTGACCCGAAGTGGTGGATTTGCGCGCCACGGGTGACGCCGGCAAGCTGGGCCACTCGCGGCGTGGTCGTTCCCGCGTAGCCGTAGGTCACCAGGCACTCGATGGTGGCGTCCAGCAACCGGGCCCGCATAGCGGCAGTGCGCTCTGCCTGGGTACGCCGGACCCGCTGTCCGTTGACTTCCGCCGCCATCGCGACCGCACTCACCTTCCTGTTACCTATCGAAAGCAAAGATACGTTCAACTGAGAACGTAATGCTACCGCATCGGGACCAAGATTGAGCCGCGGCGTCCACCGACAGGTACCAGCGTGCTGCAACCGGTCGTCCGCATCGTGCCGGGCAACCCGCGCCGGTAGCCTCAACGGCCGCAGGCCGCCGACGCATCGACCGTCCTGACGCCGCGATCGGATTACAGTGTGGCCGGCCGGATTACGACGACTGACTTCGTCTTCGGGCCGTCGTCGCGGAGCAGCGCGATCACCCGGGCGTTCGCGTCGTGTGCGGCGTAGACGCCGTCGATGCCGGCCGGCGTGAGCGCGCGGCCGTTGGCCGCCGCGTCGGCCTCCTCGGCAGTGAGCTCGCGGCGCGGAAACAGCTGCAGACATGCCTCGTCGAGGGTGAGGCCCAGCTTCGGCCGCTCGGCCAGTTCGTCGAGTGAGCGTGCCTGGTCCAAACCGAACCGGCCGACCCGAGTGCGCCGCAGCGCGGTCAGGTGACCACCGACCGCCAGCGCGTCGCCGAGATCGCGTGCAAGGGCACGGATATAGGTCCCCGAGGAGCAGTCCACCACGACGTCGAGATCGACGCAGCCATCGCTCCCCCGGCGCAGCGCCAGCATCTCGAACCGGTCGATGCGTACCGGCCGGGCTGCCAGTTCAACGACCTGGCCTTCACGGGCGAGCTTGTAGGCCCGCTGACCGCCGACTTTTACGGCACTGACCGCCGACGGCACCTGCATGATGTCGCCACGCAACCCGGTGATCGTGGCGGCAATGGTCGCCTCGGTCACATGCTCGGCCGAAATCTCCTGCAGGAGTTGGCCTTCAGCGTCTTCAGTGGAGGTAGTCTGACCGAGTCGGATGGTGGCCGCATACGACTTCGAGCTGCCGGTCAGCAACCCCAGGATCTTGGTGGCACGCTCGATCCCGACGACCAGCACACCGGTTGCCATCGGGTCCAAGGTGCCGGCATGGCCCACCCGCCGGGTGCCGAAGATGCGCCGGCACTTTCCGACCACGTCGTGGCTCGTCATTCCGGAAGGCTTGTCGACGATGACGAGGCCGGGACTCTTCGGGTCATCGGTCATCTGCACTCCGCCGGCCGGTAATTTCGGCGCTTTCGTCGAGGGGAAAGGCGAGGGTAGATCGGGAGTTGCATCGGCTTGCGACGGTCGCTGGTGTCGGTGTCGGCGGCTACGTTGCGAGTGTGTCGCGGTTTCGGTTGTTGCCAACACCCGCTCAGCGGGTCGGGTTGTTGGAGCATTGCCGGCACGCACGATTTGTGTGGAACCTGGCCGTCGAGCAGCAGCAGTTTTGGCAGCCGGGCCGTCGCGCCCCTGCGTACAACGAGCAGTCGACGCAGCTGACCGCAGCCCGTGCCGAATTCGATTGGTTGGCAGCCGGGTCGCAAACGGTGCAGCAGCAGGCGCTGCGAGATTTCGCGCAGGCCATGCATAACTTCTTCGCCGGTACCCATCGTCGTCCGTCGTGGCGCAAGGCCGGCGTGCATGAGGGCTTTCGGCAGATCGGGGTGAAATCGCGCCACATCGGAAAGTTCAACAAGCGCTACGGGAGGGTGTGGGTGCCCAAAGTCGGATGGGTCCGCTTCCGCTGGACGCGCGCCGTACCGAAGGAAGTCAAGTCCTACCGCATCACTCGGGATCGGGCCGGTCGCTGGCATGTCGCTTTCGCGCACATCCCAGACCCGATCCCGGGCCCGGGGGATGGCAGCGTGGTCGGTGTCGATCGCGGTGTGGCGGTGTCGATGGCCCTGTCCACCGGAGAACTGCTCCATACCCCAGGCCTTACACCAGCTGAGCGGATGCGGCTGCGCCGGTTGCAGCAACGCCTCTCGCGGGCCACGCGCGGCTCCAACCGTCGGCAACGGACCAAATTGGCGATCGCGAAGCTCAAGGCGCGCGAAGTCGACAGGCGACGTGACTGGGTTGAGAAGACGACAACGGATCTGGCGCGCCGATTTGACACCATTCGAGTGGAACGGCTCGACATCCGGGCGATGACGCGCTCGGCACGCGGCACGCTTGACCAACCCGGCGTTCGGGTCGCACAGAAACGTGGCCTCAACCGAGCAATCAGTCGTCAAAACTGGGGCAAGCTGGTAGCCAGGCTCAACCAAAAGGCTCCGGAACGTGTCGAACTCGTCCCGGCCGCGTACACGTCGCAACGATGCTCCGTTTGTGGGCACGTCGCGCCCGAAAACCGCAAGAGCCAAGCGGTCTTCGCGTGCGTCGCCTGCAAAGCGGAGCCGTGCAATGCCGACGTGAACGCAGCCCGCAACATCGCCGCCGGACGGGCGGTACCAGCACAGGGAGACCTCGCCGCAGGGCGGTCTGCGAACTGTGAACCTCAACTCAGCTCTCCTGCTGCCTAGTAGGTAGATCCGGGTTGGAATCCTCGAACTTCCGTCCGGGGAGGACGTCAAAGGACGATCGCCGTCAGCACCAATTCCTGTTCGACCGACCATCTTCCGGCCAGCGATGTCAGCGGCGGGCCCGACAGCGTGGCACCGTCGATCAGGATCATCGACTCGAAAGTGCCGCCGGAGCCCGACTCGTCGACGTCGAACGTGATGTGCGCGTCTTCGAAGCCCAGCCACCGCTTGGTCAGCGGGAACCACGCCTTGTACGTTGCTTCCTTGGCGCAGAAAATGATTCGATCCCAATGCATGCCAGCCGGCAGGGCAGCCATCTCGCGCCGCTCTTCCGGCAGGCTGATCGCGTCGAGCACGCCGTCGGGCAACACGTCGTGCGGCTCGGCATCAACACCCACCGAGCGCACTGCGCCGCCGCGGCCGACCACCGCACCACGGTAGCCCGCACAATGGGTGAGGCTGCCCACCACGCCGGCGGGCCAGCATGGTTCGCCCTTGTCCCCCTTGAGGATCGGTACCGGCGCAAACCCGAGTTCACCCAACGCGAGACGGGCACAGTAGCGCACAGTGATGAACTCGTTGCGCCGCTTGGCCACTGACCGCGCGATCAAGGGCTCCTCTTCGGGCATCGGAGCCAGCTCGGGCGGGTCGGAGTACAGCTCAGCAGACGCCAGGTTCTCGACGGACGCCGCCGTGCTGGGCAGCACCGACGACATCAGTTTGCTCACTGTCATCGTGACTGCCGCTGGCGCAGTCGCTCTCGGAACTGCTGCGCCTGCGCCCGCATCTCCTCGGTGATGACGAAATGGCCACCGAAGTCGTTGAGATAGCCCGGCGCGTATTGCGGGTCGGGCAGCACTTGGCGAAGCCAGCTGAATGGCTTGCGCCGCCGCCACTCCCGCGGGTAACCCACCGAAACCTCTTCGAAGCGAACCCCGTCGTACCAGGTGGTGCGGGGAATGTGCAGATGCCCGTAGACCGAGCAGATCGCGTTGTACCGGGTGTGCCAGTCGGCGGTTTCGGTGGTTCCGCACCACAGCGAGAACTCCGGGTAGAACAGCGAATCGCAGGGTTCACGCACCATCGGGAAATGGTTGACCAGCACGGTCGGCGTCATCCAGTCCAGGTCTTCGAGCCGCTTGCGGGTGGCGACCAGGCGATCACGACACCACGCGTCGCGAGTGGCATACGGCTCGGGTGACAACAGGAACTCGTCGGTGGCGACGACGTTGCGTTCTCGCGCGATCGCGAGTCCCTCGGCTTTGGTGGTCGCACCCGCCGGCAGGAACGTGTAGTCGTACAGCAGAAACAGCGGCACGATGGTGGCCGGACCGCCTCGCTCGGTCCAGACGGGAAACGGGTGCTCCGGGGTCACGACGCCCAACTCGTCGCACATGTTGACCAGGTAGTCGTAGCGCGCGCGCCCGAAGATCTGCTTCGGGTCTTTGTTGGTGGTCCACAGCTCGTGATTGCCGGGCACCCAGATCACCTTCGCGAACCGTCGGCGCAGCAGATCCAGTGCCCACCGGATCTCATCGGTGCGCTCGGCAACGTCGCCGCAGACGATCAACCAGTCGTCCGGCGACGATGGGTAGAGCGATTCGGTGACGGGCTTGTTGCCCATATGCCCGGTGTGCAAGTCAGACACCGCCCACAGCGTCGGCTGCCGCGCGGTCGTCGAGTCCTGTGTTGCCACGACTCACCAGCCTAACGACCGCGTGGATGGACGCAGCGCCGCAGCACTAGAACAGGTTCTTGTTTTCGCTGTGATCCCTTGGACGCGACTTGCAAACTCCCCGGTGCAGGCCGTGCTGCGACGATGCGGGCCGGACACGGCCCGAGGAGGAGCAGGACAATCAGGCGAAGTCGAGGGGGTGTCATGGTCGCCAAGCTGCGGCTGCTCGCGGCGCTCGGTGCCCTGGTCACGGCGCTGGTGGTGGGTGGCAGAGTGCGCCGCCCGCCCACGTCGGCACCCCGAATGTGCAACTGCGGTCCACCGCCGCACCGATGGATCCGCCGACGACCATGAAGAGCCCGATCGTGGCGACCACCGACCCCAGCCCGTTCAACCCGTGTGAGGACATTCCGTTCGACGCCGTTCAGCGGTTTGGCCTGGCCTTCTCTCCGCCAGAGCTCAGGAAGGGCTGCGCTGCCAGTACGACGCCGGCAATTACCAGGTGGCCGTCGAGCCGATCATCTGGCGCAGTTACGAGCAATCGCTGCCCGCCGACGCCGTCGAGACCACCGTCAACGGCCACCGCGCTGCACAGTGGTGGAACCTCAAGCCGACCTACCACAACAGCTACTGGTTCTTCTCCTGCATGGTTGCCTTCAAAACCACCTACGGCGTGATCCAGCAGTCGCTGTTCTACTCCACGGTCTACTCCAGCCCCGAGGTTGACTGCCCGTCCACCAACCTGCAGCGCGCCAACGAGCTTTCGCCGTACTACAAGTTCTAGGCCCGCGTCCGTCGATCCGGCCATAACCTGATCTCGTGACCACTTCATCCGCCACATCGGCGCGACTTACCGGATCCGCGCTGCGCTCACTGCCCCGACGATTCGCCGGCGGTGCCCTGGGCCGGATGCTGCGCCTGCCAGGACCGACCAGCCGCTACACGGTGAGCCGCGTTTCGATCCCGATGCGCGACCGTGTCGAACTGATCGCCGACCACTACGTACCCTCCGGAGAACCCGTCGGCACCCTGCTGCTCCGCGGACCGTATGGCCGCGGGTTTCCGTTCTCGCTGTTGTACGGCGCGCTGTACGCCGCCCGCGGCTATCACGTGCTGATGCAAAGTGTGCGGGGTACGTTCGGGTCGGGCGGGACCTTCACCCCGATGGTTCACGAAGCGGCCGACGGCGCCGACACCGTCGCATGGCTGCGGCGCCAGCCGTGGTTCACCGGTCGCTTCGCCACCATCGGGATTTCCTATCTCGGGTTCACTCAATGGGCGCTACTGCGGGATCCGCCACCCGAGCTGGCCGCGGCCGTCATCACCGCCGGTCCCCACGATTTCAGCGAGTCGGCCTGGGGCACTGGCTCGTTCACGGTCAACGACTTCCTGGGCTGGAGCCATCTGATTGCGCACCAGGAAGATCCCGGGCGAATCCGCGCCGGCATCCACCAGTTGCGGTCGCAGAAAACAGTGCTACGCGCCGCCGGTGAGTTGCCGCTGGGCGCGGCCGGCCGGCAGCTGCTCGGCACGAGCGCGCCGTGGTGGGAAGCGTGGCTGAACCATCCCGATGACGACAGGCCATTCTGGGAGACGCTGCGATTCGGCGCCGCACTCGACCGCGTGCAGGTGCCGGTGCTGCTGATCGGCGGCTGGCAGGACCTGTTCCTGCAGCAGACCCTGCAGCAATATCGGCAACTTCGGGACCGCGGTGTCGATGTGGCGCTGACCATGGGCCCGTGGTCACACACCCAGCTGCTCTTGCAGGGTCTGCGGACCGTTACTCAAGAATCACAAGACTGGCTGGACACCCACCTCGGCGGTCGCCCGGCCGGATCGCGCCCCGGCAGAGTGCGCGTCTTCGTCGCCGGTGAGGGCTGGCGCGACGTGGCGGACTGGCCGCCGGTCACCACCGAGCACGCGCTGTACCTGCAGCCCGGCGGCGGCCTGACCGATACACCCCCGTCGTCGGCGGCTGGGTCCCCGGCGGCCATGGCGACCACCGTGAGCTTCCGCTATGACCCGGCCAACCCAACGCCGACCATCGGGGGTCGACTGCTGTCGCCGGACGGCGGGTACCGGGACGACACCGCGTTGGCCGCCCGCAGCGACGTGCTCAGCTTCACCACCGATGTGCTCGACCACGATCTATGCGTCCAGGGCACCCCGGTCGCCGAATTGGCGCACACCTCCGACAACCCTCACGTCGACGTGTTGGTCCGGATCAGTGAGGTCGACACCAAGGGCCGCTCCCGGAATGTCAGCGACGGCTATCGGCGGCTAGCCGACGCGACCGACTCGGTCCGGCTCGAGCTCGACCCGATCGCGCATCGATTCCGCGCGGGATCACGCATCCGCGTGGTGATCGCCGGCGGCAGCCATCCTCGCTACACCCGTAACCTCGGGACCGGTGAGGCGACGGCGACCGGCAGCCAGCTCAAGGCCTCGACCCACGAGGTGCACTTCGGTGCTTCTCGGGTGGTGTTGCCGGTCCAGAGCGCTTAGCCAATGGACATTTTCGACGAATGGCGAAGCGGCGCATCAGAAATCACCTGGCGGTCAACAACCACGGCCAACAACGAAGCGGAAGTCACCGTCTTCACCCGTCGCTGCGGCACACCGGGTGCACCGGCATTGGTTTGCGTGCACGGCTTTCCGACGGCAAGCATCGACTACTTCGCGCTGACACACGAGTTGGGCGACGAGTTCGACATTTTCCTGCTCGACTTCCCCGGCTACGGACTCTCGGATAAGCCGCCCGCGCCTTACGTGTATTCGCTTTACGACGATGCGCGGCTGCTGATCCATGCGATCACCGACGTGTGGCAGCTCCAGCGATACACCATGCTGACCCATGACCGGGGCACCAGCGTCGGCATGATCGCGCTGTCCATGTTCGCCACGCAGCATCACGCAAACGCGCCCACCGAAGTCATCTTGACGAATGCCAACATTTATCTCCCGCTGGCCAACCTCACCGCGTTCCAGACCGCGCTTCTCAACCCCGAAACGGCACGGAGCACCGCGGCCGCGACGACGCCGGAAATGCTTGCCGCCGGCATGGGAGCGACCACGTTCATGCCGCGCCGAACGCCCGCCGATCCCGAGATTGTGGCCCTGACCAAGTGCTTCGCGCATAACGACGGGATCGGGATACTGCCGGACACGATTCAGTACCTCAACGAGCGCGCTGCCGACGAAACCAATTGGCTCGCTGCGCTTTCCACGAACGAGATCAACACCAGCCTGGTGTGGGGGTTGCACGACAACGTCTCCCCTATCCGGGTCGCCAACTTCGTGTGGCAGAAGTTCTTGCATGACAAGCCGGGACGAAACCGCTACTGGATACTCCCGACCGCCGACCACTACCTGCAATGCGATGCGCCAGCGCAACTGGCGCAGCTGGTGCGACTCACCGCGGCTGGAGAGACGACTGCGCTGTGCACCCTCGGCGGCCGACCTGACGGTGCGGTGCTGGTCGATCAGACCCCTTGAAGCCCAGGGTCACCCGACGGCATCGCGGACGCGGTCAGCGACTCGTCTTAGTGCCAGTTCATCGTGCACCGGAACGCCCAGCGACGGTGTAACCGGCAATTCCACCCAGCTGGTGCAGCCGGCGTAGTCCGGAGTGCGGGGCAATTGCACCGGCTCGACTAACGGTATGGCCTGCACGACCAGCACCGCCAACCGATGTTTGGGGCGAAAATCCAGCCGGTCTTCGCGCACCGACTGGGCAGTCCAGATATGTAGATCCTCGATCGCCTCGATGTTGTCGGGCCGGTTGACCGCCAGCGCCGCAACAACTTTCGCTACCGCCCGCACAACAACATGGTCGTCGGCGCTGTCGGCCGCCGCAGCCGTGAGGAGGTCCCGGAATTCGGGCCGCACCCGCTCGGCATGACTGTGCGCAACCGTCGGGAACAGCATGAACTCGCGGGCGACGACTTCGAAACGCTTCTCGCCAATCCCGCCTTTACGCAACAGCACCGACTGCCGGCCGTCGAGCAGTGCGTGCACCACCGCGCTCCACTCCTTGAGCGCGGTGGTGGTTTGCGTCATTTCATCGCCAGCCGACGCAGCGGCGGGGAGGTCCTCGGCGGCTGGCGGCGTGGCGGCAGTGCATCTAACAGCCGTGCCGTCGTCGCCGCGACTTCGGCCACCGCGACTTCGAAGTCCTCGGCATTGGCCGAGGACGGGTGGGTGATGCCGCTGACCTTGCGCACATACTGCCGCGCCGCCGCGGCGATCTCCTCGCTCGTCGCCGGAGGCTCGAGGCCGCGCAATTCGGTGATGTTTCGGCACATACCTCAACGATAAGGCGGTCGAGGCGCGGCAGGTCGGACTGACTACGGTGGCGCTTATGACTGACGACATCCTGCTGATCCACACCGACGATCGGGTGCGCACCCTGACCTTGAACCGACCGCAATCGCGCAACGCGTTGTCGGCCGCGCTGCGGGACCAGTTTTTCACGGCCCTGGCCGACGCCGAAACCGACGACGCCGTCGACGTCGTCATCCTGACCGGCACCGATCCGGTGTTCTGCGCCGGGCTCGATCTCAAAGAGCTGGGCGGGCAGTCGGCGCTACCGGACATTTCGCCGCGCTGGCCACCGTTGACCAAGCCGGTGATCGGCGCGATCAACGGCGCCGCCGTCACTGGCGGGCTGGAGCTGACGCTGTACTGCGACATCCTGATCGCGTCGGAGCACGCGCGATTCGCCGACACCCACGCGCGGGTAGGCCTGCTGCCGACGTGGGGGCTCAGCGTGCGGTTGCCGCAGAAAGTGGGTATCGGGGTGGCCCGTCGCATGAGCCTGACCGGTGACTACCTGTCCGCCGAGGATGCGCTGCGGGCCGGTCTGGTCACCCAGGTGGTGCCACACGAGCGGCTGCTGACCGCCGCGCGGGAGGTGGCGGCGAGCATCGTGGGCAATAACCAGCGCGCGGTCCGGGCTCTGCTGGCGTCCTATCACCGGATCGACGAATCGCACACCAGCGAGGGGCTGTGGCTCGAAGCGATGGCGGCCAAGCAATTCCGAACCTCCGGCGACGACATCGCCGCCAACCGGGAAGCGGTCCTGCAGCGCGGCCGGGCGCAGGTGCGGTAGACAGCATTCTGCCCCGCTTCCGGAGGAGGCAGAAACGGGGCAGAATGCGTCGGCCTGGTCCGCTTGATCAGGGGATGAGGGCGCGGACGGGGTGTCGGACAGTCCAAATGGGGTGCAGGACATCCGCCGCGTAGTGGCGGACCGGGTGCAACGGTCCGGTGCCCGGCACCCACGGGTCAGCCGACGCGACGGCCGGCGCCAGCGACCCGAGGACAGACAGACCGACCGCGGCCAGCAGGCCGGCTGCTCCGACGCGCATCTTGGAAACTTTCTTCGACTTCATGGTTGCGACTCCTTACCGCTAGGGTCGGTTGCTTTCCCGACATCACTAGCGTGCAGCAGGTGGCTTGCGGAATTCTTGCGGAATTCTTGCGGTTGCTGCGCAGCTCAGCGTGGGCTGATTTCAAACGTGAATTCGTGGCCGCCGATGCGGATATGGTCACCATCCGTCAAGGTGGCGGTGCTGCGGATGCGCCGGCCTTGTACCTGGACTCCGTTAGTTGAGCGCAGATCGCTGATCACGAAACTGCTTCCGGTGTCGATGACGACGGCGTGGTAGCGACTGACGTCATCGTCGTCGAGAACGATGTCGTTGTCGGTCCGGCGGCCGATCCGGGTCGACGCTTGCAGCCGATACCGCTTGCCATCCCTCCCCCGCAGCTCGGCGACGGCCGATCGACCGGCGACCGTGCCGGTGTGCGGGCTGAGATCGGCGACGCTGTTCATGGCGGTGGTTTGGGCGGTGCGTTTGGTGTCCAGCGGCTCTTGGCGCAGGATCCGCTCATGCAACGCCCGCAGCTTGGGACCGGGGTCGATCCCGAGGTTTTCGGCCAGATTCGCTTTCAGTCGTCGGTAAGCGTCGAGGGCGTCGGATTGGCGCTCGGCGACGTAATAGGCGGTGATCATCTGGGCCCACAGCGGTTCCCGGAACGGATGTTCGGCGGCCAGCGCCTCGAGACGGACGATCACGGCGTCGGCACGCCCGCAGGCGATCTCGGCCTCGGCGAGGCCAATCTGGGCCACGACTTTGACCTCGGACAAAGCGGTGGCAAACGCATCGACGAAGGCGAATTCGCGTAGGTCATCGAGGACGGGCCCGCGCCACTCGGCCAGCGCAGCCGCCAGGAAGCTGCTGGCATCTTCGAAGCGTCCTGCGGCGGCGGCGTGAACCCCCGCGTTCTTCTCGGTGATGAAACGCCCAAGATCGCAGCTGGTGTCATCGACGCTGAGATGATAGCCAGGCGGGGCGCTCGCGAGCACCCTATTCGAGTCGTACCCTGCGCTGCCGAGCAGTCGGCGCAGGTTGGACACGTAGGAATGGATACTTGTCCGTGCTGCGGGCACAGGCGACTGGTCCCAGACCGCGTTGATCAGCGAGTCGACCGACA
>Ga0210390_10002629_pt1 | contig 15776 bp, 23 predicted proteins | sample IncBWH11OmetaG_FD_161050 | JGI IMG/M metagenome (GOLD analysis project Ga0210390, IMG submission 161050) | Forest soil microbial communities from Barre Woods Harvard Forest LTER site, Petersham, Massachusetts, United States - Inc-BW-H-11-O ... | reverse complement strand
CGCGGCCCGCACCTGCGCATAAGCCCGGGTTTCGTCCTCTACGCGCTGCTGCGCCAACGCGGCATCGCGCTCCGGCACGTAGATCGCGCGGTAATAACCGGCGCCGGAGGACGCCAGCGCCACCGAAGCGATAATGCCGAGTCTCAGAAGAGCGTGGATCCTCGCCGCCAATGCGAATCTCCCGACACGCTGCACGGGGCCATTTCGGCGCATTTTGGTAAACAATCGCTTGCCGGCCGCCGATCCGCCCACGCCACACCCTTTACCTGCGGCGTAATTGAGCCGCCTCGCTTGCGGGCGCAAAGCTTCCCGTCAACGCCACACGTCGCGCCTTGCATCGCGTTCCGCGTCGCCGCCGGCGCATGCATCGGGCCCGACCAACCCGACGAGGAGTGTCATGCATCGACGCGAGCTTTTGACCACTTTCGCCACTGCCGGCGCCACCATAGCGGCGGGCCAGCGGACCTCGGCCGGCGATGACGGCGCCGCGGCGCCGCGAGTGCGAAACGCGCCATTCATCGCGAGCCGCGACGGCACGAACCTTTATTGGCGCGAATGGGGACGCGGCGTCCCGGTTCTGTTCGTGCACTCGTGGTGCATGAACAGCCAGATGTGGGATTATCAGTTCGCCGCGCTTGGCCATCGCGGCATGCGCTGCATCGCCTACGATCGCCGTGGCCACGGCCACTCGGACCAGCCGCCGACCGGCTATGACTACGACACGCTGGCTGACGACATGGCGACCGTGATCGAGACGCTCGATCTGCACGATCTGACGCTGGTCGGTCATTCGATGGGCGCCGCCGAGATCGTGCGTTACCTTTCGCGCCACGGCGACGGACGAGTGAGGCGCATCGTGCTGTTGGCGCCGGTGCTGCCGTTCCTCACCAGGACCGCGAACAACCCGGACGGCGTTCCGGCCGAAATGTTCGAAGCCTGGCGCGCACAATGGCGCGACGACTTTCCCAAATGGGTGGCCGACAATGTCGCGCCGTTCTTTACGCCGGACACATCACCGGCGCTCATCAAATGGGGCGTGGAGATGCTGCTTGCGACCTCGCTGCCGGTCGCCGTTGCCTGCAATCGCGCCGTCGCCGAGACCGATTTCCGGCCCGAGCTGCCACGCATCGGCGTGCCGACACTTCTTCTCCAGGGCGACAAGGACGCCTCGGCGCCGATCGAGCTCACCGGCAAGAAGGTGGCGCAGCTCATTCCCGATTGCCGTTTCAAGATTTATGAAGGTGCGCCGCACGGGCTGATGTTCACCCACATAGCGCGGCTGCACGCCGATCTTCTGGAATTCGTCGGGGCGTAAAGGTGCGCTTCGTGCTGATGGCCTTCGTCGTGGCCGGGCTTGTCCCGGCCATCCATACCCGCAGGCCGCCCGGTAACGCCTCCCAAAATGAGAGACCACCGGCCACCCGCCGGCCTTGACATTTTGGAACAAAACAAGAACAATGCTGCTGGGGCGGTTCAGGTGGATCAATCTACAAGTTACGGGCGCAGAATTTTGCCGCATGCGAATTCGACATTCAATTCATGTGACGGATTCTCGTGTGTGCATGTTGAGATGAGCCGGGTTCGGAAACATGAGCGAATCTGAAAGAGCAGCGGCGGAAAGTCTCACCGGCGTCTGGAACGGCGTGTTTCGCCAGCGCTTGGTTGGCTCCGTCAATTTCACCGCGACCCTCATCGAGTCCGGAAATCACATCACTGGATCGACGCACGAGCCGTGCATTCAATTCTTTTGTCCGCGCCGCACACACCTGGCGACCTTGGCCGGATATCGCCAAGGCCGCACTGTTTCGTTCATGAAAAGCTATGATCCGCCCGAATTCGGATACGACACGGTAGCTTACAGGGGCGAATTGAATGGCGACGCAACGGAGATCGCCGGCGTGTGGACCATCGGATCCGGCTTCTCCGGCGAGTTTGTGATGACGCGCCCCGGCCGCAATACGAAAGCGCGGGAACGCAAGAAGCTGGCCACGGTCTCGTCGTGATGCATCGCTATCCATAAGCCGACCTCGAGCACAGACCAGGATAAACAGCCATGCGTCGTCGGATTTGCGTCACCGCTATTGTCCTCATCGCAGCGCTTGCTTTGGTCGGCCGCACCAGCGCCGAAGACGCAGCGATCTCGTCGGTGCCGCTGCTGTCGACCGGCACCACCGTCCTTGGCGAGCCGCTGCATTACCCGACCAACGGACCCGCGCACGTGACTGCCGCGATCATCACGCTCGCGCCAGGCGCCAGGACCGTCCTGCATAAACACGGTGTGCCGCTGTTCGGCTAATCCTCGAAGGCGAGATCACCGTCGATTACGGCGACCGCGGCAAGCGCACCTACCGGGCGGGCGAAGCACTCATGGAAACGATGGACGTGCCGCATTTCGGCGCCGATGCCGGCAACGCCCCGGTGCGCATCCTCACTGTATACATGGGCGCCGAAGGCGCGCCCGCGGATGTCATTCCGCTAAAGCCGTGAAGGCCGCAGGATGGGTTGAGCGCTTGCGACACCCATCGCCCATTCGCGTCACACGTACTTCTCGTCCCGCTCCAGCAGCTCGACCGACACGCCTTGCGGCCCGCGCAGGAAGCAAACGCGCAGGCCGGCGCGGATGGTGCGCGGCTCCATGGTGAATTCCGCGCCTTTGGCTTTCAGCTCCGCGGCCACCGCGTCGAGGCCGCTCACTGTCAGCCCGAAATGATCGAGCCCCTGATAGGGCGTCACCGGCGGCGGATTGACTTTGTCGGCCGCGCCGACCGGCATGATGAAGACATCGGCGCCGCCGAGCTTCAAATCGATGCGCGACTTGCCCTCGACGATCGAGCGGATCACCTGCGCGCCCAGCATGCGCTCGAACCACGCCGCGGTCGCCTCCGGATCGGGGCTGCGCAAATGGATATGATCCCATTGATAGTGCGGCGTGGCGTTTGGCATCGGCGGTGTCTCCCGTTTTGAAGAAGCTAGAGCATGATCCGGCAAAGTGGGAACGGGTTGAACGATCACGCGCCGGCAAAAAAGCCAAGCCGGCGCGCTACGCAACATCGTGCGCGGATGCGGCCGCCAACGGTCATCGTCAGAGTGCGCTACTTCCCCGCCGCCTTCCGCAGCGCCGCGTTGATGCGCTCCTGCCAGCCCGGCCCGTCCTCCTGAAAGAAGTCGAGCACGTCACGATCGATGCGCAGCGACACCAGCTCCTTGACGCCGGGCGGCGCCGTTGGTTTGGGCGGCAATTCTGGCGGCGGCTTGGCGGTCGCCGCCTTGAAGGCGCTCTCGGCGGCGGTGCGCGGATCGGTTGGTCGCCGGCTCATGCGGGCGATGTTATAGCAGATGATGATGGACATGCCACCGAATCGGTTATTAAAGGCAGAATGGGAAAGTCAACGCGCACGCCTGTCCTGGCTGCCGGCGGCATCGTCATCCGCAACGGCGGCAAACCTTTGGTCGCGATCGTCCAGCGCCGCCGGGACAATGCCTGGGTGCTCCCCAAGGGCAAGCTCAAGCCGAATGAAAAACCGATCGCTGCGGCGCGGCGCGAAGCGATCGAGGAGACCGGCGCCGACGTGCGCGTGCACGAATTCCTCGGCGTCATTTCCTATGTCGGCGGCAGTGGACCGAAGATCGCACATTTCTGGCGGATGCAGGCGATCGGCGGCCCGGCTGGCAAGCCGATGGACGACATCAAAGCGGTGGAATGGCTGCCGTTGACGGCGGCGGTCGAGCGCCTGAGCCTGCCGCACGAGCAGTTCTTCCTGCGCAACGTCGGCCGCAAGGCGCTCAACAGAACGCTAAGGAAAACCCGGCGCCGGCCGCCAGTGGAGGAGGCCGTCGTGCCGGTGGCCGAAGTGGTGCCGGCGATCAGAATGCCGATCGCCGAGCAAGCGCCGGTGGCCGCTGAAACTGCGCCACCGCCCGCGCCGCCACCGGCTCACCGGACCGCCGTGCCACGGGTGAAGCTTGTCAAGCCGCAGCCGCGCTGGGAGGTGCTCACGCGGTTGACGCGGCGCTGGCAGGTCGCCGTCGGGCGGACGCGGCGGGTCGGCTGACGCGCGCGGGTAGCGCGCCGCCAATCGCGTCAGCCTTTCGTCATATGCGCTACATGCCCGGCGCGTGAAATCAGGGCGCGGAATCACAGCGACGACTCTCGCAACAACGAGGTCCTCATGCCAGCCAAGCGCTACCGCTTCGAGCCGCCCGGCGGCGGACTGAGCTACGACTGGACGCGCGACCACACCTACGTCAAGGTCGCCGCCGCCGACACCGGCGGCGCCTATGCGCTGATGGAAGACAATCTCAAGCGCGAATTCGCGCTCGGCCTGCATCTGCACCGCCAGCACGCCGAGACCTTTTATATCCTGGACGGCGTCGTGAATTTTCATCTCGATGGCGACTGGATGGCGGCGGAGCCGGGCGCCTGCGTGCACATTCCGCCCGGCGTGCCGCACGCGCTCGATCTGCCGGCCGGCGGCACCGCGCGCTGCTTGATGATTTTCCAGCCCGCGGGTTTCGATCAATTCCTCGCCGAGCTCGCCGGCTTGAGCGAGCAGCAATTGGCTGACGACCGGCTGATGGACGCGCTCAACGAGAAATACGACATCATCAATCTCGGCGATGTGCCGCCGCACTGAGCATGATCCGGAAAAGCCCGCCCTCGGACTCGATCCAAGGGTGGCAGCCGGTTTTCCGAAAAGATCATGCTCCACGCAAAAAAATTCGCGGCAGCGCCGCGGCGCGACGCATTGTGCAGAAAACGGGTGGGATTGCGGCGTTGCCCGGTCCATGTGTCCTCCGAAAGCCAATGGAGGATCAATCATGCACTTTCGCATTCGCGGTCTGCCGGCGGAGCAATTCGCGCCGCTGTTCACATTGTCGGACGACGAGCTTGCGCAACAAAGCGCGGTGCGCCGGATCGCCGACGCGCGCAATCCCGGCTATCCGTGCCGTGTCAGTCTCAATGATTCAAAGCCCGGCGACGAGCTGATTCTGGTCAACTATGAGCACCATCCGGTCGAGTCACCCTACCGGATGCGGTTCGCGATCTTCGTGCGCAAAGGCGACGAAACGTACGATGCCGTCGACACGGTGCCGGAGCAGTTGCGCAAACGCACGCTCGCGGTGCGCGCCTTCGGCGCCGACGCCATGATGATCGGTTTCGAGCTGGTCGAGGGCGAAAAACTAGAAAGCGCGATCGAGCGGTTGTTGGCCGACCCGCGTGTCGCTTACCTGCACGTTCACTTCGCCGCGCCCGGCTGCTATGCCGCCCGCGTTGATCGAGCTTAGGCACTGAAGCAGGTTATTAGCCCTTCGGCCTCGGGGCCGGCGCGGTGCGCCGGCCGCGCAGCCACAGCCCGCAGGCGACGATCAAGGACAGCGCGGCCACGACCGCGGCAAGATTCTCGACCGAGCGCAACAGAAACGCCGATCCGAGCGCCCACAGCGATGTCGGGTCCTGGTCCCACGACACCGGCGTCACATCGAAGAAGAAGGCGCGCCGCAAACCAAAAGCGACGCCGAATACGATCAGCGCCAGAACGAATAATTTGAGCATGGCGCGGATCGACATCGGGTTGTCTCTCGATCGGCTGCGACCATAACACATGATCGAATTGACAGCCCGGCGACGGGACGCAGTATGCCCTCGTGCGCGCCCTGTTTCACCGCCCGCGTTTCTTAGTATCCGGCTGAATAAGCTTGCGAAAATCGCCTGCAAACGCAGCGCGCGATTTGACCGTTCGTTAAGGCCCCGCGGTCAGGTTTTGCCGCGGGGAGCGCGAGGTCCGCATGCTGCAGGTCGTTTACACCAGCACCGCCAGTCACGAATTTTCGGCAGCCGACATTGAGCGGCTATTGGCCCGCGCGCGGGCGCGCAACAAGGCGATCGGCGTTACCGGCATGCTGGTCTTCGATGCCGGCATTTTCCTGCAGGCGCTCGAGGGCGAGCAGCGCGCCGTCAACGAGGTGTTCGCCAGCATCCAGAGCGATGCCCGTCATCGCGATATTGCGGTGCTGCATCGCGGTCCCGGCTTTGAGCAACGCGTGTTCGGCGATTGGCCGCTGGGCTTTGCCGACATCGGCAGCGCCGCTGATCTCCTGCGCGGCTTCATGAGCCTCAACGAACGCGCACGGATCAAAGATCTCGACCGTGCGCGCGCGATGGCGCTCCTTGCCGCCTGCGTGACGAGGACATCATTAAGGCCGTCGGGGGCTGAACGGGAACCTCGCTTACGCCCGCTGAATTGAATATGATGCGCCGAGAGCAGGTGAGAACATGGTACACGTGACATACAAGGTGGTCCGCCATGACGACGGCTGGGCCTACACGGTGAACGGCGTTTTTTCCGAGAGCTTCCCGACTCACGCCGAAGCGCTCGATGCCGCGCGCCGTGCGGCCGCCGAGCAGCGTGTGCCCGGGCAGACCGAAGGCATCGAGTACGAGGATGAGCGCGGCAAGTGGCACCGCGAGCTTTCCTCCGGTACCGACCGGCCGGAAACGGACGTCGAGGATACTGCGTAGCGGTTACTGTTGAGCGCGATCTCTTTACCAGTCACCATCCGCCCCGGATCAAATCCGGGCCGACGTTTGGTCGATCACCACGGACGGCCAAAATAGTGGCATCGGTACGGGCCGACCACGAGGGTGCGATAGCATTTGACGACGCCGTGGCGGGTAGGATGCCCGACAAAAGCTTGGCGCAGTGGCGAGGCTGCGTTCGCCGCTTGCTGCACAGCGGTTGCATCGGCCGGAACGGCGCCCGCGCCGGATACGCCGACGAGCCCGAGAGCGGCAAGGCTGACAGCAAATAGCAACAACCTTCGCATCGATGTCTCCCACGTATCCCATCCGCAAACGAACGAACCGACATCCCGTTCCACAACGCGTCGCGGCAAAACGACTTATTCGTCCGGCTGTTGCTCGCCGAACGCCTCAAGACGCAACGGCAGCACGCCGCCAAGCCAGGCAGCGTGCGCGGTGTGATCGCGATAATCGTTGCCGGTCTCGGGATGAAGCAGAACGGTCAAGCCGTCGCGGTTGAGCATCAGCCACGGCAGAAACGCAGCCAGCAAGTCGCTCGCAAAGGCGATCTGATACATCGATTGCGTGTGCGGCCCGACCAGTTCGTCGTGCCAGCGGCCGAGCCTGGCGTGCGGAAATTCCGCGGCGACCCGCTGGCGCAGACGCGCGGCACGGCTGCGCGTGTTTCGCGGATGGTAATAAATGTGGGCGTGATATTCGCCGATTTTGCGTGGATTGCTCGCAGCCGCAACGTCGGCTGCTTTTTTCGATGACTTTCTCACCAGCCCATTCTTCTTGGGCGCGTTTTTGTTGGCTGCCGCGTTCATTGGAACTTTCTTCGGCGTTTTCTTGAGCATCTGATCGATCTTATTCAATACGAATAATCAAGAATATCGCCGTCGAAAATTGTCCCGCCGATGTTGGCATCCATTTCCTGAATCATTTCGCTGGCGACGGACGGCTTGCCCGGACCGATCACGGTCGGCGCCTGCGGCGGCGGCGACGCCAGATCCTGGTAGTTTTTCATGGCGAGTTCGTCTCCGACAAAGACGCATTTGCAAAAATCGGGATCGGCGTAGAGATAATACCGCCGACCGTTCTTGCTGCGGGCCACGAACGTGCGCGGCGGCAATTGTCGCAGGCGTTCGAGCTGAGCCGGTGTATTTGCCGGCCGCATGACGAAGCCCATGTCTTCGAGCTTCATATCGCGGCCTTCCTGGCTGGCGTCAGCGCCGCCGGATAGGCCGAGGATCAGAAAAGCAAAAATACGTGCCTGTTGAGCCAACATTCGCAAGCCTCATGGATTCGGTGGTTGGTTGCGACCTAGCCGAAGAGCGTTCTGCATCGCGCTCTATGGCTGCATCGCCGGCTGGCGGCGGTGATAAAGGCCGGCCAGCAAGACGGCGAGGATGCCGGTGAGAAAGATGCCGTCGAACGTTCCGGCCCCGCCGATCGAGGCGACCGGCGCGCCGAGGCCCGCGACTTTATCGAGGTTGCTGAGATCGGCGCCGATCAGCGTGCCCATGCTGCCGGAGATATAAGCGAGCGGCGCGGCATTGGCGCGCGACAGCAATAACGAAACAATGGCGGTGACGATGGCGGGAAAGAAGATTGGCACGGCGATGCCGACGCCGGGCACCGGATCGGCGAGCCAATGCAGGATGACCGCGACAATCGCGGTCGCGAGCGCGCCCAGCACCCACAATCGCCGCGCCGCGAGCAGATAGATCGACATGATGGTCGGGATGACTGCGCCGCCGACATTGATGGCGATCACGGTGCCCGGCAGATTCTGCACCACCGGCACCGCGTATTGCATGCCGAAGAATTCGATCACCTTGTCGGACTGAACCTGCTCCGGCGGCAGCACCGCCACCGGGATGTTGAAATAAGAGCCGATCAGCGAGCCGATCAGAAGCAGCATGGCGGTCTGCGGGCTGACGCCGAGGCTCAAATAGGCATGGCGCAGCGCGCCCAACACGAGAAGCACCACGACGAGACCAACAAACAGGCCGATAAGGATAGTGAAGAACCCCGGCGCCAGCGGCAGATAGTGGAATTGGCTCAGTTGCATTGGCGCGGCTCCAAATATTGGGCTATGGGGAAATTAATGCGCTCGACGTGAAGTTCCTAGGGCGCACAATGTTCGTGCCTGGGGGACGGCGGGCAGAGGGGGCAGATGACGGAAGCCGCGCCGGTGCACGAGGTTCCGCCGCGATGGGTGCCGGCGCTGTTGAGTTTCGTCGCCGGCTATGTCGACAGCTATACCTTCCTGGCGCTGTTCGGGCTGTTCGTCGCCCAGGTGACGGGAAGCTTTGTCACCGCCGGCGCCCAGTTCGTTGTCCAGGACATCGGCATTGCCGGCAAACTCGCCGCCATCCTCGCCTTCTTGGTTGCCGCCGCTTTGACCGCCGCCTTGATCGGGCTCGCCCGCGACCACGGCCGCGATGCGCTGCCATGGATGCTGGCGCTCGAGGCGGTGCTGCTGGCGCTGTTCTGCGTTCTCATGCTCGCCGGACCGCCGGTGATGGGCGCCGACGATTGGCACGGCATCGTCGCCGGCGTGTTCGCGGCGATGGCCATGGGCGCCCAGAGCGTCGTAGTGCGGCTCCTGATGCGTGGCATCCCGCAGACCAACGTCATGACCGGCAACATGACGCAGCTCGGCATCGAGACGACCGAACTGATCCGCGTCTGGCGGCGATGTGCGCGTGCCCCAGGCAACAGCGCCGACGCGCGCGACTTTATCGCGGTGCGCGGGCGGCTGTCCGTGGTCCTGTCGATTACAATCGGGTTCATACTCGGCGCCGGATGCGGCGCCGTGGCTTACGCGAAGGTTGGCCTCATCGGCGTGCCGTTTGCCGTCTTTCTGGTCGGCGCGCTGACGCTGTGGGCGGTGCGCCGCGAGCGCGCGATCTGAATTGCCGCGCCTTCTTCGGCCGCCGCGGTGTGCGGATGCGCTGGCCGAGCAATGCGTGGCCGATGACGACGTAAACGGGCTGGAAGCAGGCCGCCTTATGCGAATCCGGCGGATATCTCGGTGCTGGGGGAGTAGGGCGGCTATCTATTCGGCGCTCACGAACATGCCCTCTCCCCTCGCGGGAGAGGGCAACGCTGAATTTCGAGCAAGCGCGGCCAGGTGAGGGGCGCGGCACGCCCCCTCACCCCATTTTTTGCTGCCGTACCGCCGAGGCGCCCTCTCCCGCAAGGGGAAAGGGCATGGCGATGAGGCCACCGCTATCCAAACAACTCCGCCACCGCGCGATAGGCCTGGTCGATCGCCGAGTCGGTATAGGCAGCGGCGCCGGCGTCGGAATTGGCGATGGTGATGCGGCCAAACCGTGCTCGGCCGATGACATGCGGCTCCTGGCCGGGCGGCCAATCCGGATCGAACAGCGGGTTATATTCGTAGGCATAGCCGTGCGGCCAGCGGTTGACGGTGATGGCGGTGATGTCACGCGCCGCGTCGAAACCGCCGGGCCTAAGGATGCGCGTCAGCTGGTCGCGGATATTCTGCTCGAAGGTTGCGAAGCTCGTCTTGAGAATATCGAGCCGGCCGGCACGATGCTGATCGCGCTCCGGCAATCCCGGCTGCACCGGCACGCGCACCATATGGAGGAGCACCGGCTCATCCGGCGAACGGACGCTGCGATACCCGCCGATATCGACGACCTGGTTCAGCGACAGCGAGGAAAAATACGAACCCGGCGCATGGACGTGCGCAATGCCCAGAGCCTTGAACGGCCGCCAGTTACGCAACGCCACGCTGGTATAGATTAGCGGAATCTTCGACGCATAATGCAGCGCCGCTTTTTGTTGCTCGGGCAAATCCGGGCAAAGATACGGAATGATCATATTGTAGCAGGCCAGCACGCAGGCCTTGGCGCGCACCGACGCGAGCGCGCCATCGCGCGCGTACACGATCTCCACCTCGGTCGCGGCAGCCGGATCGCCGATATTGCGGGCGCGCACCACGGTCGCATTGAGCCGGATGCGGACGTCCGATTGCGCACGATCGAGCGCGGAATAATCGAGGCGCGCGGTGACGATATCTTCGGCGCTGTTGCCCGGCACGCTCTCGGCAATGAGATTGCGCACCAGAAGCCGCGCGATCGAGGCGTTGCCGTCGGGAAAATGAAACGTGTAGGAGCCGCCGTCGGCATAGCCTGAGGCGGTGTAGCCCATATGCGGCGCCGCGCCGGGTTCGAGACCAAGTCCTTGGAAGCCGGGGAAGTCGAAGGCCCAGACGTCGAGCGCTGAGACCGCATCGATGCCGACGCCCCATTCGCCGTGGGTGCGCGCCTGATAGAACGGGATCACCGCCGGATCGGCCTTGACGACATTGAGCAAATAGTCGCGATAGCTCATCCGCGACAGGCGCGATTTTTTTTCGGCGGACGACAGGCCGGCAAGATAGTCGATCGTCTCTTCCTGGATGCGCGCAATGTCGCTCTGCGCCTTGGGCGGCAGCGGCGACGAGGCCAAGAGCTCTTTCCACTTGGCGCCCGGGGTTGCGACCACAAGCTTGTCGGCACCGAACGTCTCGCGGTCGAAGAAGACGCCGCGTGCCAAGCCCAGCGCGGAATAGAAATTCGGGTCGGTGCACTTTTTGGTCAGCGCCACCGGATCGACGCCGAGCGTTCTCAGAAGGCCGTCGGCAACGGCGCTGTAGGGCCGCGGGCTGTCGATCGACAAGGTGCCGCCATTCATCAGCTCCAGCCGGCCGCCGGGCGAGAATTCGTTGCGCTTGGCGTGACCGCCAAGATCGTCGTGATTGTCGAGAATGAGAATGCGGGCGGCTGGATTTCTGGCGCGATAAAAATGCGCCGCCGCGAGCCCGCAGATGCCGCCACCGACGACCAGCAGATCATAAGTCTCGCCGGTCGCGGTGATTGCGCCGGCCTTCGGCCAGAAGTCGGCGTCGCGCAGCGCATGGGCGGTCTCGAAACTGCCTGGATGATTGCCGCGCAGCCCGGTCAGCGCCGGCGGATAATATCCGGCCGCATCCTGCGCCGCCTCCTCCGCGACCGCAGCCGCGGCCAATTCGGGCAGCAACGCGCCGGCCGCGGCGCCGCCAACAGCGATGGCGACGCCGTCGAGAAGGTCGCGCCGGGTGATAGAGCGTTCCATGCCGGAAACTTGGTTGGCGCAACTGCGCTTCGCAATACGTAACGACGACTGTCAGCCCAGGGCGTCAGGCGAGCGGACGACCGAATATCCGTCACATCAATACGGATCGCTCGCTTCCAAAATCTCCTGGCCCATCAGCAGACAGGAGCCTTTGATCTGTGCGTAGATCAGCCGCATCCGGTAGGTCGCCTTGTAGATATGGCCGGTGACTTCAAGCATGTCGAAGCGGCCATTGCCCCTGAGCGCCTTGATCGGTGGCAATACTTTGACATTCTGCTCGACGTCGACCGGCTCGCCAGCCTCGACATTGCCGTGGAAGCGAAGGAGCAGCGCCGCCTTGGCAATCGCATCGGCCGAACAGGCATGGCTCTGCGCCTGCGCCGCAGCGGTGGCGAAAAGCAACGCGACGACGGCGACGATGAGCAGCGCGGCGATCGCAAACCGACTCGGCATATGGCAAGACCTCGCGATGGTGTGGGGACGGCTGGCTGAATGAGAGAACGTGACGGATCGGGCCGGCGCCGTTAGAAATATGATGGTTCCAGAGGAAGGTCCATGCGCGCCATCTTGGCCACCGGGATGCTTGGTCTGTCGCTCGGCGCCGCGCACGCGCAAACCGTCGAGCGCATCGAAATCACCGAGTATGGCATCTACACGACGGATACCGCGGCGACCAGCGCCGCGCCGGGGACCGCGACCGGCAAGATCGACCAGGTGTCGAACATCAAGCTCGTGCAATCGACCACCACGATCCCGGCGCGCCAAGGAGTCGAATTCGGGTTTCGCTACAAGATCATCGGGCAAGGCGCTGCGGCGCCGCCACTGCAGTCCGGCACAACGATCCTTGGCATGCAGATCGGGTCGCCGCCCGCACCGCCGCCGGCGGCTGCGGTGAACCTGAAATACGTCACCCACATTCCGAAGCCCGGCATGCGCAATCCCGAAACCGGCAACGTGACGCTGACCAAAGTGTTCTATCAGGAGCACAAGGTCGGCGAGGAGCTGTACCGACTGTATCGTCTGATCGATCGCTGGGAAATTGTGTCGGGTGTCTGGACGCTGGAAATCTGGGATGGCGAGCGGAAACTGTTGAGCCAGGATTTTCTGCTCAAGAAGTAAATGCGATGACCTTTGCTTCGATGTTACAGCGGCTGCGCAGCTCGCTGTTCAAATCCGCCGGCACCGTCGTATTCGGCATGGAAGACGGCACCGTCTCCATCTTCGGGCTGATCTTCGGCGTTGCCGCGACGACCTCAAACACCGCGACGGTGGTGATCGCCGGCGCCTCGGGAGCCGTGGCTGCGGCGGTATCGATGATGGCCGGCGCCTATCTCGAGGTCGAGACCACGCGCGACGCCATGGCGGCGAGGCGGGCGCTGGTGCAATCCGATCTGACGGCGCAGTCCGGCGCGATTGTCGCTTCGCTGCCGACCCGGCTCGCTGCCGCCGGCCTGACCGAGGAACAATCGGCCGCGCTCACGGGCGCGGTGGCGCACGATCCCACGGCGCTATCCGGGCTCTATCTGGCGCTCGAAGCAGCACCCGAGGATCCGCCGGGCCCGTGGGAGCAGGCGCTGTGGATGCTGCTGGCCGACTTTGCCGCGGCGGCGGTGCCGATCGTGCCGTTCGTCTTGTTTTCGGTGGCGCAGGCGCGCGTCGTGTCCGGCGTAGTGACGCTGCTTCTTCTGATCGGTCTCGGCGTCGGCCGTGCGCGCATTGCCAAGCGCGACACGCTGCGCACCGTGATCGAGACCGTCGCCATCGGCATCGCCGCGGCGTTGGCCGGCGTCGGCATCAGCCTTCTGGTCGACCGCGGCTTTGCCGGCTAAAAAGCCGCCAAGGTGCAGCGGAAGGAAGCGTATGGATCATCTCAAACGCGTCGCGGATGAGTTCACGCGGCAGGCGCAAAACTTCGACAATTGGGCGGCAAAGGCCGACGATCCCGGCCGTTTCAGCGCGGCACTCGGCGACGCGCGGCGCGGCAAGTTGCTCGACGTCGCTTGCGGGCCGGGCGTGGTCACCGCCGAGCTGGCGCCGGACGCCGGCGCGGTCGTGGCGTTCGACGCCACCGAGCCAATGCTGGAAAGGGCGAAAGCGCGCTGCGCCAAAGCGGGCCTCAGCAACGTCGCGTTCCGGTCCGGCGACGCGGAGCACCTGCCGTTCGATGACGCATCGTTCGACGGCGTGGTCACGCGGCTGGCGATTCATCATTTCGCCAATCCGCAGCGCGCGCTCGACCAAATGTTCCGGGTACTGCGTCCGGGCGGCACCGCCGTCATCGTCGACGTAGTTTCGTCGGAAAACGAAAGCGAATCGAAATTACACAACGCGATTGAGCGCCTGCGCGATCCGTCGCATGTGCGCATGCTGCCGGCGTCGCAACTGGACGACGGCATCAGCCGAGCCGGTTTCGGCATCGCCGAGCACGCGACCTGGGACATGGACCGCGAGCTCGAAGAATGGCTCGCCATCGTCGATGATCCGGCCCGCGTCGAACCGATCCGAACCGTTGTCCACACGCTCGCGCAGGCGGGCCGCACCGCGGGGATTGGCTTATCGGTCAAAGACGGCCGCGTGGTCTTCTTTCATCGCTGGCGTTTCGTCAAAGCAATAAAACCCCGCGGCGCGCACTGAACGCAGAGCTTATTCTAACGCGCGACGTCGTAGCCGACGGTGATGTGCACGCTGAGTGTGTCCTCGCCGGCCGAGATCGGCGGCGGCCCGCCCGGTGCAAGGGCGGCGCGCGGCATTGCCACCTTTGGCATTGGCGCAAACGACGCATCCTCGGTCACCCAGGCGACGCCGCCGAGGTTTAAGCCCCCGGCGCGCGCATAGACTTCTGCCTTGCGCCGCGCATCGGCCATCGCCGCCTCGCGCGCCCGGTCGAGCGTCTTGGTGGTATCGGAATGCAGGAATTCCACGCTGCCGGCGTCGGTCGCTCCGGCCGCGATCAGTTTGTCGAGGACGTCGCTGACCTTGTCGATCGGCCGGATGGTGACGCTAACCTGATTGGAGGCGCTGAAGCTCGTCAGCTTCGGCTCGGTATTCGGCGCGTAGACATAGACCGGCTGCACCGAAAACCGCGACGTCTGGATATCTTTTGACTCAATGCCGGCGCCGGTCAGCGCCGCCATGATCGCCGCCATCGCTTTGGCGTTCGCGTCAGCCGCTTCCTTGGCGGTCTTGGCGCGGCTGGTCACGCCGCTTCTGATCCGGGCATGATCCGGCGCCACGCTGACGCTGCCATCGCCGGCCACGATGATGCGCGCCTCCGGCGCGGGTTTTGCCTCCTGCGCTTGTGCGCAGGAGGACGCGGCAAAAACAGTGGCGGCCAACAGGACGCCGGGCGGCAGCAACGCACGCGCGGCGCGATGCGCCGCAATCGTCCCATTGGTCATTGGCAATCTCCTTAAGTTATTTCTGTAGATACTTGTCGAAGAACGCGGCGGTTTCGACAAAGTGCTCCTTGCTCTCCGGTGCATTGGCATCGAACAAATACTGAGCGTGCGACAGCCCTTCGAACATGAGCAGGTCGGCGACAACACCCGCCTCGCGGAGCTTGCGATGCACCCGCACGGTGTTGCTGAGAAACAGATCGCGCGTGCCGGTGGTCAGGATCGTCGGCGGAAAGCCTTTCAGGTCGCCGTAGACCGGCGACAGCATCGGGTCCTTGAGGTCATGGCCGTTGGCATAGAGCGTGGCTGCATCGCCGAGCCAGCCGTCATTGCTGACCAGAACGTCATCGACCATCTCGTTGGTGAAGTAAGTGTCGCCGGTCTTGGTCATGTCGGACCACGGCGTGCCCGGAGCGATCGCGCCCGGCAGCGGCAAGCCTTCCGCTTCGGCGCGCAACACCATGGCGAGCGTCATGCCGCCGCCGGTCGAGGTGCCGAAGATGCCGATCTTCTTGGCATCGGTGGTCTTCACGACCTCCTTGTAGACCGCCATCGCGTCATCCATCGCGGCCGGATAGGGAAAATCGGGCGGCATGCGATAGTCGACCGAGATCACTTTGAAGCGGCCGTGACCGGCCATCAGCAGTGCTTCCGGCAAACCGGCCTCGCCGGGGCCGAACACATAGCCGCCGCCATGGACGTGGATCAGGAGGCGACTACGGTTGGCTTCC
>Ga0210390_10002627_pt1 | contig 15790 bp, 16 predicted proteins | sample IncBWH11OmetaG_FD_161050 | JGI IMG/M metagenome (GOLD analysis project Ga0210390, IMG submission 161050) | Forest soil microbial communities from Barre Woods Harvard Forest LTER site, Petersham, Massachusetts, United States - Inc-BW-H-11-O ... | reverse complement strand
GGACGAGGACCGCGATGCCCGCAAAGGTTCCGGCCGCCCCTGCATTCACCTCGACCAGCTGAATCAATTTCTCGCCCAGGTCAACGGCAACGTCCGCAAATCGAAACGCGCGATCAAAGCGATCCCCAAGGGCAACGGCGCGAACGATCAGGATGCCCAGAAACGCAGCGCCGCCATCATGGGCATCGAAGAGCGCTCGCAGGCCCAGCCGATCTATTTGAACGCCTTCCAGTCGATGATCGAGCGCAGCTACGGCTTCGCGGTGATCCGCACCGAGTACCGCGACGATTCCAGCTTCGACATGGAAATCCTCATCAAGCCGGTGATGAACCCGGACACGGTGCTGCTTTCGCCCTACTTCAAACAGCCGGACGCGAGCGACATCCCCGACGCTTTTTTCCTCGATCTAATGCCGAAGGCCGATTTCAAAAAGAAATATCCCAAGGCGCGCGCCACCGATTTCGGTGATCAGGACTTGAATGATTCGACCATCACCGACTGGATCAAAGACAAATATCTGCAGGTGGGCGAGTACTGGAAGGTGCAGACCTCGTTCGAAACTCTATTGCTGGTGCAGACCGCGAAAGGCCCCATCGTTTTCACGGAGGACGAGTGGGAAAAAGCCAAGGAGCGCGGGACGCAGGGCGAGGTCAAGCGCGATCGCAAAGTGGAAACTCCGGAAGTGTTTCAGTACATGACCAACGGGTTAGAAATTCTCGACAAGGTTCCCTGGGACGGCACGCGCATCCCCATCATTTCCTGCCTCGGGCCGGAGCGCTGGACGACCGAAGGCGGCAAACCGAAACGGCAGTTGCTCTCCATGGTGCGTTTCGCCCGTGATCCGCAAATGCTGCTCGACTATCTGGCGTCAGGGGAATGCGAAGAAGCCGGGCAGATTCCGAAATCCCCGTTCGTCGGAGCCGTCGGCCAGTTTGAAACCGACAAGGAAGCCTGGGGCGAAGTCACCAAGGTTCCGCATGCATTTCTGCAATACGACATCGTGCTTGACTCTGGCGGCGCTCAAGCTCCGCCGCCCGCACGCCCGGTGTGGACGCCGAATTTTCAGGTCTGGGAGATCGCGAAAGATGCCGCGGGCCGCGCGGTGCAGGCGGGAATGGGGATCACTCCCCTGCCCGACGCCGCGCAGCGCCGCAACCAGAAATCCGGCGTCGCGATCGAAAGAATCAACGATCAGATGTCGCTGGGCGCTTTTCCTTTCGTCGATCGCTTTGAAACCTGCTTCCTGCACAACATGGGCTGGCAGATCAATGAACTGATTACGCCGGTGCTCGACACCCAGCGCGACATGCCCATCGCGCAGCCCGACGGCAAACGCGCGACCATGCAGATTGTCGGCAACACTTCCCATCCCATCGATGACACCAGCGGCGCCTACGAGGTGCAGGGACTCGATCCCGGCCACCTGCACACCGGCAAGGGTGAATTTGATGTGACGCTCTCGACCGGACCGAGTGAGGATTCCGAGCGCGAAGAGCAGGATGATTTTGTCGATTCCCTGATCGAGAACATCGCCAACCTTCCGCAGCCCGGAACGCCTGCCGCTAAAGTGTTTGCCCTCGGAATCCGAATGCGCCCCACGCTCGGTCCGGTGGGTCAGCAGATCGCTGATGTTTTCGATCCGCCGCCGCCCGATCCCAACATGCCGCCGCAAGCGCAGGCCGCGATCCAGCAGTTGCAGGCGCAGTTACAACAGGCCATTCAGGAGAACTCCGCATTGCATCTGGAACGCGCCGGAAAAGTTCTCGAACAACAGACCAAGTTGATCATGCAGCAGATGAAGGAAGACGGCGACAACCAGCGGGCGCAGCTGGCCAATGACATCAAGATTCTGATTGCCGAGATTTCAGCCAAGGCGCAAGACACGAATCAGCGGATGCAGATGTTCCAAGAATTCTGGAAAGAAAACCATGGCGCGGCGCACGAAGTCGGGATGCAGGCGATGGAGCACCAGCACGATGCGCAGCAGCAGGAGCAGCTGGCTACTTTGGCGGCGCAGAGCCCGAGTCTGCAGCCGGGGCAGCAGGCGCAGTCTGGGCAACAGCCGCAGGCGGCGGCCACTTAACCATGCACGTACCGATGCGATAGACGCGACTGCAATTCGAGCAGGAAGCGAAGAAGCAACCGTCCTCGAAGTTCAGTCTCCAGTCGATCCCAGAGCACCCGTCACATTTCATCATCCAAGTTTAGCTCCACCTCGCCCGCGCCGCGTCAGAGCGCACCAAGGAACACAATCCCATGAGCACAACCGTCAGCAACGATTCGGCCTCGGCAGCCGAAGAAGTCCTCAGTACCCCGCAATCGCTCGATGAAGCGATCGAAACCGGCTTCCTGCCGGACGATGAGCACTATCGCCTCACCGGGCAATTCAAGTCAGAGAAACCGGACGCCTCGGCAGCGTCTGAAGGCAAAGGAAAACCGGCAGCGAAACCAGGGGACGCCTCGCCCGCGTCCGAGCAACAGGAAATAGAAGACGACGCCAGCAAAGCCGCGGCTTCGGCAACCGCACAAACACAGAGGACAGAACCACGCAGGGAAACGCGCTGGGAAAAACGCGAACGTGAACTCAAGGAAGCCCGCGCCGAAATCGCCCGCCTGAAATCGCAATCGTCTCAGCCCGAACGACGCAGTGAAACCGCGCAGCCTTCGCCCGCTGCCACTGAGACGCAGGCCGAAGCCGGGAAAGCAGTTGCGGAACCGAAGATCGACGACCTGGACGCAACCGGAAAGCCGAAATTTAAAACTCTCAACGATTTCCTCTCGGCGCATGCCAAGTGGAATCGCGAAGAGGCCATTAAGGGCTTTCGGGAAGAGTCGACGAAGACGCAGCAGCAGCAGCAAGCGGCGGAGATCGACAGGAAACGGGCCGAAGAAGTCGAGAAAGTGCGCGCCGCTCACCCGGATTACGACCAGACCGTGAAAGCGGTCCTCGAAGCCAAGGAAGCCGATGGACGCAGCCCAATCTTCTACACCACGGGCTCGCACATCGACAACTTCCTGCTGGCGCAGCCGGACCGGGGCGCGGGATTGCTGTATCACCTGATGAAAAACGTCAGTGATCCAGCGATCAAAGCAATTTTCGCGCGCATCCCGGACGGCACGCGCTATCAGCTCACGAACGTCGAGCAGATTTCGCGGCTGGCTGTGCTCGCGCACACGCTGGCCGCTTCGACCGCTTCCCGCACTTCGCGCAGTTCCCCAGCTGAGTCCCCAACAGATGATTCTTCCTCTGTCCGACCCGTCACCCGCGCTTCGCGCCCACCGCATCAGGTTTCCGGTCAAGGAACCGTCGCCAAAGACGCGGTGGAGCAAGCCCTAGACGATGGCGATTTCGAGACCTACCAGCGCACCCAAAACGCCAAGGAACTCGCGCGCCTCAAGAGGAAATAAACTTCCATGCCCAACCTATTCCTGAACACCTCCTGGATTTCGATGGAGGTGTTGCGCAACCTCAAGAACGCTCTGAAGGTTGCCGAATACTTCAACCACGACTGGGAAAAAGACTATGAGAAGGCGTGGGCCGTCGGCACCACGATTCAGGTCAAGTTCCCGCAACAGTTCACCATCCGCAACGGCCTCGGATACAACCCGCAAGGCATCAACCGCATTTCGACCACGATTTCGCTGGACGAGCCCTTCGGCATCGATTTCCAGTGGGACGATTACGAAGCCGCGGTCAAGGCCGAGCGCTCCGAGGAAGAAATTCGCGAGCAGTACCTGGCTCCGGCCGGCGTACAACTCGCCAACGAGTGGGATTCCCGCGCCGCCCTGTTTGCCAAGAACAACACTTCGCAGATCGTGGGCTCGCTCGGCACCGATCCGACCTCCATTGTGTTTCTCGATCAGGCCCGCGCTCGCCTGCTGCAAAAGGCCGGCAGCTACCTGTCGAAGAAACGGGCTGCATTGATTTCGTCTTCGATGCAGACCAACTCCATCAACACGCCGGTCACTTCCCTGTTCCAGCCGACGGATGCCATCACCGAGGCTTTCAAGGAAGGCTCGATGGGCAAGTTGAAAACCTTCGACGTCTTTGAAGAGCAGAACCTGTACTCGCACACCGCCGGCACCTGGGCCGCGGCAGTCACCGTCAACGGCGCCGGCCAGTCGGGAACTTCGCTGACCATCACCGCCACCGCGGGCGACACCTTCAACGTGGGCGACAAGTTCGCGATCGCCAACGTGAACCTGGTCAACCCGCGCTCGCGCCGCACTCCGGGACCGCTGCAAGTGCAGACCTTCACCGTCACCGTGGCTCTCACCGCTGTGGGTGGTGGAGTGGACGTGCTGAACTTCCTGCCCGCCATCTACGGGCCGGGAGCGGATCAGAACCCCAGCCAGTATCAGAACGTGGACAACCTGCCGGTCAACGGCGCGGCGCTCACGCTCTTCCCTGGCACGCCCAACCCCAACGGAGCCACCGGCACCGTGGGCCTGGCGCTGACCCCGTTCGCCTTCGCCATCGTCGGCATGCGCTTCTATGTGCCGAAAGCGGTCGAAGCCCGTTCGCAGGCCGAAGACAAGGCCACCGGCATTCCGGTGCGTTTCGTGAAAGCCTGGGACGCTTACCACTCGTTGCAGATCAACCGCTTCGACACCGTGGGCGGCTTCGGCAACCTCTACCAGGACAACGCTTGCGTTGGATTGCTGGGAGCCTAAAAGGAGAGCTTCGGGCGAATATCACATCAACATGATTTGGTGATTTTCCTCCGGGCACACACAACCATGAAAAACACACTACGCAATTCGCTGCTTCTCTGTGGTTTGCTCCTGGCGGCCTCGCTGTCGTTCGCGCAAACCTACGTCTCTTTCACCACGCTGTCGTCCGCCGTCACCAGCTCCAGCTCGCAGTCGAACACCTTCGTGCTGGCGTCGGTGACTGGCATCACGGCCAACGCGACGATGCTCTACATCGAAGGCGAAGCCGATTTTGTGAACGCGGTCAACACCGTCGCGAAAACTGTTTCCGTGACGCGCGGCGCCGGGCCGAGCACTCGGGTTTCGACGCATCCTTCCGGCGCGGTGGTCTGGTACGGACCTCCGTACTATTTCCAGTCGCAGACGCCGATTGGTTATCCCTTCGGCAGCTGCACCCGCTCGTCGCTGATTCTGCCCTACATCGACGTCACCAACAACGTGTACTCCGATTGCTATAACGGCAAATGGGTGCGAGGCGTCGAAGGCCAGTCGCCGGCGATTCTGTTCTCGCCTTCGCCGGGCGGGGCGGTGCTGACCGGGGTTGGAACTTCGACCGCCACCACCAACACCAGCATGTACTGTTCGCAAATCTATCTGCCCCAGGACAAACTGTTGACGGGGTTGTGGATTTTGAACGGGGCGACCACGGCCAACGGGCACCGCAACGTGATTCTCTATGATGCGGCGGGAAACCTGCTCGCGAACTCCGGCTCGACCACCACGACCGGCACTGCCAGCCAGTACCAGCAGTTTGCCTTCACCGCGCAATATTTCGCGGTGGGGCCGGCCTGGTTCTGGGGCTGTTCGCAATCGCAGTCCTCGTCCGACACCCTGAACCTGATCGCCACCGCCGACGGCAACGCCGGCACTCTGACCCAGATCTACACCGGGCAGACCTACGCGACCATCCCGGCGACGATCACTCCCTCGACGACGTATACGACGTTGCAGGGACCGTACTTCGCGTTTTACTAATTTGATTCGTTTCTGAGTGGAACCAAGGGGAGCCGGGCCGAACCTGACTCGGCTCCTGTTTTTCCCGTTTTCCCCGATGCCCCTGAACGAAGCCAGCCGCAAAGCGCCGCGGGAACGCTGGCCGCTCGAATTCGATCTGACCGGAGTCCCGCGCGACACCCGCACCCGCAAAAATCTGCTCGCACAAAAACACCAAGAGGAATCTATGGCACCCGCAGCCCAAAGCGTTCGCACCATTACCGAAAATCACTTCACCGTCGATCAGCCTTCGACCGACGTCTTCATCACCGACATCAACAATCCGCCGAAAAAGGCCTACAACCCGCGCGACCCGCAAAATGAATTTCCGAAACTGGTGTATCACCACGGGAATGGCCGCGTGCTCAAAATCGAAGCCGGGCCGGATGCGAAAAAACAGGAAGCCGCTGCGTTGAAACGCGGATTCAAACTGACGCCTTCGCCGGATCACGATTATTCCAAGATCAACCGGAACTCCGGCATCGCAGCCAAAGCGATCCTCGCGCCGCGGGAAGAGAATATGTCGGCGGAAGAGTTGGCGGCGCTCGATGAAGCGGACGACGCGAAGGCCTAACCCTCGGGAAAATAGTGTACGCCGAACATTCCAGTCGGCCGATAGAGTTCGCCGCGCTCCTTCAGTTCGGCGCAGAGCATTTCGACCGCTAGTGGTGGAACGTGGGGAAAGTGTTCAGGCAGCGGCACTGTGATCGCTCTTCCGCTCTGGTTTGTGATCGCCAGCGAATCGGGATAAGGATTGAAGCGATTGAAGCCAAATAGAACGTCGAGTCGGCATAACATTCGTGCTCGCTCTGGATCCCACGCCTTGATGAACCGCACCGCCTCTCCGGGCTCCAACCGAATAGCGCCCGGCGACATTACAACGATATTTTTCGGGAACGACCAGACACGATTCAGCGGGATCGCCTGCTCTAACGCAACCGCTCCAGCTCCCAAACCGAGCCACTGAAGAAATCGTCGCCGATCCATTCCCGAATTCTAACCCATGTCTCCCATCGGCCCTCCCGTCAATCCCCCAGCCCCGTTGTCGTATACGGTGCTGGACCTGATCGCAGACTCGCTGATCGAGATCGGCGCGGTCCCGCCCGGCGAAACCCCCGGCAATGACGAAGCGCAATGGGCCTTCCGCAAGCTGAACTATCTGATCGACGTGTGGCAGGCGAAGCAGTTCTACGTCTATTCCTACGCCTTCAACGTGTACAGCCTGCCCGCCAACACGAATCCGGTGAGCTTCGGGCCGAGCGCGACGGCAATTTTCTCGACCAACGGCCAGCCGCGCCCGGTGCGCATCGAATCGGCGAATCTGCTGCTGCAAAACGTGGTTTCGCTTTCCGATCCCGGACTGGTCGATCTGCCGATCAACATTCGCGACCGGCAATGGTGGGCGGCGCAGCAGGTCAAAAACATCCAAACCAATGTCCCGACCGATCTCTACTACGATCCGACTTCGCCCGATGGCTCGATTTACTTCTGGCCGGTGTGCAACATCTCGCGGCAGGTGCGCCTCGAAATCTGGCAAATGATCGCGCAGTTCGTCTCGATTCAAGACCCCATCGGCGGACCGGGAGGACCGGGTACGCTGCCTCCGGCTTACCGCGCGGCGCTCATGCTCACGCTGGCCGAGTTGCTATTGCCCGGAGCGCAGCGCGAAGGCTCTCCGGAGCTTGCGAACTCAGCGTTGCAGGCGCGGGCGGCGGTGTTCGGGAACAACGCGAAATCGCCGCGCATCGTGACGCAAGATGCAGGGATGCCAAGAGCAAAACCGAGCGGGCAGAAACAGGATTTCAACTGGGCGTATGGGAATTATCCGGGGGGAAGGCCGCAGTGAAGTTGATTTTTGATACATCAATCGGATGGCCGACACAGACAGGTTTCAGCGTGTTGCCCCATCTCCAGAGTTTTCCGGTTTGATCGTAGAACCATATTTCGTTCGCCGAGTTCAGAACCGCGAAGGCTTCACCGTCTGAAAATGCTCCGACTTCAACTGGTCGCGCGATGACGATCTTTTTCGGAAAGCTCCACACCCGCCCGAGCGGGATCGCCTGCTCCAGCGCGAGGCCAGCGACCCCAGCGGAAAACAGTGAGAGGAAGTTGCGGCGGTTCATAAAATTTGACGGGGCTGACGGCTGCTGACCGCCTCGCGCTGAAGTGCTTCCGCATTTGCGACTCTCAGCAGTCTGGGGATCGCTCCCCTTTGCGGTCGGTGACCAAGCGCTACTACCCCAAAAGCGAATTCTAACCTATGACTGATCTCGTTCCAGTTCCCCCGCTCGAAGTCCCCCCCGGCAAGATGCGCGTCTGGGATCCGGACGCGAAAAAGATCATCTTCGTCGATGAGCCGCCCGGTCCGGACCTGCTGACGCTGACGGTGCGCCTGCACGATCCCAAAGAACATCGCGATCCGAAAAAGGCGGCGGTGTGGCACACCGTGAAAGTTCCGCGGGCCGATCTGAGTTTGAGTGAAGCGGATTTTCTGGCGAAGCACCTGACTGAGGCAGTGCCCGTGATCCTCGGGCCGCACAAAAGCTAACGCATGACCAATCCGATCAGCATCGCCGCGAATCCGAGCGTGATTCCCAAACGCACCCATCCCCCGAACTCGGTGATGTCGTGCCGCGCTGCAATCGCAACCAACGAGCCGATTGCCGTCGAGATCAGAACGAAGATTTTCACCCCGCAATTCTAATCCCATGCCGCAAGCCGCCCCATTCGGTTTTGTTGGTCCCAGCTACACCGCGATCTCGCCGGTGATCGACGACGAGCTGGCGATGAACTGCTACGTCGAAGTGTCGGGAAGCGAAAACGCCGCCACGCCGAAAGCGCTGCTGCAAACGCCCGGCCGCAAGATTTTCGCGCAGCTTCCGGAAGGCGCGGTGCCCGGCGGATTCACCGTGAACGGCCGCACTTTTTTCGCCGCTTCGTTTCTATGGGAACTCGATGCCTCGGGTGCGATGATCAACCGCGGAAGTCTGGGCGCGCCGCCGAGCCTGATCACCAAGATCACCGCCAACGAGACGCAGCTCGTGGTCTCGAACAATGGCAACCTGTTCGTGCTCACGCTCTCGACCAACGTCTTCGTCGCCGTGAACATGGCGCAGTTCAATGGGCCCGTGCTCACCATCGACTTCTGCGACGGCTACATCCTCGCGACCCTGCAGGGCTCGCACACCTTCCAGCAATCGAACTTAGAGGACGCGACCACGTGGAACGGGCTGAACATCGCCACCCTGAGCTATTTCCCCGACAACATCGTCTCCATGATCTCGGATCACCGCCAGATTCAGTTCGCCTCGGCAAAAAAGAGCGTGTGGTACTACAACGGCGGCGCGGGCTTCCCGGTCTTCATTCCAATTCAGGGTGCATTCGCCGAAGTGGGGTCGGGCGCGACCTTCGCCATGGTGCAGGCCGACGAAGTGGTGTTCTGGCTCTCGCAGGACGAGCGCGGCGCCCTGGTCGCCATGTTTGCCAACGGCTACAACGGGCAGCGGGTTTCGACGCACGCGATCGAGCTGGCCTGGCAGCGCTTCGCGGTCTACGACGATGCCGTCGGTTGGACCTATCAGGAAAACGGGCACACCTTCTGGGTGATCGACTTCCCCACCGCGAATCAGAGCTGGGTGTACGACATCACGGCGCAGTTGTGGCACCAGCGCGGCTTCTGGGTCGAGGCCAATGGCACCTACATCATGGATCGCGCCATCTGCCACACCTACAACTTCGGCAAGCATCTCGTCGGCGACTGGGCCTCGGGAAATATTTACGACTTGAGCTCGAAATATCTGACCGACTTCGGCAACACGATCCGCGGCTGGCGGCGAACCCCGACGACGGGCAAAGCCAACAAGTGGATTTACTACGAGCAGATTGAGTTCGTGCTGGGAACCGGACTCGCGCCAGGCGTGCCACTCCTTGATGGCGACGGCAACCCGCGCCCGCCTCAGCTCATGCTGCGCTGGTCGAACGACAGCGGCCAGACCTGGTCGAAAACATATTTCTTGAGCGTGGGGATGCAAGGCCAGTACGGAAAGCGCGTGATCAAACGCATGCTCGGCCGCGCCCGAAAACGAGTGTGGGAGGTCACCTGGTCCGATCCCTATCCGTGGTATTTCACGAATGCGTTTTTTGAGGCGACGGTGCAGAAGAACTGATGATTTTGAATCCCCGCGGATGGCAGAAGCAGTTTTCTTTCCCTTTCCAGCCGCACCAGCATGTGCGTTGTGGCCGATGCGAAAACATGTGGCCCTCAGAGCAGGTGAAGGTTGTAATTCGGCAATTGTCGTCGTGATCGTGAAACTTCCCGTCTTCGTCGTAAAAGGCAACGTAGGCAACGAGAGTCTCGGAAGTGCCGTGGCTGGTGACTTTCGATTTCAATCCCGTTTTTTCACAGACCGGACAAATCATTTGATCGGATCGTAGCATGCCCACCACTCCCTATCTTCCGCCGCCGCCGACGACGCAGAACTCGAACCTGTCTCCGGCGGATCACCAGTGGCTGCTGATCACGCAGAATCTGCAACCGCTCTATGAAGTCGATACCTCTGCGGGCAGCTACGCCGAAGATCCACCCACCGCGGGCATTCAAACCTCGGGGCAGAGCGGGCAATGCAAAGAGATCACCTACGTCAAGACTTCGAACGATGCCAACGTGTACACGCTGAACGGCGTCGAAGGCGGCCCCTACACGCTGACCGCGCAGTTTTCGTTTCTGAAGATCAAGAGCGACGGCACCAACTGGTGGAAGGTCGGATGAGGCGATGACGGATTCTGAAATCAAAGCGATGGAGGCGCAGCACGGGGAGCAGCGTACGATCACGAAGCTGCCCGGCTCGAACTTCATCGTGTTTCGCTCCCGCGATTATGCGGCGATCCGCAAACTGGCGCTGCACCCGCGCATCTTCCCCAGCATCTCCGACGATTACACCAACGACCGCGAGAGCTGGAAGCCCACCGAGAGCGAGTTGCTGATCTATCTGCTGGCGAAAGACGATCAGGGAATTTTCGGCTTCGCCGCCTTCATCCCCCAGACGCACGTGCAATACGGCGCGCACATGGCCTTCCTGCCCCGGAGTTACGGGAATTTGGCTTTGACGGCGTTTAAGGAAATGCTCGCCTGGATGTGGCGCGAAACCAAAGCGCGACGGCTGGTCGGCGAAGTGCCCCGCAACAACCACCTGGGAATACGCTTCGCGCGCCGCGCCGGATTTGAGTTCTACGGGATCAACAAGCGCTCGACGTTGCGCGGCGGCCGCCTGCTCGATCAGGTGTGCCTGGGAATTAGTAAACCCGATCTCTTATCGCGTCAGGATGAATCTGTGGAATCTCGCGCTTAAACCATAAGCCGCCCTGATTGTTGGCCCACGCGAATTCCCAGCCTTCGGCTCCGATTTCGTTGAGCCATTGTTCGGAATAAGCCGAGGGCTGCACGTAGCGGTACTCGAACTTTTTCATCTCGACACCTTAACACCCCGGAATAACCTATGTCATTCGTCGCAGGAATCGCAGGCGGACTTCTCTCGGCCAACGCCGCCGGCAACGCCGCGCAAGCCGAAGAGCAGGGCGCGCAGCAAGCCGAAAATACCATCGGCACCAACCAGACGAACGCGAACACGGCGCAGCAGACCGCGCTCGCCAACGTCACCGCCGCCAATCAGCCCTACCAGACGCTGGGCGCGACCAGCGCCAACGGTCTGAACACGCTGCTTTCAAATGGCTTCCAGGCTCCGACCCTGCAGCAAGCCGAGCAGACGCCCGGCTACCAGTTCCAACTACAGCAAGGCACCCAGGCGCTCGATGAAAACGCGGCCGCGAATGGCACGCTGATGTCGGGCAACACCGGCGTCGCGCTGCAGCAGTACGGGCAGAACCTCGCGCAGAACGCATACCAGCAGACCTATAACAACGCCCTCAACGCCTACCAGGCGAACGCCAGCACCCTGACCGCGGGAACGAATCTCGGCCTCAGCTCGACCGGGCAACTGGGCCAGGCCAATCTCACGACCGCCGGGAACACCGCCAACATCGATCTGACCAGCGGGCAGGAAATCGCGCAGCAGGAGAACAACGCAGCAGCCGCGCGCGCGGGAGGAATTCTCGGCCAGGCCGCGGGCTATTCGAGCGCGATCTCGGGAGCAGCCCAGGGCGCGCAGATGTTTGCAGGAGGACTCTAGGTTATGGGAACGATCCCCGCTCCAAACATTGCAGGCGATGCGATTCAGATCGCCCAGATGCCGCAAAACGCCGCGGCGGAGTATGCGCGCGCCGCCGCGCTGCAGCAGCAGACCGCGGCCTCGAAACAGGAGATGCAGCAGCGCGCGCTCGAAATGCAGGCCCAGCAGCGCCAGTTGAACGACCAGGACGCGCAGACCAAACTCATCACCCAATTCGATCCCAACAAAAACACGATCACAGACATTCCCAAAATGTTCGTGCAGAACGGCGGCTCGGGTGAGGGTGCGCTGAAGATGCAGCAGAGCCTGATCGCGCAGCGGCAAAACTATTTGAAGATGTCCGACGATCAGTTCGCCCAGGAGCAGAAGAAGGCCGACCTGTTCCAGGGCGTGCATGACGCCGTCACCCAGGCTGCACCGCAAGACAAAAACGCCATCTACCAGCAAGGGCTGCACCGCCTCTCGTCTGCGGGGATCGATGTTTCGAAAGAACCGATCGAATATCCCGGCGACGATGTGTTCGCCCAGCACCTGGCCCCGATCCAGTTGCATTCCGCCTTCGTCGAGCAGGCCTCGAAGGATCGCCAGGCGGCCCAGGAGAACGCGAAAGCGCGCCTCGACAACGCGCAGGCCGCGCACCAGGAATTCGTCAACTCGCTCACGCAGAACTCGAAGCCCGGCGACTTCGACAAGCAAGTCGATGCCCTGGTTCCCCCGACCGGAGCGCAAGGCCAGGCCCAGAATCAGTTCGTCAAAGGCCAGGTGAACGCGGCACTCTCGCGCGGCGATCTCGACTCCGCGAAGAAATTCGTGGAGCAGGCCTACCAGAGCCAGCTCGGAGTCAACAAAGACATTGCGGTCGCCACCAACCCGCAGATTCAACAAGGCAAAGTCGACGTCGCCAAGGCGACGGCGCAGGCGCGGCAACAGGCGCAGTTGGGCAACTACGGCGAAGCGGGCGATCCCATGATCGACATGGTGGGACAGAACCGCATCGATCTCTCGACCGCACTGCAGCGCGTTCCCCCAGCGGCGAAAGAGAAATTCCTGAACAATCTGGGCGCAGCTTACCCCGAATACCAGCAGCAGATTTATGCGACGCGCCAGGCCCTGATGAAGAGCGCGACCTCGGGCGACATCGGGAAAAACATCACCGCTTACAACACCGCGATCTCGCACGCGCAGCAACTCTCGCAAGCTGCGGACGCGCTCAACAATGGCGACATGCCGACGCTGAACAAGTTGGGCAATGCGCTCGGCTATCAGTTCGGCTCGGACAAGACGACCAACTTCAACGTCATCAAAAACGCGCTCTCCGGCGAAATCTCGAAAGTGTTCAAAGGCGGCGAGGCGACGGATGCGGAAATCAAAGCGGTGCAGGAACCGTTCTCCGCGGCGAATTCGTCGGCACAGCTCAAGGGCGCAATCGACAACGCGATCCACCTGATGAACTCGAAGCGCGACGCGCTGAAACAGCAAGTCGATCTGGGCATGCAGGGCAAGCCGAACTTCGGCGGCAATAACTCGAATCAGGGCGCGCAGAAGACTCTCAGCCAGGCTGCCATCGCACAGGCGGCGAAAGATCACGGCGTCTCGATTCAGGAAGCGACGCGCCAGGCCAAGGCAGCCGGCTACACGATCCAGTGAGTACCGCGACGATCAGCTGGGAGAAATATCAAACTCTCCCACCAAGCCAACGCCGGCGGCCGCTCACCGATGCCGAATATGCCGCACTCACGAAACAGCAACGCATTGCGGCCGGGCTCGAAGAAGACGACGCAGGCGCGCCGGCAAATTTCAATGGTCCGGTTTTCCCCAACCCAACCCACATTCAACCGCGCGCGGACACAGACGCTCCGATCGATCCCACGCGCTTGCCCGAAGGAGTTTCGTTTCAGCGCGGCAACTGGGCGGGCACGCCGCAGATGGATGTGTCGAATCCCGCGGCCGCGGATATTCAGCCGGAAATGGGCCGCGAAGTCGGGGCGAAGTTCGGAAACAAGATGAGCGCACAGCCGATTGATTTCTCCAAGTACGAGAGCGCAGCGCCGGCCGGCGCTGCGATCGATTTCTCGAAGTACGAACCCGCCGCGGGGACCACGACGACGAAAACCGCCCAGCCCTCGGTGATGCAGGTTCTCACCCAACCCACCGAGAAAACCGACAAAGAATATCTCGGCTACACCGGCTCCGCTGGCGTCGTCGGTGCCACCATTCACGGTCTGAACGATGTGGCGCAAGGCACCAAGGACGCGATCAAAGGCGTTTACGATTCCGTCGCCAAACCGCCGCAAGATGCGAGCGAAAAGGCTGCTTTCGCTCTCGGACCTGAAGCTCTTCCGGTCTATCGAATGTTGCGCGGGCTCGGACACACGGCCGCCGATGCGACCCATGTGGCCGCCGCGATTCACGACATCAACCAGTCGGCCGTTCCGACAGAAACTTACCTGGATGCAGCCGAGAAAACAGCGGCGCAGGGTGCGGGGCAGGCGCTGGTTGCGATTGGATCGGAAGGCGCAGCGCGAGTGCCTGGCGCGATCAGCGATGTTGCCGCCGGCGTGAAGCCTGCTCTGGCGAAAGTTGGAAACGCTGCAACCGCGGTTGGGGAATCGCTCGATCCCGACATCGTAGGGCTGGCTTCGCCGCGGGCAGCTCATGCGCTGCGATTGGCCTCTAAGGTCGGCAAAGTCGCGACGAAACTCGGCGGCGAAGCGGCTACCGAAACCGCGCCCGCAGCCGGCGAACTCGATGCCACTGGCGAGAACAAAGATTTTGCAGGAGAACCACCGCCCAAGCCTGCCAAACCACTCGACGCCACCGGCGAAAACAAACCCTTCGCCGGCGGCATGGATGAGTACACTCCAGCGAAACCGAAAACGCCGCGGTCGATCGTCACCGATCCCGCGACCGGCCGCCCAGAATTCTCCGATGTCGTTGCAGCCAAGCAGCAAACCGCCGCCCCGGTACAGCGAACGGCCGCCCAGCCTGCCCCAGCGGCGCAGCCGGCAGCCGAGCCCGGGCCGGCGGCAACTTCCCCGGGTGAACCAGGCCCGAGCGGCGACGAGCTGCTCGACCGGCTGAAAGGCATCGCCGGGCGGATCGCCAAACAGGAAGGCGCGGCTCCCGGCTCGGCCGAGCCCGACCTCACCCAGCAACTGCAGGACTCCCTCGACTTCGTTCGCGCCCGGAAGGCAGTCGCCGCCGGAAAGGTCCAACCCAGCGCCATCGAAGCCGCCCCAGAGCCCGGCGCCGGCGTGATGACCTCCGCCGCCCCCAAAGATTTGCTCGGCCGCTGGGGCGTCGACGCGGACAGCTTCGCCGAAGGCCGGGCACAAACCCGAGGGATGAAGCCGGATGAGAGCGCGGCGGCCGTCGCCCGGCTCAAGAAGGCCTATCAGAACGGCCAGGCAGTGGAACCCGTCATGGAAACCAGGGACGCCGCGAACAACATCATCGACGTCGACGGCCGCGGCCGCGCGTTGGCAGCACACCAGGCAGGGATTGCACGGATTCCGATCGTGGTGCGGCGCATGCCGCCCGCTGCGCAGGCTACGCCGGCGGCGCCGATGGCAGCGAGTCCGACACCGTGAAGGCAACCGGCTGCGAATAGCGGTCGATCAGTTTGGCGGGCACTCCACAACACACGGCCGGCAGAATTCCTTTCACCACATTGCGATGACGATATTTTCCGCAGCCGCCCTGGCATTTCCAGACCTCGCGCGGCTGCCAGTTCACGAGTTCGTATTCGATGGAGTCGTTCATGCTCACTTGTAATTCTCGCTCACCGCGGCCCCGCTTTCCATGGCACGCCTGGCTGATTACCTGGCTGTTACTGTCGTGCTGGGTACTTTGCTGCCGCGGCCAGGCCCAGACGCCCGTCGTGCTCTCCCCGCTCCCCA
>Ga0210390_10002626_pt1 | contig 15791 bp, 13 predicted proteins | sample IncBWH11OmetaG_FD_161050 | JGI IMG/M metagenome (GOLD analysis project Ga0210390, IMG submission 161050) | Forest soil microbial communities from Barre Woods Harvard Forest LTER site, Petersham, Massachusetts, United States - Inc-BW-H-11-O ... | reverse complement strand
ATGATTCTATTGGGTTTAGTGGGAAAGTATACTGTAATCGATTCATAACAAAGAAGTTGCTCTTACCTCATAGAAAATAAAAGGGGATAAAGGCGTTCATTGAATACAACAACTTACCGATTCGTCATTGATTTCAATCGAATTATCGATAAGCCAATACGAAAAGCCCGGCTGCCATGGCAGCCGGGCCTCTTTTGTCTCTATTTCTTTTGTGTCTATTTCTATTGTAGCGGCTCGGGAGAAAAAGTCGGCCAACTATTTGGCAGTTGTCCTAACGCGCAAGGCCGTGCTCCTCGCGTGGTTCCCTCGAACATCTCCTCAGTAGACTGGGTGAGTCCGGCTTTCAGGTCGCTAAAGCCTTCTCTGATGCCCTCGACTGCTTCCTGAAAGTCACTGCGTTCCCATGCCAGATATTCAGCAAGCGCGATGTCGAGCGCGGCCGCGGTGTCCTGACCGCGTCACTGCGCGTATTCCGCGAGCCGGGCCATTCTCCAGTCTGTGATAGGAACTATTTCCATGTTTTGAGACCTGGAATTGCGAAGACGGACGAAAATACCAGCGACTTATGCCTTGCTCGTCTGCGCTTTCGGTTATGGGAGCTAGGTAAAAGTCGTATGACCGGTCATTTTGAATTACTATGACCGGTCGTCTACAATTTGTCAAGGAGTTTTGAAATGAAAAATCAGCCTGCCCTCCGACGTGGCCCCAAGCCGAAACCTGGAACCCGCTCCAACCTCGTTCAGGTAGGCCTGCGGATGGTTCACGAAGAGGGATACGCCGCGACCGGGATTCAAAGCATCGTAGAGGGCGCAGGTGTGCCTAAGGGCTCCTTCTACAACCACTTCACGAGCAAAGAAGCCTTCGGGGCGGAGGTAATCGACGCCTATTTCGATCGCAACGAAAGCAAGTTGCGCGCCTTCCTCTGCAACGCGGATGTTGCTCCGCTAGCCCGGCTGGAAGCCTATTTCGACGATCGGATCGAAGCCTTCAGGGCAGTAGGATTCACAAAGGGCTGTCTGCTCGGCAATTTTAGCGCCGAGGCCGCCGACCACAGCGCGCTCTTGCGCGAGCATCTGTTCGAACACTTCGGAGCCTGGAGCCACTTCTTCGAAAATTGCATTGTCGAGGCCCAGGAGCAGGGGGCCATCAGCAATCAATTTCCTGCGGCATTATTGGGGCGGTTTCTATTGAATAGCTGGGAGGGCGCGCTGTTGCACATGCGCGTTGAAAAGAGTGATTTCCCTCTAATCGAATTCAAAAAAGTCGTTTTTGGAAAGCTTCTCGTCTGATCCCGGCAAGTGCTTGATATGGACGACCCCTTTATCCTCCGGTTTTCGCAGGTATCCGGACAAGACCGACCATACCCACAAATCCCAAATCCTGAGAGAATCAGCGAGAGCATTTGCGTCCTTCCACCATCTCCTGAACTGAGTTTCGTAACGACCGCGGATCTGTGGCCCAATGAGGGCAGACGGTCTCAATAAGCTCAGTTCTACGAACGAACCAAGATGGCGCGGGCGATAGCAGGATTCCCCTCTGAGAGGGTAAAATTTGCACGCTGCCTGATGCAGCTGCTCCATAACCCTATTATTTTCTGTTCCAGGAGTTTGGAACTCCTCGTGCTCTCATAGGAAGAGTTCGAAGGAGATTCTCCCTAATGCTGGCTGGCACCATCCACAACATCATCCATAAAGAGAGAGTGGCCGACGAGGACGGGTCTATTAACATGCGCAAATCATTGGTGGCGATTGAGAACTGGGCGGTGGTTGAAAGCGTCATCTCCCCAAGCTATGAAGAACTGCAGCCAGGCAAACATCTCATGGGCAACGTCCTGGGGCATGCGAGCCTGCAGAATACCAAGCTCATTTACACCTCCCGCATCCTGAACGTTTATCAGGGAGTGGTCGAGACGCTGAACACCTTGTATCAACTCGGAGAGCCCAGCGAGGAATACAAGGATTGGGAACGCAAGCGGGAAGCGGGACTTCTCCCCGACTTGCAGCGGGCAAGGACAAAGGAATTCTCGCGGGTAAATGACGACACCCGCAAATCGCAGGTTGCTTAAAGCAAGTAGCTCAGGTCATCCTTGCTGGACCCGCTGGATTCTCCAGCGGGTCTTTGTCTTAGATTCAAAAATCCAATCACAATTCGACACGAGGGCTCGTTCTTGCGCACGCTTTATCGCCTAGCTGCGTCCGAGAGTCGGATCTATGGCTTCGTCGCGAATTTCCGTGTCCGGAAACGGACAACCGGTTCCGGAAATGATCATGGGGCTGGCGAGCAGAGAGTTTACGGTCTGCGTAAGTCATTGTGGGTTTTGGATTTGGGGTGTGGATCTGAGTGGCGGGCGGCGTGCAGATAGAAAGATGCAATGGATATTTCCCGCCCCGATATCAAGAAGAAGAAGTTTCGCCGCAATCTGATCTGGTCTGCGATGGGACTTGTGGTTTTGTCGGCGGCAGCGGTGGGCGTCTATCGCCTGAAGCCTGCTGCCCCGACACAGGATGCGAGCACGATCTGGCCCGACACGGTCAAGCGCGGCCCGATGGTGCGCCAGGTGCGTGGACTCGGCACACTGGTCCCGCGCGAAGACAGCATAGAACTTATCCCCACGCAGACGGACGCGACGGTAGTTCGCATCCGCGCTCTGCCGGGCACGATGGTTACGCCGGACACTATTCTGATGGATCTGGCTGACCCCCAGCTTCAGCAGGAGCTGCTCGGTGCACAGTTCGCACTCAAAGGTGCGGAGGCCGACTACAAGAGCCTGCAGGCTACACTGCAAAGCACCCTGATGGACAAGAGGGCTGCCGCGGCTCAGGTCAACTCCGACTACACGCAGGACGTGCTGCAAGCGCAGACCGACAACAAGCTCCACGATCTGGGCGTGATCTCGGGCATGACGATGAATGCCTCCAAAAACAAGGCCGAGCAGCTCACCGCGCAACACAAGATCAGCCTGGAACAGATCGAGGTAAACCAGAAGGCCATCGAGGTCCAGCTTGCCTCCGCGCAGGCAAAGATCGACCAGGCCAAGGCCCAGCTCGACCTCTACCAGAAACAGTCCGACGCTCTACAGATTCGGGCCGGCATCTCCGGCGCGCTGGCGCCGCTGGCCACTCCTGTGCAGGTCGGCCAACACGTGACCGCCGGAACCTCGGTCGCCGAGGTCATTCAGATGGACAAGCTCAAGGCCGCCCTGCAGATCGCCGAGACCCAGGCGCACGACATTCTGATCGGACAGCCCGCCGAAATCGACACGCACAACGGCATCGTTCCGGGCCATGTTACCCGAATTGATCCCGCGGTAGTGAACGGAACGCGCACCGTTGACGTAGCACTGGATGGGCCGCTGCCTTCAGGGGCGGTTCCGCAGTTGAGCGTGGATGGAACGATCGACTTGCAGAGGATGTCGGATGTTCTGTATGTGGGCCGTCCGGCTTTTGGCAACGAGAATAGCACGATCAGCCTGTTCAAGATCGATCCGGACGGCAAGACCGCGACCCGGGTGCAGGTAAAGGTCGGCAGGGCATCGGTAACGCAGATTCAGGTACTCGAAGGTTTGAAAGAGGGCGACCGCGTCATTCTTTCCGACATGTCGAGATACGACAACACAGATAAAGTTCGGCTGGACTAGGGATTGGGCAGGACAAAATTTAAGGAGCGTAGAAGCAATGGAAACCAGACAGTCGTTGATTGAGATTGAAGGTCTCACGAAGGTCTTTTACACGGACGAAATCGAGACGCATGCCCTCTCCGGCATTCACCTGACGATTGCGAAGGGTGAGTATGTGGCGATGTCGGGCCCGTCGGGTTGCGGCAAATCAACGCTGCTCTCGATTATCGGGCTGCTGGACACGCCGACGAACGGGAAGTATCTGCTGAACGGCCACGCGGTCGAGAACCTGAACTTCGCGCAGCGCTCCCGGATTCGCAACCAGGAGATCGGCTTCATCTTTCAGAGCTTCAACCTGATCGGAGACCTCACGGTGTATGAGAATGTCGAGCTGCCGCTGACCTATCGGACGGGCATGTCGTCGACCGAGCGCAAGCGCCGCGTGCAGGAGTCGCTCGAGCGCGTGAGCATGGCGCACCGCATGAAGCACTATCCTTCGCAGCTCTCCGGTGGTCAACAGCAGCGTGTAGCGGTGGCGCGTGCGCTGGCCGGGTCGCCCTCGATCCTGCTGGCTGACGAACCTACCGGAAACCTGGATTCGCGCAACGGCGAAGCGGTGATGGAGCTGCTGCAGAATCTGCACCGCGATGGCGCAACGATCTGCATGGTGACGCACGATCCTCGCTTTGCGCGACATGCCGAGCGCAACGTTCATCTCTTCGACGGCAAGGTGGTCGCCGAGGGAGACGCGCTCGAATCGGTACTGGAAGCTCGTTAAAGCAGAGATTAGCGAACAGGGAGCAGCGGACGTCGATCCGCGATTTGGCCGGTTCAACCGGATAGGGTGGTGCTGCGCGTAAGATTTGTGCACCATGCGCGCAGCTCGCACGAACAGGCGGGAAATCTGGCGCGCGGCCGAGAGGTAGAGGAATGATTCAACTAAGGAACGTCGAACGCAGCTACAAGACGGGCGCGGGTCAGACGTGGGTATTGCGGCGCATCCATCTCGACATCCGCGAAGGCGAGTTTCTCACCATCATGGGTCCATCGGGAGCGGGCAAGTCGTCGCTCCTGAATGTGCTGGCGCTGCTTGACGACCAATGGCTGGGCGAGTACTGGCTTAAAGACGAGCCGGTGCATGCGATGAATCGCAAGAATCGCGCCGAGCTGGCCAAGCGCAATATCGGGATGGTCTTTCAGAGCTATCACTTGCTGGACGATCTGACGGTGCAGGAGAATATTGACCTGCCCCTGTCGTATAAGAACATGCCGCGCGCCGAGCGGCAGGGCATGGTGGCCGATACGCTGGACCGCTTTCAGATCGTCGGCAAAAAGGACCTGTATCCGTCGCAGCTTTCCGGCGGGCAGCAACAGCTGGTCGGCATTGCGCGTGCTGTGATTCACAAGCCGGCGCTCCTGCTGGCGGATGAGCCGACGGGGAATCTGCATTCGAGCCAGGCGAAAGAGATTATGGAGCTCTTCAAGCAATTGAATGAGCAGGGCACGACGATTGTGCAGGTTACCCACTCTGAAGTAAATGCGAGCTATGGCAATCGGGTGATCGAGGTTCGAGATGGATGGATGACGCAGGACACTGCGAATCCGGAGTTGAATGCGGGGGTGGGAGCGTCTTGAAGGGTTTTCGCATGCAGGAAAGGATTTGCGCGGCAGCGTTGTGCGTCGCGCTTGGACCGTTGGCACTTGGCCAGAGTGCGCCACGGTCGAGTCCAACGCAGCAGAGCACTCCCGCCCCGGATGCTCCACAGCCGGCCGATCAACAGCCGGCACCGTCGACAACGATCGCGCAACAGGCGCAACAGGCGCAGCAGGTGGAGCCGGTCGCGGCGCAGGCTCCTTTTCACATCGAGCTGCCGCACTCACGCAATCCATTTGCACCGTATATGCCAAGCACAGTGCCGCCGCTGAATCTGACCAATTCCCCGCGCCTTCAAAGCATCGAGCGTGACGGCAAGCTCTACATCTCGCTGCGCGACGCCATCGCTCTGGCGCTGGAAAACAACCTCGACCTCGCCTACTTCCGCTACAATTTCCCGACCGCCGAGGCTGACTTGCTGCGCACCAAGGCCGGAGGCCAGGCGAACGGCGTGAACACCAACATCGTCCAGGGAACGCAGGGTGGCTTCAGCTCATCCGGAGTAGGCGGCGGAGGCGGCTCAGGCGGCGGCATCACAGCAGCGGGCAACCAAGGCCTTGTCACCTCCACCCTTGGCAACGGCGCTCCCATCAGCTCCTTCGATCCTCAGCTTTTTGTACAGGGGTTTGTCGACCACACCACGTTGACCCAGGTCAACACGATTCAGTCCGGCGTGCCAATTCTCAAGACGAACACCATCGGCCTCCAATCCGGTTACTCGCAGGCCTTTTCCCTCGGCACTAATTTCACGATATCCTCGTACGGCGAGCGCGTGACCACCAACAGCATTTACAACATCCTCAGTCCTGAAATCACTACAGGTTTCACCCTCACCGTCAATCAGCCGCTGCTGCAGGGCTTTGGGTTCGCCACCAACGAGCGCTTCATCCACATTGCCAAGAAGAACCTGCAGCTTACCGACCTCGCCTTCAAGGCGCAGGTGATCGCCACCATCAGCCAGGTTGAAAATATCTACTGGGATCTCGTCGCTGCCTATCAGGATGCACAGATCAAAGATCGTTCGCTGGCCTATGCCAACGAAACCCTCACGGACGATCAGAAGCAACTTGACCTTCAGAACATCCCCGCCATGCAGGTGATGAAGGACCAGTCCGCGGTGGCCTCCGCCGAAGGCGATCTAACCGTGTCAAAAGCGGCACTCCGGTTGCAGGAGCTCCTCATCAAGAACGCGCTTACCAAGACGATCGAGAATGATCCCACATTGGCTGAAATGCCGGTCATTCCACTCGATATGATGGGCTCACCCGATCCCAACGAGACACAGCCGATAGATCAGCTCATCGCCGAAGCCGAAAAGAATCGCCCTGACGTATCCGGATACGCGATTCAGATGCAGATCGCGCAGAACAACCTCACAACCATCAAAAACGAGCTGTTGCCCAGTCTTTCTCTCTACGGGAAATTCATCGGCGCCGGCTTCGGCGGCCTCGTCAACCCTGATTGCGCGCTTGGCAGCGAATGCAGCACTAAGCTCCCCACTGGTTTTCCCGGAGCCTTTGAGGACACCTTTAATTACTCCTCGCCGGAATATCAGGTGGGCTTTACGCTCAACGTTACCCTTCGCAACCGCGTCGCCAAGGCCGACCAGTTCCGCGCGGTGCTTGACTATCGTCAAAGAGAGGTGCAGTACGAACAGTCGAAGAAGAGCATTCTGCTCGATGTCCGCAATTCTCAATACGCGCTACAACAGCGGCAGGCCCAGGTCACTGCGGCACAGAAAGCCCGCGATCTGGCTCAGAAGACCTTCGACATTGCCAAGCAGGAACAGAAGCTCGGGGCTATGTCCACCTACGACACCCTGACCGCGGAACAGGCGCTGGCGGTCTCTGAATCCGCGCTCTTCATCGCGCAGAACGCTTTTGAAAAAGCCAAAGTCTATATCGATCAAGCCACCGGCACCACGCTCGATCGCACGGGAGTCTCACTCGACGACGCCAAGAGCGGCGTGGTTTCGCACATGCAGCCGTAATCTACAGGAGAACCACTCCAGGACGAGTCATGGCCACTGCAGCACATCACGGAGACACGGGCACCGGCACCGCAGTCCCGCGCCGCAAGCCGTCGGTGCTGGTGGCAGATGACCAGCCGCACATCCTTGACGCGCTCGAATTGCTACTCGAGCCGGAAGGCTTTCGCATGGAAAAGGCGCGTTCGCCCTTCATGGTGCTCGAGGCGCTGAAATCTGGATCCTACGACGCGCTACTGATCGATCTCAACTACACGCGCGATACGACCTCCGGGAAGGAGGGCCTCGATTTGCTGACGCAGATCAAGGCGCACGACAGCCAGATGCCGGTGATCGTGATGACCGCATGGGCCAACGTGGAAGTGGCCGTCGAGGCCATGCGCCGGGGCGCCCAGGACTTTATTCAGAAGCCATGGGACAATGCGCGGCTGCTGTCGATTCTGCGCACGCAGATCGATCTTCATCATGCGGTGCGGCGCGCGCAACGGCTGGAAGCGGAAAATCGCATGCTTCGGGCGCAGAATCTGCCCGAGCTGATTGCTACAGCTCCGGCAATGCAGCCGGTATTGGCCACGATTGCCCGAATCGGTCCCTCCGACGCGAACGTGCTGATTACGGGCGAGCATGGAACGGGCAAAGAAGTGGTGGCGCAGATGCTGCATGCGCTCTCCGCGCGGACTTCGCGCTCGCTGGTCGCAGTGAACACCGGAGCGCTGCCCGAGGGGACCTTCGAGAGCGAACTGTTCGGCCATGTGAAGGGCGCCTTCACGGATGCACGCACAGAGCGGATCGGGCGCTTTGAGCTGGCGGATGGCGGCACGCTTTTTCTGGATGAGATTGCCAACGTTCCGATACGGCAGCAGGCCAAACTGCTGCGCGTGCTGGAGACGGGCGAGATGGAGCGGGTGGGCTCGTCGAAGACCCGGCGCGTGGACGCACGTCTGATCTCAGCCACGAACGCCGATCTGCACGCCGAGGTCGAGGCGGGAAGATTTCGCGCCGACCTGTTGTTCCGCCTGAATACGGTCGAGATCCATCTGCCGCCGCTGCGCGAACGGCGCGAGGATATTCCTCCGCTGGCGGCGCATTTTCTGGCGCGCTACGTCCAGCGGTATCGCAAGCAGGTAGAGGGCATCGACGCCGGAGCGATTCAGGCGATGTTGCAGCACGCGTGGCCGGGGAATGTGCGCGAGCTGGATCACACCATCGAGCGTGCTGTACTGATGGCGCGCAGCAGCCAGATTGAGTCCGCCGATCTGGGGTTGAGCGTGGCGCGCGTATCGAATCAAGGGCTCGAAGAGATGAGCCTGGAGTCTGTAGAGAGTATTCTCATCCGCAAAGCCTTGTCGCGTTCCAACGGGAACGTGAGCCAGGCGGCAGAAGCCCTCGGCCTGAGCCGTGGGGCGCTGTACCGGCGGATGGAGAAGTATGGCATCTAGGGCGTCCACCCGAAATAAAAAAAATGCCAGGCCGAATACCGACCGACTCTCGTTTGAGGCGAAGCTCCGGATATTTTGCGCGCTCCTGTGCCTGCCCGCGATGGGCTTTCTGGCGGGATTGCTGGCGATGGCCCATTTTTCCACCGCAGCGATCGTCAGTATTCTTACCATTGCAGCCCTGAGCCTGCTTCTCGCCATTGCCACGTTTATGGACCAGGTGATTCGTCCACTGCAAACGCTGGCCAACGTGGTTGCGGCGTTGCGCGAGGAGGATTACTCCTTTCGCGCGCGGGGAGCGAAGCGCGACGACCCCTTCGGCGACCTGGCAATCGAGATCAACGCCCTGGCGGACATGCATCAATCACAACGGCTGGGCGCTCTGGAGGCGGTCGCCCTGTTCCGCCGAGTGATTGCGGAACTGGACGCGCCGGTGCTGGCCTTCGATCAGGCAGGGGTGCTGCGGCTGGTGAATCCTGCAGCAGAGCGGGTGTTTGCGCTGAGTGCGGCGCGCGATCTGGGCCGGACGGCAAAGGATCTGAAGCTGGAGATGCTGCTCGACCAGCCGGACGAGGGAGTGATCCTGCTGGATTTGCAGGCCCAGCCAGCGCGGACTCCTTCACGCTGGATGGTGAGGAGAAGCGAGTTTCGCCAGCGCGGCATGCCGCACACGCTTCTGCTGCTTTCCGATGTAAGCAGCGCATTGCGGGAAGAGGAGCGGATTGCATGGCGGCGGCTGATCCGGGTGCTGGGGCACGAGATCAGCAACTCGCTGGCTCCGATCAAATCGATTGCCGGCAGTCTGCGGTCACGCCTGCCGCAAGGCAACACTGAGAGCGGTGCGGAGAGCAATGGCTACCTTCCGGACTTTGACCGCGGACTGGGAGTAATCGAAAGCCGGGCCGAATCGCTGAACAGATTTGTGCAGGCGTATCGGCAGCTGGCGCAACTGCCGGCTCCGGCGATGCGGAGAGTACCGGTGGGGCCGATGCTGGAGCGCGTGGCGAGCCTGGAGACACGGTTGGAAATAGCGTTGGCGCCGGCCCCGCAGGTGGATGTGTTTGTGGATGTGGACCAGGTGGAGCAGTTGCTCATCAACCTGGTGCGCAATGGCGTGGAGGCGGCTTGCAGCGCGCGCGAAGATGCAATCGCGGCTGGGCTGCCTCATGAAGAACCTGCAGTCACTATGCACAGCGAGCTGCAGGGGGACTTTCTTTCGGTCGTGATCGAGGACAACGGACCGGGGCTGACCAATCCCGCAAATCTTTTCGTACCGTTCTACACGACCAAGAAAAGCGGGAGCGGCGTAGGTCTGGTGCTGGCGAGACAGATCGCGGAGGCGCACGGGGGAACGCTGGAATTGAGGAATCGCGCGGATGTTCATGGCTGCGAGGCTGAGCTGCGGATTCCGCTGGCTCGCCGCACGGACGAGGAGACGGAGCAGGTGGCGGCGCGATAGGGAGTGTTTACGGCTTAACCAACTCATCGCCCGGAACAGGGGCGTGTCCCTTGCCCGTCTGCTTCAGGATGCCTAAGGCTTTGCGAAGATCAGCTCGGCGGGCGCGTTCGCGGATGGACTTTTGCGGGCGCACCTCAGCTATGCTCACGCGAGCCTCATTTACGGGTTTGAGCTTATTACTCATAGGCTAGAATTGCTCCCAGCACTATAACCATCAGATTCCTGGCGGCAAAGGGCTCTACCCTTCCAGCCTTGTTTTCTTTGAGACCCCGCATCCCTGGAGTACGAAGAACGTGTCTGCATCTCTGTCGAATTTGAAGGTGGCGATCCTTGGTTTCGGAACCGTGGGCAGCTCGGTCGCGCGGATTCTGTTCGACTTGAAGCCGCAGGGCATTGAGCTTACTCACGTCTACAACCGCAATGTTGCGCGCAAGCGGACGGACTGGGTTCCGTCGTCAGTGAATTGGACGGAGGACTTCGAGACGGTTCTCGCGTCTGATGTAAATATCGTGCTGGAGCTTGTGGGGGGCCTCGAGCCTGCCGGGACGTGGGTGCGGCGCGCGCTCGAGGCCGGTAAGTCGGTAGTGACAGCAAACAAGAAGCTGATTGCGTTTCACGGAATCGAGCTTGAGAAGCTGGCGCGATCGAAGAGCGCTCACCTGCTCTATGGCGCGGCAGTTGCAGGCGGGATACCGGTGATTCCGGGATTGCAGCAGGGGCTCGCGGGCGACCAGGTGACGCGCATCGAGGGCATCCTGAACGGGACATGCAACTTCATCCTTAGCAAGATGGAAGAAGGGGCTGAGTTTGCCGATGTGCTCAAGGAGGCGCAGGCGCACGGATATGCCGAGGCCGATCCCACCGAAGATGTGGATGGATACGATGCGCGGGCCAAACTGGTGATCCTGTCGCGATTGGCGCTGCGCGCGGATATCGATCCGGAGGAGATTCCCTGCCGGTCGATTCGCGAGGTGAGTGCCATCGATTTTGAATACGCTCGCGAACTAGGCTGCACCATCCGGCAGATCGCTCGCGCGGAGCTGCGCGGCGGCGATGTGCTGGCGAGTGTGGGTCCGAGGCTGGTGCCAAAGGCATCGCCCCTGGCGTGGTCGCGCGGCACTGAGAACACGGTGCTGGTGGGTGGACACTATGGCGGCGATGTGGTGTTTTCCGGCCACGGCGCGGGCGGACATCCGACGGCGGTGGCTGTCGTCTCGGATGTGATTGGCATTGCGCATGGTTCGCGTGCGGTAGATTTGCCGAGCAGGAAGACGGCGATCGGCGGCGAGTTTCTGTTGCGGCACTCGATTCGCTTCGTTGTATCCGATCAGCCGGGCATCATCGCGGAGATTGCGCTGGCGCTGGCCGAGCAGGGAATCAACATTCACGCTATTTTCCAGAAGCCCGGATACGGCAAGGAGAACTTGCCATTCGTCGTCACCGTGGAACCATGCGCCGCGTCGGCGCTGCAGCGGGCTCTCGAGCGGATCGGCAGGATGACCTGCCTGCTGGAGAAGCCATTCGATGTGCAGATTCTGGAGCCGGAAGAGAGCTAGGGATCAGGGAACAGGGCTAAGGGATCAGCCAGTAGCGTGAGTGGGCACCCGGCGCGGATTATCTGTTCCCTGATCCCTGCCTTCAGTTGTGTCCGAGAATCGGATGCGGCTCGTAGGGCTCTTCGAGCGCTTTGATCTCGTCGACGTCGAGGCGTAGATCAAGAGCCTTTATGGCATCGTCGAGGTGGTGCATCTTGCTGGCTCCGACGATGGGAGCGGTGACCTCGGGTTTTGAGAGCGAATTCATCGGTTTTGGCGCGCACGGTTTCGCCGCGATCCTGCTTTGAGCGGTTTCCGGCGAGGAAGCCGCGAGCGAGCGGGCTCCAGGGAATAAGGCCGATGCCTTCGGCGCGGCAGAGCGGGTTCATCTCGCGTTCTTCTTCGCGATAGACGAGGTTGTAGTGGTTCTGCATGGTGACGAAGCGGCCAAGGCCGAGGTTGTCTGAGACGCAGCATCTTCTGGAATTGCCTGCGAACATGGACGACGCTCCGATGTAGAGAACCTTGCCGGCGCGGACGAGATCGTTGAGCGCTTCAAGTGTTTCTTCAATCGGCGTGCCGTAGTCCTAGCGGTGAATCTGGTAGAGATCGACATAATCGGTGCGGAGGCGGCGGAGGCTGTCGTCGATGGCGTGCATGATGTGCTTACGCGAGAGCCCGCGCTGATTGGGGTCGTCGCCCATTGGATAGAAGACCTTGGTCGCGATGACCACTTTGTCGCGCGAAGGGCCGAAGTCCTTCAACGCCCGGCCCCCCACTTCTTCGCTCGCGCCAACCGAGTAGATGTCGGCGGTATCGAAGAAATTGATGCCGGCTTCGAGAGCGTGCTGGATGAACGATCGGCTTTCGGCTTCATCAAGAACCCACTCGCGCCACTTTTTTGAGCCGTAGGTCATGGCGCCGAGACAGATCCGCGAGACTTTCAGGCCGGTCGAACCAAGGTTGATGTATTCCATCTCATACTCCTTCGAACGTCATGTGAACCGCTTTGGATGCGGCACGGTCGACCGAAGCTTCAGGAGTGATCCATCTCGATTTTCTGCCCGGCGAAAACGCTACTTGCACGCAATCCGCGAATCGGATTATTAATGTCAGAGAAGCGCTGAACTGTCGGCAACCAGTTTTGGCGAACCCGGTCTCCAGTACGGAGCATCCAAGGAGACAAATGGACCCCATAACGGAAGCCCCTCACGGAACCAAGCCGGCGGCGAGTCGCTCGTCTGCCGGTACGCAGAATTCCTGCAAGATTGCTGTAAACGGCTTTCAGGTCGACGCTGTCGACGGCGAGTACCTGATCGAAGCGATCAACCGCAGCGGTATAAACGTTCCTCACGTCTGTTATCACACGCGATTGGGGCCCATTCAAACCTGCGATACCTGCATGGTGGAGGTTAACGGGAAACTGGTCCGCGGGTGCGCAACGAAAGTCGCCGGCGGCATGACGGTGGTGACCGAAACGCCCGCGGCAACCGAGGCGCAGCGCGAAGCCTACGATCGCATTCTTTCGAACCATGTGCTTTACTGCACGGTTTGCGATAACAACAACGGCAATTGCACCGTGCATAACACCGCGGCGATGCTGAAGGTCGAACATCAGACATATCCGTACCGGCCAAAGCCGTACGAAAAGGACATGTCGAATCCGTTCTACCGGTATGACCCCGACCAGTGCATTCTTTGCGGGCGCTGCGTGGAGGCCTGTCAGAACGTCCAGGTAAACGAGACGCTGTCGATTCGCTGGGAAGATGAGCATCCTCGCGTGCTATGGGATGGCGGGCACGAGATCGGTGGGTCGAGCTGTGTCTCCTGTGGCCACTGCATCACCGTCTGCCCCTGCAATGCGCTGATGGAAAAATCCATGCTCGGCCACGCGGGCTACTTCACCAAGCTGCCGAGCGACACGCTGTGGGGCATGATCGACATCGTCAAGGCCATCGAACCCGAACTTGGATATGGGCCGATCCTACAACTCTCTGAGACCGAGGCCGCCATGCGCGAGGCGCGCGTGAAGCGCACTAAGACGGTTTGTACGTATTGCGGCGTCGGGTGCAGCTTCGATATCTGGACCAAAGACCGGCACATTCTCAAGGTGGAACCGGGCGAGGGAGCGGCGAACAACATCTCCACCTGCGTGAAGGGCAAGTTTGGGTGGGACTTCGTAAACAGTCAGGACCGGCTGCAAACGCCGCTGATTCGCGAGGGCGATACCTTCCGCGAAGCGAGCTGGGAAGAGGCTCTGGACCTGATCGGGCGAAGGCTGGGAGAGATCAAAGCGGTCCATGGACCGGACTCGATCGGGCTGATTTCTTCATCGAAATGCACGAACGAAGAGAGCTACCTGATGCAGAAGCTGGCGCGGGCGGTGGTGGGCACGAATAACATCGACAACTGCTCGCGCTATTGCCAGAGCCCGGCGACACAGGGGCTTTTCCGCACGGTAGGCTATGGCGGCGACTCTGGTTCGATCACCGATATCGCGCAGTCGGCGCTGGTGATGATCGTGGGCAGCAATACGGCGGAGGCGCATCCGGTGCTGGCCACTCGAGTGAAGCGCGCGCACAAGCTGAACGGGCAAAAGCTGATTGTCGCCGATTTGCGCGAGCACGAGATGGCGCGCCGAGCGGATATTTTCTTCCGGCCGGTTCCGGGAACGGATGTGGTCTGGCTCTCAGCGGTGAGCCGCTACATTCTCGACAACGGGCTGGCACATACCGAGTTCCTCAAGCAGTGGGTGAATGGGCTGGACGAATATCGCAAGAGCCTGGAGCTTTTTACGATGGAGTTCGCGTCGCGAGTTTGCGGATTGCCGCTGGAAACGCTGACGCAGGTTGCGAAGGAGTTCGGCGCCGCCGAGTCAGCGTGCATCCTGTGGGCGATGGGCGTTACGCAGCACTGCGGCGGCTCGGATACGTCGACGGCGATTTCCAATCTGCTGCTGGTGACCGGTAACTACATGCGTCCGGGAACCGGAGCGTATCCATTGCGCGGACATAACAATGTGCAGGGAGCGAGCGATTTCGGCTCGATGCCAAATATGTTTCCCGGCTACGAGAAAGTCAACGACCCCGATGCTTTCGCACGCTACGAACAGGGCTGGGGCGTGAAGCTGCCGACGACGAAGGGTCTCGATAATCACGAGATGGTGGAAGCGATTTATGACGGCAAGCTGAAGGCCATGTACCTGGTCGGCGAAGACATGTACAGCGCCGACTCGAATGCGAACTTTGTCGGCGGCGGTTTCGAGAAGCTGGACTTCTTTGTTGTCGAGGATTGCTTCTTCTCGCTCACCTGCCGTTATGCGGATGTCGTGCTGCCGGCGAGTCCGAGCCTGGAGAAGGAAGGCACCTTCACCAGCACGGAGCGGCGCATTCAGCGGCTGTATCAAGCGATGGAACCGCTCGGCGAGAGCAGGCCCGACTGGAAGATCATTCAGGAAGTTGCCCGCAGGCTTGGAGCCGACTGGAACTACACGCATCCGGCGGACGTGATGCACGAGGCGGCGTCGGTGGCGCCGATGTTTGCGGGCGTGACCTACGATCGGCTCGCGGGTTACAAGACTCTGCAATGGCCGGTGGCCGTCGATGGATCGGACCAGCCTCTTCTCTACACCGAGAAGTTCAACTTCCCGGACGGCAAGGCGAAACTCTATCCACTTCAGTGGATAGAACCGTGCGAGAGCGTGGATGCGGAATACGATGTCCATTTGAACAACGGCCGCATGCTTGAGCATTTCCACGAAGGCAACATGACCTACCGCGTGCCGGGGATTCATGCGGAGACGCCGGAAAGCTTCATGGAGATTTCGCCGGCAATGGCGGAAGAGCGCGGGTTGACGACCGGGCAGTGGGTGGATGTGACCTCGCGCAACGGCGAGCTTCGCACGCAGGTCGTAGTGACGGACCGCGTTGACGGCAAGCAGGCGTATATGCCGCTCAATCGGCCCAAGTATCCCGTAAACCTCCTTACCGGAAATAACACGGACCGCACCACCCACACGCCGGCGTACAAAGAAACGGCAGTGAAGATGAAGACGCTGCCATGGAAGGGTCAGAATCCGCTGCCGCCGTTGAATTTCCGGCACGG
>Ga0210390_10002624_pt1 | contig 15807 bp, 11 predicted proteins | sample IncBWH11OmetaG_FD_161050 | JGI IMG/M metagenome (GOLD analysis project Ga0210390, IMG submission 161050) | Forest soil microbial communities from Barre Woods Harvard Forest LTER site, Petersham, Massachusetts, United States - Inc-BW-H-11-O ... | reverse complement strand
CTATCCGCCGTCCGACGTGCCGAAAGACCCGGCGAAATATTCACAAAGTCGCGCGCGCGACGATATCCGCGCCGTGCTCGATGCCTTGAAGATCGAGCAGGCCCACATCGTCGGACTTTCGATGGGTGGCTTTGCCACGCTGCATTTCGGCTTCACTTATCCGGCCCGCGCTCGCTCGCTGGTCGTTGCCGGCTGCGGCTATGGGGCGGCGCCCGACAAGCGCGCGCAATTCGCCGCCGAGGCAGAGGCGGCCGCCGCTCACTTCGAGAGCCAGACGATGGTGAAGGCGGCTGAAGGTTACGCGCTCGGCCCGACGCGCGTGCAGTTCCAGAACAAGGACCGGCGCGGCTGGGCGGAGTTCGCCAACCAGCTCGCCGAACACTCGACCGAAGGTTCGGCACTGACCATGCGCGGCGTGCAGGCGCGCCGGCCGTCGCTGTTCGATCTGGTCGAGCAAATGAAGTCGATCACGGCGCCGACGCTGGTCATGACGGGCGACGAAGACTGGCCCTGCCTTGAACCGGCGCTCCTTATGAAGCGCGCAATCCCGACCGCCGCGCTGGTGGTCATGCCGAATGCCGGGCACGCCATTAATCTGGAGGACCCGGCGGCATTCAATAGGCACATCGCCGACTTCTTTCACAGCGTCGACGTCGGGGCGTGGCGCAAGCGCGATCCGCGCGCCACGGGATCGGCCATTCTCGGCCGCTGAAGAGGCCGCGACCGTTGCGGCGCTTGGTTCAGGCCGCCTGGCCCAACCGATCCATCTCGCGTTGCACCAGCTGCCGGTAGGGACCTTCGCGGCGCAGCAAAAGATCGGGCGCTCCGTCTTGTACGACGTGGCCGGCTTGCAAGACGACGATGCGGTCGAAACTGCGTACGGTCGAAAGCCGATGCGCTATCGCGATCACGGTGCGGCCCTTCATCAGCCGGCCCAGTGCCTCGCGAATCGCTTCCTCGGACTCGCTGTCGAGCGCGGAGGTGGCTTCGTCGAGCAGCAACAGCGGCGCATCCCTGAGAAACGCGCGCGCAATCGCGATGCGCTGGCGCTGGCCACCCGAGAGTTTCAGGCCGCGGTCGCCGACGATGGTCCACATGCCCTGCGGCAGATCTTCGATAAAATTGCAGCGCGCCGCGAAGGCTGCCTCCAGAACTTCATCGTCGGTCGCCTCCGGCCGGCCATAGCGGATATTGTCCAGCACCGAGCGATGAAACATCGAGATGTCCTGGGGCACGACGCCGATGGCCTCGCGCAGGCTCTCCTGCGTCACGCGTGCTATATCCTGGCCGTCGATCAGTATGCGTCCAGCCTGCACATCATAGAAGCGTTGCAGCAGCGCGAATAAAGTGGATTTGCCGCCGCCGGAAGGACCAACAAGCCCGACCCGTTCGCCCGGACGGAAGCTGAACGTGAAGTCCCGGAAGATTTGGCGGCCGTCGGAATAGCGGAAATCGACCTGCTCGAACTTGACGCTGGCGCCGCGCCGCAGGAGCGGTTCCGCCTCGGGATGGTCGCACAGCTCGTGCGGCACCAGGAGCGTCGCCACCGCTTCCGCAAGCCGCGCAATGTGCTGAGTTACGTCGACCAGGGCCACGGCGAGATCGCGCGTGGCGCTGAGCACCGAAATGGAAAGCGTGCAGGCAAGCACAACATCGCCGGTGGTTGCCTCGCCCTGCGTCCACAATATGATGGACCAGGACAGTAAGCCGAGCGTCAATAGGATTGTCACTGTGGCGTGAAAGATGCGCAGCTTCTCCAGATAGAACAGGCTGCGTCGCCGTGCGTTGAGCTCGCGATCGACCGTGGCGTCGAAGCGGCGATGCTCGCGCGACACGCCGCCGAACGCCCGTACCAGCGGCATATTGGTCACCACGTCGATCATTTCCCCGTCGACGGTCGCCGCTTTGGTAGCGAAATCGTGGTGCAAGGGACGGCCGGAGGCCGCGAGTCGAAACAGCACGAAGACCATGATGCCGGCGACCAGCGCCAGCGCTGCGGCCATCGGCAAACTGATGGTGCAAACCAGCACGATCGCGGCGATGGTCGCCACGCAGGGCGGCAGCACGTTCCAGACGAGCATATTCTCGGCAGTGAAAACCGCGTTCGAGGTCGCCGTGACGCGGCTTGTCAGCATGCCCGGCAGCCGGTCGGCGAAGTAGCCCGGTGAATGCCCGGTCAAATGGCGGAACAGGTCGCGGCGCAGATCGCCCGTGACGCCGACGAAAGCGTAGTTGGCAATCCAGCTGGCGACGCGCCATAGCAGATTATCGGCTGCGATCAGCGATCCGAGAAGGCAGAACGCAATCCACACGTCGGCATTGGCGCCGGCAGAGAGCGTATCGACCAGGAACTTGACGCCGTATTGCGTGCCCACCGAACAGACGACCGCGCCGAGGACCGCAGCGAGAATGACCGCGTGCGACACCGGCCGCATCCGGACGTAGCGATAGATGAAACCCAGTGGAGAAGTGGCGTAACGCGTGAGTTCGGCCATGCGAGTTCGGACTCCGCCCCTAGTTTTGTCCCCGCAAGCTCATCCGGTGTTTTATGAGGGAGACAGCGTGAATGAAACGAGGGTCCCGCCCGTCATGTTCCGCGACTTTCTTCGCCGCACATCAATTTCCGCGACCGTTCCTTACGCGGCCGCGGCCACTTCCAATTTAGGGCTTAGGTGTAGACGCGCCGGCGCGCAAAAAGTTCCCGCCGCACCGCAAAATTAAGTTCCCGCCATAATTTGAAATTTTCCCGTGTTCCGACGTTGTCCGTAGTCGCCGGGTGAGCAAATTCAAAAACAACGAGGGTCTTTTTATGCACATCGCACAGGTTGCGCCGTTGACGGAGGCTATCCCGCCCAAACTTTATGGCGGCACCGAGCGGGTGGTGTCATGGCTCACCGAGGAGCTGATCGCGCTTGGCCACGAGGTGACGCTGTTCGCCAGCGGCGATTCGGTGACCTCCGCCCGACTAGAGGCCGTGTGGCCGCGGGCCTTGCGGCTCGACGGCGCGGTGCGCGACCCCAACGCGTTGCATATGATGATGCTGGAGCGGGTCTATCAGGCGGCGTCCGACTTCGATTTCCTGCACTGCCACCTGGACTATTATCCTTTCTCCTTGCTGTCGCGACAGGCGACGCCGTTTGCCACTACGCTGCATGGCCGTCTCGATTTGCCGGAGCACCAACCGGTGTTCGACACGTTCTCGTCGGTGCCCGTGATCTCGATTTCGAATGCGCAGCGCCGACCGTTGCCGCAGGCAAACTGGGTGCGCACGGTCTATCACGGCCTGCCCGCACAGCTTCTGGTTCCGAAACCGGTCAAGCCCTCCTATTTTGCCTTTCTCGGCCGCATTGCGCCTGAAAAGGGCTTCGACCGCGCCGTCCGCATTGCGCAGCATTGCGGCGTTCCGCTCAAAGTCGCCGCCAAGATTGACAAGGCTGACCAGGATTATTTCAACGAGCAGATCAAGCCGCTGATGGCGTCCGGCAATATCGAATATATCGGGGAAATCGGCGACAAGGATAAGTCGGAGTTCCTCAGCGGCGCGATCGTGCTGCTGGTTCCCATCGACTGGCCGGAGCCGTTCGGTCTGGTCATGATCGAAGCCATGGCTTGTGGCACCCCGGTCATCGCCTTCAATCGTGGCTCCGTGCCGGAGATCGTCGACGACGGCGTCACTGGATTTGTCGTCGAGGACGTCAACGGCGCCGTCGGCGCGGTCGACCGGCTCGGTCATTTGTCGCGCGAGAAAATCCGGCGGCGCTTCGAGGAGCGTTTCACTGCGCGCCGGATGGCGCAGGATTATCTCGCCGTCTATCGCAGCCTGTCGGACGCCGCTTCCCCGCATCTGCGGCTGGTCGCCGACGACGCGCCGGCGTTGTAGGTGTTCGCAGGACGCCGCCCGCGCTGTTCATTCCGCCTGTTCTTCCGGCCGGGTCTCAGGCATCAGTAGCCACAGCGCCACGAAGCCCGCTGCGCCGATCGCGGCGAGTGAGGCAAAAGCTGCCGGGCTGCCGAAGCGATCGGTGATGTAGCCAGCGAGCGTCGCCGAAAGCGACGCTCCAATCCCGGTCGCGGTGCCGAGAATACCCTGGCCGAGATTGAAATGGCCGGTGCCCCGCGTGAGGTCGGCGACGACGAGCGGTACCATCACGGCGAATACGGCGGCGGTGATGCCGTCGAAAATTTGCACGGCAAGAAGCAGCGACGGGTCGCGCACCGCGGCGAACAGCAGCCCGCGGATCGGCAGCGCAGCGAATCCGAGCAACAATAGAGGCCGACGCCCCCGGATCTGCGCGCGCCGGCCGACCCAGGGCGACAGCGCCGCGACGATGAGCTGCGGCACGACGATGCACGCCGCGATAATCACCGTTGCCCAATGTGCCGAGCGCATGGTCACCGCGCTGCCCACCAGGGGCAGCATGGCGGAATTGGCGAGATGAAACAGCAGCAGGCAGCCGGCGAAGATGAGAAGCGGCCGATTATGCATCAGCGTACCCGGCTTGATCGGTGGTTTGTCGACTTTGCGGTGCGGCGGCGCGCCGTGCGCCCGCTCGGGATCGATTTCCTTGCCGGCGATCGAGCGCAAAGCGATCAGCGCCGGTACCAGCAATAACACCGTGACGATGAACACGGCGCGCGCGGAAATCAGATAGCCGCAGGCGCCCATGGCGGCCGCCGCCAGGCCGTTGCCGACAGATGCGAAGCGGGCATTGCGTCCAAACCGCTCGCCGATCGCCGCGTGACCGACGAGGCCGAGGCTGATCGCCGCGATCGCCGGGCCGAGCACGCAACTCGCCAGTGCGTGCAGGACGGATCCTGCCAACACCATTGGAAAGATCGGCAGCACCGCATAGCTCAAGGCGCTGACACAAATTGCCACGATCGAAACGCCGGCGACGAAGCGCTCGGATCGTGCGGCATCGACCAAAGCGCCGCCCGGCATTTGTCCAATCAGCGAAACGAAGCCCGCCGCCGACTGGACGAGCCCGATATCGACCTGCGTCCACCGCTGCGTGGTCAGATAAACCGAGACGAACGGCCCGAACCCGGTCTGCACGTCGGCGACGAAGAAGATGAACCAATCGAGCCCGCGGAGGCTTCGCTGTGACGGCGCGAGCGGCGGCTCGCTCCCTTCGGGTCCTCGGCCGGACGACGTATCTGCAGCTTCGCTCATGCCGTGCGGCTCCGGCTGGTCGCGTATGCGGCGTGACGAGTGCAGCGGCATGACACGTCTCCAGCGGTCGTTTCAATTGGACAACGACGGCCGCCCGGACCGAAGTCCGATACAAGCGTCATTGCAAGATCGCGATGCGGCTATTCGGGCAGTGGCTCGAGCTTGCCGAGCGCACTGAGGACGACGATGGGCTTCCCCTCCTGATATTCGGGCGCGGCTTTCACCTGGTCGCGCGTGAATTCGAGTGTGATCTTGGCGTCAGTTTTTCCCGGCGGCGGAAACTGCAGCGCGCTCCAGTCGACCGCGATCTTGCGGCTGCCGACGCCGAGAAAGCCGCCGAAATCGATGATCGCGGCGCGCACCTGCCCGCGCCTGTCGACCAATACGTCGACGATGCGGCCCATATCCTCGCTGGCGCTGCTGACGACTTCGCGGCCGAGGATGCTTTCGACTTCGTGATCGTTGAGGATAGTTACTGCCGCCGGCGGCTGTGGCTGTGGTGTGTTTGCCGCCGGTCCCGTTGGCTGATTGTTGGCGGCGGGCTGAGCGTCTTCGGAAAAGGCGACCCCGATCGTGCAAGGCAGCAGCGTGGTCAGCGTCAGTGCAGCCGCCATCACTTTGATTGTCACGAGCTTTTGGCCGCGCATGCCGGTTCCGGGTTCCAGGTCGCGCCGAAGGAACTCACACCACTAAGCCGAGGACGCTACACTGGTTCCACGCCGGCTAGTTTACCCGGGAATGGCCCAGGACATTTGGGGAACTCGCCGGCGCTCAGGACGAAAACACGATGGAAACCCGGATATCGCCGCTGATCCGGGTCGTATCGAGCGAGACCGTGTCGCCGTGACGGCGCACGCGCAGATCGACGCTCGATGACGAAAGCTGCAAATCGCGCAGCGTCACTTCATCGAGGAACTGAGGCAGGCGCGGATTGCGCAGCCGGATTTCTCCGTTGAACGGATCGAACTCGAGACCAAGTGAGGCCTCGAGCAGTGTAAATGGCGTCGCGCTGGCCCATGCTTGCGGCGAGCAAGCCACCGGATAAAGCGTCGGGCCATGACCGCGCTGCCGTTGAAAGCCGCAGAACAATTCCGGCAGACGGCTTTGATCCATGTAAGTTGCGGCGTTAAATAAGCCGCCCAACAGCGTGTCGACCGCCGGCTTGCACTGGTAGCGCGCCAGACCGAGCGCGATCAAGGCATTGTCGTGCGGCCAGATCGAACCGTTGTGGTACGACATCGGATTAAAGCGCACCTCATCTTTCGCGACCGTGCGAATGCCCCAGCCCGAGAAGAAGCGCGGCTGCAACAATTCCTTGGCGACGCTCCTGGCGCGGTCGGCGGCCGCGATGCCAGTGAACAACACTTGGCCGGCGTTCGAGGTGCGTACGCGGCATGGCACTTTCGCGCCATCAAGCGCCAGGGCGTAAGTCTCTAGCTCCGGACACCAGAATGCGGCCTCGAAGCGTTCCGCGAGGCGGCTCGCTTCGTGATCGAGCCGTTGCGCCGCCGCTTCGAGGTTAAGCCGCCGCGCGCAACGCGCCGCCATGCGTTTGGCGGCATAGACGTAGCCCTGCACCTCGACGAGCGCGATCTCGCCCTCCGCCAAACGCCCATCGGCATGGAAGATAGCGTCGTACGAATCTTTCCAGCCTTGATTGGCGAGGCCTTGCTCGCTGGCGCGCTTATATTCGACGAAGCCGTCGCCGTCCGGATCCCCCGGCCCGTCTATCCAGGCGAGGGCTGCCTCGATATTCGGCCACAGTTCTACGATGGTCTGCGTGTCGCCGGTGCGTTCCAGATAGAGCCCGGCGAGCAGGACGAACAGGGGCGTCGCATCGACGCTGCCATAATAAAGACCGAACGGGACTTCGCGCAGTGCCGCCATTTCGCCGGAGCGCATTTCGTGCAGGATTTTTCCAGGTTGTGCATCGGCCAGCGGATCCGTGGTCGTGGCCTGATAGGCCGCCAATCGGCGCAACACGCCGCGCGCCACTTCTGGGGACCACCACAACATCTGCAATGCCGTGATCAGCCCGTCGCGGCCGAACGTGGTCGAATACCAGGGAATCCCGGCATAGGGGTAACGGCCTTGCGGCGTGTCGGTCATCAGCATCGCGAGATCGGCGGCCGATCGGCACAGCACCGCGTTGAAACGCTCATTCGACGTTTGCACGGAAGTCCGGGCGCGCGTCGATTCGCGCATTTCGCGGCGCGCCGCAATTAGACCGCGCAGGAACGGCAACGGCAGCGCGTCGGTCCGATCGCAGCTCACAGCAATGAAAAGCGGACGCATTTCGCCCGGCTTAAGGTGAAGCTCATAAACTGCAGAGCTGGTCGTAAGCTCGTCTGGCGGCGGATCGAAATTTAGCGCAGTGCCCCGCACTTTGCCATCCAAACCATTATAGGACAGAATGACCCGATCGTCGCCGTGAAGTTTTGCACTCGCGGTACCGCGCCGGTCCCGGCGCGCGCCACGCACCTCGAACAGATCGGCAAAGTCGCTTTCGAAGTGGATCGCCAAGCGCAGATCGATCGCCTGGTCGCCGTAGTTGCGCACGCCTAGTCGTTGATAGGCGGTGTCGCGCCAGAGAAAGATCGTGCGCAGGATATGGACGCGATCTTTTTCCATGACGATGCGCTGACCGTCCATCAGATCGGGATTGGTCAAATCGACGAAGAAAGCCGAGTTGTCGTCACGCACATTGGAGCCGAGCAGAAGCGGCGGTCCGTCGTTGACCCGCAATTCCAGACGCGACAGGTGCCGCGTGTCGCGATGGAACAGTCCGCCTGATGCGCCGCCGATATTACCGCGACTGTCGAGGACGACGAACGTGTCGCCATATTTAAGCGCGCGGGGTGGCCGGCTCGGCTGCGTCGCCGTGATGGTGAAAGCCGATTCAGGCGGCGACTCGCCGTGAAAGGGGGGCGCGGCGCTGGTTATGCCGACCTTAGCAATATTCGTCTTCACCGCGGATAGCGCGGATGTGGTTTGGGGTTTAGCGGTTACCGCCATCGGAATTACAGCTCATGGTCTGAAGTCGCCGCGAATGACGTCGACAACACGCATCCTGATCGGGTCGACAACCACCACGTCATCCGCCACCATGGCATATTTGAGGAATGACGCCTCAGTGAGGCCGGTCTGATCGGGCAGCTCCGCGAGCGGGACCGAGCGGGACACCGACGCGCCAACAGTAGCTTCGATCTGCGTCGGGGAGGCGCGCACCCGCTGCCGCACAATGGCATTATAGATGGCGCTCTTCTGGGCGGGCGTAAGTTCGACCGTCTGGGTCACTGCCCCGTGAGACGTTATGGCTTCGTCGGCACCTGCGCTTTGCGCAATGGCGTTCGCCGTGCCGAGAAACAAAGTAAGGACAACGAAGGGCGGAAGGCGGACCCAGCCGGTCATGGAACGCTCCAAATAAAAATGAAAGGGAACTCCTCTCCTAGCGAACGCCTGACCGCCGCAATCGGTTCAATCGAATTTTGTTGCACCGCACATCAGCGTTTCCCAGCCGGTGGGCCCTCGTTTCCTCGTCCGGCTGCTTCGGTGTGACGAAAGGCCACGGAACGCAAAAGTTCCATATGCACTCGTAAATTGTGGATAAATGCTCTAAATTTGATCACAACAAAGAAAACTCAAACGGGGACGGAAACCATGGCTGCAACAACCACGATGATAGAATCCAGAGCATCGGCGGCGCAGGCAACGCGCTGGCGGCAGCTCATCTGCGCCATCATCTGCATGGTGATGATCGCCAACCTGCAATATGGCTGGACGCTGTTCGTCAACCCGATCAACAAGGCGCATGGCTGGTCGATCGCGTCGATCCAGTTTGCCTTCGCGATCTTCATTGCGCTTGAAACCTGGCTCACACCGGTCGAGGGCTGGATCGTCGACGTGCTCGGCCCGCAACGCGGGCCGAAGCTCATGGTCGGCTTTGGCGGCATCTTGGTCGGCGCGGGATGGGTCATCGATGCCTATGCCGACTCCCTGGAAATGCTTTACTTCGGCGCCGTTGTTTTGGGGATCGGCGGTGGTGCCATTTACGCGACCTGCGTCGGCATGGCGGTCAAATGGTTCCCGGACCGGCGCGGCCTCGCGGTCGGCCTGACGGCTGCGGGCTACGGTGCGGGTGCCGCGCTCACCGTCATCCCGATTCAATATGTAATCGCGAATTACGGTTATAACTCTGCATTCCTCTGGTTCGGCATCGTGCAAGGCGGTGTCGTTCTGTTGGTGGCATTTTTGCTCCGCGGCCCGGAGCCGGGAGAAATGGCGGCCGCGCCCCCGCCCAAGGTTGCACAGTCGACAAAGAGCTCCTCGCCGCGCGAAGTTCTGATGTCGCCGGTCTTCTGGCTGCTCTACCTCATGTTCGTGATGGTATCGGCGTCGGGCCTGATGGCGACGGCGCAGATCGCGCCGATTGCGGCCGATTTCCACGTCGGCAATCAGATCGCGTTCTGGGGTGCGACGACGCTAACGGCAGCGCTGATCATCGATAATATCGCCAATGGTACGGCCCGTCCGCTGTTCGGCTGGATTTCCGACCATATCGGGCGCGAAACCACCATGGCGATCGCCTTCGGACTAGGTGGTGTTGCCTATTGGCTGCTGGTCGAGCTTGGCACCGCACCCTGGGCATTCGTGCTGTTCGCAGCCCTGATCTTCCTCACCTGGGGCGAAATCTTCAGCCTGTTTCCGTCCACCTGCACTGACACGTTCGGGGCAAAATTCGCCACGGTGAATCTTGGCCTGCTCTACACCGCCAAGGGGGCGTCCGCCTTCCTGGTGCCGGTCGCCAACCTCATCAAGGACGCGACAGGCGGCTGGCACATGGTCTTCGTCGTCACCGCGCTCATGAATTTCGCGGTCGTGGCCTTGGCGTTATTCGTGCTCAAGCCGATGCGATCGAAGATGATGGCGCAGGGCTGAAGTAAGGAGCTTAATTTGCCACGGTAAAACGGGCGCGGGAGCAATCCCGCGCGCCCGGTCTGTTTTCGAAAAGGACTCCATAAAATGCGGCATTCCTGCTCTGGCATAATGTATTACAGTGCGCTATGGCTCTCCTGAGCGCGGCTAAAGCCTTCGCTACGAGACCGCGCCAGGCCAGGGTTGAGATCGCCTTTTTGAGGTTCCCGAGCGTCTCTGATGTCGTCCAGCGTGCATCGTTTCTCCGTCGCCAAAAGCGATCCTGCGGCCAGTGACGCCGAGACCGTCGAACGGCCGCGGCTGCAACCGATCGACACGTCGTTCAGTTTCAAGAACAAGGCCTATGCCGCGCTGAAGTCCGTCATCGTTGGCATGGACGTCTATGGCAGCCGCAGTGACATCCGGCTCGATGAGCGCAGCCTCGCCAGCGACTTCGGCATCAGCCGCACTCCGGTGCGCGAGGCGATGGCGCAGCTCGAGCGCGAGGGTTTCGTGCGCTCGGTGCCACGACGCGGCGTCTATGTGGTGCGCAAGACCAAGGGCGAAATCATCGAACTGATCACCGCCTGGGCCGCGCTCGAGAGCATGGCGGCCCGACTCATCACGGAAAACGCCAGCGACGACGAGATCGCCTCGTTGCGCAAGATGTTCGCGACTTTCGAAAACGGCGAGGTGCGCGCGCATCTGGACGAATATTCCGAAATCAATATCGAGTTCCATCAGACCATCATCCAATTGAGCCGCAACGGCGTGTTGATGGCGCTCGCCGAGAATCTGTTCACTCACATGCGTATGATCCGGCGCAAGACCATCGGCGAGAAGGATCGCGCCGACCGCTCGATCCGCGACCATATCCACATCATCGCGGCGTTGGAGGCGCGCGACACCGTGCGCGCCGAGACGCTGGTTCGCGATCACGCGCTCGGTCTCGCTCAACACGTGGCGAAATACGCCGATTATTTGGACTGAAATTCAGGGAGAACTCCCATGGCAGATGCAGCAGTGAAGGCGAAAGCGCCCGAAGCCGTCGATACGGCAGCGCAGGACCTGACGGACGGCTTTCACCTCGTCATCGAGGCGCTCAAGCTCAACGGCGTCAACACGATCTACGGCGTGCCCGGCATTCCGATCACGGATTTCGGCCGCATGGCGCAGGCCGAGGGTATTCGCGTCCTCTCGTTCCGGCATGAGCAGAATGCCGGTTACGCCGCCGCCATCGCCGGTTTTCTTACCAAGAAGCCTGGCATCTGCCTTACGGTGTCGGCGCCCGGTTTCCTCAATGGACTGACCGCGCTCGCCCACGCCACGACCAACTGCTTTCCGATGATTCTGCTCTCGGGCTCGTCCGAGCGCGAGATCGTCGACTTGCAGCAGGGCGATTACGAGGAAATGGACCAGCTCGCCATCGCCAAGCCGCTGTGCAAGGCGGCCTATCGCGTTCTCCATGCGGCCGACATCGGCATCGGCCTCGCTCGCGCCATCCGTGCCGCCGTGTCGGGCCGTCCGGGCGGCGTCTATCTCGATCTGCCGGCCAAGCTGTTCGGGCAGGTGATCGGCGCCGAGGAGGGCAAGAAGTCTCTGGTCAAGGTTATCGATCCCGCCCCGGCGCAAATTCCGTCGCCGGAAGCGGTCAAGCGCGCGCTCGATGTGCTCAAAAGCGCCAAACGGCCACTCATTATCCTCGGCAAGGGTGCGGCCTATGCGCAGGCCGACGACGCGATCCGGGCCCTGGTCGAAAAGAGCGGCATTCCGTTTCTGCCGATGAGCATGGCTAAGGGGCTGTTGCCCGACACCCACCCGCAATGCGCCGGCGCGGCGCGCTCGACGGTGCTGAAAGATTCCGACGTCGTCATGCTGATCGGCGCCCGGCTCAACTGGCTGCTGTCGCACGGCAAAGGCAAAGCCTGGGGCGAGCCGCATTCAAAGAAATTCATTCAGATCGACATCGAGCCCAAAGAGATGGATTCCAACATCGAGATCGTCGCGCCGGTGGTCGGCGATATCGGCTCGGCCGTCGCCGCGCTACTTGCCGGCATGGACGCCAAGTGGCCGGCCGCGCCGGCGGACTGGACCGGTACCGTGGCCAAAAAGCGCGAGGAGAACGTGGCCAAGATGGCGCCGCGGCTGATGAACAACAACGTTCCGATGGACTATCACGGCGCGCTCGGCGTACTGCGCACCGTCATCAAGGAGCGGCCCGACGCTATTCTTGTCAACGAAGGCGCCAACACGCTCGATCTCGCACGCGGCGTCATCGACATGTATCAGCCGCGCAAGCGGCTCGACGTCGGCACCTGGGGCGTCATGGGCATCGGCATGGGCTACGCCATTGCGGCCGCCATCGAAACCGGCAAGCCAGTGCTCGCGGTTGAAGGCGATTCCGCTTTCGGTTTCTCCGGCATGGAGATCGAGACCGTCTGCCGCTACAAGCTGCCGGTCTGCGTCGTCATTTTCAACAACGACGGCATCTATCGCGGGACCGATATCAATGCTGGCGGCGGCTCGGATCCGGCGACGACCGTCTTCGTCAAGGGCTCGCGCTACGACAAGATGATCGAGGCCTTTGGCGGCGTCGGCGTCAACGCGACGTCACCTGACGAGCTCAAGCGGGCGGTCAACGCCGCCATGGATTCGGGCAAGCCGACACTGATCAATGCGGTGATCGATCCGGCGGCCGGCAGCGAGAGCGGCCGGATCGGCAACCTCAATCCGAAAAGCGCGCTTGGCAAAAAGTGACGCGTTGCAAGCTCGGGATCGAGCCAAGTTAGGGAGAGGAAACGATGGCAAAGCGCAAGAGCGCCACCAAGGCAAAGAGCAAAAAGGCGGTAAAGAAACCCGCCAAGAAAGTCATGATGCTTGCGGCAAAGAAGCCCGCGGCGAGGGCGCCAAACGGCAATGGGCTGCGGGCCTCGGCAAAGCCATCGACCAAACCATCGACCAAGCCATGGGGCCAAGCGGGCCGGGCACTCGAAGGCGTCAAAATCCTCGATTTCACCCACGTGCAATCGGGGCCGACCTGCACGCAGCTCCTCGCTTACATGGGCGCGGACGTGATCAAAGTGGAACGGCCCGGCGTCGGCGATATCACGCGCACGCAATTGCGCGACGTGAAGGGGCAGGACAGCCTCTATTTCACCATGCTCAACGGCTCGAAGCGCTCGATCACCATCGATTCCAAGCATCCCAAGGGCAAGGAAATCCTCGAGCGGCTGGTGAAGACTTGCGACATACTGGTCGAGAATTTTGCGCCGGGCGCGCTCGACCGCATGGGCCTGACCTGGGAGCACATCCACAAGCTCAATCCGCGCATGATCGTCGCCTCGGTGAAAGGTTTCGGTCCAGGTCCGTATGAAGACTGCAAGGTCTATGAGAACGTGGCGCAATGCGCCGGCGGCGCGGCCTCGACGACCGGCTTTCGCGACGGGCCGCCGCTCGTCACCGGCGCGCAGATCGGCGATTCCGGCACCGGGCTGCATCTCGCGCTCGGCATCGTCGCTGCGCTTTATCAGCGTACGCGCACCGGCCGCGGCCAAAAGGTGCTCGCCGCCATGCAGGACGGCGTGCTCAATCTGACGCGGGTCAAACTGCGCGACCAGCAGCGGCTCAAGCACGGCCCGCTTACCGAATACAGCCAGTACGGCGAGGGCGTACCGTTCGGCAGTGCGACGCCGCGCGCCGGCAACGATTCCGGCGGCGGCCAGCCGGGCTGGATCGTCAAGTGCAAGGGCTGGGAGACCGATCCCGACGCTTACATCTATTTCATCACGCAAGCGCCGGTGTGGGGCGCGATCTGCGAGCTGATCGGCAAGTCGGAATGGAAAACCGATCCGGATTTCGCGACGCCGCCGGCGCGGCTGCCGCGGCTGCGGCAGATCTTCGACACGATCGAAGAATGGACCAAGACCATGAGCAAGTTCGAGGTCATGGAAAAGTGCAACGCGCGCGACATTCCGGTCGGACCGATCCTATCGATGAAGGAGATCGCCGAGGAGCCGTCGCTGCGCGCGACCGGCACCGTTGTCGAGGTCGATCATCCGGGCCGCGGCAGATATTTGACGGTCGGCAATCCGATCAAGCTGTCGGATTCGCCTGCCGACGTACGCCGCTCGCCGCTCCTAGGCGAGCACACCGAGGAGATTTTACGCAAGGTGCTTGGCTATTCCGAGAAGGATGTTGCCGAGATTAAGCTGTCTGGGGCCATCACCGCGCCGGACAAACCGGCCAAGGCAGAGGCGGCGTAGTTTTTCCTCCCTTCCCCGCAAGGGGGAAGGGACATTCGGGATTTGCGGAGAGGTTTTTACGATGCGCATCGTGGTTCACGGCCAGCAGGCATTCGGCAAAGCGGTGCTGGAAGCGCTGATCAAGCGCGGTGAGAATGTCATTGCCGTTTATGTCGCGCCGGAGAAGCCGGGCGCCAAGGCCGATCCGCTGAAAGAAGCGGCGCTCGCCGCCAAGCTTCCGGTCTATCAGCCCGATTCCTACAAGAAGCCCGAGGTCTTGGAGGAATTCAAAGCCCTCAAGCCCGACCTTCAGGTTATGGCTTTCGTCACCCTGTTCGTGCCCGAAGAATTCCTCAACCTGCCGACCCACGGCTCAATCCAATATCACCCCTCGCTGCTGCCGGCTTATCGCGGCGCCAGCGCCATCAACTGGCCGATCATTAAGGGTGAGACGGAAACCGGTCTGTCGATCTTCTGGCCGGACAACGGGCTCGATACCGGCGACGTGCTGTTGCAGAAAAAGACGCCGATCGGACCCAACGACACGCTCGGCACGGTTTATTTCGACCGGCTGTTTCCGATGGGCGTCGACGCCATGTTGGAATCGGTCGATCTCGTCAAAGCCGGCAAGGCACTGCGTATCAAACAGGACGATGCGAAGGCGACCTATGAAGGGCGCTGCACCGCCGACAATGCCAAGATCGACTGGGGCAAGCCCTGGGAGCAGATCGACCGGCTGATCCGCGGCTGCAATCCGGCGCCCGGCGCCTGGACGACGCTTGACGGCAAGCAACTGAAAATCTTTGACGCCAAGCCGCTGCCGGCAAAGGATCCCAAGGGGATCGCCGGCAAGCTCGGCGAAATCGTTGCGGTGGAGGCCGACGGCTTCACCGTGGTCTGCGCCGATGGGCGCTTCAAAATCTCCCGTGTTCAACCCGCCGACGGCAAAAAGGTCGAAGCCGGCGAATGGGCGAAATCCGCCAACCTCGCCGTCAAGACACGGTTGACGTGAACCTTGCCGGGTTCAAAGCCTTCGACCCTTCCCGCCGACATTTGATGGATCATCGCTATGCCCGCCTCCCAGCATCAATCGCCGAAATCGGATATTGAAATTTCGCAGGCCGCCAAGAAGCGGCCGATCGTCGACATTGCCCGCGAGAAGCTCGGTATCGCGCCGGAAAATCTCGAACCCTACGGCCATTACAAGGCCAAGGTGTCGATGGACTTCGTCAAGTCGCTGCAAAGCAAGCCCAACGGCAAGCTTATTTTGGTCAGCGCCATCAATCCGACGCCGGCGGGCGAAGGCAAGACCACCACGACGGTGGGGCTGACGGACGCGCTCAATCACATCGGCAAGAAGGCGATGCTGTGCATCCGCGAGCCTTCGCTGGGCCCTTCGTTCGGCGTCAAGGGCGGCGCCGCCGGCGGCGGTTACGCACAGGTCGTGCCGATGGAAGACATCAATCTACACTTCACCGG
>Ga0210390_10002623_pt1 | contig 15809 bp, 10 predicted proteins | sample IncBWH11OmetaG_FD_161050 | JGI IMG/M metagenome (GOLD analysis project Ga0210390, IMG submission 161050) | Forest soil microbial communities from Barre Woods Harvard Forest LTER site, Petersham, Massachusetts, United States - Inc-BW-H-11-O ... | reverse complement strand
CGAATACCTTACCCGCTTGAAGGAAATCATCCTCTACACCGGGGTCAGCGATTGCAATATGGAAGAGGGTTCGTTGCGTTGCGATGCCAATGTCAGCGTGCGCCCGCGCGGCCAGAAACAGTTCGGTACAAAAACTGAAATCAAGAACGTGAATTCGTTCCGCTTTATTCGCGAGGCGCTCGAGTACGAAATTGACCGCCAGATCGAGATTGTTGAATCCGGCGGTACGATTACTCAGGAAACGCGGCTTTACAATTCCAGTGAAGGCAAAACCTATGGCATGCGCTCGAAAGAGCAGGCGCACGATTACCGCTATTTCCCCGAGCCCGACCTTTTGCCGCTAGTGGTGGACCAGGAGTGGCAGGCGGAAATCCGCAGTACTCTGCCCGAACTGCCTGAAGCGCGGCGCAAGCGTTTGATTGCCGATTATGGCATCACCGACTATGACGCGCAGGTGTTGACGGCTACGAAATCTTTTGCCGATCAGTTCGAAGCCGCCGCGATGGCGGCGAAGAATCCTAAACGCGTCGCTAACCTGGTCCAGGGCGAGTTGATGGGACGCCTCAAAGCGAAGGGTCTCGAGATCGAACAATCCCCGATTTCCATGAAGGGCGTGGCGCTATCGGCGGATCTGGTGGAAAGCGGCGCGATTTCGGGCAAGATGCTCAAAGACTTATACGACCTGTCGTTCGAACGCAACCAGGACTTTGCCGCCGTCTACGAAAGAGAAAAGCCGCAGCAGATCAGTGATTCCAGCGCAATCGAAAAGATCATCGACGAAATCATCGCAGCTAACCCGAAGCAAGTTGAACAGTATCGCGCAGGTAAGAAAACGGTGATCGGGTTTTTCGTCGGCCAGGTGATGAAAGTCTCGAAGGGGCACGCCAATCCGCAGATGGTGAATGAGCTACTTGGAAAGAAACTGGAGGGCTGACAAGGAAGTGTGGGACCGTGAGAAAGACCCGGTCCCACACTTTAGTTGTGTTTAATGAATTCGCCTGTCTTCTTCCCCGTCAGATCGTTGTAGAGAGTTACCAGCCACTGCTCACTGGTGATGAACTCTCCTGACCACTTCTGCCACGGTGCCAGTACGTTCTCCTGCTTTAACTGGTCGAGTGACTTTCCCCGCTTGATGCCTTTGTCGACGACTGCCTGGGTGTCCTTCAACATCGCCGTAAATCGGCGTACATCGTCGAGGTTCGAGAGGGGGCCGTGTCCAGGGATAACTTTCACATCCGGGGGCAGCTGTTGAACGATCTGTTCCAGGGCTGTAATCATTCCTTCCACACTTCCGCCGCCGCTCAAATCAACGAAAGGAAAGCCATAGGTTACGAAGTCGTCGCCCATGTGCACGACATTGGACTTGGGGAAAAAGATAACACTATCGCCGTCGGTGTGGCCGCTGGGAAAGTGAAGGGCGCGAATGTCCTCACCATTGAGGTGCACCGTGACATCGTGATCAAAAGTGATGATGGGCAGCGCTTCTTTGGGCTGCGGTTTGGCCTCGACATGCACGCCCCCGAGGTTGCCTGCGGTACCGCCCTCCTCGAGGCGTTTGCGCACATTGTCCTGTGCAATGATCGGCGCGGTTTGTTGAAAGATCGCGTTGCCGCCTGTGTGATCTCCGTGGTAGTGCGTGTTGATCACGAATCGCACCGGTTTGTCGGTGATGCCCTTCAGCGCGGCCTTGATTTTATCCGCCATCGGCGCATACTGATCGTCCACGATAACGATGCCGTCTTCTCCAACCGAGGCACCAATGTTTCCTCCCGCTCCTTCCAGCATGTAGACGTTGCCCGAAACCTTCGTGACCTTCATTTGCACTTTGCTGAAATCCTGGTCTTGGGCGGCGGCAGCCATGCAGAAGAGAAGTATCGCCGGGACGACCGGTATCCACGGATTGCGCATGTTGGTTTTCACCTTGAGGAGATTGGGAGTGGGTATTGTAAATGAGGGCGTGTGTCTCGCTACGACGGAAAAAATTGGCAAGCTGGTCTCTTATGCGCGCAAATCTCCAGTAGAATTGAAGGTTTAAGCAAGGCGTGCCGACGACGTCCGGGCGTGACAGTCTTGCCCTGCATCCATGTTCAAGAAAATTCTCATCGCTAATCGGGGAGAGATTGCCGTGCGGGTGATCCGCGCCTGCCGCGAGCTGGGGATCACTTCGGTTGCGGTTTATTCGGACGTCGACCGGGCCTCCCTACATGTACGCAAGGCGGATGAGGCTTATCACATCGGTCCGCCTGCGGCTGCCGAATCCTACTTGAACTTCGCCAAGATCCTGGAGGTTGCCAAACGAAGCGGCTCAGATGCGATCCATCCGGGCTACGGTTTTCTTTCCGAGAATGCGAAGTTCGCCCAAGCCTGTGTGGGTGCTGGCGTGAAGTTCATTGGCCCCACCGCGGCCTCGATGGAAATGATGGGGTCGAAAACCCGGGCGCGTCAGGAGATGGAAAAGGCCGGAATTCCGTTCGTGCCGGGGACTTCGAAAGGGCTGGAGTCAGCAGAGCAAGCCCGGCAAATGGCTGAGAAGATTGGCTATCCTGTGATGCTGAAAGCGGCAGCGGGTGGCGGCGGGAAAGGCATGCGGCTGGTGCATGCGGCGGAAGAGCTGAAACCCGCGCTGGAAGCCGCTCAGAGTGAAGCCGAGCGGGCATTCGGTGACCGTGAAGTTTACGTTGAGAAAGCCATCATCAATCCGCGCCACATCGAGATGCAGGTGCTGGCCGATGAGCACGGCAATACGGTTTATCTGGGCGAACGCGAGTGTTCCATTCAACGCAGACATCAAAAGGTGTTGGAGGAGTCGCCATCTCCGATCGTTGACCCGGATATGCGGCGGCGCATGGGCGAGGTCGCGGTCCGAGTAGCCAAGGCGGCAGGCTACACCAACGCGGGCACGGTTGAGTTCCTGGTCGATCAGGGCAAGAGTTTCTATTTTCTGGAAATGAACACGCGGCTGCAGGTGGAACATCCCGTGACCGAGCTGATTACGGGACTGGATCTGGTGCATCTGCAGATTCTGATTGCGGCCGGCGAAAAGTTACCGTTTCGGCAAGAAGACGTTCATGTCCGCGGACACGCGATTGAATGCCGCATCTATGCCGAGGATCCCGACAACAATTATTTTCCGAGTCCGGGGAAGATCACGTTGCTGCTCTCGCCTTCGGGACCGGGGATTCGGCGGGATAGCGGAATGTACGAAGGTTGGACGGTGCCTATCGATTACGATCCGCTGCTGGCCAAGTTGATCGGTTACGGAACAGATCGGGCGCAGGCCATCTCGCGGTTGACACGCGCGCTGCACGAATATTTTGTGGGCGGCATCAAGACCAATATCTCATTGTTTCGTCGCATTCTCAGCGATCCCCATTTCCAGGCTGGAAAAGTGGACACTGGCTACCTGGATCGATTGCTGAAGTCGAAACCTCCTGAGGCGCTGGGTGGACATCCAGAGGTCGCGGCCATCGCCGCCGGGATATTCGCAATGTTGGATCCGGGATCGGCGGTTGCCGGCAATGGAAACTTATCTCCGAAGACTGCGGATAAAACTCTTGGCGGAACCGCCGCTTCGGGTTGGAAGAGGGCAGCAAGGATAGAAGGGCTGGGTTAAAAGAACCGTCGCCGCCTTATTACGCCGGTTACGAATTCCTTATGGTCTACGACGTCACCATCGACGGAAAAGATTACCGGCTCGAACTGGAGCGGGCGGAAGCAGGCTGGCGGTGCCGGTTGGACGGGCGCGAGATCCAGATGGATGCGGTGCTCGCCCGGCGCGATGTGCTTTCGGTCTTGATCGGCGGGAAAGCCTACGAGATCAAGCGCGAGCATACTGCGACGGACATGCATTTGTGGGTCGGCAGCGTTCGCTACCTCGCGGAATTACGTGATCCAAGGTCACTGCGCGCCCGCAGAGGCGCGCAGGCGGATGACAAAGGCCCCAGGAAACTGCTTGCACCCATGCCCGGCAAAGTGGTGCGTGTGCTGATTGGGGAGCAGCAAGCGGTCGAGGCCGGGCAAAGCATTCTGGTCGTGGAAGCGATGAAAATGCAGAACGAAATCAAATCCCCCAAGAACGGCACAGTACAGAAAATTGTGGCTGCCGAAGGTGCGAATGTGAACGCCGGGGACGTGCTGGCGATCGTTGAGTAAAGCTGCTTTTGGCTCTCAGCTTAATTTCCAACTGCTACCGATTGCCAAATGCTGACTGCTGAATCCCGTCATTTCGCGGTGCCGCTGCCTTCCAGCACTCGTTGCGCATAATAGTTTTCCACCTTGGCTTGATCGCGCAGAACTTCGTAGTACGCCGCCTTCAAAAGTTGTTCCCTGCGGTCGCGGAGTTGGGAGCGGATCGCTTCCTGCACCCGAGGGTCGGACAATTCCCTCTGTCCGGCACTCTCCTTCGCGATCAGCCTTACGATGCGAAAGCCAATTAACTGCTTGGTCATTGGATTGATGACCGTAATCACTGCGCTGTATTGGCCGGGCTTTAACTTGGTGACGGCGTCGCGAGTCACCGGATCGGTGTTTTTTAAAGCCGACTCCGGCGTAAAGCCCAGGTCGCCCCCGTTGCCCGAAGTCTCCGTGTCCTCAGAGTAGTTCATGGCCAGCGTGCCGAAGTCATCGCCGCTGTCCAGGCGGTTGACGATCATCTGAATTTTCTTACGGGCGTCGGACTCGTTTTGCGCTTTGTCGTTCTTCAGGTTGTGGACTTGCGGATTAGGCGTCGTGGTTACGAAGATCTGGGCCAGATGATACTGCGGCTCAACCAGGTTGAACTCCGATTTATGCGCATTGTAATAATTTGAAATGTCCTGGTCGGAAACGTTGATCTTCGAGGTCACCTCTTTGTTCAGAACCTTGTCAACCGTGAGCGACCGGCGCAGGTCACGCTTAAAGTCGTCGAGCGTGAGTTTCTTCGCCTTCATGCGGGCGTCGAATTCCTCTTTTGTATAAGGCGACTTAATCTCGTTCAGCTTGCGTTCGACTTCGTCGTCAGTGGCCAGCAGCCCAAGTTTTTCGGCCCGCCGCATGAGGATTTCATTGTCGACGAGTTCACGCAAAATGCTGAGTCGCAGGCTGGTGGCTTGCTCTCCCACAGGCTGCTGCTGGGAACCGGAGGTCTGGTTCTCATAATATTTCTCAACGTCCGTGCGGTAGATCTTGCGGCCGTCGACCGTGGCCGCAACATCGTCGCCCTCCATTTTGCTCCCACAGCCAACCCCGGCGATGAGAAATGAGATGGCAAGCAGCATTGTCAGCAAGGGACGAAATAGCGAATTAGTCTTCAATGGTTCCTCTCGGCACTACTTGGTGGTCGGTTGTCCCTCGCCTGCGGCAGGGGTTGGCGGATGCGCCGGCACTGGCACACCAGCCTGCTCCAAGGCATGGTCGAGGGCTGCTCGCATTTCGCTGGCAGGGAGCGCTCCATCCATTTCCTGACCGTTCACGAACAAGGTCGGAGTTGCATTCACGCCCACGTCCTCAGCTTCGTGCATCGATCTTTTGATCGCGTCTTCATTCTGCGCCTTGACACAGGACTGAAGTTTGGCCTGATCGAGGTTATGTTTCTGTCCTTGCTCGAGGGTCAAATGGTCGAGCGCCGCGAACTGGGCGTCCCGTCCCTTCTCTGCATTCACATCCCGCTGGCTGGCATGAATATGGTCAGCAAAATCCCAATAGGCATCACTGTTTTGCGCTGCCAGGCAGTTCGCGTCTACAGCAGCGTGGGTTGCCCAGGGATGAATATCGATCAGAGGAAAATCCTTGTAGACGAACTCCACACGATCCCCGTATTCCTTCAGCAATTCGGGAAACAGGGTCTGGTGCATGCGGGAGCAGTAAGGACACTGGAAGTCATCAAAGTTGACAACGATGACCTTGGCATCCTTGTTACCGCGCGTGGGTCGCCCGTTGAGGTCAATCTTCTTCATGGCCTCGACATATGGATCCTTGGTCAGGTCCAATTTCGTCATCCGCAGCAGAGTTTTGCCGTCCTTGGAAAGCAGAAACTCGTAAGTCTGCTTTTTATCGCTGCCTTCCATGGTGATGCTCAAGGCGTCATAGTTGTTGAAGTCACTGGGACGCGGCGGGCCCACGGTAATCTTCACACTCGCGGGAACATTGTAAGTAGCCCGTACCTGGCGCTCGATTTTGTTGTTGAGATCAGAGGGCACTGGTGCTAACTGCGCAGAACAGCCGAGGCAAACTAACATGAGAACAAGGATCGAACGTCGCAATAGCGTCACTAAGAACCGCCTGTACATTGGGAATAAACTACGATTATCTCATACGGAAGCGCAACGGGAGAGGCTGCTCATGCGGGTTTTGCAAAGACTCTGTCGGCAAAGAAGCGGGCACCGATCAAGCCTTGCGGGAGAGTTGTTCGGCCGGTAGTAGAGAGTTCATGGAACCGGAGCGGAAGCCCTCCAGGTCTAGAGTCACGAACTTGAAGCCGAGAGCCTTGAAAATTCGGGTGAATTCCGCAGCCATCTCGGGGCTGAGAGCCCGAGGCAGTTCGTTGCCGGCAATTTCGATGCGAACGATTTCGCCATGGTGGCGCACCCGGAACTGACGGAAGCCCAGCGCGCGGAGCGCGTCCTCACCCTGCTCGACTGTACTCAGAGCCTCACGCGTAACCGGGCGTCCATACTCGATGCGGGACGATAGGCAAGCTGAAGCCGGCTTGTCCCACACCCGCAAGTTGGCGTGCTGCGCCAGTTCTCGAATCTCCTGCTTGGTCAAACCCGCTTCGAGCAAAGGAGCGGCAACATGGTGCTGGCCCGCTGCAACCTGTCCAGGACGAAAATCACCTTGATCATCCAAATTGACTCCATATGCGAGGGAGTCGAATCCATGAGTGGCGCGAAACGCTTCCATCACCGTAAAAAGTTCGTCCTTGCAGTGAAAACAGCGGGAGGCGTCGTTGCGTGCGTACTCGGCCCGGTCGAGTTCGCTGGTGGTAATGATTTCGAGCGGGATCCCTTGCTCGCGGGTAAACTCGACGGCGTCGGCGAGATGGGTGCGAGCCAGGCTGGGCGAATCGGCGATCACGGCCAGCATGTCAGGTCCGAGCGCCCGATAAGCGGCCCAGGCGAGGAAAGCTGAATCCACGCCGCCGGAATAGGCGACGAGAGTTCGGCCCAGGGTGCGAATCCTGGCATCGAGCGCGTCGCGCTTAGACAAGGTCGTGGCCGCAATCGTCATGCAGATATCCTAATACGCCGCGCCCTGCGGCGACAGCGGTGGCGCGAAATCAGTTTTGCTGTAAAGCAGAATCCTGATTCCGGGGAAATCGTGCTGCTCGACTACGGAATACGAATTACCAAGCAGTTTGGAGAGCTCAATAGTTCGCGAATCTGGCAAGCCCGATGGAGTTTCGGCGTACGTGAGGACGAGCCAGGCCCGCGGATGCTGGGGGAGTGCGCGTTCAAGGGCCACGTCATTGGGCTTCTCGACGAAATCAAGGAATGTAAGGCGAGCGCCGTGGTGCGGATAAAGTACAACCGGCGCGGGGGACGCGGGTCTCAGAAGAGAATCATAAAACTCGTACGGCATGCGGCCCATGGGGACGTGAAACAGCAGGGCATCGCCGGACTGGGAATGGTTCAACAAATATTGGGTTGCGGCCCGCCAGTCGTCGCGTTGAATGTCCAGATCCTGCTTGTAATAGCCGAGAGTTCCGCGCAGGGAAAGAATGATCAAGAACGCTAGAACCGGTAATGTGAGAGCGGCTGAACGAAAGCGGGTTATTCCGCAGGCCACGAGCAATAGAAGTGCAGGTAGACAAAAAATGAAATACCTCGGAACAAAAAGCGGCTTGATCAGGGCCAGCGCCAATGTAAGCAGGAGAGGGAGGAGCAACCAACACACAAGAAAACGGTAACGCCAAGATTCCCAGGGTACGCGGCGCCATGTGCGCCAAGCAGGAAGCAACGCTGCCAGGCACGCGGCAACGCACGCAAGCAGCAACAGCGGGCCACCGTTGCCGGTGAGGTGCAGCGCAAATGCCCAGAGGTCGTTCAAGCCGGGACGCTGCACCCAGCGGAGCGGGCCGGTTCCGGTCGCGGCCGCGAAAGCCACAGCTGGCGATACCAGAAGCGCGACCCAGCGCCAGTCGTTTTTCGTTATTGCTCGCGTCTGCGAAGCGGGTTCCTCATCTAGAAACTTCAGAGAAACCCATTGCGTGAGCATCAGCAGTCCAGAAAAGAATTGAGCATAAACTGCCAGCGCGCTGCTGAGGATGTAAGCTGCCCGGTTGCGGCGCGTGGGCTGGTGTAAGCATGTCAGAAAATACAGGCTCGAAAGCAGGCAAAGAAACACCATCAGCGAATAGCTGCGGGCGTCTTGCGAATACTGAACGTGATAGGCATTGATCGCAAGCAGTGCAGCCGCGATGAGACCCACTCGCGAGTCAAAGAGACGGCAGCCCAACAAGTAAATAATGGGGACAGACGCAATGGCAAAAAGGACCGAAAGGGCCCGAACGAAAAACTCGCTGCCTCCAAAGTGCAACCAACCACGAAGAAACAGGTAGTACAACGCCATGTTGGCTTCGCGGCGCCATAGAATCCGCACAAAGTTATACCAATCCAGGCCTGCGATCGCGACGCTTGCACCTTCGTCAAACCAGAAGGATTTTGCGGCCAGCGCGTGAAGGCGAAGTGCGCCTGCGACGCCGGTGATGAGAGCAAGCAAGCTCAGTTCAAGCGGCGATGAAATTTCTCGGGACGCGCGGGGAGGCGGCGACTCTGTGATCTTTCGGTCACCAGAGCTGCCAGCGGTAACGTCCGTGATGTTCACGATGGGGTCTATGGTATTGCGAAAACTCGCGACAACCAGCGTCATCGCTTCGGCTCGTCGGCGGAGTCGGGGGTTTAATTAGAACAGTCTTTCTGTCCGCCTCAGATTCCCCAGCGATCCGAGATTTGCCAGCGCGAATGTGAAACGATACTGGTTCTCATTCCGTACCGAACCCAGGTTGAAACGACGGAATTCGACGCTCACTCCGCAGCAATCCCAGTTATACGTGCTTTGCACCGCGGCATACTGCAGAAATCCCAGTTTCGCATCGAAACCAATATTGGTCGCTGCACTGAAGCCCTGCTTGCCGGAATGACCGTAGCCCAGCAAAAGCCGGAACTGGTTGAAAAGCTGCGGCCAGAAAATAATATTCGGGTCCGTGGTTGTGTTGAACATGCAAGTAGTACGAGAGCATTCACCGGGAACTTGCAGATAGGCATCGCCGCCCCCAACGGTTACCGGACCGATACGGTAGTTTGCCAGAACCGTACTTGAACTGACGCCGCCGCGCACAAAATCGTAATCGACGTCCCACTCGACATCGGTGCGCGCGCTGGCCTGAACCCGCAGGCGCGAAATGAGCGGGGAAAGGTGACGAGGCGCGGTTAGAAACGAAGTGCCGGTTAAATCCACGGTGCTGGTAAAAACATTGCTGCGCCCCGAGATGAGCGCGCCTCCGAAAGTCGGATTGACGAAATATTTTTGCGCGAGTTCCCAGGTCACAATCTCCCGCACCGCTGGTCCCGTGTCGCAGGGCGCTTCCGCCGGGGCATTCTGCCGTCCCCACGGGATGTGCGTGGGCACAGGCGCTCCGCCGATAAACAGGGAAGGCATTCCCGGTTTCCCGCAGTCTTCCGGCTGCGTGGATGTGCGCTTTGCGTAAAGGCGATTCACCACGCCATATTCGACTTCATTCGTATCCGTGAGAATGTCGCGTTCGTCAAAACGCAAAATGTTGGCGAAATTGTTGACCCCAGTCTCATAGCTGTAAACCACCCGGGGTTCGATGACGTGTTTCCACTTGCGCCCCATAAATTCGCCGGCAAAAACCCGACTCAAGGCAGGCGGGCGCACTTCCACCGAACCCTCCAGCGCCCGCCGATTGATGGGGTCGGACTCGGCGTTGCCGGTGGTTGAAAGTTGCTGTGTGTAGCTTGTATCGCGAAGCGAAATTTCCGGACGGAACGACCATCCGCCAAGCCTCAAGGGGAGAGACACGCTCGGCTCCAGGTCGAAACGCCCAACCAAAGCGGCGGTGCTGAAGCCGGGCTCACTGCGGGAAAGCCCCTCGACGGCTGCGTCGTAACTCCAATAAAACGGAGAGTGACCGACCGGCCGGTCGACGCTCGATACCTCGAAGCTGGGCGCATGAAGAATTGTGATTACGTCGCCGGCCGTTGTGCTTTCAAAATCCTGGTAGCGCTGCATGGAGGCGTTATAGAAAAAGCCGCGCGTCGTGTTAGAGAGAAAGGCTTCGGACTTTACTTCGGAGTTCACGGCCTGGGTAAAGACATCGTTAAAAGCCAGGCGAAAGACGAACGAGCTCAGGTAATCGATGTTGGCGACTCCGCGGAAGTCGTGGCCAAAGGCGCCTTCCGCATTTAATCGCACCTCTTCGCCTCCCTGATTCACCGGCGGGTTTCCAGTGCCGCGGTCGAGCACGCCGAAATAATTCAGATCGACAAAAGAGCTTTCGCTGGGCTGAGCCCGAAATTCACCCTGCGGCGCCCATCCTCTAGTCGAGAAATATTCCGCCCCAATATGCGCATCCATGCTTCGATTGATCGCCCAGAATATCGATTCCCCCAGGATCGTCCCTTTGATGGAGGACGTCCCGGCATTGGGGATGAGGAATCCAGATTGTCGCGGAATTCGTTCCGCCGGCAGGGTGGCAAAGGGAAAATACAGAACGGGGATGCCTCTTATCCCGAACATGCTGTGGTAGATCTTGGCCGTGCCACCGACGTTGACCACCACCTTGTTGGCATTGAATTGCCATTTGGGATGAGGCAACTCGCAGGTCGTCACCGTCCCGTCATAAACGATGTAGTGATCGGGGCCGGTCTTCTCCACCACCTTTCCGGTGAAAAACAAGGGATTCGAGGACGTAAGCATAAGCCGCGTTCCCCGCATTCGCACCCCGATCGTCCCGGTTACGTTCTCGAATCGCCCGCTTTCCGCGCGGACATTGTAAGTCCCATGGCTGGCAAGGATACGCTCGTCATTGGGTCCGCCTTCGAGCACCATGTTCCCGTCCGCCGTGGATTGGCCGGTCTCCGCTTCGTAGGTAATTTCATCGGCGCGAAGGATATAGACTCCGTAATGAATCTCAGCCTTGCCATGCAATTTGTAGATCGAGCCAATCCTTTCCTGCGTGGTCGCGACAATGGTTACCTCGTCTTCTTTCGTCGCAGAGGGCGTGTTGGGCAAGCCCTGGGCCGCAGTCGCGGGAGCGAGCAACTGGCTGGTAACTAAGGAAGGCGCGAGTAGCAGATGACAAACCAACGCTGCCGTGATAAGCAATCGAATGCGGGAAGTCATCGCAACGCGCACGAACTCACCCGAGTGTGTATGTCCACGCTCGGGTATCGTGAAGTTAGCACGGGGTTGGCCTGAGAGGCAAAGTGGCGCGCGGTCCGATAACCGTGGGAACTCTGGCTTCGGGATCGCAGGTGATCTCGCGAGAGGTTGAAATACCGGTTCGTGCAGTGATCTTCAGAAATGAAATCCAAATTTGAACCCGATGTCGATTCTGCCGCGGGGCTGCCTCCCGCGCCTCGGTTAATCGACCCTGAAGCATACGATGCCAGCGAGCAGCATTTTGCCGCCAGCGTCGATCAAAATCCTGCGCCTCCGCGCTTTGTAGTCGATGCGACGCAAGAATCGTCAACCGACTCGAACCTCGGTGATAGTTCATCCCCCGCTACGGAACTGCGGTTAGCAACGCTGAACTTGGACTCGGAAGCTGTCGTCGAAACCACGTTGCTGCCGGCCGATCTTCTCGGACCACAGGATCTAGCCTCGCAGGAACCGGGCTCACAGGACCTAGGCTCGTGGCGCAATGAAGTCGCGGCTCGTGTGAACAACTACCGGGCGCGCAGGCGTCCTCGGGCGCCGCGCTATCCGTCGTTGCAGCTGAAGTTCGACCCTCCCCATGATTCCTGGACCGCTCAGCGGGCCACGATCGAGCCCACGCCCGCCGCAACCCACAGCCGGCTTGCGGTTGCGATGCGGGAGACCCTCGACCCTCCTCCGGAACAACAATTGATCCAGCCGGCGACCGATGACGCAGACCACCTGGACATGGCGGAATCCGGCGCCAGGATTCTTGAGTTTCCTCGCAGCCCTGCTCCGCCGCGCCCAGTTTTCGATGGCCTCGCCGAGCCCGTGGTCGGCCAGCCGCGTATCCTCGAGGTGCCAGACCTCGTGCTGCCTCCGCCGGCTCTAGGCGGCATCCTGATGGAGCCCGTCGAGGAACCGGTGAAAGAACGCCGCCCCGGTTTCGAACTCCCCCTGCAGGCGGCTCCCATGACGAGGCGGATGGTGGCAAGCGCCATTGACGCCCTGCTGGTGCTTTCCGCATTCGCGGTTTTCGCTTATATCTTTTTTCGAGTTACTGCGATCGTGCCCCCGCCCCAGCAAGCGGCGGCGATTTCAGTGATTCTTGCAGCTGTCTTCTGGATCGCCTATCAATACCTCCTCCTGGTGCATACTGGGACGACCCCGGGACTGAAGCTAGCCCGGCTCCGACTTAGCCAGTTTGACGGCGCCCCAGTTCCCAGGAAAACCCGGCGGTGGCGTGTGTTGGCATCCGTGTTGTCGGGGCTATCACTGGCGCTAGGTTATGCTTGGTGCTTTCTCGATGAGGATCGGCTTTGCTGGCACGATCGCATCACTCGAACTTATATGGCGCCCAATCCGCAGCCGCCACGCCCATAGGGAAGGGCCAGACGAGGTTTAAAACCGAATCTTGCTGGTTCAATCCACCCCCCATGACCTAGAGTGCGATTTCCCCAGCGCCTAGCCGCAGATTCCACCCCCGTGCTGTGCTAAATTCGTAGACTTACGCTTTCGGCATTCTATTAATGTCTTCATCCATCCCAAACATCCGACGCCCCGCCGTGAAGGTATTCGTCGCCACTACGGTGATGCTGACCTTCATTTCGTTTTGGCGGGCCGCAGCCATTGTCCTTGCCGACCTGGCTTCTTCAGCTTATTACGCGGGTGGTGATGCCGAGAAAGTCATCGGCAAGAGTGCCCCGTGGTTCATTCTGGCGGTGATGTTGTTCAGCTACTGCGTCCGGGCCCTCTACATCGAGTCCAGCAGCATGTTTGTGCGCGGCGGCGTGTACCGTGTCGTTAAAGAGGCCATGGGTGGCACGCTGGCCAAGTTTTCTGTATCGGCGTTGCTGTTCGACTACGTGCTCACTGGCCCGATTAGCGCGGTCTCGGCTGGCCAGTATCTGGCAGGCTTCATCGAAGACATTGGAAGGTATGTTCACCATCCGATGGTCTTCTCCGAAGACCACTTCTCCGCGGGCTTCGCCGTTCTGATCGTTCTGTATTTCTGGTGGAAGAATATCCAGGGCATGCATGAATCCAGCGAAAAAGCCCTGCAGATCATGATCGTGACCACGGTGATGGTTGTGATCCTGATCATCTGGTGCACCATTACCGTCTTTAGCGCGCCCATTCATTTGCCGCCAAACCCGTTACACCCCGGGGTCGTGAAGCTCAACAAAGAATCGCTAGGATGGCTGGACGGAGCCTGGATCAGTCATTTCACCTGGATCATCCTATTCGTCGGATTCGGACATTCCGTCCTGGCCATGAGCGGCGAGGAAACGCTGGCCCAGGTCAACCGCGAGATCGAACACCCGAAGCTGAAAAATCTGGAAAAAACCGGCCTGGTCATCTTCATCTACAGCCTGCTGTTTACCTCGCTGGTCTCGTTCTACGCCGTAATGATTATTCCGGACCACGTCCGGCATGACTACTTCGCCAACCTGATCGGCGGCATCGCCATGTACCTGGTTGGCCCGTCGTCATTGAAGCTGATCTTTCATGCTTTCGTGGTGCTGGTCGGCGTGTTGATTCTTGCGGGAGCGCAAAATACGTCGATCGTAGGCGCGAACGGCGTCTTGAATCGCGTGGCCGAAGATGGTGTGCTGACTGACTGGTTCCAAAAGCCGCAAAGCAGATACGGCACCAGCTATCGCATCATCAATCTGATTGTCGGCTTGCAATTGCTGACCATCATTCTCAGCCGAGGCAATGTTTACGTTCTGGCGGGACTGTACGCCTTCGGCGTGATCTGGAGCTTCGCCCTGAAGTCATTGGCGGTTCTGGTGTTGCGCTACACCGAGCCGGAGAATCGTCAGTGGAAGGTTCCCGGCAATCTCCACATCGGCGGCCGCGAAGTACCGCTGGGCCTGATTGTGATCTCGGCGGTGTTGTTGATCACGGCGTTGGTAAATCTGTTTACCAAGTCCGAAGCGACCATCGCCGGAGTCACGTTCAGCGCCGTATTTTTTGCCATTTTTTCTTACTCCGAACACATAGTCGCGAAAGCACGGCATGGCAAGCCGGAGAATCTGGATCAATTCCGCGTTTACGGCAACCAGGAACTCGGATCGGGCGCGCTTGGGGTGAGGCCGGGAAACATCCTGGTTGCGGTGCGCGATCCCAGGAATCTCTATTATCTGCGCGACATTCTCAGAACCACTGACACAGTCCGTCAGGACGTGGTGGTGATGACGGCTCGACTCTACCATCGGGAGCATTCCTTTAGCGGCAGCGCTGTGGTTGAGGCCTCCCAGGTCTTTGATCATTACGAACAGGAATTGTTCACGGCTGCGGTCGCAGTCGCGGAAAAAGAAGGTAAGCCGGCTTCGTTGCTTGTAGTGCCGGCCACCGACGTCTTTGAGGCGATCATCGTGACCGCGCAGCGCCTGGACTCGAGCCGGATCGTCTGCGGACTCTCCAACAAGCTCACTACCGACGAGCAGGCCAAGCTTAGCGGCGACGCGTGGGAACGTCTGCCCGAACCCAGGCCGCGGTTGACGCTGGAAATCCACGAGCCCAACGGAGCTGTGCGTGAGTACTTGCTAGGGCCGCACGCGCCCCGAATGCGTCCTCAGGATCTCGAACTGATGCACGGCGTGTGGCTCGATATTACATCGGACCCCAGGTATTGCGGCGCTCACCACTATCACATCGTGGCGCTGGCACTCGAAGAGTTGCGCCGCGAATTGAATAGCGACCAACGCGCCGAGGTACTGGCGAAATTGCTGGATGAAATGCACAGGGACCAGTCTCTAAAAGGCGAGACAAAACCTCCAGATTGCTGACCGAACTCTCCGTTATTGTTAACATCATTTTGTGACCTCCAATCTTCCAGTCCGTGTGCGCTTTGCACCCTCTCCCACTGGGCATCTCCACGTGGGGAATGCCCGCACGGCCCTGTTTAACTGGCTCTTTGCCAGGCAAAAGCGTGGCACCATGGTGCTGCGCATCGAGGATACCGATGTCGAGCGCAGCGAAGCTCGCTTTGAAGATCAACTCATCGGCGACCTGAAATGGCTGGGCCTCGACTGGGACGAAGGCCCAGACGTTGGCGGTCCGTACGTGCCTTATCGCCAATCCGACCGGCTGGAACTCTATCGCGAACAAGCCGAGCGCCTGTTGAACGAGCATAAAGCCTATTTGTGCTTTTGCAGCGAGGACGATCTGCAGAGAGAACGAGAGAAGGCCTTAGCGGAAGGCCGCCAGCCAATTTATTCCGGTAAGTGTCGCGCGATTGACCCCGAGGAAACCAAGCGCCGCCGCGCGGCTGGCGAAGCCTGCGCCATAAGACTGCAGATTCCCGAGCATCCCATCCGCTTTCACGACATCGTTCACGGCGATGTCGAGTTCTCCAACGAAGTCGTCAGTGATCCCATCATTCTGCGCTCCAACGGCATGCCCGTCTACAACTACGTCGTGGTGATCGACGACGCGCTCATGAA
>Ga0210390_10002622_pt1 | contig 15813 bp, 12 predicted proteins | sample IncBWH11OmetaG_FD_161050 | JGI IMG/M metagenome (GOLD analysis project Ga0210390, IMG submission 161050) | Forest soil microbial communities from Barre Woods Harvard Forest LTER site, Petersham, Massachusetts, United States - Inc-BW-H-11-O ... | reverse complement strand
GTGGTCACCAACTTCTGGGTCCAGCGCACCCCCGAACAGGAGCAGGCCCGCACCCGCGCCGAGATGGAACTCGATCAGGCCGCGGCAGCAGCCCGCGCCGCCAAGGACACCGAACTACGCCACGTGGTGTGGTCCACCCTTGAGGACACCCGGCCCCACTTTCAGCGACTCGGTATCGAGGTCCCCGACGCACTGGGCAACTACAAGGTCCCGCACTTCGACGCCAAAGGCGAGGCCAACGCATCGTTCACCGCGCTCGGCGTGCCGACCACCTTCCTGCAAACCACGTTCTACTACGAGGCTTTTCTGCAAGGCCAGGGCCCGCACCGTGACGACAACGGCGACCTGGTTCTGTCGCTGCCGATGGCCGACAAGAAGCTTGCGCTCGTCGGCGGTGAGGACATCGGCAAGACCGCGCTCGGCGTCTTTCGTCGCGGCGGGCAATTCATCGACAAGACCGTCAGCATCGCCGGCACCCACGCCACCGGGGAGCAACTCGCCGCGATGTTCACCGCAGCGTTGGGCGAAAAGGTCGACTACCGACCGATGACCACCGATCAGATGCGGGCATCCGGGCAGCCCGGCGCCGTCGAGGTCGCCAACATGTTCCAGTTCTATGCCGACGCATCCGAATACTTCACCGGAGTGCGCAACCTCGACCTGGTGCGTGAGCTCAACCCCGAACTCCAACCGCTCGACACCTGGCTGACCCAGCACAAAAACGAGATCCCGGTCGACTGAATTCCTTTGCGAGTTCCCCGAATTGATACCGGCACGATTCGCGCCGCGCATCGCGCGGCGCGAATCAAAGGAGGTTAATGATGAGTTCCTTGGCGAAGCCTGACGAGCGGCCGCACTTCGACCGCAGCGACATGCTGATGATCCACAACATGTTCCGCCGCGAGTTCGCCCTGATGCCCGGCCTCGTCGGTGCTGTCGTAGCGGGCGAGCACGACCGCGCCCAGATCATCGGTGATCACGTGCAAACTGTGACCGACCTCTTGCACGGTCACCACACCCACGAAGACGAGGACATCTGGCCGCTGCTGCTCGACCGCGGCACCCGGGCGGCTCGGCTGGTGGGGCTGATGCAAGGCCAACACCAACAGGTCGCCACGCTGCTACACCAGATCGACGAAGCGTTGAGCATCTGGCGCGATGCCGTCACCATCGAATCCCGCGAGGCCCTGGCCGACATTCTCGACCGGCTGATCCCAGCGTTGAAGGAGCACCTGAGTGCCGAGGAGGACCGCGTCGTTCCCCTCATGGAGCAGTACATCACGGTCGCCGAGTGGCACCCGTCCATGGGAAGCGAATTGGCCGCCGACCCAGCACAATTCCCACTCACGATCGGCCTGCTGATGTATGAGGGCGATCCTCACAGCATCGACCAGTTCATCGCCAGCATGCCCGCCCATGCCCGCCCCGGCATCAGGCAGCTGGCGGCAAAGACGTTCGCGGACCACTCCCAGCGGGTCCACGGCACCGCCACGCCACCGCGCAGCACCGAACTCTAACCAGGAGTCGACGTGACTGACCAAACCCACGACCCGATGTTCGGCACCCTTCCAGGAACAGCCCCCCGAGAAGGCGCACTGAGCAACAGGTTTCGCCGAGGGCGTCGAGCTCGTGAAGGGCGCATTCACCGGCGCCTCGAGCTGGCCTGACGGCACCGCAGGCGCGACCGCGGCTCACGCCCTGGCACACCAAGCCATCCGCGATCAGGCCAGTGCGAGCCGTGACGCCGCGGCGCGCATTCCAGCGAGTCCAAGCACCGCCGGCCGACCAAGATCAAGACCGCTGAGACCCGCGCAACCTGCTGCGCCACAACAAGAAGATCGTCCCGGCCAACGCCGGACAACTCGGAACGCAAACGCCGGACCGCCCATTCGCCGGCCCGACCGGCCGCCAGGGGAAGGAAATCACACATGTCAACGCCACCCGGGATCGCGTTCGTCACCGACGCCAGCCGCGACCTCGGCCGCAACACGGCGCTGGAGCCGGCCGACCCGCCGCACGAGCGCGGGGACGCCGCGCGCAATCGTGCCCTGTTGTTGGACGCGGCGCGCCGGCTAATCGCCGCGCGGGGCCCAGACACGGTCACCATGAACGAAATCGCGGCGGCGGCCGGCGTCGGCAAGGGCACCCTGTTTCGCCGGTTCGGCAGCCGCGCCGGCCTGATGATCGTACTGCTCGACGAGGACGAGCAGGCCGAGCAGCAGGCGTCCCTGTTCGGCCCGGCGCCGCTGGGGCCCAGCGCGCCGCCGCTGGAACGGCTGCTGGCCTACGGTCGCGTGCGGCTGAGGTTCGTCCATACCCATCACGCGCTGCTCAGCGACATCGACCGCGATCCGCAGTCCCGGTACAACGCGCCAGTCGCGTTGCACCGCACCCACATACACGTGCTACTGGAGGCCGCGGGCACCACCGGCCACCTCGACGCGCAGACCGAAGCGTTGCTGGCTCTGCTGCAGGCCGATTACGTCGAACACCAGATCAACGAGCGCGGCCTGACCCTGGAGCAGCTCGGCGACGCCTGGGAAAGCCTGGCGCGCAAGCTGTGCGGGCGGTGACACCCGCGCTGAAGGTGCGGGGAGCCGCTGCGCAGGACCGTGTCTCGCGGCAAACCAACGATGACTGCCCCAATGCGGGCGAGCTCGAGAACACGTGGCGAGCATCGACTGGTGACTACTGTGAGTGACAGCGCACTCCAAGATTGTCTGCTGTCAACCATTCTGAGGAGGTGGCGAGTGATTGAGAACATGGGTGACTTCCGCGCTCTGGATCCGTTCTTTCGGATCATCGAGCAAGGCCTTGCGGAATTCGTTGCGGGCGAGCACTTCTTCGACCTGCTGGCCGACGACGTGGTCTTCGACTTCATCATCACGGTTCCGAACTACCCCCGCCACATCGTCGGCCGCGACAACCTCATCGAGCTCTACCGCGGCTACGGCTCCACGCTGTTCCTGGACCGCTGCTACGGCCTGGGAGTCCACCCGTCACCGTCGACGTCGTCGGTGGTGCTCGAATATTCCTCCGAGGGAAGGGTCGTGGCCACCGGCCAGCCGTACAGCAACCGATACATCTCCGTTGTCGTCATCAAGGACAGCAAAATCACCGCGTGGCGCGACTACCTCGACCCACTGCGGGTCTTCGCCGCCCTCGAGGGACGCCGCTTTGAACCCGACGTCCGAGAGATGAGGTGACGACCAAGAGGCGACGTTTTTCCCGTCGATCCGCTCCGAACGCTGATCGACGGACCGCTACGCCAGACCCAGGGTGACTCCTCCCCCAAGCTCGGCCGCTACGGCGTCGATGGCCGCGGCGCAACTCCCGAGCAGGCAAAGCAGATCGAATCGCGCGGCGATGGCGCGATCTGGCTAGGCGGCTCGCCGCCTGCGGAACTGCACACTGCTCGCCACCGTCCCCCAGACCCGGCTCGCCGGCTAGGTTCCGCTAAGCGCGGTGCGTCGCGTACTGCCTCGATGTCAATTCACAGACGCGCCCCAGACCTCACGGCGAACCGTGCCCGGTGAAGACGTACTCGGTCAGACTGGTGACCGTATCGGCCAGAACTTGCCCTGTATCGCGAATGAGCATCGCAGTCAGGGCGCCGCGTCGGCGACCCGACCAATAACTGACGCTGAGGATCCGGGAATCGCCTAACGAGTTATGCCGAAGGCATATCCTTCACGCGGTCGTTAGCTGGGGGATCGGCTCGATGTCTGGGTCGGGCTTCGCCGTCGAGGTGTCCTTGGTGGCTGTGCGGAAGGTATTCAGCGGCCACCAGAACCAGCGCCCCAGTGCGGCGGCAATCGAAGGGGTCATGAACGATCGAACAATAAATGTGTCGACCAGTAGACCTAATCCAATGGTGGCTCCCAGCTGTCCGACGACGCGCAGGTCACTGATGAGCATCGATGCCATGGTGAAGGCGAACACCATGCCCGCCGCGGTAACGACTCGGCCCGAAGCACCCATGCCCCGGATGATTCCGGTGCTGAGGCCCGCGCGGATTTCTTCTTTGAGCCTGGACACGACCAGTAGGTTGTAGTCTGAGCCAACCGCGAGCAGGATCACCACCGACAGCGGTAGGACGATCCACTGCAGGCCGAATCCCGTGATGTCCTGCCAGATGAGTACGGAAAGACCGCATGCCGTGCCGAGCGAAGCGGCCACCGTCCCCACGATGACCAGCGCGGCGACGACGCTACGCGTGATGAGTAGCATGATCGCGAAAATCAGTATGAGCGAGGCGATCCCGGCGACCAGGAGGTCGAGGACAACGCCGTTTTGCATGTCGCTGTACATCGAGGCGGTGCCGGCGAGCCAGACATTCGAGCCTTCCAGTGGGGTTCCTTTAATCGCGTCGGCGACCGCGTCTTTGATTCCCGCGACGTGCTTGATGCCGTCCACCGAGGCGGGGTCGCCTTGGTGGGTGATGATGAACCGAACGCCTTTGCCGTCTGGAGTGACGAACATTTTTAGACCGCGTTCGAAATCGGGGTTCTGAAAGACTTCCGGTGGCAGATAGAAGGAGTCGTCGTTCTTGGCCTCGTCGAAGTATTTGCCCATGAGTGTGGTTCCCTCAGCGCCTTCCTGCATGTGGGCGAGGATGCCCGCCATCGTGCTGTGGGTGGATAGCATGAAGTCGCGCATTTTGGACATGGAGCGGATCGTCGGTGGAAGATCTGCCACCAGTTGCGGCATCAGGCTATCCATCTTATCGAGGTCTTTGACCATGGATTCCGTGTCGTCCGTCAGGATGTCAACACCGTCGAGCACGTCGAAAATCGACCGCAGGGACCAGCAAATCGGAATATCGTAGCAGTGCTTCTCCCAGTAAAAGTAACTTCGTATCGGCCGCCAGAAGTCGTCGAAATCCGCCATCTCCTGGCGCATCTGTTCAAGGTGGTCCTGCATTGTGTGCATGCTGATGGTCATGTCGTGCGTGACCGCGGTCAATTTCGTCATCAGGTCATACATGTGTTGCATGGTGGCAATGGTCTTGCTGAGCTCATCACTCATGGTGAGCATCTGAGCCATGCTGTCTTGCATGAACTTGGAGGTCTGCAGGGTGCCGGAATTCTGCATACTGATCTGAAATGGGATTGAGCTGTGCTCGATCGGCGTGCCCAGCGGTCTCGTTATCGTCTGCACTCGTTCGATACCGTGCAGGTGGAATACACTCTTGGCGATCCTGTCGACCACCAGCATGTCAGAGGGGTTACGCAAATCATGATCGGCTTCCACCATCAATAGTTCGGGGTTCATGCGGGCTTGGCTGAAATGCCGGCCGGCCGCCGCGTAGGCGATATTTGCCGGCATGTCGGCCGGGGTGTATTTCTGATCGTTGTAATTCGGCACATAGGTCAAGAGGCTAGCGACACCGATAACTGCAATCACGCATGTGACGAGGATGATTGGTTTGGGCCACCGGACGACGACGGTACCGATCTTGCGCCAGTTCCGTGTCGACAATTCCCGTTTTGGATCGAACAAGCCGAACTTGGATCCGACAACCAAAACCGCCGGGGCCAGAGTCAGAGCCGCGAACACGACAACCAGCAGGGCGACCGCACATGGCAACCCCATGGTCTGAAAATAGGGCAGCCGGGTTGCGCTGAGGCACAGGCAGGCGCCCGCGATCGTGAGCCCCGACCCCAAGATCACGTGGGCAACCCCTTGATAGGCGGTGTAGAAGGCCAGTTCGCGGTCCTGGCCGCCGGAGCGGGCTTCGTGATAGCGGCCCAACAAAAAAATCATGTAGTCCGTTGCCGCAGCAATGCTGAGCATGGTGATCATGCTCGTGGCATACGGTGTGAGCCCGATGATGTCGAAATTGCCCAAGGTGGCGGTGACGTCTTGGGCCGCGAACAACTCGATGCCGACAACGACCAGGCACAGGACTGTCGTCGTGACAGAGCGATACGTGAGCAGGAACATCACGAAGATGACTGCGATCGAGACCCCCGCCATCGCGGGCATGGTCTTGCGGCCAGCAACGTTGGTGTCGGCGACCAGGACGGTGTTCCCGGCCACATACGCCTTCACGCCGGGCGGCGCCGGCACGCCGCTGACAATCTTTCGCACGGCCGCCACCGACTGCAGGCTCACGGTCGTGCCCTGGTTTCCGACGAGAAATATCTGCACATACGCGGCTTTGCCGTCGGCGCTTTGTGACCCAGCCGCGGTCAGCGGGTCACTCCACAAATCTTGGACATTTTGGACATGGGCGGGGTCAGCTTTCAATTGGCTGACGATGCGATTGTAAAATTCGTGCGCGCTCTCACCGAGTTTGTTTTGGCCCTCCAAGACGATCATCGCTGACGAGTCGGTGTCAAACTGGTGGAATGCACGGCCAATATGCATCATGGCCTGGAGTGCCGGCGCCTGTTTGGGCGTCATCGACACGGCGTGCTGGGTTGCCACTTCCTCAAGTGATGGCGAGACCACGCCGAGTCCGATCACGACCAGCAGCCAAAGCAGAATAACCGGTACCGGAACAGTCTGAACCACCCGGGCCACCAACGGGCGATTCCCCTTCCGATGTGCGTCGCTCATAGCGATTTCACTATGCAGTAAACGAACGGTTGATATTCTCTGGCTGCGCGGTCGTCCTTCACGTTGCCATCCACTATCACTTTGCATCCAATTGTCTGCATATCTACGCTGCCCTGCGCGACGATATTGGCCGACATCGACGGCAACGTTGTCACAATGGTGACCGACCACGGTAATGGCGTCGCGTCGACACGGTGCGGCTGCCCGTCCTCATCAAGATAATCGACGTCGGCGTGACCGCCAGGTGACCCGGTTATCTCATAGGTGATGTGTTTAGCGTTAAACGCGGCAGTACCATCGTCATTTGCGTCGCCGGCTACCGCAACAGGATTGACGCCGAAAAGATCGCGGATCCGGACGACAGCATATGCGCCAAACGCGATCACCACAACGAGAAGCAATGGCATCCACACCTTTTTGAAGATCCTGAACACCGACCGCCTCCGTAGCTTCCGGCCATGGCCGACTATCACGCCGGGCAGACCGCTGTCCAAATCACCCGTTAGTCCGTCAGGGCCGGCCTCACAGGCCACATTTTCAACCGGATGATTTTCGTCTTCGGGCTGCACAGCTGTACCGCACTGGGGAGCCCGTTTGGGTGCTGCTTGATCCATGCCCGCGGTAGCTGGTAACTCCGGCTTGCGCGCCTGCCAACCAGTGCAGCGGCCTAACAACATACTTGGGGCCATCGCGACCGGGTTGGCAACCTTTCCTCCACATGACGGGTTGGGGTCCCAACAACTGGCCGCCGCTGTCGATACCTGTATTTGGGCTCATGGCTGGTGGTTTCGGCCCGACTCACGTGCGTCCGTGCGACGCCGATCCTGACCTGCCAAGGTGCGGGTCAGCAGTTGGTTGGTGGCGCTCATCACGCGCGCGACATACGCGGCGTCAAAACCCTTACTCGGCGAGGTGGGACGCCCTTTGCGGTTGAACAGTATGCCGGTACGGCCATTGAGCTCCGGGGTAAACAGCAAGGGGACAACCCGTCTGGCGTATTGGTCCGGCGATTGCAGGAACAAGCCGACGGCGCCCTCGAATAGGCGGTAGCCCAGGCCTCCATCGCGGCCCATCCAGTTTTCGCGGATACCGGTCTTGATGAGCCCGGGCCCAAGGCCAAAGTATGCCGGTCCGGGGAACATCCCATTGGCGCCCAACGCGAGGGCTTCGTTGCCGGCGATGGTGTTGGCGTGGGCTACCAGCGCTTTATATTGCAACTCTTCTGAGTTGAAGTCATCGGGATTTCCGAGCTGGCCGCTGCCTGGTGAACCCATGACGAACACGCGGGCTTGCGGCGCGCCCGCCGGACGTGCGATTCCGAGACGGCCACTGAGGCCTTTGAGGATCGCTACCCGGTTGAGGAAGCTGACTGCCATGTCCCGCTCGATGCCTTCGGCGGTTTCCTCGCGCGCTTTAGCAGCGATGATCCCGGCGGTGAACAGCGCCACGTCGATGTCCTCGACCGCGAGGTCCTCCCCCAGCCGCGCGGCGTCAGCCATCAGCGACAGATCAGCCCTCACGAATTTCGGTTGTCCCTCAGTAAATTTGCGAAATGTACGGCCGACAACGGCGACATCCGCACCGCGGGCCATGGCAAGCTCAGCGATCGCCCGCCCAAGGCCGTTGGTACCCCCGATGACGAGGAGCCTCTTGGACGACAGGTCCAGCTCGTCGATCGACTGCGGTCGAATGCTGACTTTGCCAGCGTTGGATGGTCGGTTCATCATTGCCTGCCTTTCGGATCGCCGCAGTTCGGCACGGTGCCACCAAAGATGCTGCGGGGCGGTCCAGACGCTGGACCCACAAGCGGACTATACCCCTCTTACGTCGATCCAGTAAAGTTCCCGGCATGGACCGGCTGGCGCTGACACCACCAACGCCCAATCGGGAACGTGCTGACGCGGCACGCAACCGCCGCCAACTGCTGAGCACGGCACGAGAACTAATGGCCGAAGTGGGCGCCGCACGGGTCACTATGGACGGCCTCGCTGCCCGCGGCGGTCTGGGTAAAGGCACCGTATTTCGTCGCTTCGGTAGCCGCGCGGGCATCTTCCAGGCGCTGCTCGACGAGGAAGAACGCGCACTGCAACTAGCGGTGATGTCTGGAAAGCCACCATTGGGACCCGGGGCACCGCCGCGAGATAGGTTGATCGCCTATGGGCATGCGCGCGTGCAGTTTTTATTCGACAACCACGAGATCGCACGAGCCTCGCTTGACGGCGGTCAGCCCGTGCCCACCGGACGTGAAATCCCCCTCTCGCGCATCCATATCCGAATGCTTCTCGGTCAAATTCGCCCGGACGTAACAGACCTTGATGTCCTGGCCATTCAACTCACTGCCGCATTAGACGGCCCCTTGCTGCTACAACTCACAGCCGCCGAACTCTCCAAGCCAGCGATCGCCCGTAACCGCCAACGACTCAAAACCGGATGGACAGAGCTCATCGACCGAATCTGCCCCGCCTGACACCGTGGGCCAATGGATGCTAAGCCTAGCCCTCGGCATGTCGCGGCACACTAAAGTGACGAACCGGCTGCGAAGGTATCCTGGCTGGGGTCGACTGGCACTTTTACGTCTTCCGCCACCAAAATGCCCTCGCTGCTGTGCAATTCACCGTGATGATCCTTGACCACCAAGTTTCCATTTTGGATCGCGGTGGCGAGGAACTCGCCAAGTGCAAACCACTTGCCCAAGAGCGAATGGATGCCATCTTTTGCGCCTACGAACAGGTTGAGGCTCTGCCTGAGTTGCAGCGAGCCGAGAAATAACTGCGACGCCAATCCGCGCTTCGTGTATGACCTCGGCTGATGTTTGACATTTCAGCTTCGGGTGATGGCTGACAGTAGGCCGCCGAGAAGGTCGGGGTGTCGCGCCAGACCGCTTTCGCTATCTACCAGAAAATTCGCCGACCGCAGCCGCAGAGGTCAGAGGTTTGCGGTGAACCTGTCCACTCCCGGCCTTGATCTAGTCGAGGACGCGATCAGCGACGGTTTTGCCGCTATCGGGTGGGATGAGTCGATGGCGAGATCCTGCGCAATCCTTGGAATCAGCCATGGCCTGCGCGGTCTGCCGGGTCAAGGCACGACATCCCCCTCTCCGACGCCTAAGATCGCTATATGAGAAGGACTTTCGTCGTTACATTCGCGGTCGGGTTGATCGTCGCATTGTTCGGTTTGATCTGGGCGCTTCAGGGATTCGGAGTGCTTGGTGGTAGCCCGATGAGCAACACCACGACCTGGTCCATCATTGGTCCGATCACGGTGCTGATCGGCATCGTGATTGCGGTATTCAGTTGGCGGAAACTCTCGTCGAAATAGTGCTTCATGTCTCCGCCACGGTGAAGTCCACCGTGTGCCAGCCGGTGGCGCCGTCGGGGACGGTACCAACCTGATCTGCAGTTTGGGCAGCTCCGGTGTTGTCGGTGGCGCGCACGGTGATGGTGTGTTTCCCAGGGCTTTTCGCCTGCCAGGGGAACCTCCACAACCGCCACGTCTCGTTGGAATAGCTCGCGCCCAGTTCAGCGGGCTGCCACACGCCATCCCCGATGCGGACCTCCACCGCCCGCACGCCACGATTCTGTGCCCACGCGACACCGCCAAACACCACCGGCGCCATCGGCACCTTCTGACCACCTTTCGGCACGTCGATCCGCGACTCGGTCTTGATCGGTCCACGCGGTGCCCAGCCCTGCCGCGTCCAGTACGCCTCTGCGCGGTCGAAGCGGGTCAGCTCCATGTCGACGACCCACTTGGTGGCCGACACATACCCGTAGAGCCCGGGTACTACCAGCCGGGCCGGGTAGCCATGCTCGACCGGCAGCGGCTGACCGTTGAGGCCGACCGCCAGAAGCGCGTCGCGGCCATCGGTGAGCGCATCCACTGGCGTTCCAGCGGTGAAGCCGTCGATCGACGTCGAAAGCACCATATCGGCGTCCGCATGCACACCAGCCACCGCCAGCAGATCAGCCAGCCGATAGCCCGTCCAGATACCCGTCGAAATCAGTTTGCCTCCAACGGGATTCGACACGCACGTCAACGTCGTCGCCATTTCGACGACATCGAAGTCGGCGAGGTCGCCGAAGCTGTAGGTGGCTGCGCGGTCCACCATGCCGTGGATGCGCAACCGCCAGTCTCCGTGGCTGAGTTGGGGAACACTGAGTGCGGTGTCCACCCGGTAGAAGTCGGCGCTGGAAGTGATAAAGCTCGGTAGCGCAACGCCGCTCGGTTGCACATCGGCAGGTATCGGTGGCGCTACTGTGCGCGGTCGGGGAAGTGTGAAGTTTATCCGGTCAGCGGCCACCGAATGCAGCAACCGCGTGATGACCGCACCCGCCACGCCACTCACTACTCCGAATCCCAGCAATCCGAACACGACCAACCTGCGCCTACCGGCATCCGGCCCGTCGTAGTCGGCACTGTCTTCCGGGTCTCCCAGGCCGGGCCAGAACCGACGGATGAGCAAGCGCAGGGCCGCCACTCCGCAGACGGCGCCCGCGACAGTGGGGATCGTGTCGAGTGCCGTCGCACCCTGCCGCGACAGCACTGCGATGCATCCGAGGACGCCCGCCGCGGCGATAAGGGCGCTGCCGAGCGGGCGGCGCTGAGTCTCGAGGGTCCCGGCGATTGCAGCGATCGTAGCGATCACCACGAGCACCACGACGGCCACGAAGAGTTTGTCCAGAGAGCCCAGGGTCTGAATCGCCCACTCCTTGATGGGCCCCGGCGTCAGGTCGACGGCCACTGAGCCGATCGCAGCACGCGCATCGGCCCGCGCTCCGAACGGGATGCTCACCAGCTGGGCCACCCCGAGCGAGACGGACGCGGCCGCGACCCCGGCAATCATCCGCTGATTCGACGAGGCGACAGCCATCGGAGCTACTGTACTCGCGTTCCCCTCAACGACCGCAAACACCTTGCCGTGCAGGCGAACCGGCGACATCGGCATGCTGCCGTCGACCCGCGGCGCGGTACTGGCGATCTAGCCAGCCGCTGTACTGGCACGAGCCGACCGCCGGCGCTCCCTCGTCGGGTGCGGCGAGCCTGCCAATGGGGATAGCCGCGGTGACTCGGCCAGCTTGTCCGGCGACGCCGCATTCATGCAGTTGGCGGAGCGTCCGGCGCGCCTTTGCGTGGCCCACGCGGCGTAAGGTTCCACCATGAACGTCGGCGGCAGGGCGCCGGAAATCCACTATGCCAAGAGCGGCGGCCTGAACATCGCGTTCTCGGTGACCGGAGGGGGGCCCGACCTCGTCATCGCGCCCGGCTTCATCTCGCACCTCGACATCATGTGGGAGGAGCCGTCGGTCGTCCACTTCTACTCCCGGCTCGCGTCCTTCCGGCGCGTCGTCACGTTCGACAAGCGGGGCACCGGCCTCTCGGATCCGACGATGCACGCGCCAACGCTGGAAGAGTCCGTCGACGACCTGCGCGCCGTCATGGACGCGGCCGGATGTGAACGCGCGGACCTCGTCGGCATTTCAGAGGGTGGCACGATGGCGATGCTGATGACGGCCAGCCATCCCGACCGCGTGAAGGCGCTCGTCTTATACGGCACGTTCACCCGCCTGCTCCGAGCGCCCGACTACCCGCTCGGCGTCACCGAGGAGCAGCTGTCGGCGTTGGTCGAGCTCAGCGCCAAGGGCTGGGGTGAGGGCGTCGGACTGGGTGGGTGGGCTCCGAGCCGACGGGGCGACGCCGACCTGCGGCGGTGGTGGGCGCGGCTGCAGCGCGTGGCCGCCAGCCCGGGCATGGTCCGCAACATCTTCGCGCTCTATCCGCAGCTGGACATCCGCGACGTGCTGCCCGCGATCCAGGTGCCGACGCTCGTGCTCCACCGGCGGGACGACCGGATGGTGAGGCTCGAGATGGGTCGCTACCTCGCCGACCGCATCCCCGGCGCCAAGTTCGTCGAGCTCGACGGCACCGACCACCTGTTCTTCACGGGCGACGCCGACAGCTTGCTCGACGAGATCGAGGAGTTTCTCACCGGCGTTCGGCCGCTGCCTGCGGTCGAGCGCGTCCTCACCACCGTGCTGTTTACCGACATCGTCGACTCCACGAGGCGAGCGGTCGAGCTCGGCGACGAGCGATGGAAGGAGCTGCTCGGCAGGCACGACGCCCAGGTCAGGCGCCAGCTCGAGCGCTTCCACGGCCGTGAGGTCAACACGACGGGCGACGGCTTCCTCGCCCGGTTCGACGGACCCGCCCGCGCGATCCGGTGTGCGATGGCGATCCGCGACGTGCTGCGGAGCCTGGGCCTCGAAGTGCGGGCTGGCGTACACACGGGCGAGGTCGAGATGCGCGACGAAGACATCAGCGGCATCGCCGTCCACATCACCGCGCGTGTGGCAGCGGCGGCCGGGGCGGGCGAGGTGCTCGTCTCGCGCATCGTCGTCGACCTGGCCGCCGGGTCGGGCCTCAGCTTTGCCGCTCGCGGCGAGCACGCCCTCAAGGGTGTGGCGGGCGAGTGGGGGCTGTTCGCGGTCGAGGGTTGACGCGGTCCTGCTAATCGGTGATGCCCTTGATGGCCTCTTGCGGTGCAGGAGTTCCCGCCGTCCTGTAGCGACGCCGTCAGCGTCACGTCGGCATCTGGCGCGTGTCCGATCCCCTAGTGCCCCTTGCCATCACGGGCGCCCACAATTTGCCCACAGTTACAGACATCTCCGGACGTCTCCGGTGATGAATTTATTCTGCTAGGAGGGTATTTCGGCCTGATCCCCTGCGCCGTCGGGAGAGTTCAATCCTGACGGGAGCTCCACCTTTGACGCAGGTCAGAGGCTTAGTCGACCACCCTCAAGCTCGCTTTGGGCACACGCTTCGTCGAACGCTTGCGCGACCGCATCGAGGCCGGTGTCAAATAAGTCGACGTACATGTGACGATCATCGAGCGGCTGTAGGCGCACGTTCGCACGCGAGTCAGCGTGCGCCGATCAGTGGTCGTGAACGATGACACCTCGGATGTTGCGGCCCGCCAGCATGTCGTCGTATCCCTCGTTGATGTCGTTGAGTTTGTACTCTGTCGTCACTGTCTCATCAAGAAGTAACTTGCCGTCGCGATACAGGTTGAGTAGCCGCGGGATGTCGGCTCGCGGGTTGGCTTCGCCGTACAGGCTTCCCAAGAGTCGCTTTTGAAAAAGCGTGAACATCGCCATCGGAAGCGTTGGCGTGACATCTGTCATCGATGCCAGCGCCGTCAGTACCACCGCGCCGCCCTTGCGGACGATGTCCAGCGCCTCACCGATCATCGGCCCCTCTGTAACCCCGACCGTCAGCAACGCCGAGTCCGACATGACGCCGTGCGTCAACTCGGCTACCAAGGCGGTGGCTTCGGGCATCGATGCGGCGAAATGCGTTGCACCGAATTGGAATGCCTTGTCCCGCTTACTTTCCGCGATCTCCACCACCACGACAATTTCCGCACCGGCCAGCCGCGCACCTTGAACGGCGCCGCTGCCGATGCCGCCGAAACCGATCACGACGACGGTGTCACCCGGGCTCACCTGGGCGGTGTTGACGGCTGACCCCCAGCCCGTGGTGACGCCACAGCCGAGGAGACAGGCTCGGGATAACGGAACCCCATCGTCAACCTTGACCAACGAGGTTTCCGGCACCGTGCCATATTGAGCGAACGTCCCCAGCAGGGAGGCAGCGCCTATGTCGCGACCCTGAGCTCGGCGCCTGTACGTGCCGTCGAGCTGGGTGCCGGCCAGAATCATGGCACCTTGATCGCAAAGGTTTTGGTGTCCGGTCGAACACCAACGGCAGCGACCACAGGCGGGCAAGAACGACGCAACCACGTGGTCGCCAACCTTCAGGCCGCCGACGCCTGGGCCGACCTCCTGGACAATGCCCGCGCCCTCGTGCCCGCCAATGATGGGCAGCGGTGCAGGAAGGTCGCCGGTGCGGATGTGGTGATCGGAGTGGCACAATCCGGTTGCCTCGAACGACACCAGGACCTCGCCGTCTTGCGGGCCGTCGAGTTCGACCTCCTCGACGCTCCACTCTTGGTTTACGTCCCACAGAATCGCGGCGTTCATCTTCATTGCGAGCACCGTTCAGCCGAGCGAAAGGTCATGGCGAGTGTAGAAGTATCACACACGCGGGGGACGAGATTGCTGTCAAGAGTCACTGCGCCAGCGCCAGCACCAGACCGCCCAGGGGCGACGATCCAACTGGCGAAGCTGCCGGCGAGGAAGCATTCGGCGACATCGCCGTTCCGATCGTGCCGATCTCGGCGGCCTTCCGTGCGTTGATGCGGTTGGGTTCGGGGAGCGGGAGGTCACCAGGTTCAAGATCGCCGCAGGTGCTTGGGCACATCTTGGGCACAACTGGGCACAAACCGACGCAATCTCAGGAAATTACAACGCATGTCATTCCGCAGTTGGTGGCCGGTTCGACGTCGCGACCAGGATCGGTTCAACAGTTCACAGGGCTCAACGCACACAGTCACGTGCCCTTTTGGTCCGGGCAGTACACCGCGATGGCGTCCCTGATGAACTGCGCGGCCTGCGCACTTGTCAAACCCTGCGCTTCCAGTTCGTTGTAGATCTGCCCGATGGCGGCCAGGTACGGGCCCGGCTGCGAGCCGAAGCGCGGAATAAACAATCCGGTGCGAGGAAGATCAGCGTCGTTGCAGCGTTCATGAGCAATGGCGATCATTTGATCCGGCGGGCCGACAATGCCGTCTCTCGAGAGCAACGCCAAAAATTGGTCATCGAAAGGGTCAGCGTGAGCGACCGCGGCCGCCAGCAGTAAGGTCGCCGTGGCGGTAACAGCGGCGAGAATTGGACGGAACGGGCCGACAGCCATGGTTGAGTGTGACACCACCGCTGACAAATCGCAGGTTGTGCCGAAGCTCTGGAGCTAGGCGGCTCCACCGCCTGGCCCCGAGGTATCGTTGCCCATGACGTCGGCGAAGGTCGCGGCGAGCTCGGCGATCGATCCGCTCGATTAGTCGATCGTCGTCGCGCGGATCGTGGTGGTCCGCCATGCTACGGCCACCCAGGTAAGCGCCGGCGGCAATCGCCAACCACATCGTTATCGCCTGGCGAACGCGGCGGTTCTCCGCGGCGACTCCCATCCGAACGGCGAGCGCCTGGCTCAGTACCCGCTTGCGGGCTAAGGACGCCTGCTTTCTCAGATTCGAATTTGCGGTGACGACCTCGACCATCGCGAGCAGGCGTTCACCTGTGATCACGCCACGGCCGTCGATGATCTCCGTCACCGCCTCGGTGGTGGCGATGAGCAGTG